>Ga0233417_10000292_pt1 | contig 14604 bp, 10 predicted proteins | sample Sed_MG_FD_189023 | JGI IMG/M metagenome (GOLD analysis project Ga0233417, IMG submission 189023) | Sediment microbial communities from Lake Towuti, South Sulawesi, Indonesia - Sediment_Towuti_2014_0.5_MG | ecosystem: Environmental > Aquatic > Freshwater > Lake > Sediment | place: Indonesia... | reverse complement strand
CCTCGAGCCCTGCCGGTCACGGCGCGGCCCGTCGCATCAGCTCGAGAGCGCGTAGAGCGTGATGTTGAGCACGGCTTGACTCCTTGCTCGGGAAGTGTCGACGGCTGATGCGGGCCGGAGCGTAGCGTCTTTCGCCCTCATTCACGGCCGTCCGGCATCGTCCCGCGCGATGGTCCTCACGACCACATCGCGCTCGCGCCAACCAGCACACCTACCCCTGTGTCGACACATGGGTCGACCGCTCCTTGCTCAGGGGCAAGCTGCGTGTCCCGTGAGCAGGCGCGGCCTGACGGGCTTCCCACAGCGCCGAAAGGAGGCATGCTGATGTCCGAGACCACGACGACCAACGGAACGGCCGCACGGGCCGTCGAGGCGGTCAAGACCTACGGCAAGGGCGAGGCGGCAGTTCACGCGCTGGCGGGAGTGACCGTGGACTTCCCCGCGCACCGGTTCACCGCAATCATGGGGCCGTCCGGCTCGGGCAAGACCACCCTCATGCAGTGCATCGCGGGGCTCGACCGGCTCACGTCCGGGTCTGCGTACATCGGTGAGACCGAGCTCTCGAAGCTGTCGAGGACCGACCTCACGCTCCTCCGACGCGACCGACTCGGCTTCATCTTCCAGCAGTACAACCTCATTCCGACCTTGTCGGCGAGGGAAAACATGCTTCTCCCGCTCACGCTCGCCGGCAAGCCGGCAGACGAGGAGTGGTTCGAGACGATCGTCTCTACGGTGGGAATGGGAGACCGCCTCAAGAACCTTCCCAGCCAGCTCTCCGGCGGACAACAGCAGCGGGTCGCCGTCGCCCGGGCTCTCATTCCCCGGCCGGACATCGTCTTCGCCGACGAGCCGACGGGCGCCCTCGACTCCAGCACGGGCACGGAGATGCTCACGTTCATGCGGAAAGCGGTCGACGAGACCGGGCAGACGATCGTGATGGTCACGCACGATCCCCACGCCGCGTCGTTCGCCAACTCGGTGCTCTTCCTCGCCGACGGTCAGATCACTGACGAGATGGAGGCGCCGACGACGGATCGCGTTCTCGACCGCATGAAGCAGTTCGAGGGCTGAGCGGTGCTCCGCCTCGCCTGGCTGGGCGTACGTCACAACCCTGCCCGCTACGTCGCGACGATCGTCGCGATCATGGTCGGCGTCGCGTTCTTCGCCGCGACCGGTTTTCTCTCGGATCGGGTGGTCGACGCGCTGGAGGGGAACGTCGACCGCGAGTACGGCACCGTCGACGCCGCGCTCATCGTCGACGACTCCGGCGCAGCCGGGGACTTCGCCGGCAACCTGAGGATCGACGGCGCCGTCGCGGACCGGATCGCCTCCGCCGACGGTGTCGAGGCGACCGCCGGCGTCCTCACCGGCAAGGTCGCCTTCCGGGCTGCTGACGGCTCGACGTTCGCCACCGACGCGACGGGTCGGCTCTGGGTCGAGGACGACGAGCTCAACCCCGTTGACGTCATCGAGGGCAACGCGCCGGCCACGGCGGGTGAGATCGCAGTCGACAAGGGTCTCGCGAAGGATCACGACCTGACGGTCGGAGATCAGGTGACGATCCTGACGCTCGCCGGCCCGGCCGACGCCACCGTGGTCGGGATCACGAAGTTCGGCTCGACCGACGCGCTCGACTCAGGCGGAACGGTCTCGATCCCGCGTGCTACTGCGTTCGACTGGCTCTCCTCGGGCCAGGTCGAGTACCAGGCGCTCTACGTGCGAGGATCCGGCGACCAGGCCGCACTCGTTGCGGCGATCGAGCCGATCGCCCCGAAGGGATACCGGGTACAGAGCGGCGACGACTTCCGCGCCGACCAGCGCAAAGCCGTCGGTTCTACGGGGCAGCTCCTGAAGCGCGTCCTGCAGGCGTTCGCTCTCCTCGCGATGCTCGTCGGGGCGTTCGTGATCTACAACACCTTCAGCGTGATCGTCACACAGCGGGTGCGCGAGCTCGGCTTGCTGTCGGCGATCGGTGCCACGCCGAAGCAGATCAAACGAGCGCTTCGCTACGAGGGGCTCGTCATCGGCCTCCTCGGGTCGGCACTCGGTGTTCTCGTCGGGTTCGGGCTCACGTTCGCGTTCGCCGTCGGGCTCACCGCGATCGGGATCGACCTCCCCGGCAGCGGCGCCAAGCTCGGCCTCGGGAGCGCCTTGCAACCGATCCTGCTCGGCACGGTGATCACCGTGCTGTCCGTCATGATCCCCGCCCGCCGGGCGGCGCGCACGGAGCCGATCGAGGCACTTCGCGCGTCTGCCGCCGAGCAGAGCCCACTCACCCGTGGACGCGTGATCGGGTCAGCCGCCCTTCTCGGGCTGGGCGTGGTCGCACTCGTGGCAGGGCGGGACGCGAAGCAGCTCGGGATCGGCGCTCTCGCTTTGTTCGTGGGGGTGATCGTCGCAGGGCCGATCATCGCGATAGGCGGCGCGAGGCTGCTTCGGCCCGTGCTGTCGCTGTTCGGGTTGGAGGGCAGGCTCGCGATCGACAACACGGCTCGGAGCCCGAAGCGAACCGCGATCACCGCGAACGCGCTGCTCATCGGCGTGTTCCTCGTCACGCTCGTCTCCGTCGCCGGCACGACGATGAAGGACTTCGTCGTCGAGAAGATCCGCGAGATCGAGACCGCCGACTACGTGATCCAGAGCACGGGCGGGACGATCGATCCCGCTCTCGTCACGAAGCTCGAGGAGGTCGACGGCGTGACGGAGGTCGTCGCCTTCCGACGCGAGGCCGTGACGCTCGACGGACAGGCGTCGCAGATCTTCACCGGCGACATCGCAGCGCTCGAGCGGGTCTCCGGGATCGACGTCTCCGAAGGCTCGTTCGACGACGTCGGACCCGGGGCGATCGCCGTCGTCGGCGTGGGCGAGGCGGCTACACCGGCTATCGGCACGACGGTCGCCGTCGCCAACGCTGCCGGAACGCGTGACGAGCTCGAAGTCGCGGCCCACATCAAGTTCTCGATCGACAGCACCGTGGCGGGCAACTTCGTCGGCGAGGAGGCCTTCGACCGGCTCGTCGGCGACACCGCGCCCACCGTCGCGTTCATCGACGCCGAGAGTGGCGCCCAGAGCACCACCAAGGACGCGATCGAGGCGCTGGTGGATCAGAGGCCGGACGTCGACCTGACGGAAGGCAACTTCCTCGGCCAGCTCATCGGCGGGGCGTTCGACTTCCTCATCAACGCGGTCAACGGGCTGCTCGTGATGAGCATCGTCATCGCTCTCATCGGAATCGTGAACACGCTCTCGCTCTCGATCTTCGAGCGGCGCCGAGAGCTCGGCCTGCTCCGGGCAGTGGGGATGACCGACCGACGCGTGCAGCGGATGGTGCGACTCGAGTCGGTCGTCATCGCCACGCTCGGGACTGTCGTCGGCGTCGGGCTGGGGCTGTTCATGGGCTGGGCGCTCGTCTCCTCGATCAGCCGGCTCTCGGGCGCGGACGTCTCGCTTTCCCTGCCCGCCACCCGCCTCGTCATCGTGCTCGCCGCAGGAATCCTGCTCGGCGTGCTCGCGTCACTGATCCCGGCGCGGCGATCGACGAAGCTCGACGTGCTGGACGCGATCCAGGTCACGTAGCGACCGACCATGGGGAGCATCCCGCAGTCGATAGCCGTCATGGAGCGCGAACACCCCGCTGGCGAGAGGCCCGGGAGAAAGGAGTACGAGCTCGAGCTGGTCCGGCTGCAGATCGAGATGCTGAAGCTGCAGCTGTGGGTGAAAGAGCACGGCGAGCGGCTCGTGATCGTCTTCGAGGGGCGCGACGCTGCGGGGAAGGGCGGCGCGATCCGCCGCTTCACGGAGCACGTCAACCCCCGTGGAGCCCGGATCGTCGCACTGCCGGCCCCGACCGAGGTCGAGCGGAGCCAGTGGTATCTCCAGCGATACGTCGCTCACCTACCCGCCGGAGGCGAGATCGTGTTCTTCGACCGCTCCTGGTACAACCGCGCCGGAGTCGAACGAGTGATGGGCTACGCGACCGAGGCCGAGGTCGAGCAGTTCCTCGCCCAGGTGCCCGACTTCGAGCGCCAGCTCGTCGAGTCCGGGATCCGGCTCTTCAAGCTCTGGTTCACGGTGTCGCAGGAGGAGCAGCTCAGACGCTTCGAGGCCCGGCGCAAGGATCCGCTGAAGCAGTGGAAGCTGAGCCCGAACGATGAGGCGTCGGTGGCTCGCTTTGCCGTGTACGGAGCGGCACGCGACGACATGCTCCGTCGCACCGACACGCCGGTCGCACCATGGACGGTGGTCAACTCGAACGTGAAGAGGCGAGCCCGGCTCGAGGCGATGCGTCATGTTCTCGACCAAGTGCCGTACCCGTCGAAGGACGAGACGATCGTCCGCTCGTCCGATCCGCGCGTCGTCCAACCGGCAGCGGCGCTCTTCGGCTCCGGCTCGTGATTCGCGCACCGATCGATTGCGTGCGGCCGTCGCTGCGACCGGTTCACGGCGCACTTCAGTCTCCCCGAGACACTCCGTTCGCCCGCTACCGACCAGGAGGTCACCCATGAGCGCATCTCGAGCACGGGCCGCAGGCCTCGTCGCGTTTGTCCTCTTCGTCATCCTCGAGTCACAGATGTGGGACAGCCCGGATGTCGAGGCCTTCGGCCTCGACGTGCCGGCGTGGCTGATGGGCCTCGTGTTCTATGTTCTGGGTGTGCTCGCCGGAGCGGCGGCCGAGCGGTCGAGGTCGAAGTCGAGCTAGCCCGAAGATCGCACAGGCCACGGCTACGATCTCAGATCGTCGGCCGGCCATGGCCAGCAGGTCGACAGACCAGGCCTGGATCCGATGAGCACCTCTCTCTCACGCGACCAACGCGAAGCGCGCCGTGCGGCGCGTCGTCGTGCCGTGCGGCGGCGGCGGGCGCTCGTCTTGACGGGGATCGCGACGCTCGCGGTGCTCGCATTCATCCTGGGGCTGCAGGCCGCGATGGGCGACGAGCCCGCGCGCGCCGCTGCCGATGCCCGGGCGCCGAAGACTCCCACCCGAAGCACGGCATCCGCGAAGCCGAAGACGACGACCCGGGCGACAACCTCTCGTTCGCGGCTCGGCAGCGGAAGAGCGGTCACGCTTGCGTTCGGCGGCGACATCCACTTCGAGAGCCCCATCCGCGAGAAGCTCGCGGCCTCCCCGGCGAGCGTGCTCGGGCCGATCGCCCCGGTGCTTCGCCGCGCCGACGTCGCCGTCGTGAACCTCGAGACTGCGGTCACCGACCGCGGCACGCCTGCGTCGAAGGCGTACGTGTTCCGTGCGCCGACGAGCGCATTCGATGCGCTCGCGGCCGGAGGCGTCGACGTCGCGTCCGTCGCGAACAACCACGGCATGGACTTCGGAACGATCGGGTTGAAGGACACGCTGAAGGCCGCGAAGTCACGGGGTGTCGCGGTAATCGGTGCAGGCTGGAACGACGCGCAGGCGTACGCGCCGTATCGCGCCACGATCGACGGGCAGCGCATCGCGATCATCGGCGCGACACAGGTGCTCGACGACCACCTCATCTCCGCCTGGACGGCCGGCCCGCGCAAGATGGGGCTCGCCTCGGCGAAGGACGAGCCCCGCCTCCTTCGCGCGGTGCGCGAGGCGAGGAAGTCGAGCGACACGGTCGTCGTCTTCCTCCACTGGGGCCTCGAGCTCTCGAGCTGCCCGACGAGCTTCCAGACGTCGCTCGCCGACAAGCTCGCCGCAGCCGGAGCCGACATTGTGGTGGGCTCGCACGCGCACGTGCTCGTCGGCGGCGGGATGAAGAGGAAGGCGCTCGTCGCGTACGGGCTCGGGAACTTCGTCTTCTACGCCTCGCGAGCGGAGACGACGGAGTCGGGCGTGCTCGAGGTGACCGTCACCGGACGCCGGATCGACGACTACCGGTGGGTCCCCGCGCGCATCTCCGGAGGGATTCCGTACCCGCTCTCGGGGAGCTCGCGGACGCAGGCGGTGTCGGGGTGGAAGCAGCTCCGATCGTGCACCGACCTCCGTCCGTGACAGACGTCCGACCCTGGCGCGTCTGGGTCGCCTGCTCCACGGGCACGATCCGCCTCGACGACGACCGGTCGCCGACGTGTCGTGTCGTTGGGTCTACGAGTTCACGAGTGGTTCACACCTCGGGGCTAGCCTCGAGTGGTGCGCTATCCGCTGTCAACGCTCGCCGTCGTTGCCTGCCTGCTCGCGGCACTCGCCACGGTTGCCTCGTCGAGCTCGCCGGCGGCGACACCTATTCGAGTCACGTTCGTGGGCGACTCGGTATCGGCGTCGATCTCGTACAGCACGATCGCGAAGAAGCAGCTCAGTCGTGGCCTCGCCGTGCGTCTCGACGTCGAAGTGTGTCGCAGACTCGTCCAGCCGAGCTGCACGTTTCAGGGGACGACGCCGACGACTGCCTTACAGGCAGTCGAGTCGTACGGACGCTCTCTCGGCCAGGTCCTGGTGGTGAAGGTCGGCTACAACGAGGATGGCCGTGGGTACGGCGCCGGGATCGACCGCGTCATGCGTGCAGCCATCAGGAACGGCGCAGCCGGTGTCGTATGGGTCACGCTGCGTGAGGCCGGCCAGTACGCGTCGCTCTACCGACGGACCAACGCAGCGATTCGAAACGCGGCGAAGCGGTGGCCCCAGATGGTGGTGGCCGACTGGAACGCGCGGAGCGCAGGGAAGCCGTGGTTCGGCAGCGACGGGCTCCATCTGAGCGCGAGGGGTGCAGCCGAGCTCGCGAAGTTCCTGCGACCGTCCGTCTTCCGGGCCGCGAGTCTCGGCTAGTCGACAGAGCTCGTGGTCGGCGACGCCGAGCGATCGCGGGCGAAATAGGCATCTGCCTCGCCGGCGTAGAGAAGCACGAGGACGAGGAAGGCAGTTCCGATGCTGACGAAGCCTTCCCAGAAACCCGACCCCGTCTCTGTCAGCGTCTGCTGGACGCCGGCGCCGATGTTCACGACCACGACGGCGGTGACGAGTAGCCGCGCCCAGCGACGGCCGACCCAGAGCGAGGCCGCGACCAAGGCTTCGAGCGCCGCGAAGCAGAGCAGCACGACCCCCACCGCAGCTTCCGATGCATCGCTGCTCCCGACGATCGCGACCCCCCCGGAGACGGCCAGGAGGAGCGCTTGCAGCGCGGTGAGGATCGCCGCAGCAGTGACGCCTCGAGGGCGTCGGACGGACGAGACGGTCGTGACCGGCCCCCGAGCCTCCTCGGGGGCGCCCTGCAGCAGGGTGCGCCAGCTCAGCAGGAGCCGGTGCACCGCCTCGGCTCCCACGACCCGCTCGGAGGGCATGGGCAGGTCAGCCGGGTACAGCAGAAAGGGTCGGGTCTGTGGCCCGCCGAGGCCGCCGTGGAACGAGATCAGCTCCTCGAACGCGCAGCCCTCGTCGAGCATGGGATTGTAGAAGCTTCCGACGAGGACGTCCGGGACATTGCGGAAGCCATCCGTGCGCAGCAGGTGCGCGGGTGCGTTGGCCGAGAACGGAGCGAGGGGATCCTCGCCCTCGATCCGCCCCTCGGCCAGGTAGTGGGAGCCGTTCGAACCGAGGACGACGGCTCCGTGCTCGGCGGAGCGGACGAGGATCCAACCGATGTCTCGATCTGAGCGGAGGGTCGTCAGGAGCTGCGGATGCCGCTCCTCGATCTCCTCCAGCGTCAGCCGCCACTGCTCCTCCATGAGATAGACGAGGCCGAGGTTGCCGGAGCCGAGCACGACCGCGCCGCCAGCGAGGTCGCCCTCTTCGCGTTGCTCTCGCTCGACGGCCTTCGCGGTCCGACCCGTCGCCTCGTCGAGTGCGTGGCCGACCATCGAGTTCGTCTCGTCGCCGCTTCCGCCGCCGACTACCAGGCCCGTGTCGAGAGCGCCCCGGACGAGCTCTTCGAGCGACATCCCGTTCCGCTGGAGAAACGTCGCACCCTGGGTCTGGCCGTGGTCGGAGAGGACCACGATCTCGTACGGACGGGGAGCGAATCGGCGCGCTTGCGCGATCCGCCCGAAGACCTGATCGACCTTGCGCAGGGCTTCGAGCGTGTCCGGGCGTTGGAGCCCCGAGTGGTGTGCGACCTCGTCGTAGCTCGAGAACGTCGCGTAGACGGCGGGCCTCCCACGCATCATGTCCGTGAGAACGCCGAACGCGATCACGTCTCGGACGAAGACGCACATCGCGGCCCGCATGAACGGATAGACCCCCCCGCGATGGCCGCGCGGGATGACGTTGCGGCGCCGCGCACGCAGCGCCGCGGTCCATTCGAGGATCAGCTCCCATCCGCAGAAGACGAGGGTGCGCGTGACGTTGTAGGCACTCGAGAAGAACGTGCGGTAGCCGGGGTTCGCGTGCACCTCCGACGCCATCCGGCTGACCGTGAGGATCGCTTCGTCAGCCTCGCCCGAGAGGAGGTTACCGCGGCTCGCTCCGCCTCCGCGAAGAAGTCCGTGTCCGGTCGCGTGCTCGCGCTCGAGAGCCTCGCAATCGGCGGGCGCCGAGCACGCCCGTATCCGGCCGGTCTCTTTCTCCACCCACCGAAAGGCGGGAATGTCGGCGTTCGAGCCGAGCAGGATCCCAGCCTGGCTCGCCCCCGTCTGCGACGACAGGTCGGTCTCCCACTCCGCGAGCCGATGCGTCCCAGAGGCGAGCCAGGCGGCCATGTTCGGCGCGCTGCCGTCGCTCATCGCGCGCTGGAGCACCGGCAGTGCGAGCCCGTCGATCTCGAGGAAGACGATGCCTGGCACGTCCGTTGCCTCGATCTCACCCTGGCGTCGGGCGACGCGCTGGATCACTTTCGCGTCGTAGGTCACGTCGTCGTTCATCCCGAACAAGACCTCGAGCACGACCACGGTCCCGGCGATCACGACCGAAGCGACGAGCGCGGCCGAGAACGACTCGACCGCGTGAGCCCCGCCGCTGATCTCCTCGGCGAGCAGCAGCAGGTACGCGTTCGCCAGGAGCATGACGACGAAGCCCGAGATGAGCGGCAGCGGGAGCCGTGCGGCCGCGAGCATGGGCGAGAGCAGGGTGTTGAGGACGGACAGAACGAGGGCCACGCTCAGCGCGGTGCCGAAGCTCTCGATGGCGAAGCCGGGCACGACGGCGCCGGCGAAGAGGATTGCGAGCGCGATCACGAGCCACGACACGAGCAGTCGGCCGATCGTCCAGCGCGGCCGGGCAGGTTGCCAGCGGACGCTTTCGCCGAAGTCGGTGCGTGCGCTCACCTCGAGCTCCCACGCGTGTCGGTCGACGGGCATGTCGAGCTTCCAGTTCGCGCGGGGGTGGGTTTGGTTGTAGTCGGGATCACGTGAAAGTCACGATCGCGGTCGCTGTCGCCAACGCCAGCGACCGATTCTCGGTGATCGAGGATCGCGGTGAAACAGTCGTAGACCCCTGCGACCCTGCCGATCATTACCAATTGCGCACGTTCACAGGGGATTCACGTGGGAAACGCACGATTCCGGGAAGGCCGGTCTCTTCGGCAAAGCGACTTCAGCGAAGGAAGAAGGAGGCCCAGGTGATGGATTCGGACACGAAGACGCGCTTCACCGACGAAGAGTGGCGAGATCTCGCAGTCGGTCCTGTTGCAGCCGCGTCGGCGATGCTCGCGACGAGCAAGCCCGGCGTCCTCGGGATCGTCAAGGAGGGGTACGCGGGGATGAAGGCAACCAAGTCCGGCGCCTCCACTGAGGAGGCAGCCGCGCTCGTCTCGGACATCCTCGCGTACGCGGAGGCGCACGACGATCTTGGTGCGAGCCTGAGCACGGACGGGAGCGACAGCGCAGCGACGCGGTCAGCAGCACTCGACGCGATCGATCGTGCCGACGCTGCGGCGGCGAAGCTCTCTCCGCAGGAGCTCCACGGCTACGCGGGCTGGCTCGTCGGCATCGCGCGCGCGATGGCGGAGACGGCGCCGGACAAGGGCGAAGACACGAAGGTGAGCCTCGCCGAGGAGGAGACGATCGCGGAGATTGAGCGTCGGCTTGGTCGCGGGTAGAGATCGTTGCTTCACGCAGTCTTCACGCTGGCTCATATCCTCTCGATCGTGACATCCACGCCTTCCACCGCTGCGAGCTCAGTACGGTGACCGAGCCGGCTCAGACTTGCCTCCGACTGCGCCGGACGACTCCGCGCAGTTCGCCACGCTGCTCGCATCCGGCGAACGCGTCCTCGCAGTGAGGCGACGCCACTGGTTCACGTTCGTCGAGGCGGGGCGCTGGTTCGCTCTCGGGCTTCTCGCAGGGCTCGGTTCTTGATCCTCAACTCGGCGGTGTCGGACGACGGCATCCTCGGCCCGCTCAGCACGCCCCCTGCGCCCGCGGCGTCCTCATCGGCGACGATGACCGCCGACGACCTCGACGCCGCGCTTACTAAGCTTGCGGACCTACGCGAGCGTGGTCTGATCAGCGAGGCCGAGTTCGAGGGCGAAGCGGGAGGACCTGCTGGATCGGCTGTAGCTGCTGGGTATGCAGACACATTGTCGCGACCACTCTGCAATCAGGAACGGGAGCGACGAGACTCGAACCCGCGACCTCCGGCGTGACAGGCCGGTCATGGCCCTTCCGGGATGAGCGGGGATAGGCGGGGATTCCGGACGTGAGCAGGGTGTTTCGGCCCTGGGATTGTGGGGGTTTGCGGGGACGGGCGGGAGCTTCCGGCGAGCTCCCGCGGGATTTGTGCAGGATACGGAGTTGTCTCAGCTGAAGACAACGTGGGGGTGTGCCATGAAGGGGTGAAGTAGCCACAGATCGCATGGCGGTGGCGCAGGGCGGGTGCAGGTGGAAACCACCGTTGACTTCGCTCCGTGGCTCATGCGGCGGGAGACTGTCGTCAGAACAGGCGCCCTTCGCAACCGGCTAGCTCCGGTCGCATGACCGGGGAGCTGCGGCAAGACTCGTACAACATGGATGCGTCCGCCACGCGCGCGCCAGCCCTCCGCGCGACGCGTCATGGGATTGAATATCCTCCACGACTCAGCACCTGCGCCTGGGCACCGAGGGATCATTCGCAGCTCGCGGCTCAGTGAGCGAGCAGCGGTTTCCTAAGAGCCTATTTCGCTAGGCAGCCCACTTGACCGCCCGCCAGGTGATGACGGCGCAGGCGAGGTGGAGCATCGCCAGGTGGGTGTCGGCGCGCTTCTCCCAGCGCACGAGGATGCGACGGAAGCGATGCAGCCACGAGTGCGTGCGCTCGACCACCCAGCGACGTGCTCGCAGGCCGGCCTCGCACCTGAGCGCCCTCGCCTCGTCACCGCGCGAGCGGATGTGGCAGGTGAAGCCAAACTCATGGGCGAGCGCTCGGACCTCGTCGTAGTCGTAGCCGCGGTCGAGACACAGACCCTGAGGCTCTCGAGCGCTCGGCTGCGGTCGCTCGATGACGATCGAATCGAGCGTCGCTCGGGTCAGCTTGAAGTCGTTGACGTTCGCGGCCGCCTGCTCGAAACCGAGCGGGATGCCCTGAGCCTCGGTGAGGAGCGATCGCTTCGCCCCTTTTTTGCTCTGTCAGTGGGATTGGGACCAGTGTTGTCGCCTCCGAGCGGCGCCTTGCCGAGGGCGCCGAGGAGGCCGAGCGATGATCCGTCCGCCTCTCCTACTACCCTCAATAGCAAGCGAGACACATATGCATCCTTGATGCTAGAGTGCCTCGATGCTGTCGGTGTCGAAGCTCTCGCCGGGACAGGAGGCGTACTACGAGCGGTCGGTTGCGGACGGGATCGACGACTACTACGCGGGGCGAGGAGAGTCGCCGGGGGTATGGGTTGGGCGCGGAGCGGCGGAGCTCGAGCTCGAGGGAATGGTCGGCGAGGGGCAGCTGGGACGGTTGATCGCGGGCCGCAATCCGCTGACGGGCGAGGTGCTCCGCTCGCATCCGCCGAGGAAGCGGACGACGCTCGAGCGGATCGACCCGCTGACCGGCAGCCGCTATGTCGAGGAGCAGGAGCTCAAGCCGGTTGCGGGCTACGACCTCGTCTTCTCGCCTCCGAAGAGTGTGAGCCTGCTCCACGCGCTCGGCGACGAGGGCACGCGGCACACGGTCACCCAAGCACACCTGGCGGCGTGGCAGGCGGCGCTTTCGTACCTCGAGGAGCGGGCGTGCGTGACTCGGAGAGGGAAGAACGGGGCGATTCGGGAGCGTGGCTCGGGCTTCGTGGCGGCTGCCTACCAGCACCGAACCTCGCGGGCGCAGGACCCGCACCTGCACACGCACGTGATCGTCGCCAACCTCGCCCGCCGCCTGGACGGGAAGTGGCGCGCCCTCGATGGGGAGCCGATTCTCAAGCACTATCGGCTCGCTGCAGGCTATCTCTACCAGGCGCAGCTTCGCTACGAGCTGACTCGCTCGCTCGGGGTCGAATTGCAGAAGCCCGAGCAGGGGATGGCGGAGATCGTCGGCGTCCCGGAGGACGCCGTCACGGAGTTCTCCAAGCGGCGGCTGCAGGTGCTCGACCACCTGGAGCGCCAGGGGACGAGCGGCTTCTACGCGGCCAAAGTGGCAGCAGTCGCGACGCGCGATCGCAAGGGGCCCGTCGACCTCCCTCGCCTGCGGGAGGAGTGGCGGGCGCGGGCGGCCGAGCACGGGCTGGGCCGCCGCCAGCTCAAGCGCCTCCTCGCCCGCACGGTCGAGCGCCAGCTCGAGGAGCGCGAGATCGCCGAGATCGCAGCGCACCTCGTGGGACCTGATGGGCTGACGGAGAAGCACTCGACCTTCACCGGTCCGGAGGCGGTGATGGCGTGGGCGGAGGCGCAGCGGCAGGGCGCGCCCGCAGAGTTCGTGCTCGCGCTCGTCGAGCACTTCCTCCGACTCGACGAAGTGGCACCGGTCGAGCGCTCCGCGGTCGGCCGACCGGCGCGCTTCTCGACCGACGAGCTCATCCGGCATGAGCGGGTGGCGTACGAGATCGCCTCGCACACCCGAGACGTCCGTGTCCCCGTCGTCTCGCAGGAGATGCTCGCGCAGGTTGTCCACGAAGTGGGCACCGCGCTCTCAGCCGAGCAGGCGGCGATGGTGCGCACTGTCGCTGCGAGGCTCCGTCGGGTCGTCTGCGTCGTCGGGCATGCCGGCGCGGGCAAGACGGCCGCGCTCGGGACGCTCGCCGACGCGTTCCGGCGCGAGGGTTACGTCGCGCTCGGCGCCGCCCCCTCGGGGGTGGCGGCTGCGAACCTCCAGGCCGAGACCGGCGTTCCGAGCATGACGCTCCACCGCCTGCTCGCGGACACGCGCAGGCATGCCCTCCCGCGCGGCTGCTTGCTCCTCGTCGACGAGGCGGGGATGGCCGACACCCGCACCCTCACCCGCGCGCTCTTCCAGGTCGAGCACGCCGACGGCAAGCTCGTGCTCGTCGGCGATCCGGCGCAACTCTCCGCCGTCGGCCCGGGCGGGCTCTTCGGCGCGCTGGTCGAGCGACTCGGCGCCGTCGAGCTCCACGAGAACCGCCGCCAGCTCGATGAGCTCGAGCGACACGCGATCGCCGTCCTCCGCCAAGGCGCAACCCGCGACTATCTCGCCCACGCTGCCAAGCACGGACGGCTCCGGGTGGCCGAGAACCGCACGGAGGCCAAGGCGCAACTGGTTGCCGACTGGTGGCGAGCGGCATCGAGCGACCTGGAAGGAAGCGTGATGATCGCGTACCGCAGATCCGACGTCGCAGAGCTCAACGCCGTAGCCCGCACCTTGCTCGACCGCGAGGGCAGGCTCGGTCGAGACCGCTCAGGTTCAGCTCGGGGCTGGAGGTCGCGGTTGGCGACCGCGTCCTCTGTACCCGCAACGACCGCGCTCTCGGCGTCGTCAACGGAGCCCGCGGCACTGTGATCGCAGTCGAAGAGAGACGGTGTGCGGTCACGGTCAGGCTCGACGACGACCGCAGCGTCTGGCTCCCAGGCCACTACGTCGATGCCGGCCACCTTCGGCATGCCTACGCCCTTACCGGCCACAAGACGCAGGGGCTCACCGTCGAGCGTGCCTTCGTCCTCGCCGAGGGGGAGGGGAGGCTCAGGGAGTGGGGCTACGTCGCCCTCAGCCGCGCCCGGAGCGAGACCCGCCTGTACGCGGTTGGCCGAGAGGTCGATCCGGCCGCGTCGCCGCACCGGATCGAGCCCGCCGGCCCGCTCGAGCGACTCGCCGACGCGCTCACTCGCTCGGCCGCCCAGACCCTCGCCGTCGACGCTGCGCTGAGCACCAGCCCGGCCGTGCTCGGCCGCCGCTCACGTCTGCTCGCCGACCGCCAGCAGGCACTGGAGAAGCAGCGCACCAGCGCCGCCCGCGAGCTCCACCAAGCGGAGCGACGCCGGGAGGGGCTCGGCCTCGTCGGCCGCGCCCGCTACGGCCGCGTGCTCCGCGACCGGATCCACGCCGCCCGAGAGCGACTCGTCGACCTCGACCGCGAGCTCCAGCAGCTCGACCGTGACCTGCGCACGGCGAGATGTCGGGCGTTCGAGCACGCCCGTACACAGCCCTGGCCCGAGCGCGACCTCACTCGGACACCTGGCATCGAACGTGCGCCGCAGCGGACGCTTGACCGCGGGATCGAGCTCTGACGCGCGGAGCGATCGTGACCGCGTACTACGGGGATGACTCCCGCAGCAACAGACGGCAACGCCGCAACAGCTCGGCAAGCGTCGCCGGGCGGAGTTGCCCGAGCCGGGTGGTTACGCGCT
>Ga0233417_10000291_pt1 | contig 14617 bp, 16 predicted proteins | sample Sed_MG_FD_189023 | JGI IMG/M metagenome (GOLD analysis project Ga0233417, IMG submission 189023) | Sediment microbial communities from Lake Towuti, South Sulawesi, Indonesia - Sediment_Towuti_2014_0.5_MG | ecosystem: Environmental > Aquatic > Freshwater > Lake > Sediment | place: Indonesia... | reverse complement strand
CGATCGCGCCGGCCGGAGTCTGGAAGAGGAGCTTCGGGTTCTGTTGACGGACGCCGCCATCAGGCCCCAGCAAGACTGTGCGGCCGAGATCCTCGCGTTTCGGGATCGGCTTCGGAGCAGGTACGGTTCTCTTTCCGACAGTACTCCTCACATACGCCAGGATCGTGAAGCTCGCGGATGATTGTTGTTGACGCCAGCGTCGCCGTGAAATGGTTCTTCCCCGAAGCCGGGACAGCGGAAGCGCAGCAGGTGCTGGCGTCAGGAGACAGGTTGGCGGCCCCGGCTCTCATCCGGGTTGAGGTGGCGGCGGCAATTGCGCGGAAGGCTTGATCGAACGCGATCCAAGACGAGGACGCCGAAGCTGCCGCCAGCCTCTGGTTCCGGGCCCTGGCCGACGGAGTGATCGCACTGTTTCCAGATGAGGCGGATATCGGGCCGGCAGTCAAACTGGCCCTTCAACTCAAGCATCCACTACAGAACTGCCTCTATCTGGCTCTCGCCGAGCGGATCGGCGCAACGTTGATCACTGCAGACCAGAACTTTGTTGGGAAAGCCTCGGGCGCCCACGCCTCTATCCGTCCCCTGACGAGTCCATCTGAACCAAAAGAGCGCTTCAGCGGGATCGACTAGGGCCGTCTGGGCGATTGGAGCTCTGGCGGAGAGAGGGATTCGGTAGTTGACAGCCTCTGGGATCTGCCACTTGCCGATTCTTCGTTGCCCACGGCACCATACTTGCCATGGTTCTTGACGCGCATTACCCAAAATTGCCTAAGACGCTGAAGCGTTAGTCTAGCTCTAGCCCACGACGCGCCGGGTGTTGTTCCCGCGTTGGGTAAGATCCAAGCGAACGCCCGCCACGCAGTGTCGTCATTCCCGCGTAGCAGGATACGGATGACAGCCTGGGGTTGGGGCGCCAGCCCCTACTCCAGGTACGCGTCGAAGTTCTTTGAACCCCAACCCGGGTTCCGGAGGGTTGTCCCCTTGCGCAATGTCTCACGGTCGGGGTTCACCTCAGCGGCTCCGTCCTCTCTCTTTTCGCAGCGCCGGGTTAGCCCGCCTTCGAGTTGCGCTTGACGTCCTCGGGTAACGCCGATATGACCGATCGCAGCAGGGAATTCACGGCCTCGGACGTTTGGAAGACCGATGCGACATCGGGATCCAGAACCACCGCCACCGTACCGCCCTTCATCAGCGGGGCAAAACGGTTCGGCCGCGACTTGCGGTAATCGAAGTGGTACTCTGCGCGGATGTCGGCCGGCGCCGGCCGCCGGCGCCTACGACTGGACGTTTCCTTCATATTCTCGCCGCTCCCGTTTGGTGGCCCCGCGGGCGCTGAAAATTCGGACAACGTCCTCTCGCGCCGAGAAGCAGACTACCAACAGGCGGCGGCCAGCGGAGTGCCCAATGATGATCTCCCGCCGTTCGTCGATAGAATGATCCTCGTCGTCGAAGATCCGTGCCAAAGGGTCTGCAAAGACCGTCAGGGCTTCCTCGAATGACACGCCATGCTTCGAGACGTTGCTTGCTGCTTTCGTCGGGTGCCATTCGAACCTCAGGTTTCTCCCTCACGTGTACGCTACCACACTTGGGTGGGCCGACGACTCGGCTCTAGCCCGGGCCACGCTATTTCCGACGTGTGGCGAGGGAACCGCTGCCGTCGCGCCAGCGCCGAATCGGCAGCGGGGGGGGCGGAGCGGTCTGGGACCCTTGGACTCTTTGGACCCCGATCACGGAGAGCAACCCCTGTCACACCAGCGCTGCTTGTGCGGAAATAGCCACCTGGTTGACTTCGGCCCCGGCGCCGCGTGCTGCCTCGGCGATGTCCGGCGCCAGGTTGCGCAGCTTCAATTCCGCTGCCGCGGCCATGGCGCAAGATACCAACTAGCCAAGGGCTCCGCCCTTGATATCCCTGCTGGATATGGAAGTTAGAAGTCAGGAGCCAGAAGCCAGGATGCCCAAACCGGTACAGGTTGACGCGGGGCCCGGGCAACGGAACGAGAACAAAATTCTCGTTTCCGCGGGCATAACGGTCTAAGCATCACCCGAATGGATTAGCAACCGAATCGATTCCTCGGCGTTCTTGTCCTGGACACCGAACAATTCCCTGCCCCTCCGCGTCACCTGCGCGGCATCGTCCAGCAGCGGCAAGAGGATCCGTTTGAGATCGCGATCGAGCACGTTCTCCAGGAAGCCCAGTGCCGCCGCGCAATCCTCAAGGTGCTTGTGCTGGAGAGCCAGGTGGGCCGCGTAGATTTCTTTCGGCGGATAGCGCAGGCCCAGCAACTGGAAGAGGCGCTCCAGGGTTTGCCTGAGACGCTCTTCGATGCTGAGGGCCAGCAGGCTCGGGGCCGCCCGGGGATTCTTCTCCTGGCGGAACGGCTCGAGGGCCGCGCTGAGTTCGAAATACGACCGTGCTTCACTCAGGATCTGCCTGGTGACGAACATGCTGCAGTATTTCAGGCCAGGCGCGGTCTCTCGCAGGCGGTTCAGGGCCTTGAGCGCAGCGGCGCGAACCGAGAGATCGGGGTCTGCAATCGAGCGCAAAAGCACGTCGACGCTGCTCTGGTCCTGCACGTATCGCAGCACGCGCGGCACCTGCCTTCGGATCGCCGGTGCGGCGCTCTGGTCTTCCAAGGTGTCGCCCAGGGTGCCGGCAATGCGTGTCCCATAGGCCGCTAGCGCCTGGACGGCTTCGCCACGCAACCGGGGATCGGCCAGGCGAGGTACCAGGGCGTTCAAGTAGGCCCGGTTCCGAAGCCTACCGGCGGCGCGACGGACCTACCTGGTAGACACAAAGACCGGCAACCCTGTGCTGGCAAGCTTCTCTCTTCCGGTCAAGCGCTGAAGGGGCGGTCGTACCACTACATTCGACGAACGAGCGCCTGGTCCGCCGCTCCTTGAGTGGCCGCCCGAACTCGAATGTTGGTTCGCATTCTCTTCCCTTCCGACGAGTCAAACAGCATCGACCCCTGCGAAATGATCTCCAGTTTCTTCCTCTGCCACGGAACCTGCATTATGCCGCTGCCTGAATGGCTCCGAAGGCCCAGGAGCAGATGACCCATTTCGTGAGCCATCAAGTGGCCGAGAATCACTCCGTAACGGATGCGGCAACGGTTGGCAAGCTGCTCGGCATCGGGCGCGAAAACATAGCCAGCGGTGGCGAAACTTCCGTCTGCCGGATAGAGTGCAAACCCAAAGCTATCTTGAGCCTTTTCGAGACGCTTCATCATGCATTGCGACATGGATCGCGAGAGGATGCGCACTGCCAATGTCGCCGGACCGGGCGGGACCAGGCAAGCGGGGTACTGAGAGGCTTGTGCCGGCGAGAGAGGACAATCCAACCAGCCGATCGTGATCCCAGCCCGTTGATAGATCCGCGTCCCCTCCGCCTCCGCTTGCTCCAGCACGCCAGCCGGCACGGCCGCGTAGTTGTAAACAAAAACTGTGATCGTCGAGTCTGGCTCAGCCGCCGCCGCACATAGTCCAGCCAAGATAAGGGCGAAGCCTTTAAGCGCCCAGCCTGCGATGTCCACGCTGCCCCCCAGCCGCGCCTGGCGCGGTGTGAGCAAGTTTGCGTCAGAAGGATGGGCGCCTCAATGCAGCCGGCCTGGTATCCGCCTGACATTTGGGTGACAAATCAAGTGTCTGAAAATAAAGCTGCAAAGCGGCCGGAACAGAGCCGAATTGGGAATCTGTGGTATCCTACGCTACAAACACCCCGCATGCGCGAAGCTCGGTCAGGCGTTCTCTTTCGTTTCGGGTCCTTCCAACTTGACCCTCGCGCTCGGGAGCTGAGCCGCAACGGGATCAAACTCAAGGTTCCGGACCAATCCCTTCAGGTTTTGGCGATGCTCCTCGCCCATCCCGGCGAGGTGGTGACACGCGAAGAACTGCGACACAGGCTTTGGCCGAACGGGACTATCGTTGAGTTCGACCACAGCATCAACGCCGCCATCAAACGACTGCGGCAGGCACTGGAGGATTCCGCCGAAGAGCCAACGTTCGTCGAAACGCTGCCGCGCCGGGGATACCGATTCCTCGCTCCGGTGGAGCGGGTGGAGTCTCGGGAAGCTGCCCCTTCGGGGACCGGCCCGGCGCCCGGTTCCGGTGAACTCATTGGTCAAACGTATTCCCACTATCGCGTCTTGAGGAAGCTGGGCCAGGGAGCTATGGGAGTGGTCTACCAGGCGGAAGACACCCGGCTGGGACGATCCGTGGCGCTGAAGTTCATTCCCGAAGAACTTCACGATGATCCCAAGGCATTGGAACGCTTTGAGCGGGAGGCGCGAGCGGCTTCCGCCCTGAATCATCCCAACATCTGCACGCTGCATGCGGTGGAAGATCACCAGGGCGTTCCATTCATCGCGATGGAGTACGTGGCCGGCAGATCGCTGGACCAGATGATTGGTTCCGAGGCGTTGCCGGTGGAAGACGTGCTCGACTATGCCATTCAGATCGCCGATGCGCTGGCGAAAGCTCACTCCGCCGGAATCATCCACCGGGATCTGAAGCCTGCGAACGTCATGGTTACCGAAGAAGGATCGGTGAAGCTTCTGGATTTCGGTCTGGCGAAAGTGCGCGCAGTGCATCCGGCGGCGGACTCCGCACCTCCAGCCATCCAGGCCCCAGTAACGGGTGAAAGCACGACCCTGGGAACGCCTTCCTATATGGCGCCGGAGCAGGTGCAAAGCCGCCAGACGGATGCACGGACAGACATCTTCGCGCTGGGCGCGGTCATCTACGAAATGGCCACGGGCCGGCAGGCGTTCGCCGGCGGCACCTTTGCGATGGTCTCCGAGGCGATTCTGAATCGCCCGCACACGCCGGCATCGCGAGTGAATCCCAGCCTGCCAGCGGAGCTGGACCGGATCATCAACAGGGCACTCGAGAAGGATCGCGATGCGCGCTATCAAAGCGCGGCAGAGTTATCAGCGGACCTCAAGCGGCTGAAGCGCGAGAGGGAGCTGGCCACGGTTCCAGCCCCGCGAAATCGTATCCGTCCGCTGTGGCCAGCGGCGGTGCTCGCGGTCATCGCGGTCGTCGGGTTGGCTATGTGGTTGAGGCAGACTGACGTGGGCGCCACGCCCACTCCCACTCCGGAGCTCGTTCCAGGCCCACTGACTACTTATCCGGGTGACCAGGATTCTCCTACCTTCTCGCCGGATGGCAACGAAGTGGCTTTCTGGTGGGAAGGCCCCAAGCCGGGTAGCGCCGGTATCTATGCAAAGGTGATTGGCCAGGACCCGCCGGTGCTCCTGGCCAGGACCAAGCAAAACTATGCCGCCTGGTCCCCGGACGGGCGTTTCATTGCATTCGTGGATGAAGTGCCAGGCGGCAACTGTGGAATCTTCCTTGTCCCAGCGATAGGCGGACCGGCCCACAAGATCGCAGAGATCTCGGTGCAGGAACTCGTGGTGTCGTCCATACCCTCGAACACTTGTGTTCCTGTTTCCTGGCATCCGAACGGACAATGGCTGGTTGGCGTCGACAAGATCACGCCCGACGAGTCGTGCGCCTTGTTTCTGATCTCGGTCCCTGGGGGGGAGAAACGCCGGCTGACTTCACCTTCCGGGATACGCGGGGACCACTGGCCGGCCGTCTCTCCGGATGGTCGCGCCGTTGCATTCATAAGATACAAAGGTGGTAACGGCGGTTCGGTGGAAGTCCTCGAGCTCGCCGATGACCTTAAGCCCGTAGGCGAGCCTAGGCCGCTGGTGAACCTGGACTTTGTCCAAACTCTGGCATGGATGCCGGACGGCCGCTCCCTTATTTTCTCGTCCGGGATTGTTCACAGCCCAACGCTTTTCCGGTTGCGACTCCTCCCCGGCTGGCGGCCCGGACGGCGCGAGCGCTTGACGTTTGCCGGCGAAAGCGCATTTTCGCCGGCGGTCTCCCGCCAGGGCCGGCTGGCGTTTGGAAAGTTGCCCATCGCCGACGCGGACATATGGCGTCTTGAATTGAGCGGTGGCCGGTGGAACGGCAAGCCCCCGGTCAGACTCATTTCCTCGACGCGCCACGAGCATACGCCCTCATACTCGCCTGACGGCCAACGGATCGCGTTTGCTTCTGCTCGCTCCGGTAGCTATGAAATCTGGATATGCGACAGAGACGGGTCAAACCCCGTTCAGCTCACCTCATTCGGTGGGCCCGAACGCGGGATGGAAACCGCGAGCCCGAGCTGGTCGCCAGATGGCCGCTGGATCTACTTTAATTCCCCTGCAGAAGGGCACGGTGCTATTTACGTGATCAGCTCCGAAGGTGGACGCCCAAAACGGCTTACTGACGGCAGAGCCTTGTCGGGTTCTGTTTCGCGAGACGGCCATTGGATCTACTTCGGTCCCGAGGGCCCGGGTGCAGGTCAGACATGGAAGATGCCAACCACCGGCGGTGACCCGGTCCAGGTGACCAGACAAGCTGGCGACTCGGGTCGAGAATCTCCAGACGGCAGAGTCTTGTATTATGCGAAGGCAGGCAAAGACCTCCAGCCTGACTGTGACTCGCTGTGGAAGGTTCCCGTCGGAGGCGGTGAAGAGGCGCAGGTTCTAAAAACCGTCCATTGCGGCGACTTCGCAGTTACGGATCAGGGAATCTATTTCGTTCCTGGAGTGTGGGCGCCAACGATCATCAACTTCCTGAACTTCTCCACGAACCGAATCGAGCAGACTGCTAAGTTCGATGGCCAGCCGGCGTGTGGTCTTTCTCTTTCGCCGGATGGCCGCTACCTTCTTTATTCGGTTTTTGAGCCGGGCATCCGCTCAGGCACCGGTCTCATGCTAGTGGAGAATTTCCGGTGACGGCTCCAGTGTAGCCTCCCTTCACCACTCGATGCGGCCGTCCAGTTGAAGCGTCCGTCCGCCGCCTCCCTCGAGCAACTGTCCGAAGCCGGAATCGCCTACGGTGGTGCTCACGAGGTACCGCGTCGTCCGTTTCCAACGGGTTGTCCATCGTCACGCCCAGCTTGAAGACGAGCCGCTCGCGAATCGGGAATTGCTTACTCAAACGGAATCTCTCACCCGCCGAGTGAGGGCCGCGTGCCGTAGGCGTAAATCACCCACTTCCATTTCAGTGGCAGCAAGGCCCACAGGCCGACAAAGACGAGCACCGATGCCGCGCTCGTCCAGGCAACGGCCGCACGCAAGGAAGCCCCTGATGCCACTTTCGTGTACACCGTGGCTAGCACTCCGCCGGCCACGGCGATCAGGATGTAAAGATCCGGCAGTTTGCCGGCACCCAGAGTGCTGACGAAAACTCCCCGCGACGTAGTCTTCAGGATGTAGTGAGCGATGAGAACAAGGAACAGATTCAGCGCCATCAGGAGGGCGCGGAGACGTTCGCCCTCCCGGATGTCGAGCGTACTGAGCCAGATGGACTTGATCTTCCGCATCGAAGGACGCCGTCCAGGACTGCCCGCCGGCGGCAGCCGCAGCCGCGCGAGTGTATCATATCCGATTATCCGGGCTGCTTCTGCGCTTAGCCCCGGCTGCAAGAGATGATGCTGGAAAACAAGGAAGCCGCCTCAAACAAGCCCGGCATGATCCAGCGGGCGCAGGCGGGCGACCAGCACCGCTATATAGCTGGAATGGGAAATGCGGTTTGTCCCTACTCCCGCCGAGCGAGCGGGGGCCGTCGCCCGGTCTCACACCTTGCGCCAGCGTGACTTCCGCTGGAAGGTCAGTGCCTCGGACTTACCGAGAGGAGGCTGGTTGGGGACCCTTCTCGACTTCCGGACCAGGTTTCCCGAGAATACTCATCGGACTTCATCGCGACGGATTAGAGTTTCCTAAGGGGGGACTCACTCGATGTAGCTCCGCGCGGCTCGGCGTATGCTCGAAGTATGAGGTTCGCGCACTTCGCATGGGCGTTGGCGGCTTTGTTGCTTGCCACCGCACCCGGTGCGGAGCCGCCCGCGGCTAAGGCGCCAGAGGTGCTGCGCTTCGCCTTCGACCTGGCGGACACCGCGGGCATGCGCCACACGCAGCGGGAGTTCGCCGGCAAGCGGGCGATCGTGCTCCTGTTTGTGGGAACCGAATGCCCGCTGTCGAACCAGTACGCCCCGCAGTTCCGGCGGTTGCACCTGGAATACTCGCCCCGTGGTGTCGCCTTCTACGCGGTTCACTCTGACCCTGATGTGGAGATAGAGGATATTCGGCGCCACGCTGCCTCCTACAGCCTCAACTTCCCGGTCTTACACGATCCTGCACAGGTCCTTGCACGCCAGGCGGGAGCGTCTATCACCCCCCAAGCAGTTGTAGTGAACCCCAGGGGCCAACTGCTCTATCGCGGCCGGATTGATGACCGCGCCTTCGTGCTGGGCAAACAGCGGCCACAACCTACGCGGCAGGACTTGCAGGCGGCCCTGGACCAGATCCTCACGGGCCGGCGCGTGGCGATTCCAGAAACCAAAGCGATTGGGTGTCTGATTCCCTTTCCGACCGAAGCGCGAGCTGCGGCCGTCACCTACTCGAAGCATGTCGCGCCCATCCTGTTCCGACATTGTGCTTCCTGCCACCGGACCGGGCAGGTGGCCCCGTTCTCACTGTTGAGTTATGAGGACGCCCGGCGGCGTGCGCCACTAATCGCAACGGTGACGGCTGCCCGCAGCATGCCCCCGTGGAAGCCGGTCGCGGGTTACGGGGAATTCGAGGACGAACGGCGGCTGAGCGTTGCGGAAATCGAGACCCTCCGGCGGTGGGCAGCTTCCGGCGCGCCGCAGAGCGATGCCGAGGCCACGCCTGCCCCACCCCAATTCAGCAGCGGCTGGCAGCTTGGGACACCGGACCTGGTGGTGAGCATGCCCGCGCCGTTTCGCATTCGCGCGGAGGGCGGTGATGTTTACCAGTGCTTCGTGATTCCGATGAAGCTCACGGAGAAGCGGTGGGTGCGGGCGTTCGAGTTTCGTCCCGGCAATCGCGCCGTGGTGCATCACGCCCTTTTCTTCACCGACGTCTCAAGCGCGGCGCGCCGCAAGGACGCCGCAGGCCCAGGCGACGGCTATGAGTGCTTCGGCACACCGGGCATCATTCCCACGTCGGCGATTGGCGGATGGTCGCCGGGCAATTCCGCCATTCGCATGCCCGAGGGAACGGCCATTCCGCTGGATGCGCAAGCCGACTTGGTGATGCAGCTTCACTATCACCTGAGCGGCAAGGAGGAGACAGATCAGTCGGCCATCGGGTTTTACTTCGCAAATGCTCCTCCGGAGAAGAGACTGATGGAGGTTGCCTTGGGCTCGCGCCGGATCGACATCGCGCCGGGCGACGCGCGTTACCGTGTCATAGACTACTTCACCATCCCGGTGGACGTGTGGGCCACGGGGATCATTCCACACGCGCACTATTTGTGCAAGGAAATGCGCGGCTGGGCGATCCTACCCGGCGGGCGCAAGAAGTGGCTGTTGCGAATCGATGATTGGGACTTCGACTGGCAAGAGGTCTACCGGTACCGGAGGCCCTTTCTGCTGCCGGCCGGCACACGCTTCGAGATGGAGTTCCTCTACGATAACTCGGAACATAATCCGCGGAACCTCTCATCGCCGCCCCGGCGCGTGACCTGGGGTGGAGAGATGACCGACGAGATGGCGGGCCTGCATTTGCAGGTGATCCCGGCGCGTACATCGGACGCGCCGGAGCTGGGGCGCGCGCTGTGGGGCAAGATCATGAGAAGCGTGGGCGGAGGATTCTACCGGGCGCCAGAACCCGGCCGCAAAACGCCGGAACAAGTGCCGCAAGATTAGGCAGGACGTCCGGTGAAACAGACAACCATGTGCACGTTGCGGGAAACAGATCGCTTGGAGGTGCGTGACCGCGGACCGCGACATCCGGTGACTGGCACGGGTATGTCATTCTGCACGTCATCTGTAAGGGAAGGCTGGGTGCGGGCCATATGATCAGCGCATCAGGTTCGCTTTGTTCGCTATGCGGCAACTGTGCGCGCCTGGTTAGCGGCACGCTAGGAGTCTGTCTTCAGTGCATTCGCCGGCTGCCTGACGATGCGGTGTCGATCGCCCGCCGTGTTCATGCCGCGACGCGGCAGCCATTTGGCTTGCCGGAGGCTCCCCCGCGCACACCGGGCGGAGTGAGTTGCCGGTTGTGCGAACGCGAGTGCATCATCGGAGAGCGGGAGCGGGGCTTCTGCGGATTGCGAACAGTGCAGGACGGGCGCCTGGTTCACCTCGGAGGTATCCCCAGGCGCGGGATTCTGGAGTGGTATCGGGACCCGCTGCCCACCAACTGTGTGGCCGATTGGGTTTGCCCCGGCGGCCGCCGAACGAGCGGCCACAACCTCGCGGTGTTCTATGCAAGCTGCACCCTGAACTGCCTGTTCTGCCAGAACTGGCATTTTCGAAGAGTATCCGCGACGCGATCCGAGGGCCTCAGCGCAGCGCGCCTCGCGGATGCGGCCAACGCTGCGACCTTCTGCGTTTGTTTTTTCGGAGGCGATCCCGCCTCCCAGATGTTGCATGCGCTCGCGTCGGCCCGACTTCTCGCCAGGCAAGGGGTGGTCGTTTGCTGGGAGACTTCCGGCACATCCCACCCCAGACTCCTGGACCACGCCATGCAGGTGTCCCTGGAGACCGGAGGCTGCATCAAGTTCGATCTCAAAGCACACGATGAGGCCCTGCACCTTGTGCTGACCGGCGGCTCCAACCGGAGAACCCTGGAGAACTTCGCCGCCGCCGCGCGACGTTTCACCGAACGCGCGCACCCTCCGCCTTTGATCGCCAGCACGCTCCTGGTCCCCGGGTACCTGGACGCCGAAGAGGTAGGCCGCATTGCCCGTTTCATTGCCGGGCTCAATCCCGAGATCCCGTATTCCTTGCTCGGTTTCACTCCGCAGTTCCACATGACCGACTTGCCCAGGACCTCACGGTGCCATGCTGAAGAAGCGCAAGCCACCGCTCGGGCCGCGGGCCTGAGAAACGTCTACATCGGCAACCGCCACTTGCTGGGCTGACGAGCGCACCAGAGCGGCCAGGCGGGCGCAACGGGGTAGCTCTCGCGCTTTCGGAAAACAGGGGAACAGAAGGCCGGGATGTTCGTAATACATCTTGAGAGGGTAAAGCAATGTTTGAGACATCTCTCGAGGAACAACAACGCTTTGACATACGCGGCATTCTCGGCGCGCTGGCGAGTTTCGCCGCCCTGATTCTCGGCGGATATCTGCTGATCGTCGCCTGACTCCCGCACGCACCCGGCGTTCACCTTATCGGTTGCCTGACGCCGCGGCGGGCTCCTGCTCCGGAGGTTCCCCGTACCAGATGGTGAGTTCCGCTCGCCCGATGATCCTCACATCGATGTTGGAGATCAGACGGCGCAGTGCCGACCGGCCGTTCTGAATCCAGTAGTCGCGCACGAAATAGATGTCCTTGAGGAACACGGAAGGAGAGCGCACGAAGAGGCCGAACTCCCGCACGGGAAGAAAGGTCTCGGGGTCAATCCATAATTCTCCGCGGAAGAGCCCGACCTTCTTGAAGCGTGGCGTCAGTACAAAGACGTGAACCGGTGTACCGTACTGCTCCAGCAGGCCGCGGTATTCGAACTTGTAATTGACCGGGTGGATCCCGATATTCTGCGACTTCTCCTCGAAGGCTTCCACTTCCGCCGACAGGTAACGGGCGATCAGGTGTTGTTTGATGGAGTTGTCGCCTTCGAAACTGGAGACCTTATAGCTGAGTTTGCCTTCCTCCGAGACCGAGCGAACGGCTGTCATGGTCCCCTTCAGATTGAGGCTGGAGACACGACCGATCAGGGTCACAACCTCTTCCGGAGGGATGGTTCGGGCACGCCCTTCCTTCACCCCCGCCAGGTAGTGGGAGATGATTTCGGGAGGATCGGCAGCCGGCTGTTGGGCGAGCAAGAGTGGTACAACGCCAACCCCAAGCAGGAGGTTGGGGGCAAGTAGCTTCAACGGCTATTCCTGGAACGACAGTCTGAGTTGCACGCGGGAAGCGCCATTCCTCAATCTAGCAACGGGCCTCGCATGGCGCAATCGTGCTCCCAGGGGCGCCAACCGGGCACGCGGGGCGCGCTCCCGAGGAAATCATCCCAGCGCGGGTCCGGAGGTGGAGGCGCGTGCGTTAAGATGTCGCCATGACTCAGATCCCCATCGGTACCAAAGGAGAATCCAGCCTGCTGGTCGGCGCGGATGTCGCTATCAGTTTCCTGGGGAGCGACGAAGCCCGCGTCCTCTCGACGCCCCACCTGATCGGCTTCCTGGAGTGGACCTGCCGCAATGCCGTGAAACCGCTGCTCGGCGAGGGCTGGGATACGGTGGGAACACGCGTGGATGTAAAGCACCTCGCTGCCACACCCATCGGCATGCGCGTCACCTTTCGCGCCGAGGTCTCCGAAGTAGACGGCCAGCGTGTGGGCTTCCGGGTGGAAGCCTATGACGAAGTGGAGAGGGTGGCCGAGGGGGCTCACGAGCGCTACATCGTGGAGGTGGCGCGGTTTGCCAAGAAAGTCGCGGCCAAGGCCGCCGGCCAGTAGGCGACCCTGTCCCGCCTTGCCGGAGCGGAAGGCTGCGCGTGCAACACGCAGCCGCGTTTACCGCCCTTTGCGGCTGCTGTACTTGTTCAGCAGGGAGACGAGTTCCTTGGCCGCTTGGGGCGGCGCCAACTGTTGTTGGAAGATGTCTTTGTTCTCGAGTTCCCGGCCGTAGAGTTCCTGATTCGTGCTCAATTCCTGCCGCAGGGTGGAGCCTTCCAGCGAGATCCCGGCGAACACGCCCCGCGAGCGGGACCAGGAGAGCATCTCGGCGCGCATGTAGACATCGGTAGCCGCGGTCGTGGTTCGGCCCACGGGGCCGGCGGCCACCGAGGCATCGCCGCCCAGTTTGAACTGGTTCTTCAGGAGCGTTTGGGCTCCCCGCTTGTTCATCACCAGCAGGATGACGTCGGTCTCACTCCCGCCGATTTGTAGGCCGAAACTGCCGCCTTCGAGGCGCACGGCCGCGGGACCGATCCAACCCGGACTGCCGGCCTTGCGGCAAGTGATGAAGCCGCGCCCGTAGGTGGCGCCGAACAGGAAGGCGCCTTTCTTGACGCCTGGAATCAGCACCGCGCACTCCGCCTTGTCCAGCAACGACTGCGGGATCGAGTGGTCTTTTGAATCCATCACCTCCCGTAGCAGGACCGTGGCATTGTCCAGGCGCTCCACTACGCTGCACAGGGCGGCGCCGGCGGTCAGGAGCCAGGCGAGGAACGCTACTTTTCGCGGCATCATTGCACCTCCGCCACGAGCCGGCCCGCGGGCCGGTCTATAAAACATTTTCTTCCGGCATTGTAACATTGGGCCCGGAGCGGGACGCCTGCTTTTTGAGAGCTATCCTGGCGCGCTACCAGGGTCGCGCGCGGCTCAGCAGCTCAGGCGCCGCATGCAGACCAGGTGCCGGCCGTCCTGTCTGACCCGGCTGACCAACGCCGTGCCCCAAGTCTCGGGAGGATAGCGCGCCAGCAGGTCCAGACTCCAATCGAAGGCCTCTTCCCGCGAGCCGGCGAAGAACTCGTACAACTCATCAGGCGCGCCGGCCTCGGATCTAAGGGATGTCCTGCGGACTTCAACCCCAGACCGCACCGGCTCGGCGGCCGGCCGCGGTCTCCGTGGCAACGGTTTGTCCAGGGATTGCGTCGCCATATGCATAGTAGTCCGATCACGGATTGGGTTCTCTCAGAGGTCCGGGGTGGGAACAAGAGATCGCGGCAGCGCCTGGACCGGGCGAGGCAGACCTCTACGAAACCGATATGACAGTGTGCAGTTTTAGGGCCAAAGTCACCGCGTTCAATTCAGGGCACTTAGAGCGATCCGGCGGGTGGAGAGTGGATGTAATTCATACATGCGGGGGGAAGACCTGCCACACCGAAGCCCCTGTCCAGGCAGCTTGAGCCCGGCGGCCTTCGCCGGGAGGCCGGGTGTTGTATCATACACGCTGAATCCGCCCGCTCGGGCTGCATCCGGTGGAGGATGCGGCCGCGGCAGCGATTCCAGGGGGTAGGCAATATGCAACAGACGCGCAGGGCGCTGCTGAGTACGGCTGGGCAGCTAGGCGCCGGGTGGTTTGCGCTGCCCGGGCTCGGGTGGGCCGTTCAGCAGACGACCTCGCCGTATAGCCGGCCAAGACTGAGGATCACCGATGTGCGCACGGCCCAGGTCCGCGCCCACGGCCACCAGGTGCACGTGCGTGTTTACACGGACCAGGGTGTCTTCGGGCACGGCGAGGCGACCGACGCTGCCGTGGGAGCGCCGCCATTGATTGACGTTTTCCGCCGCTTCCTGGTGGGGCAGGACCCGCTCAACGTGGACTACCTCTTTGAGCGAATTCGCACGGTAGGCATCTTCGCCGGCGCGCAAGCCGGCCAGTACATTACGGCCCTGAGCGGGGTCGAGATCGCCTTATGGGACCTGGCCGGGAAGGCTCTTGGCGTGCCGTTGTACAGCTTGCTGGGCGGGAAGATGCGGGATCGCATCCGCATCTACTGTGATTCACAAACGGAGGATCCCAACGACCCGGAGGCGAGGAAAAAACTGGAAAGCATCAAGGCCATGGGCTTCACGGCGGTCAAAGTCGACCTCGACGACGCCAATGACCCGCTGCGATGGGACAAGGTGAACTGGACGGC
>Ga0233417_10000288_pt1 | contig 14652 bp, 16 predicted proteins | sample Sed_MG_FD_189023 | JGI IMG/M metagenome (GOLD analysis project Ga0233417, IMG submission 189023) | Sediment microbial communities from Lake Towuti, South Sulawesi, Indonesia - Sediment_Towuti_2014_0.5_MG | ecosystem: Environmental > Aquatic > Freshwater > Lake > Sediment | place: Indonesia... | reverse complement strand
TCTTTTGTTCTTTGGAGGGTGGGCGGGACGGATTCCAAGGTCAATGGTGGTGGATGGGGTATTGTTCGAAACCTGAACATGCGTTGCACTGAGCCTGTCGAAGTGTCTCACCCGCGCCGTGACTGATCCAAGTCTCTGCGCGGAGGAAGGCCGTAATCCTCGGGCTTTCGCGGACTATAGCGCCCGCTAGGGTGGACACCTTCGGCAGGTTTTTACTGGAATTGAGGAGGAAACTGGATTCGCGGGTTTGGGGGATAACCTGTTCGCGCTTGGGATGGCGGGGCGGGGATGGGCTTGAAAGAGGGTAAAATAAAGATATGAACAGAAAAGTTCCACTGCGAATCCGTAAACTGATGAAAGAGTTGAAAGAAGGACTTGTCCGCATATACGGGGACAGGCTGAAAGGCGTGTACTTGTACGGGTCGTATGCGCGCGGGGATTACCGTCCAGGCTCGGATGTGGATGTGATGATCATGCTGAAAGACTACAAGAATTATTGGGAGGAACATCGGCGATCCTCCCAACTTGCAAGCGACATTTCCCTTGAATACGATGTCACGGTCAGCCGCTTGATCGTCAAGGAATCCCAATGGCAGGAATCGGTCATACCTGTCATACGCAACATCCACAAAGATGGCGTGCCCGCATGAACGATTACACCCGCAAACTGCTGGATAAAGCGATTGATACCATCGAGAGCGCGGAACTTCTGCTTGACCATGAGAAAACCGACGTTGCTGCGGGACGGGCGTACTACGCCTTGTTTTATGTTGCTGAAGCGCTGTTGAATGAACTGGGATTGCAGTTTGGCAAACATGGCGATGTCATTGGCGCTTACGGGAAACATTTTTCAAAAACAAAGGTGTTGGATCAGAAATTCCATCGCTGGTTGATTGAAGGTTTTGATACCCGCATGGTTGGCAACTATCACGTGGATACACAGATTGAGGTCGACGTTGTTGCAGACATGATCAATCGAGCGCGTGAGTTTTTAGAAGCGGCTCAAAATTATCTGGCAAAACAAGAGAAATGAAGAAGGAATACGATTTCAGCAAAGGCAGGCGCGGGGCAGTCGTCCGCGCTCCAAAAGGAAAGACCCGAATCACCATTCGAATTGACGAAGATATTTTGGGTTGGTTTCGCGGTCAGGTCGACGCGGTTGGAGGAGGAAATTATCAAACCTTGATTAACAATGCCCTACGCGAACATATCAAACGCGAGCAGGAACCGATTGAGGTCATTTTGCGGCGAGTGGTTCGCGAAGAATTGAAGAGCGTTGCAGCGTAATAGCCAACTCCGAAGTCGCGAGGCTTCGGAGTTTTGTTTTGTCCCGTCGACGCTTGGAGAAAGTCTGAAACCTGATATGCCTCATGCACGCCGTGGGTGGGGACCTCTCCCTGATTAGCGTCATAATCGGCGTGGTGACTTGTCCCTCTCCATTTGGAGAGGCATTTTGTTGTCTTCATTTCTGGGCGATGGGGGTGTTGAGTTTCCAAGTCAAGGTTTGGTTTGAGGAGGGTTTTGATGTAAAAGAAAAATACGAGCGCGCCAGAATTAAACTGGCTTCCGATTATTCCGCGCACGGGCAACCACATCCAACCACAAGGGAAACGCCGACTCCCATTTTACGAATGTTGGCCCGCATGTCATGTCCACGCTGGCGCTCGTGTTGAAATTATAGCGAGTTTTCATCGTTTGATTTGGGGGAGAACCAACGATCAACAGAACGTGGTAAAATGCTAAGCAGAAATAGGATTTTGCTTAGCAAGGAGATTGAATGACTACAACATCTGTCAAAGTCAGCGCGAAATATCAGATCGCAGTTCCACAGATCGCGCGCAAGAAATTGAATATCAAAAAAGGCGACCGTCTGCTCGTGGATGTGCAGGACGGCGTGATCGTTTTAATCCCTGAGCCCAAACGATACACTGATTATCTCCAAGGATTACATGGCGACATTTGGAAAGGTGTTGATGTTCAGAAATATCTCAACGGGGAGCGCGACGCATGGACGAACTCAGCAAACGCTTAGCCAAGGCAAAAGTCATTGGGCTGGACACCCCCGTTTTCATTTACTTCCTCGAGAATAACGAGCGGTATGGTGAGCTTGCTCGAATCACAATCAATGGCATCGAAAAAGGAAAGTGGGAAGGTGTCACATCCACGATTACGTTGATGGAGATCACTGTCCGCCCGTGGCAGTTGGGGCGTGAGAAAGCGGCGCGGGAATATGAAGCAGTGCTCGTGCATTTCCCAAATTTATCTGTAGTGAACGTGGATCGCAACGTTGCGCGTGCGGCGGCTCAATTGCGTGCGAGGTACAACGTCTCACCGCCTGATGCGTTGCAGGTGGCGGCAAGTCTTTCGTATGGCGCAAAGGCGTTTTTGACGAACGATAAGAGATTGTCCAAATTGCAGGATGTAATTGATGTTCTTGTGCTGGATGATTTCCTGGAAGAATAATCCGCCAGCGGAGGAAGGGAGAGAGATTCGGAAGTATGAATGATGAAGGCAGAAGGATGAAAGAGGGGTGAATGACCTATCCCCCCGCCCTTCCCGAACGGGAAGGGAGCTGACTGCGTGATGGGGGTATTGAGTTTCCAAGTCAATGTTTTTGTTTGAGGTGGGTCTTAGCTTCTCCCCGCTCGGGGACATCGTACCTGTAGCGAAACGGAGTGGTAGGGTTGGGGTGAGGTCGGCTGGCGAGGGGTTTGGAGTAAAATACAGGCATGGAACAGAAACAGTTACGTCGCATTTTGCGTGCATTGCGGAAAGGATTGGATACAGCGCTCGGCGAACGCGTAGAGAAAGTCATTCTCTACGGTTCACAGGCGCGTGGCGATGCGCGGGGTGATTCCGATATTGACGTGCTGATCGTTCTGAAAGACGATTTCAAATATCGAACGATGCTGAAGAAGACATCGAAGATCGTGGCGAAACTGTCCCTGGATAATGATGTGGTCATCTCACGGGCGTTAGCATCACGTCAACAGTATGAGCAGAGCAATATGCCGTTCCTGATGAATGTCCGCCGAGACGGGATATCCATATGATCCCCGAGATCGAGGAGTTATTGGAACGGGCAAAGATGAGTCAAAAAGCCGCCGCGAATCTATTGCGCGACGGCTTTGCCAATTTTGCGGCATCCCGCGCCTACTATTCCATGTTTTATGTTGCCCAGGCGCTATTGCTGTCGAAGGGTCTGAGTTTTTCCAGCCATTCGGCTGTCATTGCTGCGTATGGAAAAGAATTTGCCAAGACCAAACTTCTCAACCCTGAATTCCATCGCCTGCTCATGGATGCGCAGGACAAACGCAACATCGGGGATTATGGAATGATCGACGGGATCGAAGACGAAGATGCCCGGGAAATCCTGGATTGGTCGAAGAAATTTCTGAAAGCCGCAGAGAAGTATTTCACACAGGCGTTTTAGAAAAGAAAAATCCGACCAGCGGAGGAAGGGAGAAGGAAGAGCAAGGATGAATGATGAAGGCAGAAGGATGAATGAAGCCCCCTCTGTCCGTTGGACATCTCCCCCAAATGCGACATATGAAATTTGGGTTGCGGACTGAAAATGCGATGTCGTCGGATTTGGGAGAGACGGTAGTACCCCACTAAAGCGTGGTGGGGCGAAAACCTTGCGAAAAACTGGGTTCATACTTCGACAGGCTCAGTAACCGCTGGCACACTCGTACGACTACCAAATCGAGCGAGAGGCCAATGAACCCACAAGAACTATTTTGCCCGAATATGGAATGTGTTGCAAGAGGTCAAACAGGCAAAGGCGACATCGGAGTTCACAGTCAGAAAGACCAGCGGTGTCTGTGCAATGTGTGCGGGCAGAGATTTGCGACCACCAAAGGCACGCTCTTCTATCGGTTGCGCTATGCACCCGAGTTGGTGATTCAAGTGTTGGTACTGCTGGCGTATGGTTGCCCAATGCAAGCGATAGTGAAAGCCTTTGGGTTAGATGAACGCACGGTACGAGACTGGCTGGCACGCGCTGGCAAGCATTGTCAGCAGGTGCATGAACATCTGGTCGAAAACACAGCGCATGATTTGAAACAAGCGCAGGCCGACGAAATCAAAGTCAAGACCCAGAAAGGCACGTTCTGGATGGCTCTGGCGATTTGGGTGCCACCCCGTCTGTGGATGGGCGGAGTGGTCAGTCCCAAACGCGATCTGAATTTGATTCAGGCGTTGGCGGACAAGATGAAGCAGATGGCTCTGTGTCGTCCGCTCCTGCTGGCGGTAGACGGGCTCGCCAGTTATGTCAGCGCCTTTCGCAATGCCTTTCGGAGCAAGTTCCCTCGTTCCGAGGGAGAAACCGGACGCTGCAAGATGGTGGCTTGGCAAGATATCGCCATGGTGCAAGTTGTGAAACAACGCCTGGAAGGTGTCCTGCATGTCGACCGACGTATTGTGCAGGGCGCCAAAGACCTGGTGGAACGCATCATCCAAACGACGCAAGGGAAAGGCGTAATCAATACCGCTTTCATTGAACGTCTCAACGCCATCTTTCGCCAGCGGATCAGCGCCCTGACACGTCGTACCCGCAATTTGGCTCAACAAGCGGAGACCCTGATTGCAGGCATGTATCTGGTTGGCTGCTTTTACAACTTCTGCGACTTTCACAAAAGCCTGCGTTTGAAATTGTCCGTTGGTTCGTTCGGCCATCACTGGGTGCAACGCACTCCAGCCATTGCCGCAGGCTTGACAGATCACCAATGGACGCCTGCCGAATTGTTCCATTTCAAGGTTCCTTTGTCACGCTGGGAACTGCCCAAACAGCGCGGTAGGCCTTCCACTGCCATGTTGCAACTGGCTCAACATTGGGCATCGTGACCACCTTTAACTGCGGTGCTACCAATGATTTCACTGCTCTCTATTTTCTACTTATCCATTCTCTGTTTATCTATTCCCTAAATATCCTCACATGCCTTCTCGGTTCCTTGCCATACGAGTGACTGACCAATTCGGCATTGCGCGCCATTTCATGTTGCAGCCTGCGCACGAGTGATGGGCCCGGGGGCAGGTCCACCCAGCGCTCGCCGTTGAGGACGGCGGCGATTGCGCGTTGCGTTTCACTGCGAATGTCTTCCATGTTGTCGCGCGGGGTTTGCGCGGCGCTCAGGTTATATAGGTCGCCAAGAAATTGCTCCACCTGCGCCACCGTGTTTGCGCGCAGCACATAGATCGGCATACCGCGTTGCTCCGCTTCGATCACGGTCTGCTGGCGGTTGCGGTAATACGTCCGCAGGGTCACCAGCGCGTCGGCTTCGGACACGTCACGCACGATGATGGCAGGCACGCTGAGTCGCTTGGCGGCTTGTTGCAGTCGGTTGCGCGCCACGCCATACGGATACACTTTCACAGGCTGTAATGCCGCGCCAACAACGGAGGGAACTGGTTTGGACATTGGACTCGGCTCTTCGATAACGGGAGCAGGCTGACGTCCGCGGCGAGGCGTTTTCGTCTCCTTCGCATCCAACCTGGACTTGTCAACTGCTTCCGCTTTCTCGATCTTGATCCTGCCCGCTTCATCGCGCGTCCGCACTTCGGGAGGCATTGGATAGCCGCGCAGGAGCGCATCCACAGAAGACATGATGTCGAGATGGACCGTGAACCGGTCGCGGGTCTGGATCTCGATGAGGACGTCGAACGTGGGCGGGGCGCGTCTTTCGAGGACCGTTTTCTGGGTGCCGCGTCGACGCGCTTCCTCATCTGATAGAGTGACCGCTTCGATGCCGCCGACGAGATCGCTGAGGGTTGGGTTGAGCAAAAGATTATCGAGCGTCTGACCGTGCGCCGTGCCGATGAGTTGCACGCCGCGTTCGGCAATGGTGCGCGCGGCGAGGGCTTCGAGTTCGCGCCCGATCTCGTCAATGACGATGACTTCGGGGTTGTGATTCTCCACGGCTTCGATCATCACTTCATGTTGCAGGGTCGGCGCTTTGACCTGCATTCTGCGCGCCTTGCCCACGGCGGGATGCGGCACATCACCGTCGCCGCCGATTTCGTTGGACGTATCCACAATGACCACGCGTTTGGTTTCAGCCAGGATGCGCGCGGCTTCACGCAGGAGAGTCGTTTTGCCCACACCGGGACGACCGAGGATGAGCACGGATTTGCCCGACTCGATGATGTCCTGAATAATGTCCACCGTTCCATACACCGCGCGCCCGACGCGCAGGGTCAACCCGACGATGTGTCCGCGCCGATTGCGGATGGCAGAGATGCGGTGCAGAGTGCGCTCGATACCCGCGCGGTTGTCCGCGTCGAATTCGCCCGTGCGCTCGTCCACGTAATCAATCTCGTTGCGTGTGATCTCGGTCTCGCGCAGGTTCACCTCCCCCTCCACAAAACGGACGGTGGGGACGCGTCCCAAATCCAATATGATCTCGAGCAGGTTCTCGCTGTTGTTTGCCTTCTCCACCGCATGGCGGATGTCGAGCGGGAGAACATCGAGCAGGGCATCGAGGTCGTCTGTGATTTTTAATTGAGTCATAGTTTGTCTGAGTTACAGGTTACGAGACACGTATTGCGTGCTGCGTATTACGTAACGATAAATAAAAGAGGAAAGATGTACTTGCGCCGCGATATCCCTTGTCTGCGCGGCTTACGAGAGTTTAGATGCGGTTCACCATGGAAAAGTTCCTGCCTGTTGTGTGGGTGTCAGGTGTCAGGTTCCATGTCTATTATACGTGAAATGGAAGGGATTCCCTCAGAACAATTTTATTGCGACAAGTGTGTATCCCAAACGGCCACTTTATCCCAAAGTAGCTATGGTAAGATTTTTCCTGAGAGACTGTTTCTTAAGTACACGGATTGGACGGGTTTCACGGTCAAACACGGATTATTTAAAAGGTCTTGTCCGTGAAAAACAGTGAAATCCGCGTAGTCCGTGTCCAAAAAAGGAGTCAAGAAACACTCTCTGAATCGGGAGGCGCATCTCTCATGGAAAAGAAACTGAGCCGGTGCATATATGTGAATGCTGTATTGCTGATCGTATTGGCGTTTTATTTTTTCTTCTCCCCCGCCCTCATCATCATCCGCAATTTGAACGATCCCGGTTTGATAAGCGGAGACACACCACCGCGTTTTGCCTACGGCTGGCATCGCTCGCTCTCGAAGAAATATGAAAAATGGGCACGTGAGCGCGTCGCTTCGGGGACGGCCGCGGATATGAGCATTCAGGATATTTCGGGGACAGAGTGGCCCGTCTTCGGCACTGTCTTTTATTTGTGGGCGACCGAATCCCTGCAGGATGCATGGGAAAAAGATCCATCCCTTTCACAAGTCGCGCCGGTTGAATATGCACGCGGGGCGATTGATGCGTCCGCCGCGTTGGTCAATGACCCGAGCCACGCGGGCTGGGTCAGGATGCATTGGGGGGATGATTATCTCTCGCAGGAGAATCTTTTCTACCGCATGTTGCTCATCAGCGGGCTGACGAGTTACCAAAATCTGACGGACGATGATAGATACGAATCCCTCCTGCGCGAACAAACCGAGTCGCTTGCGAATGAATTGGACCAATCTCCATACGGCTTGCTGGATGACTATCCCGGTCAATGCTACCCGGTGGATATTCTCCCCGCCATCGCGGCGATCCACCGCGCCGATGAAATGCTCGGTACGGATCATAGTGAATTTGTTCAGAAGGCGATACGCGCCTTTCAAGGTAACGCTGTGGACGAACTCACCGGTTTGCCAACCTATATTGCCGACCCACGCACCGGTCAGGGATATGGTCCCGCACGCGGCGTGGGCATCACGTTCATGCTGATCTGGGCGCCTCATCTTTGGGAAAATGAATCTCGGAAATGGTATGCGAACTACGACCGGCACTTCTGGCAAAGGGGATGGGCGGCCGCGGGCTTCCGTGAATTTTCAAAAGAACTTTCCGGTGGTGAATGGTTCATCGATGTGGATGCTGGTCCGGTCATGGGTGGATATGGAACTGCTGCCAGTGCGTTTGGTATCGGCGCTGCGCGAACACATGGTCGCTTCGATCAGGCGTATCCACTGAGCGCAGAAGCACTCGCCGCCGCATGGCCCCTGCCCGATGGGACGTTGCTGGGTCCACGCATGTTCTCGAACCTCTCCGATGCGCCCCATGTCGGCGAAACGGCTTTGCTGTTCAGTTTCACGCGACAACCCATCGTCAAAGGCGGCACACCCGCGGATGGATATGTCCCTGCTGCGGTGTATTTCGGTATTCTGTTTTGTCTCGTTTGTGGAGGGGTGCTCCTTTGGCGCGCTGTCTTCCTAATCAAGCGCTGGAGAAAGTTGGCTGAAATTCCAATCCCTCAGCCAAAACTACAATTGTTTTTGTGGGCCGCGTTTTTCGCAACGGGAGTGATTATGGTTATCTTTTTCAACAAGTTTATTGGAGTATTGTTGCTGTTCATAACACAAACCCTTCCTGTGCGCGGCAGGATCTGGTCATGGCTGATCGATTATGAGGCGCTGAAACGACAAGTTTGAGTTACGCACGCGGCCGCCGCGTCCTCCACTATCACCGCACCGTATTACCCGTGTCCGTGCTGGCTATATTTTTTCGCGCCTGTTCTTCTGTGCGATACGGATAAACAACACAACAGCAGAGAACATCTGCAGGATGTTCAAGCCAATGACCGAGACCTCGATCAGCGTCTGCCCGATCTCACGCCCGGGGGAGAGAATGGAACGCAGGGCAAATGTGGCGAACAGCAAGCCGGTCTGCACGCCGATGATGCTTTCCAGCCCCGAATTGGTCAATAACGGCACGAGTGAGATAAATATGACCATGGCAACCAGCAGGATGGGAAAAGCAAAGTAATACAACGGCTGGCGGCGAAGCGAGAAATGCGTCCACTCGTAATAACCGGGCATGAAGTTCACCACAATGTTTTCGGGCACAATGCTTGCCCTGTCGGAACGCATCGTGCCGTTCTGCATGGTTATGTCCCAGGGACGGCTGCTGGAAGATTGTAACTTCCATTCATAGTAGATCGGAACAGCCTCGGTCTTTGTCGAACCATCCGAGAGGGTGATGGTGGTCTGCGCCTGCATGTTCAAATCCAATGCAAAGCCGTCATACGGGAACCAGAAATTCACACCGACAATATCTGGATGGTCCGCAACGAACGGTTTCATTTCCTGATAGGGAAATTCATAATACCAATGATTGGTGAGATTGTACGTCGTGCCGTCACCAAGATCGTAGGCATAATCTCCAAACCAGTCATTCTCGTCATAGGTATGACATAAAGGTTCCTCCAGGAATTGATGCGGGGTCTTTTGAGTATTGACCAACAGTGTGATCGAGTCAACACATACCTGTTCAACATCGAGCGGATCGTTATCGTCCCGCACGTATGTGTCTATGTTGCCGAAAGGGACCAGTTCGAACTTCCGTTCAGGATCGCTGATGCTCGGTGAAAGCACCTGAAGGAAAAGATCCACCGCCACGGAACTGATCGCCCCATCCTTGAGCGAGTTCTCATTATAGGCGTCAAGATTGACCGCCTGGCGTATCTGCGGAGGGCGGAACACGAACGGTAATTCGAACTTGATGCTCAATAAAAAGATCGACACGAGGATCGCCGCGAACGAATAAACGATTACCAGTGGCTTCCACTCGACTTTCATAATTCCGCTCCTATTGCTAAATGGTCGTCATGATTTTTTGTTTTCGACCCGGCTTATTCTCGACGGCTGAACGCTTACCCCAGCAGGTTGCGTCGCGCGCGCAACTGCCGCGTCCTTGACCATGTGTACCAGATGCTTCACCATCACAGCCTGCCGCGGACCTGACCTGGCGCCGAGGTCTGCAAGCACAGGCTCAAGCCATGCTTGATACGAGCGCACACAAACATACACAAGTCGGTTGCGTCGGTCTGGCAGGTTGTCGATCAGCGCGGAAAGTTTTGCGCTTACATCCGTCGCTTCGGGGTGGATGAGCGGCGTCAGCACGATGCCATACACACCATGTGTCACACTGACATGACACTTCGCACCTTCATTGCACATCCAGCCAACCGCGTTCCTGGGCTGTGGTTCAATCGGATGCAACAACGGCGGAACGATCTGATGATAGAGACTCTGCACTGCGGGGAGATTCACGGAACGGACACGCGTCCACGCGAAGCCTGAGCCTGATTCCGTTATGTCAGTGACATCCCACATCCTCTGCCACGCGTAGACCGAGAATCCCGACCTCCGCAATGGGACGAACGCGTCGCTGGTCTCGTCCACTTCTGCGAGAACGTGGAACGCGCCCCATTCGCCCGCCTGTGCCGAAAGATTTTCGATCAACTCGGGGAGATCAGGATGTCCCAGTTGCGATGAAGGAGCGAGATAAAGGAGTTTGGCAAACGTCTCGTCGCGAGAGTGGATGATTCCCCCAAGCACCGATTCATTCTCGCCGTTCGCGATCGCGGAATAGATATGCCGCGCCGGGTTGACATATGCGAACAGTCCCGCCGCGCCCAGCGGATTGCCGCGCGTCAACGTCCGCGCGGTATCCAACCCGATGGCTTCATCGCGGAATCCATAGATGTATGGCAGGTCAAGAAGGGCAAGTGGACGGATGGGCATGTTTAGATTATACGTCAGTGCAAGCGACCGAAGGGAACGAAGCAATCTCCCCGCATCGTTGGGGATTGCCTCGGGATTTCGGTGCTATCGCACCTCAACCATCGCTATGACAGATAAAAGTTAATCAACCAAAGTCAAAAAATATTCATGGAAGCGCGTATCGCGCGTCAATTCGGGGTGAAAAGAAGTAGCGAGGAGATGTCCCTGTTGCGCAGCGACAATTCTCCCATCTGCAATGGATGCAAGAATCTTTGCATCACCGCTGACCGATTCGATGATCGGCGCACGGATGAAGACTGCGTGATAATCATCTTTTGTCCCTGTGGCTTGTTTCAACTCAGGGATATCCAAATCCGTTTCAAACGAATCAATCTGACGGCCGAACGCGTTGCGCTGCACCTTGATGTCCATAAGACCGAGCAGAGGCTGGTCACGACCGATATCCTTCGATAAAAATATCGCGCCCGCACACGTACCCCAAATCGCATGGCGTTGACCGAAGAGTTTTAACGGCTCCATCAAGTTATAGGCAACTGCGAGTTTTCCAATCGTCGTCGACTCGCCGCCGGGGATGATGAGACCGTCGAGTCCGTTCAAATGCTCAGGCAAACGGATTTCGCTAGTTTCTATATTTAGTTTTTTGAGCACAGCGATATGCTCTAAAAAATCGCCTTGCAGGGCGAGAACGCCTATCTTCATGGTACGTATACAAGTAGACACGGAAACAGGTAAACACTGAAACAAGTCTCACGTGTCAACGTGTGTACTTGTTTACTTGTATACCTGTCTACTTGTCTACCAGCCCCGCCCCGCAATCTTATCCGCTTCAGGCATTTGCGATACATTGCGACCCACCATCGCCTCACCGAGATTCTTGCTCACCTCCGCGAGAATGGACGCGTCCTGGTAATACGTCACTGCCTTGACGATCGCCGCGGCGCGTTTGGCAGGGTCGCCGCTCTTGAAGATGCCCGAGCCAACGAACACACCATCCATGCCGAGTTGCATCATCAACGCCGCATCAGCCGGGGTCGCAACACCGCCCGCGGCAAAATTCACAACGGGCATACGACCAAGTACCTTCGTCTCTTTCACCAATTCATAGGGCGCACCGTTACTCTTCGCAAACGCCATCAATTCTTCATCACACATTGTTTGCAATTGACGGATCGACCCCATCACCGAACGAGCATGGCGAACCGCTTCAACGACATCGCCTGTACCTGCTTCGCCCTTCGTGCGAATCATTGCCGCGCCTTCACTGATACGCCTCAATGCCTCACCGATATTGCGGCATCCACACACAAACGGGACTCTAAAGTTGTGTTTCAAAATGTGGTGCTCTTCGTCGGCGGGCGTCAGCACTTCAGACTCATCAATGTAATCCACGCCTAGTGCCTCCAGAATCTGCGCTTCCACAAAATGTCCGATGCGGCATTTTGCCATCACAGGGATGCTTACGCTATCAATAATTTTCAAAATCAACTCAGGGTCGCTCATGCGCGCCACGCCGCCGTTCGCGCGAATATCCGCAGGTACACGCTCGAGCGCCATCACCGCACACGCGCCGGCGTCTTCTGCGATCCTTGCGTGCTCCGCCGTCACCACATCCATGATGACGCCGCCTTTCAACATCTGCGCCAAACCCTTTTTCTCGGTCCAAGTACCAGTCTTAACTTCCATTTCTATCTCCTTGAATTTCTTCCGCATGGATTTTGATCCACGCGATGACTTAATCTTTGCGCATGGGATTCTACCACGCTGACAAACGCTCCATTCCTAACCGATAATTGATTCTGTTCCATGAGCATTCCCACCCCCTGAGGGAGAGAGACTAGGGGCGAGGGTGATTTTCCACCTCTTGACAAAAACCGTGATTGAGATACAATTATGACAATGATACAATTAGTACAATGATACAAAGAGACAATTTATGCCAAATAAGAAACTAATACTCCAAATAGACTTCCGCTCGGGACTCCCCATCTACACCCAGGTCGTCAACCAGATACAGTCCCAGATCGCCAGCGGTATCATCAAGCCTGGCGACCAATTGCCAACGGTGCGTGCGCTTGCTGAAGAATTACGCGTCAATTTCAACACTGTGGCGCGGGCATATCGCATCCTTGATGAGGCACGCGTCATATCCACACAGCAGGGACGCGGCACATACATCACCGAAATCCCGCCGCCAAACGTCAGCGAGAAATTGCGCAGGGAAACTCTCGAAGCGTTGACTCAACGATACGTCAGCGAAGCCATGCGGCTGGAGTTCTCGAAGAGTGAGATCAAGCAAATGATCAGCGACCAGCTCAAAGCGTGGAGTGCGAGCGTTGAGCCCCGTCGAAACGAAGCGAAAGAGTCTGAAGAATAAAAAGGAGAAAGAATGGACACAAAGTTTATCAAGTCAAATGAAAAGAAAAAGAGTCAACAACCAGACCCGCATATCCCAGCGATTGCAGGAACCATCTTTGGCGTGTTGCTTGTCATTGCCGTGTTAGGCGCTGTCATCGGCGATGGAAAATATAGCGACGCTGTGCTTGGTACATGGGTCGTCGGATGGTCGTTTATTGGCATCTACATTTTGTTCGCGTTGAAAGTTGCCAACAAATGGGAAAAAGCCGTAGTTCTGCGATTGGGAAATTTTCATGGACTGAAAGGACCTGGTCCGTTTTGGATTATCCCAATCATTGATTCTGTTGCATCATGGGTTGATACCCGCGTGATCGTGACGCCGTTCGCCGCACAGAAAACATTGACGAAAGACACCGTGCCCGTGGATGTGGATGCCGTGTTGTTCTGGGTTGTGTGGGATGCGGAAAAAGCCGCGCTCGAAGTGAAGAACTACGAAGCCGCTGTGGACTGGGCGGCGCAGACAGCCCTGCGCGACATCATCGGCCGCATGATGCTGGCGGATATTCTTGTCGGGCGCAGTGTGATTGACAAGGAATTGCAACAGGTCATTGACGAGCGCACAACACCCTGGGGCGTGACCGTGCAATCGGTCGAGATCCGCGACATTGTCATCCCGCAGGATCTGGAAGACACGATGTCACGTCAGGCGCAGGCGGAGCGTGAACGTCAGGCTCGTGTCATTCTTGGTGAGTCTGAGAAACAAATCGCCGCGTCGTTTGCAGAAGCGTCACAGGCGTATGTGGACAACCCAACTGCTCTGCACTTGCGAGCGATGAACATGCTCTTTGAAGGTCTGAAGGAAAAAGGCGCGCTCGTGATTGTCCCGAGTTCAGCGGTCGACACCATGAATCTCGGCGCCATGAGTGGAATCGTCTCGCTGGCACAGAAAAATTTACCGAAGGAAAAGTAATCTTTTCGTCATTGCGAGCCCGAAGGACGAAGCAATCTCCTCGTCGTGGTTGAGATTGCTTTGGGCGGAAGAACACCGCCCTCGCAATGACGGAACAGGAAAAGGAGAAAGAAATGACCACTCGCACAACAACACTGATCGTTTTGATTTTGATCGTCGCGGCGGCACTGGCGGGACTCCTGCTCTGGAACCGCCTGCCGGATCCGATGGCTTCCCACTGGAACGTCAACGACGAAGTAGACGGTTACATGCCCAAGGTTTGGGGTGTGTTCATGGTGCCGCTCATCGCACTGGGAATGTTCCTGCTGTTCCTGGTCATTCCATTCATTGACCCGCTCAAGGCGAACATCGCCAAATTCCGCGGCGTGTTCAACCTGTTCATCACCTTCATCATCGGATTCATGCTCTACATCCATGCCCTGACATTGCTCTGGAGCCTGGGCTACACAGGCTTCAAGATGAGCCAGGCCATGTTACCCGCCATGGGATTGCTCTTCATTCTGGTCGGATATCTCATTCGCCAGGCAAAACGCAACTGGTTCATCGGCATCCGTACGCCGTGGACACTGAGCAATGACACTGTCTGGGACAAGACACACCAGATCGGCGGCGCGCTCTTCATGCTTTCGGGCGTACTGGCGCTCATCGGCAGCTTCTTCGGCGGGACGACCGCATTCTGGTTCATCATGATCCCGGCCGTTGGCTCGACGATCTTCCTGATCGTATACTCCTATGTGTTGTAT
>Ga0233417_10000287_pt1 | contig 14656 bp, 11 predicted proteins | sample Sed_MG_FD_189023 | JGI IMG/M metagenome (GOLD analysis project Ga0233417, IMG submission 189023) | Sediment microbial communities from Lake Towuti, South Sulawesi, Indonesia - Sediment_Towuti_2014_0.5_MG | ecosystem: Environmental > Aquatic > Freshwater > Lake > Sediment | place: Indonesia... | reverse complement strand
CTCCACCTGTCCGGCACACACTCCGGGATCACCCTGGGCAGGGTCAGTCATACTGTATTGAAGGAAGCGGGGCTTGCCATCCTGGATAGCCTGGAGGGCTTCAGTGATCACCCGGTTTTCCAGCTCCCCTCCCCCAACGCTGCCAACGATTCTCCCATCAGGGTAAACCAGCATCTTACTAGAGGTATGGCGCGGGGTTGAGCCGCGGCTATTGACAACAATACAGAACGCCCCAGCCTCATTTTCATTTTCTAGGTCAGTAATAGCGCGGTAAACGGACATCTTGCTAACGTTCCAATAAACCCAGCACAACTGGTAGCAACTGTTTCTTGCGTGAGACGACCCCTTCAGCCAAAAGCGTTCCATCCGGTTTATAGGGGTAGGGGAGATCGCTTAAGACCGGAGGAGGATTAACCATCAACAAGCGACTGGAACCACCGACCACATCCGAGACCATCAACATAGCAAAATCTAACCCGCGCTGGTTGCGCAGATTACCCAGAGCCACCACCAGAGGCTCTCTGAACTCATCCAGTTGAAGCAGGTCTGTTACTTCGACCTGGGCAATGGCAAATCGCAATCCACCAGCCTCGTAGGACTTGATATCGTTACTGACGATCTCTGCTGGGTCGCGCATGTCCAATCCACTACCTGCCCCTAGAACTTGTTTGCCAAAAGACTTCACTGTTTCGCCTGCCAGATCCCCGCCGCGAGAAAAAGCCCAACGCCCGAGGCGTTCGGCCACACGGCGGTCGCGCTCAGTTGTGGTGGGTGAAGTCAATATCAAGGTATCTGAGAGCAAGCCTGCCAGCATCAAACCCGCCAGTGCAGGCGGCGCGCTCAAGCCAGCATCCTCGATCCTTTCACAAATCAACGTGCTCGTGCTGCCGACAACGTCCACTGTGAAACGAATTGGGATGTGAGTAGATGGATTGCCAAGGCGGTGATGATCGAGGATTTCGACGAGTTCTGCCTCATCCAGGGCGCCTAAAGCCTGGCGCGGTTCGTTGTGATCAACCAGGATAACCCTCAGGCGGGGAGGGTTGAGCAAATCCCTTTGGCGGCAAACTCCCACATAAAATCCCCTCTCATCAATCACCAGAAAGTCATCCTCTTCTACCCGCAGGATACGGTTGAGGGAATCGCGAATGCGGTTAGATGCCGGGAAACGGGGCACATCAGAGTGACAGGCTTCCCGGCAAGGTATATCCAGAATTTCTGCCAGGGGCATCTCCTGGCGGCGCGGGTGAGCACCGACCAGCTCCCCGAGGAAATCAAACAGGCTGGGGCCGTTAACCAATCCATATGGAGTGCCGTCTTCGTTAACTACCGGAGCAACACCCCACGCCCGATGGGCAATCGCCCAGGCATCTCGCAGAGGCTGATCAGGTAAGGCAGTATCCAGTCGCCGTGTCACCGACTCGAAACGGGGTGAGGCATCATTAAGCAAAACGGGGGGTTCAAGGCGCAAACGCCTGAGTACCCAGGAGGTTTGCGGGTTAGCCGGTCCAGCGCGGGCGGGGATTGCATCTTCCCCATCGCGTTCCCGTAATAACCAGGCATACCCCATGGCAGCCGCTATGGAATCTGTATCAGGATTGACATGACCAATCACATAGACTGGTGTCATATCGCGGGTTTCCCTCTCCGGATTTCCCGCCATACCCTTTCAGGAGTAGCCGGGATAACGTCGATATTAGCTCCACAAGCATCCAAAATGGCGTTGCCAACCGCCGGGGCAATCCCATCCATGGGGATTTCCGCCACTGCCTTTACCCCGAACGGATGGGTGGGTTCGAAAGTCTCGACGAATATCGTCTCCAACTCAGGCATCTCATGGGCATGATAGATGTGATATCTGCGCAAATCCCGCTCACGGGCGCGCCCAGAATCATCATACCTCATCTCCTCGCAAAGTGCATACCCCAACGCCTGGGTCATTCCCCCTTCTACCTGACCAGAGGCGGTGAGGGGATTGACGATTACCCCAGAGTCGACCGCTGTTACCAGCTTGCCAGCAGTGACCTGCCCAGTCTTGATATCGACGGTCACCTCAGCAAACTGGGCAGCAAAAGGCGGTGGCGATACCGGCGACATGTATGAGGCCGTTCCCATGATCTGTTCCTGATCTTGTTGGTGCAAGGCATTGCGGCTGATTTCTTCCAATGAAAAAAATCGTCCATCCAGTACTACCGCCTGGCGGTCCACAAGGCGGATATCCTCTGCCATAACCTCTTCTGAGGTGATAGGCTTGTCAGTTGATCCATTGAACATACGGGCAGCACGCGTACGAATCATCTGGGCTACCTGCTGGGCAGCGCGGGCTACCGCACCCCCAGATACATAGGTCGTGCTGGAGGCGTAAGCTCCCTTATCAAATGGAGTGAAATCAGTGTCCGAAGAATACACGATGATGTCTTCCAGAGGCACACCCAACACTTCAGCAGCAATTTGAGCCAGCACTGTATCAGAGCCGGTGCCAAGATCGGTTGCCCCGATCAAAAGGTTGAACGAGCCGTCGTCGTTCATTTTTACAATAGCACTGCCCATATCCAGATAAGGAATGGCTGTTCCTTGCATTACCAGGGCTGCTCCTATCCCGCGACGCAAGTGCGGGTGTCCGGGGACCTGGTTCCAGGATACATCACCATATTTCTGGTCCCAACCGATGGCAGCCCGTCCTTGCCGTACGCATTCATCCAGGGCACAGGTCTCAATGATCTCCGGACGGGGTTCCCTGCCTTCGCTCCAGGCAGTGCTGAACGGATGTAATTCTCTCGCCCTCAGGGCATTCTTCAGCCGAAAATCCAGGGGGTCGAAACCCATCTCTCGGGCGATTTTTTCTATGTGGCGATCAACTGCCCAATAGCCTTGAGGAACACCATACCCACGGTATGCCCCTGCCGGAGGGTGGTTAGTGTAAACAACATCAGCATAAAAACGGATATTGGGAGATTGGCGATACATGCCATCACCAACATATAAAGCCATACACTTGTGACCCGTATTCCCGGTCACCGTCAGGGCATGGCAGCCATAAGCCCCGGTATCAGACAGCACAAGCATGGCATTTGCAGTTATGGTGCCATCCAGCTTGACGCCCGTTTTCATATGGATTCGCATGGGGTGACGGGAACGCGCCGCGATGAATTCCTCCTCGCGGGTAAATTCATACATCACCGGGCGCCCGGTGGCGATGGTCAGGTGAGCAGCGACATCCTCAATTAACACTTCCTGCTTTCCTCCAAACCCTCCCCCGATACGCGGCTTAACCACCCGGATACGCTTAATCGGCAGGTTTAAAACCGGCGCCAGTTGCCGCCTGACATGAAAAGGTACCTGGGTGCTCGAACGGATCACCAAGCGATCATCCTCGTCCCAATATGTGATCACGACATGCGGTTCGATGTGCGCCTGCTGTACTTTGGGCACTTCGTAGTCACCCTCGAAGATACGATCTGCCTCTGAAAATCCGCGCTCAACGTCCCCAATATCAATGCGGATGCGGGCTGCCAGGTTTCGGCCTGGATCAGACTCCCCAAAATTGACGTACTCAGGCTCGTCATGGATCCGTGGAGCACCAGGTAGCATGGCTTCTGTCGGGTCCAGGATCGAAGGCAAAGGTTCGTAATTCACTTCGATCAGGTCCAAAGCCTGGTTAGCGACAGCCTCCGTCTCTGCTGCCACAAAGGCGACCCGGTCGCCAACAAAACGCACCTTATTATCCAGGGAAAAAGAATCCAATGGGCCTGGGATGGGATCGGACTGGCCGGCGGTCGAATACACCACACGAGGGAGGTCCTCCCAGGTCAGGACAACCGCTACACCCTCCAAGGCACGCGCCTTGCTGGCATCAATATGGCGAATGCGCGCATGCGGTAAGGGGCTATGGAGAACCTTGGCTACCAGCATGCCACGTTTTTCGATATCAGCAGTAAACGCGGGCTTGCCCTGCACAAGCTTTATGGCATCCACTTTGGCCTCGGGTTTCCCTACCCTCTTCATGGAGTCTTTCTCGGGGACGACAACCATCTTTGGAAGCACACGCAGGCTGGTTGCAGGAGAAAATGGAATAGAGGAAGAGCCCGTAGGAAATTCTTCTTCATTATCTTCACCCACACCTACTTGCGGGGGCATAAAGAATTCAGGAACGTGCTGCGGAGTATCTCCCTCTCCCCGCAAAACCGCGGCCGCCCGCATCACAGCCTGGACGGGCTTGAGATAACCCGTGCAACGGCATAGCACTCCAGAGAGGGCATCTCGAACCTGTGCCTCACTTGGTGATGGATTGCGCTCCAATAATCCTTTAGCAGCCAAAATTTGGGCAGGTGTGCAATAACCACACTGGATCGCCCCGCTCTCCACAAAGGTTTTCTGGATCGGATGCAATCCTTCTGTTGTTTTCCAACCCTGGTCAGGATGCTGCCCAAGGGATTCTATCGTATGTATATGATGACCCTCAGCCTGTGCCGCCAGGATGAGGCAGGCATTTACCGGACGTCCATCCAGGAGCACGGTGCATGCTCCGCATTCCCCAGTTTCACACCCGTGTTTGACGCCAAAGAAGCCTAAACCTCGCAAGACCACCAACAGGCTGTCGCCTGGAGAAATTTCCAGTCTGGTCTCCAATTCATTTACATTGAGTGTGATGTGCATACGGGTTCTCCGTAAATTAATACTAACACCATAATTTGCTTGAACTAATCACAACCATCTATTCCCCGCCATGCCTGGCATACTCAGCTTTCACCTTTTGCCTCAACTGGTCGATGACGATTCGATTCCCCGATGATTCATCCAGATAGTACCAGACCATCCAGCCGTTGCACGGGGCATTTAAGATTGCCCTGCCGATTTGATGGATGGAGCCGGTTATGCCCTGATAGTAGAGGTGCCCATTCGCCAGGATTGTGGCTGAAATCTCACCTATTTCTCCATTCCGCTTGCCCAACTCCAAATATAAATCTTGACCAGGTCTCAGGAGGCCGCTTTCCAGCAATGCCCCGAAGGTAACCCGGTGAGCAGGTGTTTTGGCATGGGTATCAAAGACGAACTCCATTTTCTCGAGAGGTTGGATTGCCTCTATCCTTTGTTTTGCTACGCGAATGTATTCTTGGTCAAGCTCTATACCAATCCAATGACGGTTTAAAAGACGGGCAACCGCGCCGGTGGTTCCTGTGCCAAAGAAGGGATCGAGGATCACATCGCCAGGATTTGTGCTGGATAAGATTATCCGATATAGCAGCGATTCTGGCTTTTGAGTGGCGTGAACTTTCGATCCATTGTTGCGTATCCGTTCTTTACCATTGCAGATGGGCAGATACCAGTCACTCCGCATTTGCAGATCATCATTGAGAGCCTTCATGTCGTAATGATGGAATGTGTACCGCGCCCCACGTTCTTTCTGCGCCCAGATCAAAGTCTCGTGTGCATTTGTGAAACGAACCCCACGAAAGTTGGGCATGGGATTGTGTTTAATCCATACAACGTCGTTTAAAGTCCAGAATCCCAGGTCTTGTAAAATGGTCCCAACCCGGTATATATTATGGTAGGTGCCAATCACCCAGATCGTACCGCTCCTCCTCAAGACACGCCTGCATTCCGTCAACCAAACCCGGGTGAAAGCATCGTAATCTTTGAAACTTGAGAATCGATCCCATTCTTCGACTACACCATCCACCTTGGTCAAATTAGGCCGCCAGAGATCCCCTTTTAATTGCAAGTTGTAGGGAGGATCAGCGAATATCATGTCCACCGCGTTAGCGGGTAAGTTCTTCAAAATTTCCAAGCAATCACCCTGGAGTATTTGATCAAGCGGAAGCTCAGTCATTGGCGCATGTCTTATTGAGAGACGAAACTTACAATACTTTTGTAATCTTCAACCATTCCGGATTTGAGGTGGTTGCAGAGGATATTGCCTCTTCAGAACCCATTACCGCTACGTCACTATTACTTCTCACCTTTTCTAAGAATTCACCAAACATCTTAAAATCCTCCGGCTTAGTAGAGAGTACCTGGTCCCTCAGCCGCTGCCGTCCCTCATCTGACTCACCACTCAGGTAACGCTGCAGTGAGGTATAGCCTTTTGCGTCGGGGAGTTGGTAGGCGTCCATGATCCCGATGGCTCCAATGATATTTTTGGTCAGCTCTTCCTGACTTATCTTGAGCTCTCGCAAGAACTGCCCGGTCCCGTCATAAACATCAAGGGTCTGGAGAAGATTTGGATCACGGTATGACAGGAAGTTAAAAATACCTGAGCGGTGGTCGAAGACACACGATCCACCGTAAGCTCCACCACGAACACGCACCCGTTCCCATAACCATGTCGTTCTCAAATGGTTCAATATGACCCATACAGAACCAGCCAATTCGTAACCCAAGTCATATATATTGGTACCCTTTCCAACGTAATTCACCTGAGCGGTGATGGTTAACCCCTCGTTTCCTGAGATCAATTGAGGTTTCCATTGGGTTTCAGGTAGATCAGATGAAGACATGGAATTCAGGAAGCCAGATAATTTCGGTCGTAGCCGATTCCAATTGTCCGCATCCCAGGTAACATTGGCGATCATCGCCTTACGACTGATGAACAAGCTGCGAACCATCTCCAACTTAGCTAGAACCCCAGTCCAATCTTTATCGATTCCACTCTCCAATTCTCGTAAAAAGAAAAGATAACTGATGCCGCCGGTCTGCTCTGTGACCCACCCAGCCTCGTTCTGGTGAGCCCGCAGGCGAGTATCCACGAACCAATTCCCCATGGGTACCAGGCGCGCCTCCATCGAGGCTTTCTCTTCAAGGACAATCTGCCGAAAACGTTCCTTATCATCCAGGTGGGCGGTTGAAAAGATATCACTGAGGATTTCTAACAAATCATCCTCATGCTCGGGGGTAACCTTCGCGCGCAGGAAAAGCCAGCTGGTACTGTTATCAGTACCTTGTACAGTAGATATAAAAGTTGTCGAGTCGATTCCTCCGGTAGTCTTCCCAATCCTCCGAGAGAGTTTGACATAATCCTCTTCGTCAGTTCCCATTTCCAGGAGAGCTCTCCCAAAGAGTGGCACAAAGGGCACAATTTCTTCGGGAAGCCTCTTGATGTCAAATCCGATATCCAGGTACAGGATTCCATTGGTGAAGAGGTCATGATACAAGACCTTGCAACCCGAAAGGTTTTCGACATCCAGGGGAATTAGCTTATTACGTCGGTCGAGGTCAGCGATTTTCAGGATTGGTATGGTTGCCAGGGCTTCTGGGGAATCTGGGGTTTCCTGGAGCAGCTTGAGCTGGCGGGTATTTTCGGCAATTGCCTGGAGATCTGCTTCGCTCATGGCAGCCCGCGCCTTATCTAAACGAGCCCTTTATTCAGCCTCACGGTTCTTCCCGTATTCGGGGTCGGGCTTGAGAATCACGGTTGCCCGGTGAGGATTGGCAAGGATGAGGTCACGGATCAGCCCCTCGAAGTAGCGATCTCCGCTTTCAATCCGCTGCTTGATATGTTTCAGGGGTGCCTCAAAAGCCAATGGTGCAATGGGGTCCATATCGTGTAACCAACTTGTCAAAGAGCGTAACATCAAGGAAATACCGCGCGGGAAGGAGCCGGTGTTATTCTCCCGCAAACGGAACTCAATGGTGTTGAGCGAGGCAGCTACCATATCCGAATCGATACCATCGGTAACCAGGCGCTCCAGGACTTCGCAGATCAGCGCTTCAACCTTATCAGTGTCGTCGAGCGAAATTCCCTTCATGCCTGCCGTGAAGAAGATCTGACGTAAATAGTCAGCCACCCCACTCTGGGTCAGATCATCTCCGAGTCCAGAGTCGATCAGAGCTTTGCGCAGAGGCGAGGCCGGGGTTTCGACCAGAATATGCTCGAGAATATTCAAGCCCAGGGATAATTCCACATCCCCAGTCTCAGGTAATAACCAATTGACAGAGATCCATGCCTTCTTGTTGAGCTTTCCCCCATTTCCGCCTGACAGGTCGTTACCCACTTCAGTTCCAGCATCGTAAGGGAGGATAACGCGCCGTGATTCCTTGAGTGAAGGTTGAAGTTTAACCTGTGAATCTACAGAGATTTTCTCAAAATCACGCAGATACTCATCCAGGATTTTCAAACGGGTATCGGGATCGTCATCGCCGTAAAAGAATATTCGAGAATTGCTTGGGTGATAATAGTGGGTATGGAAATCCTTGAATTGCTGGTAGGTCAAATCGGGGATTTTCTCCGGGTCGCCCCCACTGACAAAGGCATATGAGGTGTCAGGGAACAGCGATTGCTGGCTTTTGAGTCCCAGAAGATTGTCTGGTGATGAGAAACTGCCTTTCATTTCATTGAAAACAACCCCTTTATAGACCAGGGGATCATCGGCGTTATCCAGCTCATAATGCCAACCTTCTTGCTGAAGGGTGTGAAGTGGGATTAACGGATAAAAAACAGCGTCCAGGTAAACATAGATCAAGTTGTAGAAATCTTTGGCATTTTGGCTGGCGACCGGATAACAGGTTTTATCAGGGTAAGTAAAGGCGTTGACGAATGTCTTCAAGGACCCTTTGAGTAGCTCTACAAACGGCTCTTTGACAGGATATTTCCGGGAGCCACACAAGACTGCATGCTCCATAATATGGGCTATTCCTGTTGAATCACTGACAGGAGTACGAAAATTGATGCTGAACACCTTATTCTCATCATCATTCTCCAGGGAAAATAATTCCGCACCCGTTTTAATATGACGGAAATAGCGTACCCGGGTATTCAATTCGTGGATATGTTGATCCTTCACCAACTCAAAACCAAATAAACTCGGCATATTCATCTCCAGTATCAAATGTTCTCAAGGCACCTTTCAGTAAGAATACCTGCTATCTCCTGGCGGTATTCAGCGCTTGCCCATTCATCTTCAGCAATACTATACGCACTCCGCGAGGCTTCTTGGGCACCGGCTGCCTCACTTCCATCCATAGCCAGCATTGGGGAACTTCCATATCCACATAAGGCGACGCGTGTACGACCGGAAGTCCACTGCGCGACGCATACCCCGACAATAGGCTGATCAGCCGGAGTACGGGCAACATACTCATATGACAGATTGACTTTGGTAGGTAAAGTAAATTGGGTTATTAATTTTCCCCGGAGGTTATCAACCCTAAAGGGCAACAAATCTCCTAAGGACATCTTATTCTTACCTGGGAAAATCTCCAGGTGGACATCCATAGCTAATAACACTGTTGTAAAGGGAGAACAACCATCAGCCGCGACAACCGTTCCGCCAATGGTAGCAACCTGGCGCAGGTTATATGTGGCTTCGTGATGAATTGCCTTATAAAAAGCATTTGGTAAAAACTTGGCACCCCCATTCTGTACAACATTCTGTCCCCTCTCAACGAGGGATTGTAAGGTGACCATCGCGCCCAGTTCCACATAATTGCCACGTTGGGTTATCGAGTTTAGACCAAGGGCTTGCAGGTCGACAACGGCGAATGGCTCTCGTTTTGAGCGATCAATCGCCGTCCCTCCAGCCAGGGGTATGGTGAGTGGCTCTATGCGCTGAAGAAAGGCAAGAGCCTCATCCAAAGTATTGGGACGAAGATACTCAACGATCATAGCGATCTTCTAACTCCTCATCACTATAAACTCTCCAGCCGAGCGCGGAGAGGTCCACATCTTCTAATGTATTACCTGGAACATTTACCAGCAATACCTCGGCTTCTGCTAAGAGATCTCCTTCGGCATTATACAGTGCTCCCGTGGCTATGGCTGTCCGGCTCTTACTTTTACCACTCCGGCCCACAAGGCGGAGGGGTTTCCCAACGGGCACATTACTTCGATATCGAATATCCATGCGGGCTGTATACATAAATCGAGGCGGGTTACCACCCATCAATGACCTACCGGCAATCTCATCCAACATCGCAGCGACGATACCCCCATGCACCACCCCCGGGTAGCCCTGGTATTTTTCCGGTAAGGTGACTTCAGCGGAGACCTCCCCAGAATTGGTCTCAGTAAAAACTAATTTTAAACCGATAGGGTTGTTCACCCCGCACACAAAGCAATGGCGCGAATTCGGTTGGCGTTGGCCCACTCTTTTATCACTCCACTCTATGAACTCAAATAAGCAGCTATATGTCGAAGATGCAATTCTGTGTCTTCGATAGTTTTAATTATACTATTGCGGGACTCAAATTTTTCTCAAATGTTATCGCAAACCTCCAACAATTTATTCCCCCCAGCCACTCGTTCCGTATCACCCGGTTAAATATCAGTGCGACCAGGACAGGCTAAAATCCCTCTGTCCGGGTCACACTGATTTAGATTAATATCGTATGCGCGAAACTATCGTATAGGAAACGATAGCAACACTATAAAGAGTAAAAAGGTTCCAGAGGAATACTACTCGGTTTTCTCAACCTTCTCGGTTTTTTCAACCTCTTCAGGTTTTTCATCAGTCGGGGTTTCCTTCTCATCAGGAGTAAGCCCCTTGCGGAATTCTTTAATGCCCTTGCCTAACTCACCTGCTATTTTGCCGATTCTTCCCACACCGAAGAGCAACAAAACAATGACCAGGATGATGAGCAATTCTTGGGTACCTAATTTTGGAAACATTACAGAGATCTCCTTTACAAGCTTGTTGGCTTATATGACCGTATTCAAGGTTCCAGACTCAAATGCTATTATATCGGATGTTCCCGGAAATTTACTAAGTATATTCTAATATTAAACCTCAAAATGCTTGAATTGTGGCAGGTAATCCCGGTATTGCTGGAACATCTCATTCACCATCGCCCGGATCTCTGCCAGCGAGAGCACTGCGGCAGTTAAAGGATCATATGCAATGGCATGAAAAACCAGTCGCGGATCACCGGTCAACGCTGCCTCGACTGCCATCTCTTCCACCATCACGCTCACATGGTTCAAAGCGACACACTGCGGAGGTAAATCGCCGACATGCACAGGCCTGAAACCGTTTCTATCCACGTAAACAGGAACCTCAACACAAGCACCTTCAGGTAAATTCGTGATCAATTGAGTATTGGGCACATTGCCATTAAAGGTGAAAATTTCGCCGCCTTTCAAGGCATCGATGATGTATGCCGCATATTCATGTCCCCGAGCCAAGCTGATGGGTGTATCTTTCGCAAACCACTTCTTGGCTTCGTCTTTCCAGGTGTCTTCTGCGTTCTTATATTCTTTCAAGACATAGGCATATTCACCAGGATTCCACCCAGTACCGTGGGTACAATACTTCTCGATTAAATCTGGGCGTTTACGGAACCACCAGTTATATTCAGAATTGTGACCGCTGGACTCGGTAACGTAATAATCCAGGTTCAAGAACATTTCATTGCGGACAATCTCTTCGTTGTAGATCTCCGGTTTTTGAACTGCTTCCCGGATCAACGGGTAGGCGTCTTTTCCATTCCACTCATATTTCAAGTACCATGCTTGGTGGTTGATACCGGCACAAGTGTACGTTATCTCGGACATGGGTGCGCCAATCCATCCTGCAAGCATCATTGCCGTTCCCTGGACGCTGTGGCACAAACCCGTAAGCCGAATAAATGACTCCCTCTGCATGGCACGGCATAACATCGCCATAGGGTTGGTGTAGTTCAAGAGGACTGCATCCGGACAGTAACGTTCCATATCTTTGACGATACTCAACATAACCGGAATCGTGCGTAATGCTCGGAAAATCCCAGACGGGCCACGCGTATCCCCAATGTTAGTATCGACGCCATATTTTTTGGGGATTTCAATATCGTACCGCCACACATCAGTCCCACCCACAAGGATCGTACAAAGTACAGCATCTGCCCCTTTGAGTGCCTCAACGCGATCCATAGTCGCCACCACTTTTGCGGGGTAATTACCCATATCAACGATTCGCTGTACAGATTTCTGGGCAAATTCCAAGCGCTCGGCATTAATATCCATCAGAGCCAGCGTCGCGTCCTTTAATAGCGGGAAAGTCAATACATCCCTAACCAGGCCGCGGGTAAAACCAAGACTACCTGCCCCAATGAAAGCGATCTTTGTCATATCTGCCTCCGGGTGTTTAAAAGTTTACACCTGAATTGTACTCATAGAGGATAAATCTGTCAGTGGATGCTTGGCAGATGTATGGGGTGATGACTGTCACCCTGTGGCTGTCACGGGCTAAAGGTATCGATGAGCAATCTTACATCCCCGCCCACCGGATAAAGGATTGGGCAGGTGCATCCATGCTTTTTATACTCAGCAACCCTGGCGCGCGCCTCATCCGGTGTCCCTGAAGCCGTAATACGATATATCAACTCTTCAGGGACAAGGTGCTTGGCTCTTTGTATCTGCTCACGGGTAGCTGGCCAGCCGAGGATCGATTGAATTTGAGTCACGACCTCCTGAGAAACACCCGAGGCCTTGGCGATATGCGGTTGCTGCGCCAGGTATTGGGTCAGCAAACCCCTTGTGGAATCGATCGCCCGGTCATGGTCCAGGTCTACTGAACAGACCACAAGTTGAGGACGGTCTATTTGATCAAAAGTGCGCCCCGATTTGTGCAAACCCACCTCCAGAAGCTCCATGGCTCGGTCGTTGTATTCCGGGGGCACACAATAATTAAGCACCACACCGTCAGCAATCTCCCCTGTCATTTCCATCATCTGGTCGCCTGTAGCGCCGATCATGATGGGAACCTGGCGCGGTTCTCTGCGCCCATGAACCACATCCAGCTCGATATCATCCACATGGATGAATTCCCCATGAAAGGTGACGCGTTCCATATTCAGCAGCCTGCGAAGAATCTGGACAGTTTCGCGCATTGCTGTCAAAGGTTTTCTTCTCTCGATGCCAACGTTCCGGGCGAGTGGATCCCACCAGGCGCCGATCCCACAAATGATCCGGTCTGGAGCTAGGTCGTCCAGGGTCAGGAAGGTTGAAGCGAGTAAACCGATATTGCGCGTCCAGTTATTGATCACACCTGAACCTACTTTGATTCGCTCCGTAACAGCGGCGTAGGCAGCCATTGGAACGATTGCATCCCTCACTAAGCGTGATTCTGCTTGCCAGACAGCTTCGAATCCCTTCTCTTCTGCATACTTCACATAATCCAGACCATCCCGCAGGGCATGAGCATCCTGCAAGTATAGGGCGATACGTTCAGACATAATGACCTCCATTAATCATTGAAAGAAGGCTGGTTACTCCATCCTTGACCATTTCCAGGTCTTCAGGGAAATCTATATCCAGCGCGATTGATGGGGAATCACAGACTACCGGTTGAACACCTATCCTACGGCTGCTATCACAATGCCGCTGGAAGGATCCCGGGCCGAACTGATATTTGATTATCCCCGCAGGGTTAACAAGCAGGGCATTGGTGCCTAGGTGATGACGATCTGGAACAATCACGATAGCCGGGGGTTCACCGGCGCAACGGAGAATCGCTCTGATATCAGCGGAAGTGAGTAAAGGTAAATCCGCCGGGAGTATCAAAACTCCATGGGGACCAGCCTCTTGAGCCATCCGAGTCGCCTTTTCAAGAGCCAGGTTCAAGTTAGATGGGCTGATCTCTTGCACAGGGAAGGCACCCATCTTTGCAGCCAAATCGAGCGCCATCGCATCCCGGCTAATAACCAAGATCTGGTCAAGCCCAGAAGTATTGCTCAGTCTATCCAAAGTATTTCTCAATAAACAACGATTTAACGTCTGGCGCTCATCCAAAGAGAGGACACCAGCCAGACGGGATTTGCCTGTGCGGAAGGGTTTAACAGGAACGATCGCCCAGAAGCTCATAGCATCATCCCAAACTCCAGAACTTTCTGAGCCAATTCCACTCGGTCTTGCAGGGAGGTCATTATGGTTCCTGTAACCTCTGGTGTGATCCCCAGGCGCTCAATTGCGTCAGCTTGTTCTTGGTCTTCTTGATCCATAATAAATCCTGAGAGCAATCCTCCGGATGACTGCGATCCGTAATGCCGCGCAACAGCCAAAGCAGAAGGTTCGATACCTAACTCCATATACATCTTTGCAGCTGGTCCTTTAACCGCCTTCCCGCCGATGATTGGCGATACAGCGACGACAGACTTTCGTCCGCGGTTATTTGCTTTGAGAATGGCATCGCGAATACCTGAAACGGCCAAAATCGGACCAATACTTACCCAAGGGTTGGAGGGGCATATCACGACTGAGTTTGCTTGTCGCAAAGCATCGAGGACTTCCGGTGCAGGTCGTGCTCTCTCAACATTATGAAAGCAAAATCCAGTAACCCGCGGTTGAAAATGTCGCCTGACAAAATACTCCTGGAATGGTAAAGTTCCCTCGTCAGTATGCACCAAGGTAGGCACTTCGTCATCACTCATCGGAAGAACAAGCGGGCCCACACCCCATGAGCGGCAAAACTCCCGCGTTACATCTGTAAGCAATTTTCCTTCCCGTAGACGGCGAGTCCTTTCCAGGTGAGTTGCCAGGTCGTGATCCCCCAGACGAAACCAAGCTGGTCCGCCCAACACTTCCAGGCTCTCCATCGCATTCCAGCATTCATCAACGCGTCCCCAACCAGTAGAGGGATTAGCAAGCCCGGCGAGGGTGTAACACACCGTATCCAAATCGGGACAGATTCTTAGGCCAAGGTGCTCAAAATCATCGCCCGTATTTACAACCACGGTGATATCCTGC
>Ga0233417_10000286_pt1 | contig 14661 bp, 17 predicted proteins | sample Sed_MG_FD_189023 | JGI IMG/M metagenome (GOLD analysis project Ga0233417, IMG submission 189023) | Sediment microbial communities from Lake Towuti, South Sulawesi, Indonesia - Sediment_Towuti_2014_0.5_MG | ecosystem: Environmental > Aquatic > Freshwater > Lake > Sediment | place: Indonesia... | reverse complement strand
TTTCTGGTGTGGAAATCGCCTGGAAAACCTCGCATCGCCCGCCACGATGTGAAACAGATTCCGGCTACCGGCGCGACTCCTCTCCCCTCAGGCGGACTCGCCTGGCCCCGAAGTTGCGCCGCAGGAGCAAGAGGCCCGCCCACCCGGGCCTCTTGCTGTGCCCGACGTCCAGTTCGTCAGGCGACGCTCGTCGTCTCGGGCTGCGGCACGATGCGGATGTACGGCTTGGGCGCGTCCCACTCGCCGAAGATCTCACGTGCCTCGTCGTCCGAGACCGAGCCGGCGATGATGACGTCCTCGCCCTGCTGCCAGTTCACCGGGGTCGAGACGCGGTGCTTCGCCGTCAGCTGCAGCGAGTCGATCACGCGCAGCACCTCGTCGAAGTTCCGCCCCGTGGTCATCGGGTAGACGAGGATGAGCTTGATCTTCTTGTCCGGCCCGATGACGAAGACGTTCCGCACCGTCTGGTTGTCCACTGCCGTGCGATCCTTGGCCTCGCCTCCGACCTCGGTCGGGAGCATCCCGTAGAGCTTCGAGACGGTGAACTCCGCGTCGCCGATGATCGGGTAGTTGGGCGCGTACCCCTGGGTCTCCTCGATGTCGCGCGACCACCCTTCGTGGTCACCTGTGGAGTCGACGGAGAGCCCCACGATCTTCACGTTGCGACGGTCGAACTCGGGCTTGATCTTGGCCATGTAGCCGAGCTCCGTCGTGCAGACCGGTGTGAAGTCTTTGGGGTGCGAGAAGAGCACCACCCACGAGTCTCCGATCCAGTCGTGGAACCAGATCCGACCCTCAGTCGTTTCGGCCTGGAAGTCCGGTGCCGTGTCGCCGATCTTGAGCGTCATTCGTGCCTCCTCCCGGAGTCGTGGACCTTGAACGTCTGGGCCCGCCTGCGAGTCCCCCTCGGGCTCGTCGCACTTCGTGACGCATAACGCCGCGCCGCCTCGCAATTGTTCCACGCCCGTCGCGCTCACGCGCTGCAGAAGGCCGCGTCCTGGGCCTCGCGGACCGTGGCCTCGAGCGCCGGGGACAGCGGGAACGAGTTCACGACGAGCACGAGCTGACGTGACCCGTCGCGGCTGCTCCACGCGACGACCACGGTGCCCAGCACGTTGCCCGTATGCCCCCACGCCGGGCCGCAGCGCGTCGGGTAGACGGCGATCCCGAGGCCGTACCGGTTCCGGCCCGCCGGGATCAACGTCTCCATCTCCCCGAGCAGGTCGCGCCCGAGCAGGCGGCCCTCCAGCAGGGCGGCGAAGAACCGCTGGAGGTCCTCCGCGGTCGACACGACCGCGCCTGCCGACCAGGCCCACCACGCCTCCTCCGACTCGAGCGGGACGGGTACGCCCGTGACGACTCCTTGATGCGAGGGCGGACGATGGCCACGGACGTGCGGGCCGTGCACACGCGAGAGCTCCAGGCCAGTGTGCCGGAGATCCAGCGGCTCGAAGATCCGGTCGTCGAGGAGGCGCGCGAGCGGCAGGCCGGCCGCCTTCTCCGCGACCAGGCCGAGGAGGATGTAGTTCGTGCTCGCGTACGCAAACCGTCCCGTCGCCGTGCGCAGGCGTGAGCTCGCGAGCGCAACGAGCTGGACGGGGGCCCACCGCCGCTCGAGATCGCGTGTCAGACGCGGGTCGTCGACGTAATCCGGCAGACCGCTCGTGTGCGAGAGGAGCTGACGAACCGTGATTCGGCGCCCGCCCTCGACCAGACCGGGAAGCCAGCCTTCGACCGTGTCGTCCAGACCGATCTTCCCCTCCTGCACGAGCTGGAGCACGACGGTCGCGACGAAGGTCTTGCTGATGCTGCCGGCGCGGAACCGGCTGTCAGGGCCCATCCTCACCGAGTGCAAGGGGTCGGCGATGCCGGCGGCTTCGGCGCGAGCGCGGCCGTTCTCGCGGGTGACGATGAGCGCGCCGGGAGCGCCGGCCTCGACGAGGTCGTCGACGAGCGCGCGGAGATCCGGCCCGTCCGAGCCCCGGAACGTCGTGAAGGGCACGAGCACAGAGACGGCCAGTGCGGCGACAACGGCGATTGCAAGCTTGCCTCGGGGCATGCAGATGGGCCCGCCTGGACTCGAACATCCCTGCAAATCGCTCATTTCTCGTTGTTGGGACAGCACCGGGACAGCACGGCACGGGCACGGTTCGGCTCACATACCCTCTCCGGCCCATTCTTGCCAGAGCACATAGAGCGCGATTCCAACGTAGGTGACCGTAACAGCCCAGTCGGTGTAGGAGGGGATTAGCCACGCCGCCAGCCCGGCCACAAGACCCGTCGGGATGATTGGAATGAGCACGGCGAGGAGCAGGCCGCGCCAGAATTCCGGCTTATGGCCCAACGCCGAGCATCCTCCCATGGTCGACCTCCCCTCCGTCGACCATGACGTGCGTGTAGGTGTCGGCCGTCAGCGAGAGCTTGCGCTGGCCGACGAAACGCGCGATCTCGGCCCACAAACGCCCCTGCCATCCTCGAGCGGCAGGTTCGCGAGCTCGCGGGCGGCGTCCTCAGCGAGCCGGAGTGCTCTTCGCTCGGTGGCGCGGCGGAAGCTGACGTGGGCGGCGGCTGTACCGCCACGCACGTACGTTTTCCATTGCTGTTCAGGATGCCGACGCCCTTCGCGGCCTACCGACTTCGCTTCACCGTGACCGTGAAGCGTGCCGTCGCTGTGTTCGCAGCCGCGTCCGTGGCCGAGCACGTGACGGGGGTGCGCCCGATGCGGAAGCGGCTGCCCGAACTCGGACGGCAGAGCACTGGAACCGATCCGTCGACATCGTCTGCAGCGGTCACCCGGAATCGTACGCGCACGGACTTCGCACTCCGCGGTGCGCGAACCACTTTCGACGTCGCGCCGCTGATCGTCGGCGCCGTCAGGTCAAGGTTGATCTCCCCGGGTACCACGACCGTTCCGGTCCATGTGTCAATCCCCGGGACATTGACTCCGGGGGGGCCGGCAACGCGCGTGACGGTGCCACTCCCGGACGCCCCGGCGAACACTCCGCTACCGCCTGTGACCGTGAACGTCTGCGGAGACGCGCCTGGAACGTTCTCCTGCGCGAGGCATCCCGAGTGTTGCGCCACAGCGAGGTCCAGGTCGCCTTTCCGGGCGATGCTCAACCGCGCGGGGTACCCCAGCACCCTCGCGGTTGCGTCTGGGCACCCAGTAAACGTCGCCATGAACGTGTAGGCCGCGCTCATGGGCCCGAGTCCTTGGACGACGCTCGGTGAAAACGTCGTGCGGTCGTGGCAGATGACATCCAGTGGCGTCGCTGGAGGGCAAGGTGCGGGGTTCGATCTGAATTCGATCTGCGCTTGCAGGTTGAGCGTCCCGGTCACTCGTGCCGCGCTGCCACCCGACTTACGCGCTGCGCTTCCCGCGGTCGCAACGGCCGCCATCGCGACCGCAGCAATCACGAACAGAACTGCAACTGCTGTGCCGCGCACCCTCGTGACCAAGTCTCCGTTCTGCCTTTGCCCGGTTTTGCGTAATCCTCTCACGCCGCGATGCGTTGTCAATGTCCGCGTGACGGCCTAGATGCGCTTGGGCCAGAAACGAGCCCAGTCGCGGCGGATGAAAGCCTCGAGCGCATCGCCGATCCGGCATCAGGCCGGGGACCGCCGACGGCGCGGGCACGTTCGGTGGATTCCCCGATGGCCGTCGCGAGGAGACATGCTCTCCTAGGGCTGTGGCTCCCAGGAGGAGGGGTCCTCCATCGTGCTGTGGCTCTCAGTCACGGCTAACCAGGGAGGTGCAAGATGAAAGCAACTCTCCGGCGTCGGCTTCTTGGCGTTGCTGCCGTCGTCCTCTTCGTTGCGGCGTTCGTGTTGGCCACACCCGCGTCCGCCACGCACGGCCAACCCGGGAAGCAGCTTCCCGCTTGGGGTGCGGTCGCGGGGACGGTGACCAGCGTCGACTATGCTCCGGGGTTTCCGTTCGTGCGCAGCACGTTCGGCGGGCGCTGTTCCGTACCGTCCGATTGGGTCACCTCGCACACCTTCACCGGTGAAGTGAGTCATGGCGGACTGTCCACCGGCGTCGGCAGCCACTGCGGGCGCTTGGATTACGCGACCGGCGCCATCATCGATGCCGACGAAGTGATCATGATGACGGCTGCGAACGGGGATACCTTGAACTCCAGGGGAAACGGGTACACATTCCCCGACGGAACGACCACGGGGGAATTGACAATCGTGGGAGGCACTGGCCGCTTCGCCGGTGCGACGGGTGAAAGCACGAGCAGCGGCAGGGCGGACCTGACGGCGACGCCGTGGACGTACACGCTCTCATTCAGCGGCTGGATCGCCTACGACGCGTCGCAGGCAAGCAGCTGACGCTCACGATCCTCCGAGACGACGAAACCCGCCCTCGAGCGGGTTTCGTCCGATGGATCCCGGCCGCCGGACCAATGGAAGCGCAACCCGAAGAGATCCGCGCTCCTCAGTGATCGCGGCTGAGAGCCCGCGGACTCGGCCGCACAAGGACGGCCCGCACGGTCGACGGCCACCACTGCCGACCGCCGTGCGCCGTCGGGACGCCCTCGGCCGTGAGCGTTCGTGCGATCTCGGAGAGCCCGCGTCCGCGGGCGTACGCGAGCCGGATCCGCTCGACGATGCTTCGAGGCAGGGTCGGAGTACCTGGCCGCGGTGCTCGAGGAGAACGGCATCGAGCCAAACCCGACGCGCGACAAGCGCGTCCGTCTGCCCCACGCGAAACCCGCATAGCTCGAGCCGCCGATGTCCGAGCACGTCGAGGCCGCTCTGCGACTTCTGGCGCTCGCCGTAGTCGGCGCCGCAGAGTGCGTCCGCCTCCGCACTCATGAGCGCCTCCGCGAACTCGCGCACCATCTCCCGCAAGAGATCGGGGCTTGCCTGCTCGAGCTGCTTGCGCAGCCAGCCGTTGATGTCCATCGTGGTCTCGACCACCGTCGTCCTCCTCGCTTTGTCTTTGACGGGACTTCGCGAGGATGACGCGGTGGTCAGCTACATCGGGCGCTTCGCGCCCGCCGTCGCCTGCTCGCTCGCCTCAGTGAGGGGCGGCGAGCCGGCGACGGAACTCACCTCGTCGCGCTCGAACACCACGAACGGGGACGCTACTGTCAGATGGGCGCCACAACGGTCATCTCACGAGTCGGCGTGACTCTTGGGAACCGGCCCAACGCCCCTCACATGCATCGGAGACCTACGGTGTGCCAGCCCGAGCCCGAGTCGCTTGAAACGGCGCACGTGACGGCTCGGCGAATTCCTCGGATGCAGGGCATCGACGGCCTGCGTGCGATCGCGGTGGCCGCCGTCTTCGTGTATCACGCGAACGCGTCCTGGCTGCCCGGGGGATTCCTCGGCGTCGACGTGTTCTTCGTGATCAGCGGGTTGCTGATCACCTCGCTCCTGTTGGCCGAGTACGCCGATACGGGGCGCATCGCTCTCGGCGGCTTCTGGCTGCGTCGCGGTCGCAGGCTGCTACCGGCGGTGTTCGCGCTCCTCGGAGTGTGCTTGCTCGTCGCTGCGACCGTGGCCCGCCACCGACTCGACGTCCGCGGCGACGCGGTGGCCGCGATGTTCTACGTCTCCAACTGGAAATTCGTCTTCGAGCAGCAGAACTACTTCGATCAGTTCGGTAGCCCGCCCGTGCTCCAGCATCTCTGGTCTCTCGCCGTCGAGGAGCAGTTCTACCTGCTGTGGCCGATACTCCTTCTCGTCGGCCTGCGGTTCGTGCCGCGTCGACTCCCACTGCTCGTCGGCTCAGCGGTACTGGCATCGACGGCGCTGATGTGGGCGCTCTACGAACGAAGCGACCCCTCGCGCGCCTACTACGGCACCGACACCCGAATGGCCCCGCTCCTCGTCGGCGCGTTGCTCGCGTTCTTCTGGAAGCCCGGCGCCCTGCCCTCCGTGCGGCGACCCCGCGGTCGCGTCGCGCTGGACGCGTTGAGCGTCGCCGCCCTCAGCGCCGTCGCGTTGTCATTCTTCCTCGTCGATTCCGGTCAAGCCGCGCTCTACCACGGAGCGTTCCTCGCCCTCGCAGCCTGCACGGCCCTCCTCCTCGCCTGTGTCGTCCACCCTGCGAGCTCGGCCGGCAGGGTGCTCGAGCAGCCGACGCTTCGCTGGCTCGGCGAACGCAGCTACGCGATCTACCTGTGGCACTGGCCCGTAATCGTCCTGACGCTTTCCAACCTCACCGATGACATCCACGCCGGGGTGCTGCTCGCCGTTCAGCTTGCGGCGACCCTCGCGCTGGCGGATCTCTCCTATCGACTCGTCGAGCGACCGATACGGCGCGGTGCTCTTCGGCGGGTGAAGGTTCGTGTTCCGCACCTTGCGGCCGGAGCCCGTGTGTCCGTGATCGCCGGGACAACCGGTGTGGCGGCACTCCTGGCTCTCGTCGTCGCCACACCGCCCAGCCGAACTGCTCTCCCGCCGGGTTTTACGGCCCCGGTGCTCCTCGCCTCGAACCGCTCCGGTGAGCAATTGGCACAACTCCCACGTGCCGCGCCCGCAACCCGCCGCGCCGCGCCGTCGTCAGCCGCCAAGGCCGTCGACGGCGCGAAGCCGGTCCCGCAGACCGGCCCGATACTCGCCATCGGGGACTCGGTCATGCTCGGCGCATCCTCGGCGCTCGCGGCCGCACTCGGCCGAAACCTGCGGATCGATGCGGTTGTCGCCCGACAAGCGGACGACACCATCGACCGTATCCTGGCGTACCAAGACCCGTCGGGATGATTGGAATGAGCACGGCGAGGAGCAGGCCGCGCCAGAATTCCGGCTTATGGCCCAACGCCGAGCATCCTCCCATGGTCGACCTCCCCTCCGTCGACCATGACGTGCGTGTAGGTGTCGGCCGTCAGCGAGAGCTTGCGCTGGCCGACGAAACGCGCGATCTCGGCCCACGATCGCCCCTGCCGGTGCAGGAGCGAGATCCGCCGGTGTCGGAGGTCGTGCGGGCTGAGCGCGGGCACGCCGGCCTCGATGGGCCAGGGGACGTGCGCGATGCCGAGATCGTCGCCCTCGCGGTCGTGGACGCGAACGGGAGCTCCGATCATGCCGCGGGGATCGTGCCACGGTTGGCCCGTAGCAGGAGGGCCGCCGAAGGCTGACACAGGGCTGATATGGCGTCCCTGCATCAAAGCCGCTCGCCGACGGCGTTACGTAACGCGCTCGCCTGCGCCCCCCGCCTAGTTCCGCCCGCCCGCCTCGAGCCCTCGGCGAGGTAGCGCTCGAGCCAGCGCAGCGCTGCGCGCTCGTACTTCGGCGATCCGCGCTCGGCGTGTGTTCGCACGATCTCATCGCCTACGTTGCAATCAGCACCGTCCGGGTGTTAGAAAATACGCAACTCGCTGCGGCGGGTGGCTCCCAGGGGCAGGCAGAGGAGGGGAAGATGAGGAGATGGCTCAGAGCGGCGACCGTCTCGGCCGTCGTGGTTGCGACGGCGCTCGTCGTCGTAGTGGCGACAGCGATGGCGGGGACGACGCAGGTATCCGGGTCAAGTGTGTACAACCCCGCGTGCACGCCGCCTGCAGGCACCACACCGGCCGATACAGGGGACTATCCACCACTCGACATGGCTGGAAGCCTGGACGGCTGCTGGTACACGTACATCTCAGACGCGAAGGTGAACCCGAGCGGCACGTACCAGGAGACGGGCACCGAACTGTTTGTCGGCTGCCTCAACGAGACGACGTGCGGGGAGTTCACGACGACCTACACGTTCACCGGCAAGTTCACGTCGAGCCTCGAAGAGATCCACGGACGCTGCCAGCACGCGGTCACGGGCACGGCAGGCGGCTTTGCCGGAATGTCTGGCGTCATCCTGTTCAAGGATGACGTCGATACTGGGATCTTCTACTACCGAGGCAACATCACGTCCTAGTCTTTCACGGGAGCATCGGGCCGGGGGAACGAACGGAGACTCTCGGCCCGATCTCTCCGGCCCCGCGCAACGGTCAATTCAGCCCGCCCGCTTCGAGCTCGCGCTCCTCGATTCGCAGGTGCGAGGCCGAGCTCGGGATCGTCGGCGCGCACGTCCGGCCAGGAAGCGCTCCGCGTCCTCGCGGCGCAGGAGCGTCTCGAGGGCCTCGCCGAGCGGGTCGAGGGGGTCGTGCGGTCGTCGAGGATCAGGTAGACGCGCACGAGGGCGATGCTGCCACGTTCGGCGAGATTCCGGGACAGCACCGGGACAGCACGGGGTGAGCATTTCCGGCATCCCTGGCACACCTGACCCACACAGCTAAGCCAAATCCGCATAGCCATGCGGCCGAGAATGGGCCCGCCTGGACTCGAACCAGGGACCAACCGATTATGAGTCGGTTCATACGGCGTTTGGCTCAACCATGCGGTTCCTGAGCATCATGCCGGGGTGGATCTGGTCCGTGTGGGAGATGGACGGTGGCTGGGCGGTCTCGCTCCTACGGGAAACGCCTACTGAGTACGCCGGGGAGAGAAGGAGAGTGCGCGACGCGCACTCTCCTTCGTCTAGCAGCAGTCGTTGCCGGTCAGCTGCAGTGCACCGACTCCGCGATCGCCTGAGGAGTCATCTTGGCGTCTGGGTGCACTACTTTCCCCGCCTGAATCGCCTGGCCGAGGTTGAGGCCGAGTTCGGCGACGCAGTCTCCTGCCTCCTTGCCCCAAGCGTTGCCGGCCGGAGCGTGCCCGGCAGCGGCCGCGACGGACGGAATTGCCAACGCCGAAATGGCGACGGCAAGGGCTACGACCTTCCTCATGCGAGTCCCCCTTGTCTCCACGGTGGCGCCCCATGCAACCACCGAACACGAATGCTAGTCAGCTCCGGAGAGGCCCACAAGTCCCGCGCCGCGTTCGGCGCAGGCGCGGCAGTGGCCCCATAAATCTCCTGTGGGCGACGACGGTCGTGATGGGCCTGGGTGGAGTCGAACCACCGACCGGACGATTATGAGTCGCCTGCTCTAACCACTGAGCTACAGGCCCCAGTCACCTCGGTCACGGTGCCTGAGCATGACAGAGGATGACAGAACCGAGCCGAACGATTATGAGTCGGCTGCTCTAACCAGCTGAGCTACGGGCCCGCTCCAGGGAGAGTACTTCCCCTTTCCGCCGAAAGTGCGTGAGCACCTTCAGCGGCTGAGCCGATCGGAGGGGCTCGTGGGGGAACCGCCAGGTTCCCCGCGCTGAGGACGGTTCCAGGCCGCCGACCGCACCCGCGACTGACAGAATGTGCGGCGGCGTGAAGACGTTCCAGGTCGAGCACAAGCTCCGTACCGCCGGCGGGCTGACGGTCACGGACATCACCGAGGACGTCCGCGAGGCCGTACGCCAGAGCGGGATCTCCGACGGCGTCTGCGCCGTCTACTCCCCCCACACGACCTGCTCGGTGCGCGTCAACGAGTGGGAGCGGGGGTTCCTGGAGGACTTCGCGGTGCTGCTCAAGCGGCTCGTGCCGACGGAGCACTACTACGCGCACGACGACTGGGACCGCCGGACCGAGAACGTCTGCGAGGAGGACATGGAGATCGGCAACGGCCACGCCCACTGCATGTCCATGCTCCTCGGCCCGGCCGGCGAGTCAATCCCCGTGCGAGACGGCGAACTGTGCCTCGGCCAGTGGCAGCGGGTGCTCTTCCTCGAGCTCGACCGCGAGCGCGACCGGCGCTGGCTCGTCCAGGTCGTCGGCGTCTGAGCGGCTTTCAAGGCCACGGGCCAGAGCCCGGATGGAGGTCGAGAAGGCCCCCGTCGCGACACTTGGTGGTGCGGTACTCGGGGGGAAGCCTCGGGTAGCTGACGTCCATGACCAGCCCGACGATCTCCTCCTCGTACGCGCGACCCACGCCCGCAGCGCGGAGGAGGCCGCGAACGCGCTGGAGCGCGTAGCACTCGACAACCGCCTCCGAGGCGTCCGGCACGCGCAGGTGCTCCGCCTCGTGCGCAAGGACGACGAGCGCCTGGGCGAGCTCGAAGCTGTCCAGCGTCAGAAGCGCCGGGTACTGCCCTCGCAGGAACGGATCGAGCGGGCTGCAGACCTCCGGCGCGAGGTCGATGCGGTGACGCGCCGGGTCCGCGTGACCCAGGAGCCAGAGCTCGTCGCCCCGGACAACGCTGTACTGCTCGGCGAGCGGCGTCCAGTCTCGGTCCGGCCAGCAGTAGGCCCGGGCCGTCCTCCCGGCTATCGGCGCGACCGTCCGTGAGAGCTCCGGCTCGTGCCCTGCCTCCGCGGCCTCGCCGTGGCCCTCGAAGAGCCCCCGCACCACGCTCCAGCGCGAGCGCCGCCACGCGGCGGGGTCTCCGACCTCCGCGCATGCGGCGCGCGCCGCGGAGGCGGCGATTCGAAGGCGATCGGTGGGCGCCGGGCCGACGGCCTTGGGCAGCGATCCGAGGCACGCATCACCGGCGACCGTCTCGCCCCGGACGAGCCTCCGCTCGATGGCCGTCGTCCACGCGGAGTACGCCCGCACCCACTGGAGCTCGCGCGTCCGCTGCCGTTCTCGCTCCCTCTCTTCGGACGCCCACGGGCTCCAGGCGAAGAGAGCGCCGACGCCGGCGACGATTGCGACGGTCGCGAGGACGCTCGAGAGCGCGCCCTTCACGGCCCTCTACTCGGGCGTCACATAGGCAGCGGTCAGCCCGCCGTCCACGGTGAAGATCGCTCCGTTCACGAACGAGGACTCGTCGCTCGCCAGGAAGAGCGCGGCGTTGACGATCTCGCGCGGCCTGCCGAGCCGCCCGGTCGGCCAGTGCACCTGCCGCCTCGCGAAGGCCGCCGGGTCGTCGCCGTAGATCGCGAGCAGGAGCGGAGTCTCGACCGGTCCGGGGCAGAGCGCGTTGACGCGGATCCCCTGCCGCGCGAACTGCACCGCCAGCTCGCGGCTCATCGCGAGCACTGCGCCCTTCGACGCCGTGTACGAGATCTGCGAGGTCGCCGCCCCGAGCAGGGCGACGAAGGACGCCACGTTGACGACCGAGCCTCCTCCCCGCTCGAGCAGGTACGGGATCCCGTGCTTGCAGCAGAGGAAGACGCCTTTCGCGTTGACGTCCTGCACGCGCTGCCAGGCCTCGACCGAGGTGTCGAGAACGGACGCGTCGTCGCCCGGCGAGATGCCCGCGTTGTTGTACAGGACGTCGACGCCGCCGAAGCGCCCGGCTGTCTCCTCGTACATCCGCCGGACGTCGTCCTCGTCGGCGACGTTCGCCCCCACGGCGAAGGCCTCGCCGGAGCAGAGCCCGACCGTCTCCTCGGCGAGCCCGAGGTCGACGTCGGCGACGCACACGCTCGCGCCCTCGCCCGTGAACACGATCGCGGCCTCGCGCCCCATGCCGCCTCCGGCGCCCGTGATCACGCAGACCTTGCCGTCGAGCCGTCCGGCCATGCCTCAGCCCTCCGTCGAGATGAAGACGCTCTTGACCTCGGAGTAGCCGTCGAGCGCGTGCATCCCGAGCTCGCGGCCGAACCCCGACTGCTTGAACCCGCCGAACGGCGTCTGCACGCGCACCGACGAGTTCGAGTTCACCGACAGCACGCCCGTCTCGATCGCGCGCGCGACCCGCAGGGCCCGCGCGCCGTCGCGCGTCCAGATCGAGCCGGAGAGCCCGTACGGCGTGTCGTTCGCGATCCGGATCGCGTCCGCCTCGTCCTCGAACGGGATCACCGCCGCGACCGGCCCGAAGACCTCCTCCCGAGCCACACGGTCCTCGTTCGTCGCCTCGACGAGCGTGCACGGGTACCAGTACCCTGGCTTCTCGGGGGCTTCGCCCTCGAAAAGCCTAGGAACACCCTCTACGTAGGAAGCAACCTTGGCGCGGTGTTCTGCGGAGATGAGAGGACCCATCTCGGTCTCCTCGAGAGAGGGATCGCCGACCTTCACTCCCTTCGTCGCCTCGATGAAATAGTCCAGAAATCGGTCGTAGACCGATCTCTGCACGAGGACGCGCGACCGGGCGCAGCAGTCCTGGCCGGCGTTGTCGAACACGCCGTACGGCGCCGCAGCGGCCGCGCGCTCGAGGTCGGCGTCCTCGAAGATCACGTTCGCCGACTTGCCGCCGAGCTCGAGCGTGACGCGCTTGATCGTGCCCGCCGCGGCCTGCATGACGAGTCTCCCCACCTCGGTCGAGCCGGTGAACCCGATCTTCGCGACGTCGGGATGCTCGATCAGCCGCTGCCCGACGACCGAGCCCTTTCCGACGAGGACATTCACGACCCCGTCCGGAATCCCGGCCTCGAGGACGAGCTCGCCGAGCCGGAGGGCCGAGAGCGGCGTCAGCTCCGCGGGCTTGAGGACGACGGTGTTCCCGCACGCGAGCGCCGGTCCGAGCTTCCAGCTCGAGATGTTGAGCGGGAAGTTCCAGGGGACGATGAGCCCGACGACGCCGAGCGGCTCCCGGAACGTGGCCGCCACGCCGTCGGCGACGGGAATCGTCTCCCCGTGGTGCTTGTCGACCGCGCCCGCGTAGAAGGAGAAGACGCCGGCGACCATCGCCACCTCGCCGCGCGCGCCGGAGATGGGCTTGCCCACGTTCTGGGACTCGATCCGCGCGAGCTCCTCGCCGTGCTCCTCCACGAGCGTGGCGAGGCGGCGGAGCAGGCGGGCGCGGTCGGCCGGCGCAACGGCCCGCCACGCCGGAAGGGCCTCCTTCGCGCGCGCGACCGCCTCGTCGGCCTCCTCGACCCCGGCCTGCTCGAGCTCCGCGATCGGCTCTTCGGTCGCCGGGTTAAGGACGGTGAGCGTCACGGCGTGGATTCTCGCGCAGGGACCGCGCCCGCGGGTCTAGGAGTACTGCGCGCGCGTCTGACGCATGCGCCAGAAGCCGTACACGATCCACGCGAACACCGGGACGAGGAGCAGCGCGAGGATCCAGAGGACCTTCCCGGCGGTCGAGAGCTCGGAGGCGGGGCGCCGCAGGACGTCGACGATGAAGACGAACGAGAGGACGACGTAGACGGCGACGAAAAGGAAGTACACGCGGTTTCCTCCAGGGTCGGGAGGACTGAGCCTACTCGGTGCGGGCGGCCCGGTACGCGCGCGCCTCCTCGACGAGCGCCTCGAACAGCGCCGCGTCCTCACCCGCCTCGGGATGCCACTGCACGCCGAGCACGAACTGCCGCGACGGGTCCTCGAGCGCCTCGGGCGTCCCGTCGTCGGCCCAGGCCGTCTCCACGAGCCCGTCGCCGATCCGCCCCACGGCCTGGTGGTGATGGGACGTGACGTGCCCGCCCTCGCCCACGATCGCCTCCAGCCGCGTGCCCGGCTTGACCTCGACCGGGTGGACGGCGAACTCGCCGGGCACCTGCTTGTGCTCGTCGTGCCCCACCTCCTCCGGGAGGTGCTGGACGAGGTCGCCGCCGCGGGCCACGTTCAGGAGCTGGAAGCCGCGGCAGATCGCGAGCACCGGCATGTCGCGGGCGAGGGCCGCGTGGAGCAGCGCCATCTCACCCGCGTCACGCCTGGCCTGCGGGGTATCGGTCTCGGGATGCGGATCGGCGCCGTACTGGGCCGGGTCCACGTCGGCGCCTCCCGAGAAGATCACGGCGTCGAGCGCGTCCAGCGTCTCCTCGATGCCCTCCTCGCTCGGCGGGATGAGGACCGCCCGCCCTCCGGCCCGCTCCACCGCGTCCACGTAGTCGAGCGGGATGAGCGCTGCGGGAAGCCGCCAGACGCCCCAGCTCGCCTCCTGCGCGTACGTCGTGATCCCGATGACCGGGCGGGCCATGCCTCCCACGCTACCCGAGCCGGAAGAGCACCCGTGCCAGGTTCGTCTAGGTTCTCCCAGGTGCGGAGGACAGGGCCACTGCTCCAACGCTTCGGGTTACGCGCCACGCGCTCGGTGGGTGTCGCAGCCTGGCGGCTCGCCGAGCGAGCCGGGGTCGACGTCTTCGGAGCGACGGAGGTGCCCGCGGTCGCGGCCGACGCGGCTCGCAGGGAGACGTTCGACGCCCTCGTCGAGGACGCCCTCTCCCGGGACGGCGTCGTCGACGTCGACGCGTGCCCGTACCCGGTCCATGAGCTTCTGACGCACGTCGTGCTCGAGCATCGACTGCTGCTCCACGGCTCGAACCGCCGCGAGCTCGAGGTGCTCGAGCCGAGACCGGCCCGGGACGGAGCGACGGAGCTTCTCGCCGTCGCGGCAGCCGACGACGGCATCTGGCCGTTGTTCTACGCCGTCCTCGCCCGCGACCGGGTTCCCCGGATCTTCAGCGCGTGCACGCATCTCGGCCGGCCGCCCGGGCTGCGCCGCTTCTACGTCTTCGCGATCGAAGGGGAACCCGCCTCGCAGCTGTCGTGGACCCAGGGGATGATGTACGCGGTGCCCCGGGCGGGCTTCGCGCGCGAGTGGGGGAACGAGTGGGTCAGTCCACACGCCATCCGTCCCATCCTCCGCGTGCCGGTCCGGCCCGAGGACTTCCCACTTCGGACGGCGGTCGTCGGACTCTCGGGGCCCGAGGAGTTCCGCCGAGTCTTCCACCACCTGCGCGCCGCCAAGCGCGCGAACGTCCGGAGCTGACGCGGTCAGGCGGGCTCCGACTCCACGATCCAGACCGTGCCGTCCACGCACTCGAGCGCACGTCCGTCGGCCGGCGTGAGGCTCGTGCGCAGCACCCGCACGACGTCGCCGTCGAGCTCGGTCAAGGCTCCCCGGTCGCCCTCGACCGGCGAGTGGAAGCGCCACGCCCTAACCTGCCGCTCGATCTCGGCTGCCGAG
>Ga0233417_10000284_pt1 | contig 14741 bp, 9 predicted proteins | sample Sed_MG_FD_189023 | JGI IMG/M metagenome (GOLD analysis project Ga0233417, IMG submission 189023) | Sediment microbial communities from Lake Towuti, South Sulawesi, Indonesia - Sediment_Towuti_2014_0.5_MG | ecosystem: Environmental > Aquatic > Freshwater > Lake > Sediment | place: Indonesia... | reverse complement strand
CCAAGTTGCTGGAACTCGACAACGCGGTGCTGGCGCCCCACATCGCGAGCGCCTCGGTGGACACCCGCCGCCGCATGTGCATGATGGCCGCCGAAAACGCCGCCGCCGTGCTTGAAGGCCGACGCCCGCCCAACCTTGTCAATAGCGAGGTGTGGCAGTCCTGACGCGTCGGTCACCACTATCGCGTGGGTCGGCGCTACACTCACTGTGGAGGCTTCATGGCACAGCTCAAGGATCATACCCATCATGGGATCCGCCCGCCTACCGCGGTGTTGACGCGCGGCTTCGACCCACGGCTCTCGGTCGGATCGGCTCGGCCCGCAGTGTTCCGCTGCTCGACGTACGTGTTCTCGAGTCCCGAGGCTGCCGAGCGGTCATTCGCCATTGCCAGCGGGAAGGTGCAAGCGGAGCCCGGCGAGCAGCCTGAACTCATTTACGCGCGGCTCAACCATCCCAATGCGGAGATTCTCGAAGACCAGATGGTGCCGCTCGAGCCTGGCGCACAGGCGGCCGCGGTTTTTAATTCCGGCATGGCGGCCATTATGACGGCGCTCCTCACGTTCACGCGCCCTGGCGAGAGCGTCGTCTACACGGTGCCTACTTACGGCGGCACGTACCGGCTGATCCACGAACTCCTCGAGCCGTTCGGGATCACCGGGATTCCCGTCTCCGCGGGGCACACGCGGGAACTGGAGGAGGCCATCGGCAGGGCGGAAAGCCTCCGGGTCGTATTCATCGAGACGCCGGCCAATCCGACGATGATGATGACCGATATTCGCCGCGCAGCCGAGATGGCGTCGAAGCGCGCCGAGCGGCCGCTGGTCATGGTGGACAACACGTTTTTGGGCCCGACGTTCCAGCACCCGCTTCTGTTCGGCGCCGACCTGGTTCTCTACTCCGCCACGAAGTACCTGTCCGGCTTCAGCGATCTGATCGCCGGGGCGGCGCTCGCCCGCGATCCCGAACTCATCAGGCAGATCCGGAGCAAGCGCGCGCTGTTCGGCAATATCCTCCCGCCCGACGAGTGCTGGCTCCTCGACGGCCGGCTGCCCACCGTCAGCCTTCGCATGAACCGGCAGAGCAAGAACGCGCAGCGGATCGCCGAACGGCTGGTGGAGCACCGCCACGTGGACAAGGTTCACTACCCCACGCTGTTCGACGATGCCGACCAGATCAAGATCCGGCTGGGACAATGCACGTTCCCCGGCGGCATCTTCTCGATCGAGCTCGGCGGAGGCAGGCCCGCGGCCTTCCAGTTCCTGCGCAGCCTGAAGATTGCTCGCAATGCGGTCTCGCTCGGAGGCGTTGAGACGCTGGCCTGCCATCCCCGAACGACCACGCACTCCGGGCTTACGCCGGAGGAATTGGAGAAGGCCGGAATCGGCGAGGGCATGGTGCGGATTTCGGTCGGAATCGAGGACTGGAGAGATCTGCTGGAGGACTTCGAGCAGGCGCTTGAGACAATCTAAACCGGGAACATGCGGGCTGTCCCCGGTTTAACGCTCGATGCCGAGCTTCTTGAGCTTTTCCTGGAGGCTTTGCCGCTCGAGGCCGATCGCGGCCGCAGTGCGGGTGACGTTGCCCTGGTTCTCGCGCAGCTTACGGGCGATGTAGGCGGCCTCGAAGCGGCCGCGAGCTTCGCGGAAATCAGCACAGGCCAGCAAGTCGTCTTCGGTCGCAGGCGCCGGCGGGCCCTGGCGGACGGCTGCTTCCACGTCCTCCTTGGCGACGCGGCCTTCGCGGCACAGCACGAACAGCCGCTCAACCGCGCTGTGCAACTGGCGGACGTTGCCCGGCCAGGGGGCCGCTTCGAGGGCTAGCATCGCCTCGCGGGCCAACTCCGGTCCCGGGCGGCCATACTTCCGGCGTAGGTTTTCCCGGAAGCGCTCGACCAGCAGCGGGATATCTTCGCGGCGCTCGTGCAGCGGCGGCAGATAGAGGGTAACCCCTGCCAGCCGGTAGTAGAGGTCCTGACGGAAGCGGCCTTCGCGGATCGCGCCCTGCAAGTCCTGATTCGTGGCACTGATGAGACGAACGTCCACGCGCATCGACTTGGAGTCGCCCAAGCGCTCGACCGCGCCGGATTCAGCCGCGCGCAGGATCTTGGCCTGGGTGGCGGGGGCCATATCGCCGATCTCGTCGAGAAACAGGGTGCCGCCTTGCGCCAGCTCGAACTTCCCCGCGCGGGTACCGGTTGCTCCCGTGAAAGCGCCCTTGACGTAGCCAAACAGCTCGCTCTCCACCAATGTTTCGGGCACAGCCGCGCAATTCAGCGCGACGAAGCGCTGGCTGGCGCGAGCGCTGCGGGCGTGGATCTCCTGCGCGAGCACGTCCTTGCCCGTTCCACTTTCGCCGAGAAGCAGCACCGCGAGGTCGGTCTGCGCTACTTGTTCGGCGAGCACGAACAACTCGCGCATGACTTTGGACGCCCCGACGAGCTGTCCGAACTGGCCCTCGGCGGCGAGCCGCTCGCGCAAGTTGTGGACTTCGTGGCGCAAGTCTTGCCGCTCGAGGGCGCGAGCCACCACCAGGCGCAGTTCCTCGAGGTCGAAGGGCTTGGTCAGGTAGTCGTAAGCGCCCGCCTTCATTGCCTCCACGGCCACGCGTTCCGAGCCGTGGGCGGTAATCATGATCACGGCCGGGCTTTCCGGGCCGGCGCCGATCTCGCGGAGAAGCACGAGGCCGCTTTCGTCCGGCAGGTTGTAGTCGAGCAGCACCACGGCCGGGCGCTCTGCGGCCAGCAGTTCTCGCGCCTGTGCTGTGGTCTCAGCTTCAACGACGCGACAGCCGGCGGCGAAGGCCCGTACGAGCCCGTAGCGCGCGGCCGGTTCGTCCTCGACGACGAGCAGCGTGTAAGGCATGGACGGCGCCGGAATCATTATCCTAAATCCGGCGCCGCTCCAGCCCGATCGCCCGCAATGTGGGCAGAGGGTCATCTCAGCGAAAAGCTGCACCGAAGCGGATGCTCACGAGATGAATACCTGGATGTTCGAGGTCCAGGTGATCGCGGACCTCGAAGCGGAATCCCGTCCTTTCGCGGAACCACCAGGTGACGCCGCCGCCTAGGTTGGCAAAGTTCTCCGAGCCTGAGCGGAAAGCCAGGCTGTAGCCTCCGGTCACGAACGGCACGACCTTGCGCTTGGGCCAGGACTTTCCGAACTGGTACAGGCCGTTGACGGAGGCGATGCCGATGCCGGCGCCGAACTCCTGCAAAGGATGAGCGTAGCCGATCTCAGCGCCGACGCCGATGCCAGGCCCGAAGACGGCCTCGCCGCCCCCGCCGTAATGGACGTAGCCCCCGTTGCCATTGCCCGCGGTCGCGCCGGGGGCGAAGAACATGTAGCCGTGCCCGTTGTAGGGCGTTTCCCGCTGGGCGCTTGCTGCGCCCAGGGATAGAAGCAGGATGGTGACGAATCTTGCCGCTGGTCGCATGGTCTCTCCTTAGACCGGCGTCGTCGATCGCTGGTCCGCTTCGTTAGTTGCAGGAACTCATCCAAGGAGCGGAAGCCGGAACGATTGCAGAATCAAGGTGTTGCAGCAAGCGGCCCGGCCCGAAGCGCCAGACGCCGTTGACAGTGCAAGGCGGGGATGGCACTGAGAAACAGGCGTGGACGTAGAATGGTCCAATGCAGAGGGTAGCTACTCTCCTTCTTTCACTGTGCCTGTTCCTCCTTCCGTCCGACTGCGTGGCGGGAGGCGTAGCGGTTCTGTTTGCGCCTGATTCACCGGACGTCGGGCCGTTTCCAACCGACTTCCTGACACAACTCGACCTGTTGCAGAAGACCGGCCTGCGTGTGAATCTTCCGCTTCCTGATTGTGGCGCTCAGCCCAGCGCCTGCCTGGAGCGAGATCTGATCAACGAACTGGACGGGTTCAGCTTACTGCCGCGGCTGCGGGTGCGGTTCTCGGCGCCGGTGAACCGGCACACGTTGCGGCAGGGGATCTTCGTCATCTGGCTGGACAATCTGGCGCCAGGAGAACCCGGAGCACGCCCGGAGGGGTACACGAGCGGCGTCAACCAGGTGGTGTGGGATCCGGCGACGAACACGGCCTACGCCGAATCCGACGAAGTGTTGGATCAGCACCGCAGGTATGCGCTGGTAGTGACGGATGCCGTCCTCGACCTGGCGAGCGACCCGGTTGGGCCTGATCCCGCGTTTACCGCCTGCGTCACGCCGCCGTTCCCAAGCCAGTACTGTGAGCGGCTGGCGACGGCGCTGGACACGCTGAATGTCGAGGGCCGCATTGTGGCGGCCTCGGTTTTCACAACCTTGAGCGCAACCGACTGGCTGGAGGACGCGCGCGTGGCGATCCAGGGCGGGCCTATTAACTTCCAGCGGCCGACGCCGAAGAGCGTCTTCAAGATTTCGGGGCTGTTGGGGATTACGGTGCGCTCGCAGGTGAGCACCAACCCGCCGGGCTTCGAAGATTTCAGCGTTCCCTTCCCGAGTCTTCTCCTTCCGGACGTGGACAGCGTCGCCTTCGGGCTGTACGCATCGCCCCGTTTCACGAGTGGGGATCACACGATACCGCACTCTCGGACGGCCGTTCCTCTTGCGCCGCCGGTGAACACGACGGAGGTCTATTTCCACGCGTTGCTGCCGAAGACGGCGAAGCCCTCCGGCGGCTATCCGGTGGTGATCTTCGGCCACGGACTGGGGGACAGCCGGTTCGGCGCATCCACGCTCGTTTCGAACGGCCTGGCGAAGGGCGGCCTGGCGACCATCGCGATCAACGCGGTGGGCCACGGGTCGGGACCCGAGAGCGTCATCCTTCTGACGGAACTCAGCGGCACAACCACTCTGACAGGGGGCGGGCGCGGCGTGGATCTCAATGGAGACGGCGCAATCGGATCGCGGGAAGGATGCCTGATCCTCTCGCCGCTGCCGATCGGCTTGCGGGACTGTCTGCGGCAAACGTCGGTGGACCTGATGCAGCTCGTCCGGGCGATCCGGGCGGGGATGGACCTGGACGGCGACGGCTCAACGGACCTCGACCCCAACCGCATTTACTACGCCGGCCAGTCCCTCGGCGGATTGTACGGGACAGTCTTCACGGCGGCGGAGCCCTATGTGCGCGCGGCCGCATTGAATGTGGGCGGCGGTTCCGTGGTGGACATCGCGCGCTGGAGCCAGGAGTTCCGCTACCTGGTAAGGGATTACCTCGACGCCCGCACGCCGCCGCTGCTGAACGCCGGCGACGACTTCGATGACGATTACGTGTTGCGGGACCAGCCAGTGAAAGTCACGCGCGTCCCAGGAGCTATCGAGGTGCAGAACGTGCTCGAAGCCGCCGAGTGGCGACAGATGCCCGGCGACCCTGCGAGCTACGCGCCGCATCTCCGGCTCTTTCCGCTCGCTGGATCGACGCCCAAGCCGGTGCTGTGGCAGTTTGCGCGCGGCGACCGCACGGTGCCGAATCCGCAGTCGAGCGCCCTGATTCGCGGCGCGGACATGCGCGAAAGCAGCCGGCTGTACCGGCACGACCTGGCGCGGGCGGCCGCTCCGAGCCTGCCAGAGAATCCTCATGCGTTTCTGGTGGACATCCTGTCAGGGCCGCAAGCTATTGCCATCGCGCAGGCGGCGCAGCAGCAGATGGCCGGTTTCTTCTTTGCCGATGGAATGATCATCCCGGACGTGAACGGCCCGCTGCGGCCGTTCTTCGGCGGCGCCAACCTCTTCGAGACGCCGGCGCGGCTGCCGGAAGACCTCGGCTTCAGCACCGGGCCGGTGAGCGTGTCGGCGGCGAGCTACGACGCAACGGCGCTGGCGCCGCTGTCGATCGCCAGCGCCTTCGGCGAGAAGCTGGCGAGCGCGACTGCCCAAGCGACGGCGCTGCCGTTGCCCACGATCCTGGCGGGAACGACCGTGCGTGTGATCGATAGCCTGGGCGTCGAGCGGACGGCGCCGCTGTTCTTCGTGTCGCCGTGGCAGGTCAACTACTTGCTGCCGGCCGGCACGGCGCTTGGCCAGGCGCGGGTGATTGTGACCGGCAGCGACGGCGTGCCGCGCAGCGGAACGGCGGTTGTCGAGCGCCTGGCCCCAGGGCTGTTTTCAGCGAACTCGAGCGGGCAGGGCGTGGCGGCGGCCGTCGCTTTTCGGAGAACGGGAAGCGGCGCCGAGAGCACCCAACTCGTTTTCCAGTGTCCGGGCGGAGCGGGCACGTGCGTTCCCGATCCGATCGACCTTGGTCCGGAAGGCGATGAGGTCTATCTGCTCCTATACGGTACCGGGATTCGGGGTCGAAGCAGCCTGGGCGCGGTCAGCGTGAAGATCGGCGGCGTGGCCGTGCCGGTGTCCTATGCCGGCGACCAGATGCAATACGTCGGGCTCGACCAGATCAACGCCGGCCCGCTGCCGAGATCGCTGACGGGACGCGGCAAAGTTCAGATCCTGCTGGTGGTGGACGGCGAGCCGGCTAACCTCGTGACGGCGGCAATCCAGTAAGGTCAGCTCTATTTCACGGCGCGCACAACGAGGGCGATGCTCCACCGCCGTGGGCGAACCTTTCGGGCCCCTCGTACTCGCCGGTCTTGGTGTTGAGCCACGAGGCGGCGTACGGACCCGCGGGCAGATCGAGCGTCAGCGTCACCCGCTGCGGCGTTGCGGGAACGTTGTACCGCGGTTTCGCCTTCGCGTCGATGCGGCCGCGGTGAAGGTAGACGGCGTAAGTCCTGCCCGCTTCGGCCAGCGCGCGGGCCGAGGCGTCCGGCGGGACGCCGCTGCGGATGATACCCGAGGCCGGCGCCATCCGGATGAAGTTCAGGCCCTCGAAGAAATCTCTCAGGATCTTCAACTGCCGGCGCAAGGCCGGGCTGCCACCGCCCGGAGCGCCCGGCGGGACGATAAACGAACCGTCCTCGTGGCCGGCGGTGAAGGAGTAGTCCAAGTTATTGTAGAGCGCGCCCCCGGCCATCAGGAAGTCCCACCCCTGAATGCGGTAAGTGGCGTCGGCCAGGCCGTCGAAGCCGGTCTCGTTGTTGCCGATCGCCCTGCCGAACTCGTAGTTGAGGGCCACGCTCTCCGGCGGGCGGGAGTAATGGAAGTTGAACAGCGACACAAGCGGGTTCGGGTGATCCACTCTGACAGAACCGTTGGCGATGTTCTGCGAAATGAGGCGCCGCGCGGGAAAGGACGCTTCCGTGCCGTCTATCACCTTGGAGATGTGCGCCTGCCATTCGAACGTGACGCCGCCGAAGTACGGTTCGTTGCAGATCTCGTAGTACAGGTTGTCGAAGTCCCTCAGCTCGGTCACAATCCGGCGGACCATCGCTTCCTGGACGGCCAGCAGCCGCGCGTCCTTCAGGGTCAGCGCTTCCGTGCGCTTGAGGCCCCCGATGCCGTTGACATTGTTGACGGCGTTCATCGGGTTCACGTCCCACAGCTCGTCTTCGTAGAAAGGGCAGAAGAGATTCATCTCGAGGACGACGCCCCGGCGCGAAGCCTCTTCCATGAAGGCGCGCAGGCGCTGGAAGTAGGCCTCGTTCCACTTCGTCAGATCGAACTTGTTGCCGCCGTCCTTCGCGCCCGGCACCTCCGTGCGCGGCCAGGGGCAGATGAAGCGGTCAGGCTTCGGCGCGAGCGTGTTGTTGGGAATGTTGAACGAGCCAGGAATTTCGCGATAGGCGCCGGCGAAGGTGCGCGTGTGGTTGAGCCCCGCGGCCTCGAGCGCCGCCAGGTACTTCCGGTAGTCGAAGTCGAGGTTGATCACCGCGCCGTAGTGCTCGCCCGAGGTCACCAGCACCGTGGGCTTGCCGCGAAAGAGGAAGTAGTGCGGATTGTCCGGGTGGAGCCGGATGGGTTGGGCGGCGTTGAGGGTAGCGGCCGCAGTACAAAGCGCGAGCAGTACTTTCATGGTTTCACCACCAAGGCACCAAGACACCAAGAACAACAAACAGGTCACTACCGGCAGTCGCACAATTCTGTTCCTTGGTGCCTTGGTGTTTTGGTGGTTCTCTGTACTTTCATAATTTCACCACCAAGGCACCAAGAACGCAGAAGATTGGCGGATGGCAGACCATGTATCCCTTGGTGTCTTGGCGCCTTGGTGGTTTTCCGAACTAAATGAACTTGTACTGGCCGGGGACCGGGAGCGGCGGAGCCTCCATCGGCAGTTTGTAATCGAACTCCTTGGGCTGGAGGTCCTGCTTGGAGGCCATGATCATGTCCCAGGTGATCTCGAGGCCCGAGTAGGCCGACTCGCGAGCCATGATGCAGCTCATGGTGCTCTCGGCCATGGCCATGCCGTGGTTGATGTACGGTCCGTCGCCCCGGATGCTCTTCACCATATAGGTGTGTTCTTGAACATACGGGTCGCCGCCTTTCGCTCCAAGGTCCATGCCGTTGCTGCGTCCCTTTGTGCCAGTGATCTGGTCCCCCACCCTCAAGAAGCAGCCCTTGGGGTATTGCCGGCAGTGACTGCTCAAGAGCACCCCGTTCGGGTAGACGAATTCCGAGGTCATGTGGTCGTAGATGTTGCCGTAGAGTTCCTCGCGGGGACGCCACGCGGCGCCGCCGGAGGCGACCACCTTGACGGGGTGGCTGCCCATCAGCCAGTTCATGAAGTCGATGTTGTGAAAGTGCTGCTCCACGATCTGGTCGCCGCAGATCCAGAGGAACGAGTACCAGTTGCGGTGCTGCCACTCCATGTCGCCCCACTTGGGATCGCGCGCCTTGGCGTGCATCACCGGCCCGCTGAGGAAGTAAGAATAGAGCGCGATGACGTCGCCGATGGCGCCGTCCTGAATGCGCTTGACCGTCTCGACGTACTCGGTCTGCGAGCGGCGCTGGGCGCCGGAGACGACCGTGAGCTTCCGTTCCTCGGACTTCCTGGCGGCGGCGATGAAACGCCGAACGCCGGCCGGGTCGGTGGCGATCGGCTTCTCCGTGAAGACATGCTTCCCTGCTTCCACGGCCGCCTCGAAGTGCGCCGGCCGGTAGCCGGGCGGGGTGCAGAGCAGAACGATATCGACGTCGGAGGCGATCAGCTTCTTGTATGCATCGAAGCCCACGTGGCGGCGGTCGGGCGCCACTTTGATCCGCGAGGCGATCTGCGACGGTCTGTTGCGAAGCCGGGTGAGCGAGCCTTCAAGCTTGTCCTCGAAGACATCGGCCATCGCAACGAGTTCCACGTTTTCGGTTCCGCTTATCAAGTTGTCCACGGCGGCCGTGCCCCGGCCGCCGCAGCATACCAGGCCGGCTTTGAGCAACTCGTTGCCGGCGCCCCGGACGAGCTGGGGTTGGATGATTGTGAAAGCGGCCGCGCTGCCTCCAAGGAAGGATCGTCGGGATACGGGATTCATGATTTCACCACCGGGATGATTTCACCACCAAGACACCAAGCCACAAAGAAAGCAAGAGAACCTGGGGGACACCGGCATCCTGGGATGCCGTAACCGCCGAGGATGCGCCCGGAACCATGTGTCCCTTGGTGTCTTGGTGCCTTGGTGGTTATCCAAACCTACATGAACTTGTACTGGCCGGGGACGGGCAGCGGCGTCGCCTCGACCTGGGCGTCGTAACCGAACGCCTTCGGCATCAGGTCGAGCTTCGACGCCATGGCCTGGTCCCAGGTGATGAGCTGGCCGGAATAGGCCGCTTCACGCGCCATGATGCAGGTCATGGTGCTTTCGGCGACGGCCATCGCGTGATTCACGTACGGCCCGTCGCCACGAATGCTGTTCACCAAGGCCACGTGCTCGCGCACGTAGGGGTTCTCCATCGGATCGCGGAAAGCGCGCCGGACGTCCTGGCCGGGGCCTGCGCCCAGATCGTGGCAGTTGCTGCGGCCCTTCGTGCCGACAACCAACTCGCTGACGTTCTGGTAGCTGCCCTGCGGATACTGGCGGCAGTGGCTCATCATCTTCACGCCGTTCGAGTATTCGAACTCGGCCGTGATGTGATCGTAGATGTTGCCGTACTCCGCCTCGCGCGGCCGCCAGGCCACGCCGCCGGAAGCGAACACTTTGACCGGGTGCGCTCCCATCACCCAGTTGCACACGTCGATGTTGTGGAGATGCTGCTCGACAACCTGGTCGCCGCAGAGCCAGACGAAGGAGTACCAGCTCCGGTTCTGGAAGACCATGTCGCTCCACTTCGAATCGCGTTTGCCCTTGGGGCCGGGCCAGCCGGGCGACATGAACTGGAGCACGGGGCTGCCCACCCAGTAGGCGTAAGCGGCCGCGATCTCGCCGATTGCTCCGCTTTGAATCTTGTCGACGGTCTCCACGTAGTCCCGGGAGAAGCGCCGCTGGGCGCCGGAGACCACCGTGAGTTTGAGCTCCTCGGATTTCTTCGCCGCGTCCATAAAGCGCCGCACCCCGACCGGATCGGTGCCAAACGGCTTCTCACAGAAAACGTGCTTCTTCGCCGCGATGGCGGCCTCGAAATGGATGGGCCGGTATCCAGGCGGCGTACACAGCATCACGATGTCCACATCGGAGGCGACAACTTTCTGGTAGGCGTCGAAGCCCACGAAGTGGCGGTCGGGCTCGACCTTGATCCGTTCCGCGACCTTGGGGTCCTTGGCCTTGCGGAGCTCTGCGAGGGACCGCTCAAGCCGGTCCTCGAAGATATCGGCCATGGCCACAAGTTGGACATTCGGGTCGGCGGTCAGGAGGTCCATCACCGCACCCGTGCCGCGCCCGCCGCAGCCGACGAGACCTGCCTTCAACATCTCTTTGCCGGCGCCCCGGACCAGCTCGGGCTTGATGATCATGAACGCGGAAGCGCCTGCTCCCACGGCCGTGGACTTCCCTAGGAAAGAACGGCGAGAAAACGTTTCAATAGTCCTCTGCATCAGTTCACCTCGGAGGCACTATTCTATCCAACGAACCGGTTTCGCGGGCGCGCCCCCTGAGAGACAATGGAAGCTCTCGCGACAGCGCATGGGACCCACCGCATCCCCCGTCCAAGGCGTATACGCAGCGGCGCTCACGCCACGCCGCGACGGCGAGGCGGCCGTCGACCTCGCCGCCGCGCTCGATCTGATCGATTTCCTGGGCCGCAGCGGCGTGGACGGGATCGCGCTGCTGGGCTCGACGGGGGAATTCCTTCATTTCGACCTGGGAGACCGGAGGCACCTGATAAAGTTCGCGCTGAAGCGCAGCCCCGTGCCTGTGGTGGTGAACGCATCGCATTCGACAATCGATGGAGCGCTGAACCTCGCTCGCGAGGCGGCCTCGGACGGCGCCGCCGGCGTCCTTCTGCTGCCGCCGCATTTCTTCCGTTACAGCCAGCAGGAGATCCGCGCCTTCTACCTGCAATTCGCGGAGGACATGGAAGCAGAGACGCCGATCCTGCTGTACAACGTGCCGGAGCACGCCGGCGCGATCCACGTGGACACAGCGATCGAGCTGCTCTCCACAGGGCGATTTGCGGGGATCAAGGATTCGAGCGGCCATCTCGACGATTTGCTGCGGCTGCGGGCAGTTCGTGAGCGCGTGCCGTTCCGCCTGCTGGTGGGCAACGACCGGATCCTGGCGCCGGCGCGGGAGGCCGGCGCGGACGGGGCCGTTTCGGGTGTTGCGAGCGCGGCGCCGGAACTCGTTTGCGGCCTTGACCGCGCCGTTCGCAACGGGCAGGTCGAGTTGCGCCAGAGGCTGGAAGCGCGGTTGCACGAATTCCTGGCGTGGGTGGACCGGTTTCCGACGCCGGTCGCGATCAGGGAGGGCGCACGGGCGCGAGGGATCAAGACCGGCCCGCACGCCGTGCCGCTCGGTGACACTGGCCAGCGACACTTGGAGGAATTCCGCGAGTGGTTTCCCGGCTGGTGGAGAAGCGTTGAGCAAGAGCTTGGGCGCATATAGCGCGGAAGGGGCCACCCCGGCCGCCGAGACAATTCCATGAACCATTCCGTCGAGGATTTCCGCAGGGCGGCGCACGCCGCCGTTGACTGGATCGCCGGCTATCTGGAGGATCCACGCCGCTATCCGGTTCTTCCACAAGGCAAACCGGGCGACCTCATCGACCGCCTCCCGCCGTCAGCCCCGGAGCGCGGCGAGCGGCTTGACGACATCCTGGAGGATTTCCACCGGCTGATCGTCCCGGCGGTCACACACTGGAACCACCCGCGATTCATGGCCTACTTCGGCACCTCCGCCTCGGCGGCCGGAATTCTCGGCGAGCTGTTGGCCTCCGCGATCAACGCCAACGGCATGCTGTGGAAGACCTCGCCAGCGGGCACGGAACTGGAGCAGGTGACGCTGGCGTGGCTGCGTCAATGGCTCGGATTGCCCGAGGAGTTCTTCGGGATCATCTACGACACCGCCTCCGTCAGCACGCTGCACGCGATCGCGGCCGCCAGGGAACTGGCCGATCCGGAGGCGCAAGAGCGCGGCGCATCGAACCATCTCGTGCTTTACGCCTCCGAGCAGGCGCACTCTTCGGTGGACAAGGGCGCGATCGCCCTGGGGATCGGCAAGCGCAACGTCCGCAAGATCCCGGTCGACTCGGAGTTCCGCATGCGGCCCGACGCGCTCGCCGCCGCGATTGAGGCCGACCTCGTCGCTGGCAGGAAGCCCTTCTGCGTTGTGGCGACAGTCGGCACCACGTCCACGACCAGTGTCGATCCCGTCGACGAGATCGCGCCGGTTGCGGCGCGCCACGGGTTGTGGCTGCATATCGACGCGGCCTATGCCGGGACGGCGGCCATTCTGCCGGAGTACCGCCACATCCTGGCAGGGGCGGGGCAGGCCGACTCGCTGGTGATGAACCCCCACAAGTGGCTGTTCACGCCGATCGATCTGAGCGCGTTCTTCACCCGCCGCCCGGAAGTGCTGCGCCGCGCGTTCTCGCTGGCGCCGGAGTACCTTCGCACGGCGCAGGAGCCGCGTGCGGTCAACTTCATGGACTACGGCGTGCAGCTCGGCCGCCGGTTTCGCGCCCTGAAGCTCTGGTTCGTCATGCGGCACTTCGGCCGTGAGGGGGTTTGCGAGATCATCCGCTCGCACATTGAAACCGCACGCAAGCTGGCCGCCGCCATCGACGCCGACGGGCGGTTCGAGCGCATCGCGCCGGTCCCGTTCTCCGTCGTCTGCTTCCGGCTGAGAGGGCAGGACGAGCGGAACCGGCTCCTGCTGGAGCGGGTCAATGCCTCCGGCAAGGCCATCCTGTCCCACACGGTGTTGAACGGGCGGTTCGTGCTACGGGTGGCTATCGGCAACCTTGGCACAACACAGGCGGACGTGGAGGAAGTCTGGGAGCTGCTGAGATCAGCGGCCGCCGCGCTAGACGGCTAAGGGCGAGGGCTCGAACTTCTCCGTTTTCAAGAGCCTGCTGAGCGTCGCCACGAGTGCGTCGGCGTTCAGCGGCTTGGCCAGGTAGTCATCCATGCCGGCTTGAAGGCAGCGCTCGCGATCGCCGCGCGTGGCGTGCGCCGTCAGCGCGACCACCGGCAGCGATCGCCAGCGGGGGTCCTGGCGGATCCTGCGGGTCGCTTCGAGCCCATCCATCACCGGCATCTGCACGTCCATCAGCACAAGGTCGTAGGCGGACTTCTCCAGAGCTTCGAGAGCCTCCTGCCCGTCGTTGACCGCCACGGCGCCATAGCCGCGTTTTCCAAGGATTCCCGTGACGACTTTCCGGTTGACGGGGTTGTCCTCGACGACCAGAATTCTGGGGGCGGTGCCGGATGGCCGGTTCTCCCCGGCTGCGTCGCGGCTTTTTCCCTCAACCGGGACAAGCTCCGCAAGCGGCTCCACACGCGGCAGGTCGAGCACCACGTGGAAAGTCGAGCCTCGTCCGAGCTGGCTCTCCACCCAGATGCGGCCGCCGTGCAGGTCGACGATCTTCTTGGAAATCGAGAGGCCCAGTCCGGTTCCTCCATACTTCCTCGTGACACTGCCGTCAGCTTGAGTAAACTCCTCGAAGATGGTCTCCAGCTTGTCAAGTGGAACACCGATGCCGGTGTCCTCCACCTTCCAGTGAAGCTCGATAACCCCGGGCCGGGAGGCGCGGCTGGAAGCGGACAACCGAACGGATCCGTGGTCGGTGAACTTCGCGGCGTTCCCCAACAGATTGATAAGAACCTGGCGCAAACGGAGCGGGTCTCCCAGCAGCCGGGGCGGCATCTCCTGGGAGATTGACTGCGTGAGCGAGACACCCTTAGCCGCCGCGCGCGGCTGCACGGCCTTCATGCAATCTCTCATCAGCGTGCGCGGATCGAAAGGAACCTGCTCGAGCGTCATCCTGCCGGCTTCGATCTTGGAAAGATCGAGAATGTCGTCCACCAGAGCGAGCAGGGAGAGTGAACACTCCTTAGCCGTGATCAGATCCTCTTGCTGCTTCTCCGCGAGCGGGCTGGCCAGGACCATATCGATCATCCCGAGAACGCCGTTGAGCGGGGTTCGCAACTCGTGCGACATGTTCGCCAGGAACTCGCTCTTGGCGCGGCTGGCGCTCTCGGCTCGCTTCATCGCCTCCTGGAGGGCCACCGTGCGCTCGCGGATCTTCTGCTCCAATCCCTCCTGGTGTTCCCGCACCGCTTGCTCGGTGGCCGCCAGAGCCCCGATCGTCTGGTTGAAGCTCTCCCCCAGCTTCTCGATTTCGTCGCTTGTGTGAGAGACCGGGATCGGCTTGCGGCAACCCTGCCCGACAGCCGAGAGGGCACTCTCCAGCACCACCAGAGGCCGGACAAATAGTCTGCTGGTGAGCTTCGCCAGTGCCACCGCACAGACCAGCAGAACCAGGGACAGGAAGATGTGCTCGGCAATGGAGAAATACTGCCTGGAAAGACGGAACGAG
>Ga0233417_10000282_pt1 | contig 14797 bp, 13 predicted proteins | sample Sed_MG_FD_189023 | JGI IMG/M metagenome (GOLD analysis project Ga0233417, IMG submission 189023) | Sediment microbial communities from Lake Towuti, South Sulawesi, Indonesia - Sediment_Towuti_2014_0.5_MG | ecosystem: Environmental > Aquatic > Freshwater > Lake > Sediment | place: Indonesia... | reverse complement strand
CGGCTCCAGCATCCCCTGGCAGAACGTCTCACCCAAATCCATCCCGAGCTGCGTCAGCTTCAAGGAAATGTTGGCATCAAGCCGCTCTTGCGCGATGCGGTCGAATTTTGCCAGGTACAGGTCGCGCGCCCGACGGGCATCGGCCTCGCTCGCGACGTTTTCACCCAGAAAATCAAGGCTCGCGAGCATCCCCGCCTGGTTGGAGGCTCGCGCCGCGGCAACGGCTTCATCCAGTGTCTCACCCGCAACAAAGCGCCGCGCCATTCGCCGGCTGACCGCGTTCGAGGTCACCCAGCGGGCCATACCTGGGCTTTCAGAGAGTTTCAGCAGGAGGCTGCGCAGCATCCGGGACTCCGGCGAGGTGTGGGAACGGTCTCAAGTCAAGGCGGGGCGGCATCCAGCTTCAATTATGCCCGGTGCAGAAACGACGTACCAGCCCTGTGCTCAGCCCTTTTGCGTTTGCAAAAACTTTTCCGCGTCCATCGCCGCCATGCAGCCTGAACCCGCAGCCGTCACGGCCTGGCGGTAGTGGTGGTCCTGCACGTCGCCGGCGGCAAATACACCTTCCACATTCGTCCGTGTGCCTTTGGTCAGCAGGTAGCCATTCGCATCCATTTCCAACTGGCCCTGGAACACTTTAGTGTTCGGCTCGTGACCGATAGCAACAAAGAGGCCTTCGGTGGGAATTGTTGTGACCTGTTTCGTCTCCAGGTTGCGCACTCTGACGGCTTCGACCGCGCCCTTGCCTGCGTCGAGCACCTCCTCGACTGCTGCTGGCGTAATGAAGTGGATCTTCTCGTTGCTCCGCGCGCGTTCGAGCATGATCTTCGACGCTCGAAACTCATTTCGCCGGTGGATTAGGTTCACCTTGCTGGCAAACTTGGTCAGGAAGATGGACTCTTCCATGGCCGTGTCCCCGCCGCCCACCACCACAATTTCCTTACCCCGGAAGAAGTACCCGTCGCACGTCGCGCAGGTCGAGACGCCGTGTCCGATCAGCTTTTTCTCGGACTCCAGCCCCAGCAGCCGTGCCGTTGCTCCCGCAGCGACAATCAGCGCCCGTGCTTCGTAGTTCTCCTTGCCCGCGGTGAGCTTGAATGGCCGCCGGCTTAGATCTACAGCGCTTACCGCGCCGGACTTGTACTTGGCCCCGAACCGCGCCGCTTGCTTGCGCATGTTCTCAATCAGGTCCGGCCCGAGGATGCCGTCCGGAAAGCCCGGGTAATTCTCAACCATCGTTGTAAGAGTCAGTTGCCCCCCCGGCTCGTAGCCGTCAATGACCAACGGCTTCAGGGTCGCCCGTGCGGCATAAATAGCCGCGGTCAGTCCGGCGCAACCGCTGCCAATGATGATGACGTTGTGCACCGCAGTCTCCTTTTCCCACCATTAGATTCCCGACCGGCCCGCCTCGGTGCAGCAGAAAGGCCAGTCATTCTAGCTCCAATCCCGCCCGCACCGCACCGCAAAACTCCCCTGCCCGAGCGCAGGTTTGCTTCGCCTGAAGGCTTAAGCGATAATGCGCGGGCGTTTGTCTGCATCACGCAAAGGAGACCATCGAGTGACACGTCCCCCGGGCACCTACGCCAGCTTCGAGACCTCGCAGGGCAACATTGTCTGCAAACTATTTGAAAGGGAGGCGCCCAACACCGTCGCCAATTTCATCGGCCTGGCCGAAGGCACCAAGGAATTTCGCGACGCCCGTACGTCTGCCAAGACGAAGCGTCCCTTTTACAACGGACTCTCCTTCCATCGCGTCGTCCCTAAATTCATGATCCAGGGTGGCTGCCCGCTGGGCACCGGCACCGGCGATCCGGGTTACAAGTTTGCCGACGAATTCCACGCCTCGCTGCGCCACGACAAGCCCGGCAAACTCTCCATGGCCAACGCCGGCCCCAACACCAACGGCAGCCAATTTTTCATCACCGTGGCGCCCACGCCCTGGCTCGATAATCGCCATACGATTTTCGGCGAAGTGGTGGAGGGTCAGGACGTCGCCACGAAGATCTCCGAGCTTCCGCGCGACTCCAGTGATCGCCCGCGCACCCCGGTCGTGCTCCAGAAGGTGCGCATCGAGCGCGTGTAGCATCCTGCGTCTTTCGTTATGCTGAAGACCGCTAGCCTGCTCCGCCTGTTCAACGAGCTAGTCCTGCTCCTGCTCGGCGGCCTGCTGGTCTGGGTGGCGCTCACCGGACACTTCTTCCCCGACCGGCGCAGTGTTTCCTGGCTCCTGCTCGGCGCTTTTCTCGTGTACTGGGGATTGCGCGCCGCTGCCCGCGCCGGGCGTCACGCTTCGCGCTGGGAACACTACGTCCGCGGCGGCTCACTCGCCTTGGTGGGACTGATCATGCTCGGCATGGCCTGGGCGCCCTTCGACTGGGTCAAGCCGCTGCTCATCGCCGCCGGCGCCATCCTTATCCTCCGCAGCCTCGCCGAAGCCATCCTCGTTTTCGTTGGAGGAACTATGAGATCCCAGGATCAAAAATGAGTAAGGAAGTAGCAGAAGTTATGCAGCACTACAATCGGTATCCTCTCCAAACTGGAGCGAGGGGAGGGAGGTAGATAGGCAGTCAATGAGCCTGGGAAGATTAATCACAAAATGGAGTTCCGTGCTGCTCGTCGTAGCTTCAATGCCGCACAGCCTCTGGGGCCAATCACTGGAGCATGTGAAGGAATTCTATGTGATTGATGGGAACGTTCAGTTCCTGCCCGGTGGCAATGTGGTCGTTACTGAAGAAGACGGCAAGAAGAGCTATTACGCTTTGCGGGGCTCCATCTTTGTCTAGGCGAGAGCGACTGCCGGCTCACATCGAACAGCGGACTTCCTTTGACTGGCAGGGGGTAGACACCTAAACCAAACCGATCGACACAATTTTGCCCCGACCTAAACAGCTTTCTTCCATCCAGCAGGAAGGTCAAGAAAGTTCTGTATATTCCCCTCCCGCCGAAAGGCGAGACCCTGGTTCTCATTTGTTACACGCTCAAATCCACGGATCAGTTCGCAAGGCCCGACGGTACCGACATTTTTGTGACCGGCGTTTTAGACGCCGAGCCCGACCAGCACAAGCTGCCCAAGTTCAAGAAACTGTGGGAACGAAAGTTTCGGACCGATGTGGACTATGGAGAGCTAGTCTACGAAGAAGCGCCTGGAGTCGGCAAGTTTGTCCTACTGTACTCGTCCCAGACTGGGGGCGCCGTTGTCCGAACCCTCGACGTCTATCAGGTAAGATACGCGCAAACAAATTCTGAGCGGTCGGCGCGTCACCGGGAAAACTAGCGGTGGGCTATGCCCTGTGGTTCGCCAAAACTTAAGACGAGCCGGCGAGGGCAACCGCGCTATACCTGCCAAGAACTCAGTGAGCGTCGCCCCCAGTACTTGATCTAATGGCTGCCTGTCCTATTGTGGTGCCGATTGAAATTCCCGTGTGCAGGCTTCGCATGGGCAGATTTCGCGCAGGTAATCGTAGCTGTAAATGCCCGTGGCGTGGCCGTCGGTAAACTCGATTTGCAGCGCATAATTCCCCACAGCTTTGGCCGCACGTGCCTTGGGCTTGGGCTTGAACATCGGCAGCACCGCCGACGCCGCCCCGCGGGATACGTGCTGCCCGATTGCTGCTTTCTTGCGTCGCTCGTCGTCGCAGGTGGCGCAGGGGCAGCGGTCGCGCAAGTAGTCAAACTCGTAATGGCTCGTGTGCCCGTCGGACCAGGTGATGTCCACTCCCGCGCCGGTCGTGACGTGCACCTTGATCTCCGTCGGCTTCTTCCGCGTATCAATCGGAGTCGGCATCGCCACTCGATTCTATCAGTTTTGTGAAAATAGACAGGAACGTCCCCGGCCAGCCGGAATCAACTGAAGATGCGGTAGGCGAGAAACGCTCCGATGTACGCCACCGTGGTCATATAGGCAAACTGCAGCGCGGGCCATTTCCAGCTCGCCGTTTCCCGCCGCACCACCGCCAGCGTGGACATGCACTGCATGGCAAACGCAAAAAACACCATCAGCGCAATGGCTCCGCCCGTCGTCAGGTCCTTCTGGATGGCGGCCTGCAGGCTGGAATTTTCCGCGTCGCCTTCCATGCCGTAGATCGTCCCCAGCGTGCCGACAATCACTTCGCGCGCGGCTAGCGACGACACCAGCCCGATCCCAATCTTCCAATTGAACCCCAGCGGCCGGATCAGCGGCTCGACCGTGCGACCGATCGTTCCCGCCACGCTGTCTTCAATCGGCGGTGCCTTGCCATCCTGCAAGGGCACGTGCGCCAGGACCCACAGCACAATGGCCACCCCGAGAATGACCGTGCCCGCCCGCCGCAAAAATACTTTCGACCGGTCGTACAGGCGCAACCCCAGCGACCTCATCGTTGGCCAGCGATAGGGCGGCATCTCCAGCACAAACGGCGTGCGTTGGCTCTTCAGGATGGACGACTTCAGCAGCCGTGCCGTCGCCACTGCCGCGAGAAACCCCAGCACATAGAGCCCCAGCAGTGTTGCTGCCCGCGTCCCCAGCAGAGGTCCCACCAGCGCCCGCTCTGGCACAAACGCAGCAATCAGCAGCGCGTACACCGGCAGTCGCGCCGAACAGGTCATAAACGGCGCAATCAGAATTGTCGCCATGCGGTCCCGTTTGTTCTCGATGGTTCGCGTGGCCATGATCGCCGGCACCGCACAGGCATAGGCCGAAATCAAAGGAATAAACGACTTCCCTTGCAAGCCCACTTTGGCCATGGTGCGGTCGGCAATCAACGCGGCCCGCGCCAGATAACCCGAATCCTCAAGCACGCCAATAAACAAGAAGAGCACCAGGATTTGCGGGAGAAACACAATCACCGATCCGACTCCGCCCCACACTCCTTCAATCAGCAACGACCGTAGGACTCCTTCCGGCAGCCAGCCGGCCACGGCTTCGCCCGTGCGGTCTATCAGTGCCTGCACGCCATTGGTGAGCTGGCTCGCTCCTGCAAACACGGCCTGGAAAACCACCAGCACCACGCCGAGAAAAATCAGCGGCCCCCAAATGGGATGCAGGAACGCGGCATCCAATCTCCGCGTCCATAACGGTGGTGCGGGCGCACGGTAGCCGGCTTGGCTGCCGATCTGCCGCGCCCACATGCGGCACTTCGGTACATCGGTGATGATCGGCAATTCGACCAGGGTCCGCACTGGCGGCAGGGCCTCCCCGGCAAGAAACTCGCGAACGGCGTCCAGCCCTTCTCCCCGGGCCGCGCTGACCAGGGCAACGGGCGCTCCAAGCTGCCGGGAGAGCGCCTTCAGGTCCACCGATCCGTGCCGGCGGCGCAGGTCATCCGCCATGTTAAGCACCACCAGTGTCGGCAGGCCCTGCGCCAGAACGGGCGCAGCCAGCAGTAGCTGCCGCTCGAGGTTGGTCGAATCCAGGATGAGCAGCACAGCGTCCGGTCGCGGCACATCCTCGCGACGCCCGACCAAGACGTCGTGTGTCACCTGCTCGTCTTCCGACCGCGTCGAAAGGCTGTAGGTACCCGGAAGGTCCACCAGCAGCACTTCTCGCCCATCATCAAACCGCACGGTTCCTGTCCGTTGTTCTACAGTCACGCCAGGAAAATTCGCAACCTTCTGCCGGAGGCCGGTGAGCCGGTTAAAGAGGGTGGACTTACCGCAATTGGGCGGGCCAACAATAGCGGCAAGGCGGCGAGCCTTCTCGGGGGGTGTGGCCGGGCCCGGCGTGGCCAGAGTCACGCTCGAGGAACAACCGTGGCAATCGCTCATCAAGCAGTCCGACGGGGGATGGGGCGCCGCAACTTCAGGCAAGCCGCCGTCTCACGGCGCAAGGCAATCTCGGAACCATCTACGCGATACACGCGGGGATCGCCGCCGGGCGCTGAGCCGGCTGCGGTCACGTGCGCGCCGGGAACAAACCCCAGCTCCATCATGCGTTGCGCTTCTTCCAGGGAGAGGTCCAAACGCTCCAGCACGCCCTGCTCACCCTCGCGCAGATGTGAGAGAGTCGGTGGTAGGGGTGCCGTCTGGCGCTTCCTTGCACGACGCATAGGAGTCCAGTTGCAACTAATTTGCAACTGCGGCTTCCAGTGTACCCCTCTTATCGCAACTCGTCAAGGAAATTACCTCTTGGCGGTTCTTCCTCCGCCGCTACAATAGCTGCCGGGATGGCACATCCATCAAAGAGCTTTCCGGTTGTTGCTCTTGCTCTGGGCATGACGCTTATTCTGGTCCCCGGCGCGGGCGTTGGGCAGTCCCCTGCCCCTTCTGTCCACCCTACCACCCAAACGGCCAAGCCCAATCCGCGCAAGGCGCGCCACGCGTATGAAAAGGGCCTGCGGTTCGAGCAATCGGGCGATTGGCCCCGCGCCTTCGACGCCTTTTCCCAAGCGGCACGCTTTGCCCCCACTGACGTGGAATACGCCCTGCGACGCGAACTGGCTCGCTTCCGCCTGGTCGAGCGCCACACCAACCAGGCCGAGCGTGCCGCCTTGGCCGGCCGCCCCGACCAGGCAGCGGCAGAACTGAGATCCGCATTGGCGAAGGATCCCGGCTACTCCGTGGCCCGCGAGCGACTGGCTCAACTCGCCCCTCTGCTCGAAAGGCAAAAACAAGGGGCCGCGCGGTATGCCACTTCCCCTCCCAAACTCCTCCCCCAGCCGGGCACACGCGATTTTGACTTCCGAGGCGACACCCGCACCGCCTACGAAGAAGTTGCGCGTGCATTCGGCCTGCGCGCGTTCTTCGACGGCGATACTCCCTCGCGCCCTGTGCGCCTGCGCGTGAGCGGCGTGGATTTCTTCACCGCCATTCAGATGCTGGCTCTTCAGACCGACACATTCTGGCGGGCCATGGATCCCACCAGCTTCTTCGTGGCCGAAAACAACCCGCAGAAACGCAAAGATTACGAGCCGCAGGTCAGCCGCACGATTCCCTTTCCCAATGCCTCCTCGCAGGACCAGATGACCGAGATCACCCGCCTGGTCCGCGAAATCGCCGGCATCACCCGCACGGACCTCGATACTCGTAGCCGCACGCTCACCTTGCGCGACACGCCGGAGAACGTCGCCGTGGCCATGGCCTTGATCGAAGAGCTCGAGCAAGCCCCGGCGGAGCTGATGCTCGAAGTCGAACTTCTGGAGCTCGATCGCAACCGCTCGCAACAGCTTGGCATCACCCAGCCCACCACCGCGCGTGTCTTTACCCTCTCTCCACAGGACATCAGCGAAGCGCTGGGTTCCTTCGAGGGGCTGCAGCGTGTGATCCAGCGCATCTTTGGCTCTGCAGCGGCCACGAGCGGCAGCCTTCTCCCGTCGTTCATCGTATTTGGCGGCGGCCAGACTCGTTTCCTGGCCACTCTTCCCGGCGCGGCGGCAGACTTTTCAGATACCTTCAGTCTCATTCGTCAGGGCCGCCGCGTCCTGATGCGCGCGCAGGATTCCCAGCCGGCCACCTTCTTTGTCGGCGACCGCTTCCCCATCAGTCTGGCCGTGCTGTCGCCCAGCCTCGGTCTTAACACCGTGCTCCCGGCCAATACGCCGCAACTGATCACGCGGCTCGATTTCGCTACGGGAGACAACCCCGTTTCCATCGCCACGGCCGATTTCAATGGGGATAACGTCTCCGACCTGGTGACCGCCAACCAAACCGACAATGCTGTCTCCATTCTGCTCGGCACGGGCCTCGGCTTCTTCGACGCCAAGACTGACTTCCCCACCGGCAACCAGCCGCGTGCAGTGGCCGTGGGCGACTTGAACAACGACAACCGCCGCGACCTCGTCGTGGCCAACTTTGCCGACAACACCGTTTCCATTCTCCTCGGCAACGGAGACGGAACCTTTGCCCCCAGAACGGATTTCCCCACCGGGACGGGCCCAACCTCGGTTGCCATCGGCGACTTCAACGGCGACGGTCGGCTGGATGTTGCCGTTTCCAACCTGGAAGGCAAGATAAACCCCCTCGACCCCGGCGAGCTGGGCAACACGGTTTCAGTTCTGCTTGGCAATGGCGATGGCACATTCGGCCCGAAGACCGATTTCTCCGTCGGGGCTGGCCCTGCTGCAGTCATCATCCGCGACTTCAACTCGGACACGCGGCTCGACTTAGCCGTGGCCAATCAGTTGGACGACACCGTTTCGATCCTGCTCGGCAATGGCAGCGGGGGATTCGGCACCCGAACCGATTTCCCCACCGGTGACGGCCCCAGCGCGCTCGACGCCGGCGACCTGGATGCGGACGGCACAATTGACCTCGCCGTCGCCAACTTCCTGGGGGACTCCGTCTCTATCCTGCTCGGCAATGGCGATGGCTCTTTTGGCGCCAAAACTGATTTCCTGACCGCGGAGGCGCCCAGTGCCGTGGCCATCGGCAGTTTTTCCGGGGACACCCCGCTGGACCTGATTGTCGCCAACCGCGACTCCAACAGTTTTTCGATCTTCATCGGGGTCGGCGATGGCTCACTGGGCGCTCGCTTCGACCTGGCCACCGGCACCGCGCCCGTCGCGCTTGCGGTCGCGGACTTCAGCAACGACAGCCGCCTGGACCTGGCCGTCGCCAACTCCGGCTCCGACTCACTCTCCGTCATCCTCAACCCCGCGGCAACAGCCGCACTGGCCTCGCAGGTTTCCCAACAGACCCCCTTCCCGGGTTTTGAATACATCGATCTGGGACTCAAAGTGAACGCCACGCCACGCGTCCATTCCAATGGCGAGGTCACTCTACAAATGGAGTTCGAACTTCGCCGCTTGGCGGGCACCTCGTTCAACGGCATTCCCATCATTTCCAACCGCGCGATCAAGCAGACCTTGCGGGTCAAGGACGGTGCCACCACCGTCTTGTCGGGCATCCTGCAAAGCGACGACACAGCCACCGTCTCCGGCTGGCCCGGCATCCCGCGCAGAGCGGGCAGGAGAGATACCACGCTGCGCGACACGGAACTGTTCATCCTCATCACGCCTCGCTTGCTGCGTCCTGCCCCGCGTTTGGATCGCTCCATCTACGCCGGTCGCGAAGGCGGAAGTCCTCGTCAGCAATGAGCGTCGGATCGCATGGATGGCCGCTCCACCGCTTCGCGGAAGACTCAGAGGACCGATCGCTTTTTAGGGCTCTGCTTCCAGGACCACAATCGGCTGGTACGTTCGGGGCACCACCGCCTCGGCAATGGCGATGAGTCTCTCCTGCTGGCCGAACACGCGCAGGCGGGCCGGCTTCCAGTCGCCGCCGTCGAGCTGTTCCGGCGCACCTTGCGGCGTGTCCACCCTGCCGGGCTGAATCTGCGCAACCTGTACCTGGAAACGCGTGCCGTGCCGCACGCGCCGCTCGACAATGGGCAAAACTGTCACCCGTGGCAGGTCCGGCAGCAACGCGCCGAGCGGGAGCACGTAATCTCCCAGGCGGGCTTGCGCCGCTGCCTGCCGGAGCTCTTCCAGGGTGACCGCCTGGTCGAGTGTGAACTCGCCCACAGCAGTGCGCACAATCTCCGCCAGGTGCGCCCCCGACCCGTGCAGTTGACCCATCTCATGGGCCATGGTGCGAATGTACGTCCCCCCGGCGCACTCAATCGCTAATCGCGCTACCGCTCCTTCGACTCCGGTGACCCGGCAAGAAAACACTTCCACTTCCACCGGCTTCAGCTCCACCCGTTTCTTCTTGCGCGCCAGTTCGTGTGCCGGCTTGCCGTGCACCTTTTTCGCCGAGTAGAGTGGCGGTATCTGCGCGAAGCGGCCCACAAACTGTGCGGCCAGCCGTTCGACTTCCTCGCGGTCGAGCCGTGGCGCCTGATCCGGGCCCTGCTGCGCTCCGTCGGCGTCGTAAGTATCCGTCGCAAATCCAAAGCGCACCGCCGCCGAGTATCGCTTCCGCCGGCTGCTATAAAACTGCGCTAGGCGCGTCGCCCGGCCGAGTAGCAGCACCAACACCCCTGTTGCCAGCGGGTCCAGAGTGCCGAGGTGTCCGACCTGTCGGAACCCCACCAAATACCTTACGGCTTCCACGACGTCGTGCGACGTCCTGCCCGCTGGCTTGTCAATCACCAGCGCGCCGTCAAATGCCGGGGGTTGCGCTTGTCTAGCCATCTGCCCAGAGTGTCAGATGCGGGACCTAACAGGTTACGCGTTGCGATGGCAAGGCACGATGCACGCCGCCCGGCCCGCGAATCTCAGGAATCGCTCTTCTTGGTTTGACGCAGCAGGTCTTCGATGCGCTGGCCGTACTCTTCTGACCGGTCCAGCACGAAGAACAGCTCGGGAGCCCGGCGCAGTTGCAGGCGCTCGGTGAGCTCGTGACGAATGAAGCCGGCTGCTGCTGTCAGTCCCTGGATCGTCGAGTGCTGCTCCGCGTCGCTGCCCAGGATGCTTACAAAAACTCGCGCCTGCCTTAAATCAGGCGTCACCCGCACTTCCATGACCGTTGCCATGCCAGCCAGCCGCGGATCTTTCAGCTCACCCGCCAGCATGGCGCTGATTTCGTGATGAATTTCCTCGGCGATGCGCTCGTGCCGATGGCCCCCGACGCTCATTCTCCGCCGCCCGCTGCTCTGAACTAGAAGATTTCGATCTCTCGCGAAACCAGGTCCCGCCCGAGCAACCGCTCGGATTCTTCGGCCACGGCCTGCAGGGACCGTTCGAGATGCGCTGCTTCGTCCGACAGGCTGACCACCCCCACGACCGCCCGCTGCCAGAGCTCTTGGTGGTCCATTTCTGCCACGGCCACATTGAACTGCCCGCGCAGTCGGTCTTTCAGGCTCCGCAGCACCTGTCGCTTATCTTTCAGCGAGCGAGCCTCCGAAAGGTGGATTTCCAGGGTGAGCAGGCCGATCGGCATAACTGTTGCAACCGCCAGCATACTGCCGGCAGGAGATCACGAGGTGGCGCCCGCCGCCACCTTTTGGATGTTAAAGCACTCGAGAATGTCGCCCACTTTGACGTCGTTGAAATTGGAGATGCTGGCTCCACATTCATAGCCCAAGCGCACCTCTCCTACGTCCTCTTTGAACCGCCGCAGCGAGGCGATGCGGCCTGTGTAGGCCACCACTCCATCGCGAATCACACGGACCTCCGCATCTCGCTTGAGCAGGCCTTCCTGCACATAGCAGCCGGCAATCATCCCCACTCCCTTGATGCGGAACGTATTCCGCACCTCGGCGCGGCCCAGGAAGTTCTCCTTAAAGACCGGCGAGAGCAGCCCTTCCATGGCTTTCTTGATCTCGTCGCTGACTTCGTAAATGATCGTGTGCGCGCGGATATCCACATTTTCCTGTTGCGCGAGGTCCGAGGCTTTCCGCTCTGGCCTGACGCCGAACGCGATGATGATGGCATTCGAAGCAGATGCCAGCAGCACGTCGGTTTCCGTCACTGCCCCTACGCTGGCGTGGATGATCTTCAGTTTCACTTGATCGGTCGAGAGCTTCGGCAACATCTCGCTCAGGACTTCCACCGAGCCCTGCACGTCAGCCTTAATGACAATGGGCAGCTCTTTGACGTCTCCCGCTTTGAGCTGCTCATGTAACTGATCCAGCGTGATTCGCGCTCCCGCCGATCGCGCCAGTGAGGCCTCGCGCAGTTTCGACTGCCGGTACTCGACAATGTGACGCGCCTTGGCTTCCTCGGCCACCTGGAACTGATCTCCCGCCTCCGGCACGCCCTGCAGCCCCAGCACCTCCACCGGCGAAGCTGGTCCCGCCTCCTTGACCGTGCGCCCGCGGTCATCAAACATCGCGCGCACCTTGCCGTACACGGCGCCGCAGATGAACACGTCGCCTGTGTGCAGGGTTCCGTTTTGCACCAGTACCGTGGCCACCGGGCCGCGCCCCCGGTCCACGCGCGATTCGAGCACTGTGCCAGCCCCTGGAGCGTTGGGGTTGGCCTTTAACTCGCGCATCTCAGCCACAATCAGAATCATCTCCAGGAGCTTTTCGATGTTCTTCTTCTGCTTGGCAGAAACTTCGACCATCACCGTGTCGCCGCCCCACTCTTCGGGCATCAATCCGCGGTCAGAGAGTTGTCTCCTCACCCGCTCGACCTGCGCTTCCGGCTTATCAATCTTGTTGATGGCCACCAGGATCGGCACCCCGGCTGCCTTGGCATGATCGATGGCTTCCTGCGTCTGCGGCATCACCCCGTCATCGGCAGCCACGACCAACACTACAATATCGGTCACCTTCGCGCCGCGCGCGCGCATCCGCGTGAACGCCTCGTGGCCCGGAGTGTCCACGAACACAACGCTCTTTCCATCCACCGGCACTTTGTAGGCGCCGATATGCTGGGTGATGCCGCCCGCCTCGCCCGCAGCCACCTCTGCCTCCCGGATGGCGTCCAGCAAACTTGTCTTGCCGTGGTCCACGTGCCCCATCACCGTCACCACCGGAGGCCGCACGAGTAAGTTCTCGGCTTTTTCTTCCTTGTGAACTTCCTGGACCACTTCCTCCTCGAACGAGATCACCTTCACAATCCCGCTAAACGCTTCCGCCAAGCTTGTCGCCGTGGTTACATCCAATGCTTGGTTAATCGTGGCAAAGACGCCGCGGTCGAGCAGCGTCTTCAACACATCCTTCGCTCGCACGTCCAGCTTTTCGGCCAAATCCCGCACGGTGATACCTTCTGTAATGGTGACCTCGCGCGGCTCGCGCGGTACCACCGGCACGGGCTCCACGCGCAGCGCCCGGCGCTCGCCCACGCCTGGACGCGCGCGTACCGGGTGCAGCTTGCGTTCGCCCTCTTCAAAGCGCTTGTCCAGAGTCGGCCGGACGCGCGCCGCCGGCTTGCGTTCGTAAATCGGCTTGCCCGGCTCCGCCTTGGGAGGAAGCTTTTCAGGAAGGGGTAACGCTCCCGGGCGCATCGGTCGGCCGGGCATCGGACGCGCAGGCAAGCCAGGACGCTGCCCCGGACGAACTGGATGCGGTCCTGTCCGGGGGGCTCCTGGCCGCGCTGGGGCGGCCGGTCGGGCGACGGTCGGCGGCGGCGCTCCGCTCGGACGAATGGGCATCTTCGGAGGTGGCACCGGTGCCGGCCCTGCAACCTTTCCGGACGTCGGAGCCGCGGCAGCCGGCCTCAAGACGGCTGGAGCAGCGGGCTTGCTGACAGGGGCTGGCGCCCCTGCCGCAGGCTTTGCCGCGATCGGGGGAACGACTCCCGGTTTGGCGGCGGTCGGAGGCGGTGCGGCCACGGCGGCTGGCTTCGCAGGCGGCGTAACGGTCGCCGGTGCCTTTCCAACGACCGCCGGCGTTGGTGCCGTTGTTTTCGCGACTGGCGCAGCCGGCGGTCGCGCGGCCGCTGGTGCCGGGACCGGCTGCGGGCGCAGCCGCGCGGCCTTCGCTGCAGCTTCCTTCGCTGCCTTTTCCTCAGCCGCTTTGGCTTCGGCGGCGGCTTCTGCATCCGCTAGTTCATGGAAATGCTTTCTGACTTTCTCCGCAGCGGCAAGGTCAATCGAACTCGAGTGAGTCTTCTTTTCGGCGATGCCAACTTCGGGCAGATAGTCAATGATGACCTTGGCCTTCACCTCAAGTTCGCGGGCCAGCTCGTTGATGCGGATCTGATTGGCGTCGGTCATAGACCTCGCGGCTTATTCCTCTTCCTTCTTCGGCTCTGTGGGCTCCCCTTCTTCGGCGCTTTCCTCGCTCGCGTTGGATTCCACAGCTAACTCACTTGAGTCAGCGGAACCCCCCTCGGCAGCCGCAACCTCCGCTGTGTCGGCCAGCCCGGTAGGCTCCTCTACCAGCCCTTCCTCCGGCGCGGCACCCGCTCCTCCTTCAGGCTCGGCCACTTCCGCGCTTTCGCTGCTTGCCGCAGACTGTTGGGCTTCCAGGTTTTGAAAATAACTGGCCACGGCCACTTGAATCTTCTCCACCATCTTCCCGCCGATGCCTGGAATTTCCATCAACTGCTCGGGCGTCATGTCCGCGAGCTTTTCGATGGAGCTGATGCCGTGCGCCTCGATCTTTTCAATCGTCTTCGGCCCCACGCCCTTCAACTCCGTCAGCGGCGTCCCCGGAGCCGTCAGCGCGGCCATCTGCGCTTCGATTTCCTGACGCTTCTCCTCTTCACTCTTGATGTCGATGTTCCAGCCGATCAGCTTGCTGGCCAGACGCACGTTCTGCCCTTTCTTGCCAATGGCCAGCGAAAGCTGCGTGTCTTCGACGATCACCTCGAGCTGTCGCGTCTCCGGGTCGATAATCTGCACGCGCGTCACCTTGGCCGGGCTGAAGGCCTTTTGCGCAAAGGTGACCGTCTCCTCCGAATACGGGATGATGTCGATCTTTTCTCCGCGCAGCTCGCGGATGATCGACTGTACCCTCATCCCCTTCATCCCCACGCAGGCCCCGACGGGGTCTACATCCTTGTCGCGGCTCTGCACGGCGATTTTCGTTCGCTCACCGGCTTCGCGAGCCGCCGCACGGATCTGCACCGTTCCGTCATAAATTTCCGGCACTTCCATCTCAAACAGCCGCTGCACTAGCACCGGGTCAGCCCGCGACACAATCACTTGCGGCCCTTTCGCTGCTTTCTCCACCGCCCGGATGACCACCCGCAGCCGGTCGCCGATATTGTAGGTTTCCAGCCGCGACTGTTCCCGCCGCGGCATCCTGGCTTCGGTCCGCCCCAGGTCCACAATCACATCCGGCCCCTCGCTGCGCTTCACGATACCGTTGACCAACTCCCCCACGCGCCCGTTGTACTCGTTGAAGATGGTGTCCCGCTCCGCTTCGCGCACCTTTTGCATGATGACCTGCTTGGCCGTCTGCGCGGCGATGCGCCCTAACACATCCGTCGGCCGGGCGGCCGAAATCTCGCCGCCCACCTCGATGTCTGGAACCATCTTGCGTGCCTCG
>Ga0233417_10000280_pt1 | contig 14878 bp, 16 predicted proteins | sample Sed_MG_FD_189023 | JGI IMG/M metagenome (GOLD analysis project Ga0233417, IMG submission 189023) | Sediment microbial communities from Lake Towuti, South Sulawesi, Indonesia - Sediment_Towuti_2014_0.5_MG | ecosystem: Environmental > Aquatic > Freshwater > Lake > Sediment | place: Indonesia... | reverse complement strand
AAATTGCTCCAAAAACAATCCATAAAATATCATTAATTTCTCGTTTCCATACATCAATGATTGTTGCGATTGATAACATTATCAACGCAGACAATACTCTGATATTGTAAACGTCAAACATAAATTCAAACATGAAGGCACATTCTCCTTATCTTTTTTGGATGCAATCTATCTATTAATACAAGTAAAACCATATTTATCCTCGAGTTAAGAAATATCATGCCATTTTGTCCTGATTGTGGATACAAGATATCCTCAACCGATAGATACTGTTACAATTGCGGAAAACAGGTTTTTAATGAATTCTCATCACTAATTGAGAAAACAAATTTGAAAACAAATCCCACTAAGAATATGATGATCAATGATACTCAACAACCTAAGATCGAATCATCTTCAGAAATGCCTATTTCAGAACAGCATGACAAAGAAAATAACAAATCTAAAACCGAATCTGAAATTCTTAATTTGCCTTATTCTTGGGCAGCAAATAACATAGAAATAACACTTCTTGGTCTTGGCCTGGTAGAGGGTTATGAGCGTAATAATCCTTTGGACAATAAAAAACAATATGAAGTCATAATACAATTCAAGAATCTGTTGAAAACAAGCAATAAAATAACTGGTGGCTCTTTTGGATTTGATAAATTAAATCTTAAAACAGATGTAGGAAATATCTGGGACTTGAAATACAATGTTGAAAATTTGACTCTAACTGAAACCTTAGATCCAGAGGAGGAGTTTATTAGAAATGAATCTATTTTTGAAATTAGAAAAAAAGAAATCCCGGAACATCTTTTAGCTGAGATTTTTGGTAAAAAATACATATTTGTTGTCAAACTTATTAAAAATCGAAGATATGAAGAAAACACTGAAAATTATCATTTCAGATAATTATTCAATTACTTCTATATTGTACTTGTCGCATTTAGAATAATTAGTAACATCTTTTATTTCTTTTTTCACAACATCAATCCATTAATAAAATGATTTATTAGATGTTTATGCGTCGATAGCATTATGGATATAAAAATACCAGTCATCATTACATCAATTTCTATAGGATTACTACTGATTTATGGAGCCGATGCCGCTATTGGAGGTGGTACTGAACAGGGTTTTCTGCCATTTGACCACAAAATCAGAGGTGTTGCGTTAGGCGTTCCATCTGTGGTACTGCCTATAATTGCATATTTTATCTCAAAAGGAGTTCCTTCTAAGATGCTTGGTGTTCTAATTGTTATAAGCGGACTTTTGACAGTAATTGGGTCTGTTGCATTTCTTGCTATGCAATCATCAATCAGTACAATAGAACCCGACAAAAACAGAATGTCAGAATTTGCTCCAGTTATCGCAGTAGGAGTTTTTATAATTGCACTTGGAGCAATAAAAATCAAAAAATCCTCCAAAACTGTTTCTGCATCATAGTATGACATTTTGCACTAAATGTAACAAGGAAGTAAAAAAAACACATTCATGTGATCATACCAACGATCAAGAACTCTGTGTAGAATGTTATACTGAACTTCACTATTACATGACAGAGACCCTGTAGTATATGTCAATAGAAACATTCGTACAATGGGTTATTTCACTAGTTTCAGATTATCTATATGCAGGAATTTTTGCTGCAGCATTACTAGAAACAATATTTCCACCAATTCCAAGCGAGGTAATATTTCCATTGGCAGGATATGTAGTATCACAGAATAAAATGGCATTTTTTCATGTAATAGGTCTTGGAATCACCGGAGCTGCTGGTTCTACCATTGGGGCACTTGCGATTTATCTTATGGCACTCAAGATTGGAAGAGAAGGACTTGCTAGGTATATGAAATATGCACATGTTACAGATGAGCATCTGAAAAAGGTCGACAGGTGGTTTGCACATCATGGAGAAAAAGTAATTTTATTTGGAAGAATGGTGCCTGGAATTAGAGAATTGGTCTCAATCCCAGCTGGTTTTCTTAAGATGCATATGCTAAAATTTCTTATCTTTACGTTTGCGGGATCTTGTGTGTGGAGTGTTTCCCTGTCTCTTATAGGATATTATTTTGGAATTGCCTCCTTACATTTTTTTGGATGAACCTTTTTATTGCAAAAACCTCGGGTTCTATCTGTGAAAGCATTTATTCTTACGGGAGGATTTGGAAAAAGACTAAGACCAATTACAGATTATGTACCAAAATCACTTGTACCAATTAACAACATTCCTATTATAGAATGGCAAATTAGATATTTCAAAAAATTTGGAATAAAAGAATTTGTTATTTGTTCAGGATACAAAAATGAACAAATAAAAGATCATCTCGAAGCAAAAAAAAATCTTGGTGTAACAATCCAGTATTCGATAGAAAAAGTTCCACTGGGAACTGGTGGTGCAATAAAAAACGCATCTCGCTTTATTGATGAACCAAATTTTTTTGTGATTAATGGGGATGTCATAACTGATCTTGATCCTAGACAATTACGATCAAAACCAAATTCTATTGCAGTTATTCCACTACGAACTTCTTTTGGCATAGTAGGCATTGCAGAAAACAAAGTTACAAAATTCTATGAAAAACCAACAATTTCAGAATATTGGATGAATGCTGGAATATACTACCTTTCAAGAGAAATTACAAAACATGTGCCAAAAAAAGGCAATATCGAAAATTCCACATTTCCATTATATGCTACTAAAGGCAAGTTATCTGCAGTGAAATATCCAAAGGCATTTTGGCACTCTATAGATTCTCATAAAGACATTGAAGAATGTTCAAAAAACATAGTTGCTAGACATTATGATGACTTCATATTCAAAAAGTAATAAAATGAGATTGGGATACAGTCTTGGCTCATTATTATCTGTAGACGAGATAATAAGCTGCACAAACATACTATCAAATTATAATCCAGATTCTGTTTGGCTTCCGGAAACGTGGGGAATGGAGGGATATTCTATGCTGTCTGCTGTTTCACAGATAGCAAAAAACTCTAAAATCGGTTCATCGATAATTAACATCTACTCTAGAACTCCATCTCTTATAGCAATGGGAGCAGCAACTGTTGACATGGTATCAAATGGGAGGTTTATTCTTGGATTAGGGACAAGTAGTAGACCAATTGTGCAGGAATGGCATGGTCTTGAATTCACAAGTCCAGTTCAGAGAATGCGTGAATATGTTGATATTATCAGGCTCATACTATCCGGAAATAAAGTAAATTATGAAGGTAGATTATTTCATTTGAGAAATTTCACTTTATTAATCAAACCAAAAAGAAAAAACATTCCAATATATCTGGCTGCAGTAAATGAAAAAATGGTTAATCTGTCATGGGAGATTGCAGATGGAGTAATTTTCTATCTAAGGCCAATTACAGAATTAAAAAATACAATTCAAAAAATGCAATCAAAGAAAAAAATCGATGTAGCATGTCAAATTATTACTTGCATTTCTAATGATTCAGAAAAAGCAATAGATAGAGCAAAAAGAACTTTGGCATTTTACATTTCGGTTGGGGAAATTTACCGTAAATTTCTTGCAAAAAATGGCTTTAATAATGAAATCAGAAACATATATGAAGAATTCAAGAAATCAGGGCTAAAATCAAATTATGAATTGGTAACAGATAAGATGCTTGATTCTCTAGTAATATGCGGTACTCCACAAGAATGTATAAAAAAACTAGCAAGAATTGTTAGTGCTGGAGTTACCCTTCCGATAATACAATTCAACCCAATAGGTGATGTCATTACATCCTTTAAACTACTTACATCCACTATGTCAGGTGATAAATCTTGAGAAAAGTAGCTCTAACAGGTTTTGGGCTTACAGAATTCAACAAAAAAGACATTTCTATAGACTCATTAATGTTCTTAGCTGTAAAATCACTTTTTGAAAGTATGCCAAATTTGTCACAAAAAGACATTGAGGTAGTACTGACTTCCACAAATGATAATACCAAATATCTTTCAAGTATTGTTTCAGAGATATCAGGAATCACACCAAAAATTTCACACTCTGTAGAAAGTTTGTGTAATTCTGGAGCAAACAGTGTCATCTCGGCATTTTCGTATATTGCTTCAGGTTTAGTAGACGTGGCATTAGTACTTGGTGCAGAAAGATTTGACAATCCAGGACTAGTATTAGAATGGGACAAATCACGAGGCCAATACAAACATCCAATATACTGGTCATCTATGTTTACAAAATCTCATGCAAGAAAATATGGAACAACAAAAGAAGATCTTGCTATCGTTTCTGCAAAAAATCATAAACATGCACTAGACAATCCATATGCATATTTTAAAAAAACATATTCTGTTGATGAAATCATGCACTCTAAAAATCTCACTGAGGACGTAAGACTCTTAGATTGTTCATTGCCATGTAGTGGTTCTGCAGCAGTATTACTTGCATCAGAAGAAGCAATGAAAAAACTTACTGATACTCCGGTTTGGATAACTGGAATAGGACAAAAAACGTTGTCTGCAGGATTTACTAAACATGAGGAGCTTGCAAGTATGGAATCAACAATAGACGCTGCATTGATGGCTTATAAAATGGCTAAAAAAGAACCAGCAGATATTGACGTTGCAGAAGTTCATGATGCATTTTCTATATGTGAAATTATTGAAGTGGAAGATCTTGGTTTTGCAAAAAAAGGAAAAGGAAATGAATTTGTTAGATCTCTGTATGAGACGCGAGATAGAAGAATAAATCCGCGTGGAGGCCTCATTGGTGCAGGACACCCACTAGGCGCAACTGGGATAGCACAAATTGTAGAAATTGGTCAACAACTTCAAGGCAAGGCCGGAAAAAGACAAGTATCTCAAGCAAATGTAGGGCTAGTTCAAAATATGTCAGCTGCAGCAACATCCTCATCAGTACTCATAATGCAATCATGACAAAGTTCGAAGAAGAACTCAAAGAAGGGAAGTTTGTTTGTAGCGAATGTCAAAAATGTAAAAAATTAGTATGGCCTCCAAATGACTATTGCAATAGGTGTTTTGGAGAGGTAAAATGGAGACCTATCTCACGTATTGGTAGTGTTGTTGAATTTTCGAGAACAGATGAGACTATTTTTTGCATAGCCGAGTTTGAAAACGAAATACGAGTAATGGGTTCCTTAGAATGTAATGTTGTACCTGTAATTGGTCAAGCTCTCAAATTGATAGAATGTAGTTATAACGGAAAGGAAAAATTCGTTTTTCAATTAAAATAATTTTAGAAAGAATCCACTTTCAATATGTTAATTGTGCAATCCTTAAGCATTCTGTCAAATTTTAGCTTGGTAATCATATAATTACCAACTATTCTATATACGAAAAGATAAGGTAATCATATTGCCTTTTAATAATGAATCAGAAAAAAATTTGGTTGTATTAAAAATACAAAATAATATTAAAAAAATACCAATATCAAAATTACAAAAACCACAAGACCATCTTATTGTAGAACGTAACAAAAGGATCTCGAGAACAAGAAGGCAACGAGGGTATACCTGGGAAGACACTTTAGTAAAACGATTTAATGCATTAGAGGATTGGAAAGCATTTAGACTAGGTTCACCTAGTGTGGCATTGCCAGATATACTAGCTGTGAGTAGCATGAGGAATACTATATTTACAATCGAGGCAAAATCTGGTACTGGCACTACGCTCCAAGTTCCATATGATCAAATTATTCGATGTTTGAAATGGATACATACATTTGAGCGGTATGAGACAAGAAAAATGATAATTGCATTCAAGTTTCTTTCAAAAAAGAGAATTGATACAGGAAAATATGAACATAGACAACTACGAGAATTTTACAAAACTTGGGATGAATCAAACAAGATAACTGATTTTGTATGCACATATGATGGAGAAACTTATGCTCTTGTAGGTGGTAAGAGGCGAACATTAGAGCTAGAAGACTACCAAATGCCATTTGTATTAAAAAACTTGCACTCATAACATCGAATCCTTCTTTAATACCTATATCTGAAATAACTTATGAGTTTTGAAGATTTTGTAGATGAACGCAGTCTCATAAGTCATGATGCGTTAGGTACAAAAGAGATCAAAATAAAATTACTTGAAGTGGAAGATGATGCGTCTGATCATAACTGGAAATTTGGAATTAGAATTAAAGTCAAAAAAATTCTTGTAACAATAAAACATCTGCAAACACAACAAATCGAAGAAGCTGAGTTCGATTTGAAAGAAATTGAAAAAGAAATGAAAGAAAAAAGACATTATAGCTCAACAAACAGATGGATACAAACTACAGATGTTAAAAATGGTTACATTCTAAGTACACGCCATACGCTATTGATAAGTGATGCAGTAGCATTGGATTATATTGTAATTTAGTTGCAAAACGCTTTTATTAATTCATCCTTTTTCTTTTGCAATAAAATTTGTGATGAAATGTCACGTATGGTTCCTTCAAATAAAACAAAGTTTATTCTTTGTATTTTGTTTTTATATACTAAAACGAGTCTTTTCATGATTGGGTGAGGTTTTAGTCTGACTTTTAATCCTACGTCTTTTAGATATTTTTGTATTGATTGTAAATAGTTGAAACCGCGTTTTGGTTTTAGATATGGAATTGTCTCATACACCATATTGTTTCTAGTATACTTTAAAATTACAATTTTTCTTTCTATTCTTATCAGTGTTCCAGTACATTTTAGGATAAATTTACCTTCAGCTTCTTTTGAAAACCACTCAAATGTGGATTTATTTACTATGACTTGTTGTCTAAATGGCTCTATCAGAGGACCAATTTGAAAATATTTGCCAGTATGATATAATAATGGTTTTTTTGTTTTGTCATATCTCATAGCAACTACTTTTCCAACTACCATGAAATGATCACCAATTTTTTTAATAGAAAACAATTTACATTCTGCATTTATGACACAATTTGCGATCATTGGAGCTTTGGTATATTTTGATTTTAGGATTGTAAAAGAATTTTTAACCCTTAACTTATCTATTTCTGATCCAGAATATCCTCCGGCAATATTTACAAGTGTTGATTGTTTATCAGATGCAACATTTACACCAAATTCTTTTGTGTTACGTATGTTTTTTAGTGTAATAGAGCTTTCATGCAAAAAAACTGCAATAAGAAGTGGATCATATGAAATTTGCATTGTCCATTCAGCAGCCATAACATTCTTGCCAAAATAACCATCAGAGGTTATCATGCTTACACCTGTTACAAAATGCCTTTGAGATTTATTTGCAATTTTTCTTTCCAACTAAAATTGACCAGACATATTCTGTTATTAGTTGTTTTCACACAGAAACCTTTATGAAAGTAGGGTGAAAAGTGCAGACATGATAATTCAAGAAATCACTGTAAATGGAAAAAAATTCAATCTAAGACTTACCGACCAATCAATTATGGAGGCTAGGCGTCTTAAGGCACTTTATAATGCAGCATATGAGGATCCAGAGAGCTTTGAAGAAGTTAGTTCAGCAATTTCTAACACAATAAATCAACTTGCTACTTACGTAGAACCAGAAGTCTCAGACAGTGATCTGGATGGAGTAATACAGGCCATAATGAAGGTCGTTGAAGAGAAATCAAAAGAGACGGCTGAATCAAAAAAATCTGAACCAAGTACAAAACCAAGCAAAGAATCAGGCAAGGGGTTTAAGACTATGAAGAAATCAAAAAAGTAATAATTTCTTGAGTCAAAAATCAGAAAAATACTTGTTGCATAGTTATATCTTGTTAACTGTACTATTGTATGTGCAAACTCATTGCGAATGCGGTATTTGTGGTCATGTTTCTGAAAAAGAGTGTATTGCGAAAGAATGTAAATGTTGCATTAATTTCCATACTCGTTCCGGACCAAAAAAATAGAACAATTCTAGATTTAAATAAGTACTTGACTTCATCATCAGATGATGCAAACTGTATATCAAAAATGCATAGATCCAAAATGTGGTCTTGAATATTCTATTTTGGATATAAGAATAGAATGCGATCGTGGTCATTTACTTGATGTAAAATACAAAACACGTCCTTCATCTGTACTTAAAGAAGTATTCTACAAAAGAAGAAATCATGCTAATAACATTTTTAATGAAAGTGGAGTCTGGAGATTTAGAGAATTATTAAACTTTTGTCAGATAGACACAGAAGACATTGAAGCATGTTCCAAATATCTTGTATCTTTGGATGGTGCGGAAGGCAGGCTATCAAAACCATATCACATGTCAAAAGTAGCGGATTTTGTAGGACTGGAACATGAAAATTTCTGGCTTCAACCTGAGGGTTACAATCCAAGCGGTTCGTTTAAGGATAATGGAATGTCTACTGCTGTAACTCATGCAAAACTTGTCAACATAAAAAAAATAATTTGTGCTTCTACAGGAAATACATCAGCTTCCGCTGCAATGTATGCAGCAAATGAAAACATAGAATGTGATGTTTATATTCCTGCAGGAGAGGTTGCCCCAGGAAAACTAAGCCAAGCATTTCAATTTGGTGCACAAGTAATTGAGATAAAGGGAAATTTTGATGATGCCTTGTCGACATCATTAAAAAAAGCAAACGAAGTTGGAGGATATACTGTAAATTCTGTAAATCCTTTCAGAATAGAAGGACAAAAAACTATCATATTTAGAGCATTGGAACGACTTGATTGGAATCCGCCAGATTGGATTGTATATCCTGGCGGTGCACTTGGAAATACATCTAGTTGTGGGAAAAGTTTAATGGAACTATATGAATGGGGATGGATAAAAAAAATTCCTCGTATCGCTGTTGTCAACTCTGAAGGTGCAAATACATTGCATACTCTTTATAATGGAAAATTTGAAGAAACAAAACTACGTTGGAATAAAGGTAACCCAGATACTGAAATAATAAAAAAATTTTACTCATACATGGATGAAAATGGAATAAAACCAAAAACAAAAGCAACTGCAATTCAAATTGCAAAACCAGCTAACATATTGAAAGGATTAAGAGCATTAGAATTTACAAATGGTGTTGTTACTCAAGTCTCCGATCAGGAAATGATGGACGGAATGGCACTTGTTGGTCTAAATGGTTTTGATTGTGAGATGGCATCAGGTGCAGTTCCTGCAGGAGTGAAAAAACTGACTGATGAAGGAATAATCAAAAAAGATGATGTAGTAGTTGGAATTCTAACAGGACGACAGAAAGATTCTAGCATTCCTGTAGATTATCATAAAAATCCAAACAACAAATTTGCAAATCCACCAAGAACATAGTTAGTGATGTTCTGGTTCTGGCACTATCACAACATGGGCCAATTGGAGTTCATTTTTTATTACGTTTGAAATCTCTTTAACAAGTCTACTTGTTTCATCAAGTCTTGTTTCATTTGGCAAAATGATATGAATTTCTGCATTAAATTCATGACCAACTGGTCTTAAAAAAATATCACTAGTTTTAACTTTGAATTTCTCTGCTAGGATCGTCTTTATGTTGTCAGTCATTTGCGGATTGTGTACTGCATCAACTAGTACTAATGCTGATTCCTTAATTGCGGTATATGCCATAAAAAAGATGTATCCAGCTATAATCATGCCACCTATTGCATCCATGAAAACAAATCCCAAATAAGTGGCAGCAATAACACTGAAGAATCCTACAAACGATGAAGTACCGTCTTTGATCGAATTCTTTGCGTCAAGCTTTAACGAAATTAGATTAGACTCTATAGCTACTTTTCTGATCAAAAATGCTCTATGTAAGGAAATACTTCCTGCAGCTACCAATGTTATCATCGTTATCTCAGGATAATAAATTATTCTAGGTTCGTACAATGTTTGAAATGCATGAAAAGCGATAAAGGCACCCAAAATAGTAATAATAATTGCTGCAATGAATGCTGCCAATACCTCTACTTTTCTATACCCAAAATGGAATATGCTACTTTTTGGTTTTTTCACCATTAAAATGCCAAACCACACAATAAATGAAATCATTGAATCTGCCATGGAGTCAATACCATCTGCAGTCAGAGTGATACTTCCAGTGAATAATGATATTGTGAACTCAGCTACCCCGATGCAGGCAAGTGTTATTACCGATTGTCTAGCAGCATGTTGTCCCTTGTTTAAAATTGCGGTATTATCTGATGTCTTATCGATTTTATCTGTGCCACTCAATGTAGAATCTTATCTAAGAGAATTGACAGTTTCTGGTTTTTAAGTTATATGTTTATGATTGTGGCTTGAAATGTTCTTCAAGTAATCGTTTTTTCTCTTTCATGTGAAATAGTTCTTCAGTATGTTCGAATGCATCTTCAGCGTTTCTTTTGAAAAGCATTGCTTGCATCAAAAGATGATTTTCTGGAACTACAATGCCTGTTTGATCATCGGAATAAGTGAGTTTGACTACATCATCCTGTATTTCTAAAAGATCTGCATGTATGTGAATCATATTTGTGTCTTTGAAACTAAACTTTATTGATTCTGCAAAATCACGTATGTCTTTTGTACCTTTAACAGTGTACAAAATAGCAACACCGTATTCATTTTTGAAGAGATCTAAAATTTCTGACGATTTTGGGGCATGATCATTAAATCTAATATCCATTAGATGAACATGCATTTGTCTTGTTGGAACCTTGAATACACGTATGAATAAGGGAGTATCTTTACCCATATAGCTTTTTACATCTTCATTGTGGTGTGGTTTTCTGGTCCACTCGATCGAATCTTTAACTTCAGTTTTAGAATCCTCTAAATCTGCCCAACGTCGAAGAAGTATTGCATCGAATCTCTTTATATTTTTGCCATATCTTTCTTTAAGTGGTTGTAGAATTCTTCCCATCCCAGTTACGTTACAACTTCCCTGCATTACATATTTTTTATCAAATGCATCTGCATAATTTGCTCGGGAGTTAAAAATCAAGTCTGCAACTGCTTTTTCGCCTGTGATTTTTTCTCCTCCCTGAAAAATCGCTCTAATATTTTTTGGTTCATACAATGTTTTTTTGTTGACGTAACCTTGCCCTCCAGGTGAGGCATCTATCACTAAATCACATATATCAAGTGCCTCTTCAATAATGCCTGTGACTTTGAAATTTTTGAAAGCTTCAAGTTTATCTTTCGGTACATATACTTTGAATCCTCTTGAAATTGCATCTGCAACTTTTTGATCGGGCGAATACTTACCGACACCTAATAGTTCGATATCTGAATCTCCTGCAATGAACTGAGTTATTCTGCTTCCAATTGCACCGTACCCATTTACAAAAACTTTCTTCATGATTTTTTTGATAATTATGCCTCTTTATTTAGATACTTGTGAGAACAACTAAATGTCTCCAGAAACGTGCTGATGCCGATGAATATTCATCTTCCCTCACTTGGAATAGGCGCTACTATTGCTGTAATCTTTATTCTAGGTGCATTTCTTATCTTTGATTTTGATGTATCAAAAGATGAGGATCCTTCTGAAAATAACAATACCACAGACAATCCACAACAAACAACAGGAAATGACAGTAAGATAGAACTATCACTTTTTTCGGCTAAAGATACATCATTACTTGGTTCTCCAGATGCAACTGTAACTTTGGTAGAATTTGGGGACTATCAATGTTTTTACTGTAACAGGTTCTTTCATAATACTGAATTAGGAATTGTGAAAAATTACATAGATGCTGGAAAAGTGAAGATGATCTTTAGAGATTTCACAATAATTGGCCCAGATTCTATTAACGCAGCTCACGCTTCTCACTGTGCAAACGAGGAAGGAAAATTCTGGGAATATCATGATGTTTTATACAATCACTGGACAGGTGAAAATAACGGCTGGGCGTCTTCTGACAATCTTCTTGAATTTGCTAAACAAATCGGACTTGATGAGGTAGCGTTTAGAGAATGTATGCTAGATGGGAGATACAGCTCTGTAATAGAACAAAGCAATTCTGATGCCAAAACGTTAGGAATAACTGGTACTCCTGCCTTCTTTGTTATTGGACCAGATAATACAGTAACTAAGATCAGTGGCGCTCAACCATATGAAGTGTTTGAAAAAATCTTTGAGTCAGAGCTTAAAAAATAAAAAAATTACCTGCGTGTGTCACCTAATGTGAATAAAAATTATAATTTGTTGATATCTATTTTGACCTCAAAATGCTTATATTCGTAATCACAAAGGTGGTAGCTGTTGACTGTTGGAATAGATGACGTAGCCATATACATCCCTAGGCTATTTCTTGATGCAAGAGATTTTGCAGAGGCGCGTGGGATGGATCCAGATAAGCTTCAACGCGGATTGGGCATATCAAAAATGGCAATTGTTGATACAAATCAAGATCCTGCGTGTATGGCAGCAAATGCATGTTTACGCATAATGCAGAGAGATAAGCTGTCTCCAAGAGACATAGGCCGTCTCTATGTAGCAACAGAATCATCTCTTGACGAATCAAAGGCAATGAACTCATACGTTATAGGGATGCTTGAACAGGTGTATGGGGACGGTAGCTTTGAGCATTGTGGTGGCATAGAGTGCAAATTTGCATGTGTTAGTGGCTCTTATGCATTATACGATAATTCTAACTGGATAAGAGCTGGAGAAGCAGGTGGAAAATCTGCTATAGTTGTTGTCTCAGACATTGCAAAATATGACATGGGTTCAAGTGGCGAGTATACGCAAGGTGCTGGAGCAGTAGCAATGCTTGTTAATGATAACCCACGACTTTTAGAATTCGATCCAAAAGTCACATCTACTTCAATTAAAAATGAATATGATTTTTACAGACCATTTGGAAAGGAAACTCCAATTGTACATGGGCAATATTCAAACTTACTTTATTTAATTCAGGTAAAGAAGGCATTAATGGCATACAAAGAAAAAGCACTTTCTACAGGTTTGATCAAACTAAAAGAAGGCGAAACCGTTTTGGATCATATTGATTTTCTTAATATGCATCTTCCATATAGCAACATGGGAAAGAAAGCTCTTGCATATTTGTTAAGACATGAATGGCGTAAACTCCCAAGATGGAAGAAAATAATTGAAAAAATTGGAATGGAAGAACCAACTCCAAAAGATCCACGCGGAACAATTGAGTCCGTTCTTGCAGATACTGAATTTATGACAAAGGATCACGAGTTCACTAAAAAATTTACAAAGACAGAAGAATTTCAAGAAACATATGACGCAAAATTATCTAGCTCGCTAATTGCATCACAAATGATTGGCAATCTCTACACTGCTTCATTATATCTTGGCTTTCGTAGTAGTTTGGAATTTGAATTTCAAAAGGGAACGGATCTTGAGGGAAAAAGAGTTGGATTTGGTTCCTATGGAAGTGGCAGTAGTGCAATGGTATTTAGTGGTATGATTATGCCACGATACAAAGAAATTGTAAAAGACATGAATTTAGAAGCCGAGATTGGCAACAGAGTAAAGCTCTCTCTTGAAGAATATGAAGAAATTCATGAGAATAAACGTGGTCCTCAACAGAACTTCTTGGAGAGTAAAAAAGAGTTCATTCTTGTAGATGTGGAGAATGCCCCAGAAAGCAAAGGCGAGCGTAAGTACGTCTACAATGGGTAGTATATTATCAAATAAATTGTTAACTAATGTTTAAAATCTAAAATATTTACAAGTTTAGTAAAATGTTTATGTAATCAAAAAAAGGAAAATTATACTGTTGCAACAGCTTATCGAATCTGATAATTTAAAAGAAAAGATTTTAGAGGTCCTGTCTAGAAACGGATTAAACTCGCCATGTTATTCTAAAATTCTCGATTATACTATTTCATCATTTGAAGAAGCTGGACGTGGCAAAGATTACTATGGATATCACAACATAATCCATGAATTAGAGGTAACGTATGTTACATTAGTTGCAGCACAATGGGAAAGCATTCAGAATTATATCACTTTAGAAGACATGAAGTATCTTTACTTTGCTGCACTTTTTCATGATTATGATCCACAAAAAACAGCAGAGAAGCCACATGAAGAAGTTGCGGTAAATTTTGTAAAAACAGATGAAAAAATACTTGAATTTTTAAAGGATGCAAATCTCGATGTAAACATCGTTGCTGCATTGATTCTTAGAACAACATATCCTTGGAGTGGAGAATTGAAAGTGAAGGCCGAAAAAAACATCGAACAATATCTATCCTTATCAGATTTAACAAAAAATGATTCAAACCTTAAAGAACATTATAAAAAACTAGGATGGTTTCTTTCTGTTGTAGATAGAATTAGCGGTTATTCGCTTGGAAATTTTAATCATGCACTAGAATTAGCTAATAAGAATGCGTATGCCTTAGGTTGGCATCCTAGTGTTTTAGCAAGAAGGTCTGTAGTGTATTTTGAAGATCTTTTGAGTAATGAACCAGAGATGTGTAATCATGTACTGCATGCACTTCCAAAACAAATGAGAAAATTATTTATGGATAATGTTTTATCATTTATGAAACTAAGAGAAGAAGAGTTATTGATCCAATCTTCTCTAGTATATGAGAATGTTAAACTATTCCCTGTGATCGAAACACCAAAAACAAGACAGAGTGAAGAATTTATCCAAACGTTGCGCATGATATATGATGAATTACCTTCGCCACATCAGTTTAAGAAAGAAGAGTTTGCAGATTCAGTAAGAGATCCAAATACAATTCTTAATACTTTGAGATTGGGAAATGAAAAAGGCCCAATAGTAGGATTTGCAAAGGGTGGTCCCTTAGAAGATTACAAACATCGCGCACAAAATTTTGATAAAAACTATGGAATGTTCAATACCGTTTTTCTAGAACCAATTGCACTGAAAACTGGATATTATGGTCAAGGTGGAGGTCATGAGATTCGTCTTTTATTTGCAATTCAAGCTGAGGCAAAAGGATACAAATTTTTGACTAGTTTTGCACCTCGAGATAGGATTC
>Ga0233417_10000279_pt1 | contig 14878 bp, 1 predicted proteins | sample Sed_MG_FD_189023 | JGI IMG/M metagenome (GOLD analysis project Ga0233417, IMG submission 189023) | Sediment microbial communities from Lake Towuti, South Sulawesi, Indonesia - Sediment_Towuti_2014_0.5_MG | ecosystem: Environmental > Aquatic > Freshwater > Lake > Sediment | place: Indonesia... | reverse complement strand
GGCGCTCGCCCGGCGTTGTGGCAAACGGATTCGGTGGGAACTTCTCCGCGGTCAGATCAGCACGGTCCAGGTACCCGCGCGCCAGGCTCACCCCGCCCACGCAGAGCTCCCCGGCCTCACCCGGCGGCACCGGGTGCAGCCGGCCGTCCAGCACGTAGAGCCGGGTGTTCGAGATGGGCCGTCCGATGGGAGGATTCCCCGTTTCCTCCGTGGAGCAGAGCTCCATCGACGCGCACACCGTGGTCTCCGTCGGGCCATAGGCGTTAAAGAAGCGGCGGCCGCGTGTCCAGGTCCGAACCAGCTCCGCGCCACACGCCTCCCCCGCCGCGATGACGCACTGGAGTTCGGGCAAGTCCTCGGGCGAGAGCAGGGCCAGTACAGTAGGCGGAAGGGTGACCGTGGTGACACGCTCGTCTCGCAACACCGCCCACAATTCCTCCATCGACGCCAGCCGTTCTTGCCTCGCCAGGCACAGCGTGGCGCCGTTGGCCAGGGCCATGAAGATCTCCCACACGGATGCGTCGAAGCTCATTGGGGCGAACTGCAAGACGCGGCTGCGCCCGGAGAGAGTGAAAGCTCGTTGCTGCACGCGGACCAGGTTGCACAAGCCCGCGTGCCGCAGCAGCGCCCCCTTCGGCACGCCCGTTGAACCGGAGGTGTAGATAACGTAGGCGAGATTGTCGGGCGAAGTCGTGCGGCCCAGGTTGTCCTTGCGCTCACCGCTGACGCGGGTCCACTCCGTGTCCAGGCGGATGGTTTGAACGCCGGCGTCAAAACCAGTTCGCGCAACCACGCTTTCCTGGGTCAAGATGACCTTGACGCCGGAGTCTTTGACCATGAAAGCCAGCCGTTCGGCCGGATAAGCGGGGTCCAGCGCCAGATATGCGCCACCTGCTTTGAGCACCGCCAGGAGGCCCACGATCATTTCGGGGCAGCGCTCCGTACTGATGCCCACCAATGTCTCCGCTCCGATGCCGTGCCGCCGCAGAAAACGCGCCAATTGATTGGCCCGGGCATTCAGCTCCCCATACGTGATCTGGGTTCCCTCCGCCGACAAGGCGCAATGATCCGGATGCAGGGCGGCTTGCTCCTCGAACAGTTCGTGGATCGAGCGTCCGCTGGGGTATGTGGCCTGAGTTTCGTTCCAGGATTCAACGGCCCGTCTCCGTTCTTCCACGCCCAGAATGTCCACATCCTGAATGCGGAGTTCGGGCTGCGCCACTGCCTCTTCCAGGAACCGCTGGAATCGTTCCAGCAGGCGACCCGCGGTTTCCTCTTCGAATAATTCCGAGTTGTATTCCAGGGCTCCAGCCAGGCGGCCTTGCCACTCCCCTAATTCCAGGGTCAGGTCGAAGCGGGATGTGCCGCTCTCGATCTCGAAGGGCTCAAGGCGCAGGTCCCGCAATTCGAGGGATGCCGGCGGCGTGTTGTTCAACACCAGCATGACCTGAAACAGAGGCGTGTGGCTCAAATCCCGTCGCGGGCTTAGGGCCTCCACCAGCCTCTCGAAGGGCAGATCCTGGTTTGCGTAGGCCCCCAGCGCGGTTTCGCGGACGCGCCCCAGCAACTCGCGAAATGTCGGGTTGCCGCTCACGTCGGTGCGCAGGACCAGCGTGTTCACGAAGAAGCCGATCAGGTTCTCGACTTCGGTCCGCCCGCGGTTCGCTACCGGAGTGCCCACACAGATGTCGTCCTGGCCGCTGTGGCGCATTAGCACAGCCTGCCAGCCGGCGAGCAAGGTCATAAACAACGTCACGCCCTCCCGGCGGCTGAGACTCTGGAGACCGGCCAACAGCTCCGGTGGCAAGCTCAAGGACTTGTGGCGCCCGTGGAAACGCATCCTCGAAGGCCTGGGCCGGTCGGCCGGCAGTTCCAACATGGGCGGCGCTCCCTGCAAACGCTCCGTCCAGTAAGCCAGTTGCTGCTCCAGCAGTTGGCCTTCCACCCACTCCTTCTGCCACTCCGCGTAGTCGGCGTACTGCACAGGCAACTCTTCCAGAGGCGATTCCTGGCCCTGACGCAGTGCGGCATACAGTTGCCCCACCTCGCGGATCAGAAGCCCCGCGGACCATCCGTCCGACGCGATGTGATGCATCACCAGCAATCCGGCGTGCACATCGTCCGCCAGCCGCCACAGCCGGGCGCGCAACAGAGGCGCTTCGGAAAGCGAGAAGGGGCGGCGCGCCTCCTCCAAAGCCTGCCGCCGGGCTTCGGCTTCACGTGCCTCAACCGCAAGATGCCGCAGGTCCTCGCAGGCCAGTCTCACCCGCGCATCGGAACTGACCAGTCCGGAAGGTTCGCCATCCACGGCCCGGAAGGTTGTGCGCAGAACTTCGTGGCGCTGCACCACCTCGTTCAGGCTTCGTTCCAGAGCACCGGTATCCAGCGGCCCAACCAGCCGCACCGCCACCGGGTTGTTATACAAAGGGCTTTCCGGTTCCAACTGGTCCAGAAGCCACAGCCGCCCCTGCGCATAGGAGAGCGGAACCTGCGAACCGCGGCCGCGCCGCTGGATAGGGGGCGCCACCGCGCCGCTGGCCTCCTGCCGCGCCGTCTGGATCGCCCTGGCGAGGCCGGCGATGGTGGGGGTCTCGAACACTTGCCGTAGCGGAATCTCCACCCCGAAACTCTCCTGTATCCGGGCGGACAACTGGGTTGCCAGGATCGAATGACCGCCCAGATCGAAGAATCTCTCGTGAACTCCGACGCGATCCAGGCCCAGTAACTTACACCAGATTCCAGCCAGCAATTCCTCCGACGGCGAACGCGCCGGCACAGATTCGCTGGCTGCCGGGGCCCGCGCCGGGCCGGGCCGGGGGAGAGCTCTTCGGTCGACCTTCCCGCTGGGCAGGTGGGGGAGCGCTTCGATGATCTCGATGCAGGCGGGGATCATGAAGGGCGGCAGTACACTCTTCAGTTGGGCCGTGAGATCCGCCGGCGTCGCTTCACGGCCATTCCGCAAGACGGCGTATGCCGCAAGCCGGGTATCCGCGCCCTCAGCCCAGGGCGCCACGGCGGCTTCCCCCACGGCGGGGTGCCTCAACAGCGCTGCTTCAATCTCACCGGGCTCGATCCGGTATCCGCGCAGCTTCACCTGTTCGTCCGCGCGCCCGAGGAACTCCAACCGCCCATCCTCGCGATAGCGCGCCAAGTCGCCGGTCTCGTACATGCGCGAGCCGGACACGCATGTGAAGGGGCTGGGGACGAATCGTTCCGCAGTGAGCTCTGGACGATTGATGTATCCTCGCGCCAGCCCGGTCCCGCCCACGTAGATTTCACCCGTTACGCCCGCCGGCACCGGCCGCAGCGCTGGGTCGAGCAAGTACACCTGGGTATTGGCGATAGGCCTGCCGATCGGCAGCGCCTCGCTCTCCTCGGGTTCCAGAAAAGCCCACGTAGCTCCCACGGTAGTCTCGGTCGGCCCGTAACCGTTGGCGAAGGTTCGGCCACGGGCCCACCGTTTCACTATGTCGGCCGTGCATGTCTCGGTGGCGCTCACCAGCGTCACTAGGTCGGGCAGCTCCTCGTCCGGCAAAACGCGCATCAGGGATGGCGGCAACACGGCGCATGTGATTCGCTGGCGCTGGAGCAGACGGATTAGTTCTCTCCCCGGCATCACCTCATCGCGAGAGGCCAGGCACAGCGCGGCGCCCGAGGCAAGCGCACCCAGGATCTCCGCCACCGAAGCGTCGAAACTCAGCGAAGCGAATTGGAGCACGCGGCTGCCTGGACCCAGGCGGAAATCGCGCGCGAAGGCCGTGACGAAATTGCACAATCCCCGATGCGCGAGCAGCGTCCCTTTCGGCTTGCCCGTCGAGCCCGAGGTGTAAATCACGTAGGCCAGGTTGTCGGGCGAGCCCCGGCGGTCAGGGTTCACCGAACTCTCTCGCTCAATCTCCACGCGCTCAACATCCAGGCACAGGGCGGCGCAACCATCGGGCGGCAGCAAGCCTTCGAGGTGGCTTTCGGTGATCACGACCGTGGCTCCGGCATCTTCCAGGACCGCCGCCAGGCGCCGCCGGGGCGCGCTCGCATCGCATGGCACATAAGCGCCGCCGGCCTTAAGTACGGCCAGAACGGCCACGACCATGTCTAGCGAGCGGTCGAGAAGGATGGCCACCGGGACCTCCGGCCCGCAGCCGTGCCGCAGCAAATAGTGGGCTAACTGGTTGGCCCGCCGGTTGAGGTCGAGGTAACTCCAGGATTGGTCACCCCACACGACGGCCGGCGCTTGCGGAGCGCGCTCGGCCCACTGCTCGAACAACTCCGGATAGCACTGCTCGTTCGGGTAGGCGGCCGCCGTCTGGTTCCACTCCACCAGCACTTGCCGCAGTTCGGCCCGCGGCAGCATCTCCAGGTCACCAACGCGCTGATCCGGGTTTTCAGCGATGCGTTCCAGCAGAGTGCGCAGATGTCCCAGCGCGCGCTCGATGACGGGCCGGTCGAAACGCCGCGGGTCGTACGAGATCTTGAGCGGCAATTCAGCGCCATTTCCCGACACCAGCGTCAGCGGATAGTTGGTCTTCTCAATGGAGCGCACCGGGCCGGCGCGAAGGCCTTGCAAGCCCTGGAGCATGGAGGCGTCCGTGGGATAGTTCTCGAACACCAGAATGCTGTCGAACAGGCCGCGTGAGGGGTCGATGCCGCACCACCGCTGGATGTCCACCAGCGCTGTGTGCTCGTAGGAGGCGAGCTCCCCCCGGGCCGCCATCAACTCGCTCAGCCACTGCCGGAAGACTGTCCTCGGCCTGACCCGCATCCGCACGGGCACCGTGTTGATGAACAGGCCGACCATGGTTTCGGAGCCGGGCAGGTCGGCGGGCCTGCCGGAGACCGTAAGGCCGAAGATCACGTCATCCGTCCCGCCGTAACGGCTCAGCAAGACGGCCCAGGCCGCCTGAACAAGCACACCGAGCGTGATGCCCTCACGCCGCCCCAGCGCGAGAAGTTGCGCGGTGGTGGATGCAGGCACCTTGACTTCCGCCAGCTTGTTCTCCACATGCTCCACGCCAAGGGCGGGGCGCCCCACCCCCAACGGCGCAGGCCCATCCACTCCCACCAGAACTCTGCGCCAGTATTCTTCGGCTTGGGCTGTACTGCGCTTCCGCAGCCAGGCGATGAACTCCTGATAGGGATGCGGAGGCTCAAGCACCGGCGTGCGCCCGTGCGCGTGCGCATCATAGCTGAGGAGCACTTCGCGGATCAGAACGGGCAGCGACCATCCATCGAGAAGTATGTGATGGCCCGTGAATACGAATTCGAAACGGTCCTCCCCGGTTTGAAACAGGCGCAGGCGGATCAGCGGAGGCCGCGACAGGTCGAACCCGCGTTGGCGATCGGCGGCCAGAAACTCCTCCAACCGGGAAGCCTTCTCCGCATCCGGCAGGCTTTGCCAGTCTTCCCAGGTCAACGGCACATCCGTCCTGCGATGGACAATCTGGTGCGCGCGTTCGATTCGCTTCCAGGAAAAAGAAGTCCTCAGTATCGTGTGCCGGTTCACCGCTTCCTGCCAGGCGCCTTCGAACGCCTCACGGTTCAGGTTGCCGCGCAGCGTCGCGCAGAGCTGAGTCACGTAAACGCCGGACTGGGGTGCATACAGGCTGTGAAACAGCATCCCCTGCTGCATGGGCGACAGGGTGTATACCGCCTCGACCTGGCTGCCTGGCCTGCTCATGGTCCGCTTCACCCGCTCAACCCAGCTCCTGTATCAATTCGTCGATCTCCGACTGGCTCAATTCTGCTTCGGGAAAATCGGAGGGCGTAAAGCCGCCTGCCTCCGGAGACTGGCAGTGGCGGATGATCCGGCGGAGCGATTCCAGGAACTGCCCGGCAGCGAGCCGGATTGTTTCCTCCCGGTGCATTTGCCCGCTGTACCGCCAGTCCACATTCAGCTTTCCTCCGGCCACCGATGCGGTGACTTCCAAGACATGACTGCGGCGGCCATTCGGGCTGCGCTCCACACCCGCTGCCTCGCCGGCGACTCGGAAGATCCCCTTCTCCCCGAACGTCTGGTCGTACTGGCCCAGATAGTTGAAGATCACCTCCGCTTTCGGCAGGGCCGCCATCTGCTCGCGGATGGCCCGGTCGCTGCAAAGATAACGGAGTAGCCCATAGCCGGTCCCGTGGCGCGGCACCGCGCGCATCTGTTCCTTCACCGCCCGGAGCAGGGCGCCCGGATCCGTCGAACCGGGCAACTCGATCCGCACCGGATATATGCTTGTGAACCAGCCTACGGTCCGCGTTACGTCGCAACCTCGCGGAACGGCGTCGCGGCCGTGGCCCTCCATATCGATCAGCGCGTGCCGCTGGCCGGTCCAGCCTGCCAAAGCTTCAGCCAGGGCGGCGGCCAGCGCGTCGTTGATCTCCGTGTGATACACACGCGGCACTTCCTTCAGCAAGGCTTCCGTCTCGGCCGCATCCAGGGCCATTCGAACGTTCCGCGCGGAAGCTTCCAGGTTCTCTTCGCCCGCTCTGTCTCTGAGCAATGCAACCGGCGCGGCGCCGCGGAGTGCACCCCAATGCTCCATCTCCTGCCGCAGTTCCGGGCTCTCGGCTTCTTCCACGAGGCGCTGCGCCCAGGCTTTGTAGGACGTGGTCTTGGGAGGCAATTGGATCCGTTCTCCCCGGCCCGCCTGCATGCAGGCGGAGACTATGTCCTCCATCAGCACCCGCCACGAGACGGCGTCCACTGCCAGGTGATGCGCCACAACCAAGAGTCGAGCGGGCGCGTTCTCACCCAGCTCAAACCAGACCACCCGCAACAACGGACCATGCACGATGTCGAGGGCAGACTGGGTTGCGGCCGCTTTTACTTCGATGGCCCGCCGCTGCTCATCTGGTGTGAACTCACGCAAATCCATGCATTCGAACGGCGGGCCGGAATCCGCTCCCGCGTTCCATTGCCGCCATCCTTCCCCCGCCGGCTCGAATCGCAGCCGCAGTGCGTCGTGGTGCGCCAACAACGCTTGGAGAGCCACCTCCATTGAGGCAGGGGTGATGGGGGTCCGCGCTTCCAGCAGGACCGACTGGTTGAAGTGGTTGACTTCGCTCCAGCTTTCGAAGAAGCGGTGCTGGATGGGCGTCAGCGGCGCCGGCCCGGTCACCACTCCTTGCTCCGCGTCCACCGCGGGAGCAGTTTCGGCGGTGGCGGCCAGCCTTTCGATGGTTGGTGTCAGAAAGACCTGCTTGGGGGTCAGCCGCAGACCCTCCCGTGCCGCTCGCGCAATCATCTGGATGCTGAGGATCGAGTCGCCACCCAGGTGAAAAAAGTTGTCGCGGATGCCGGCCTTGTCGATTCGCAACAGGTCCTTCCAGATCGCCGCCAACGTTCTTTCCGCGGGAGTGCGCGGCTCGGCGAAGCCTTCCTCCAGGTCCGGCCGCTGTGCTTCCGGCTCGGGCAGGGCCTGGCGATCCACCTTGCCGCTGGCGGTCTGCGGGAACGCCGGAAGCTTCACGAACACTGACGGCGCCATATAGTCCGGAAGGCTCCGCGCCAGGTACGCCCGCAAGTCCGCGGGCGCCGGCGCCGGTTCGGCGGCCGCCACCCAATAAGCCACCAGCCTGCGCGCTCCGCCGTCCTCCCTCGCCACCACCGCCGCGTCCCGTACGCCCTCGTGCTGGCGCAGGCATTCTTCTATCTCCCCCAGCTCAATCCGATATCCGCGAATCTTTACCTGGAAATCGACTCGTCCCAGGAACTCCAGGTTGCCATCCGCCCGGTATCGCACCAGGTCACCGGTCTTGTACATGCGCGCGCTGGCCTGCCCGCTGAAGGGACAGGGCAGGAACCGCTCCGCCGTCAGGGAGGGCTGGTTCCAGTAGCCGCGACCGACCCCCGCGCCGGCGATGTATAGCTCCCCGGCCACCCCAACCGGCACCGGTTCAAGCGCACGGTCCAGGACATATAGTTGGACATTCGGCAGACCCCGGCCGATGGAAGGCCGATCGGGCACGGCGCGGGCCCGGCACGAGGTTGAGTCGACGGTGCATTCGGTGGGTCCGTAAACGTTGTAAAACTCCGCCTGCTCCGCCCCCGCCAGTGCCTTCCAGGTCTCCGCGTCGATGGCTTCGCCTCCGGGCAGCACAACCGGTGGGGACCACTCGCCCGCCAGCAGGCCTTCCTCCAGCAACAGCTTGAGTTGCGATGGCACACAGTCGAACCAGTCGATCCGGTTCGATCGCAGAAAATCCTTGAGCGCCGCCCCGTCCCGCCGCATTTCATCGGGTATCAAGCAGAGAGTGTGGCCCCGGAGCAGCATCACCAACTGCTGTACCGACGCGTCGAACGACAGGGGTGCATTCAGGCTTCCGCTGAGCGGGCGTCCGAACTCCCGCTCCCCGCTCATCTGCTCCAGCGCCGCCGAGAGATTCAGCACCTGCCGGTGCTCAATCATGACCCCCTTCGGCTGGCCCGTCGAGCCGGAGGTGAAGATCACGTAGGCAAGGTTGCCCGCGCTGAGCCCGGTGACCGGCGCCGCAGTGCCTTCTCGGGCGATCTCTTCCGCGTCGCGATCCACGCACAGCACCGCCGCCGCGTGCCCTTGAAGGCTCTGCTGGAGCCCGGCACGCGTGACCAGCACGCGCGCGCCCGAATCGCGCAGCATGAACGACAGCCGGTCCTGCGGATAGCCGGGATCAAGAGGCACATAGGCCCCGCCCGCCTTGAGAATGCCCAGCAGCCCCACGATCAGGTCGACAGAACGCTCCAGGCACAGCCCGGCCGGCGACTCCGGTCCCACGCCCAGTTTCCGCAGAGCGTGTGCCAGTTGATTACCCCGGCGGCGCAATTCCCGGTAGGTCAACTCCTGCCCGCCGGCGCGCACGGCGACCCTATCCGGCGTGATCTCCGCCTGCCGGTCGAACAGCGAAACAAACGTTTCCCCAGCCTCGTACGGTCTGGCGTTGGCATTCCAGTCGATGAGCAGGCGGCGCTGTTCAGGAGGCGTCAGCAAGGGCAGCCGCGACAGCGGTTGATCCGGAGTGTGCAGGGCCCCGCGCAGCAGCACCTGGTAATGCCCGATCAGCCGCTCGATCGTGTCCGCATCGAACAGATCCGTGTTGTACTCCACAACTCCGTTGAGCTGCTCTCCCCTTTCGTGCAGCAGCATCGTCAGGTCAAACTTGGCGCTGCCCGTGTCCAGCTCCACCCTCTGCACCGTCAGTCCTGGCAGTTCTAGAGGCCGCATCGGCACGTTCTGCAAGCCGAACATCACATCGAAAAGTGCGGATCGGCTCAGGTCCCTCGACGGCTCAAGTTCATCCACCAGTCGCTCGAACGGAATGTCCTGGTTGGCGTAGGCCTCTTCGGCCACCGGGCGCACGCGCTCGACCAGCTCGCGAAATGTCAGCTCGCCGCGAAGCTCGACCCGCATCACCAGCGTGTTGACGAAAAACCCAATCAGGCCCTCCAGCTTGACGTGCGTGCGGTTGGCTACCGGCGTGCCCACGCAAATGTCTTCCTGGCCGGTATACCGGTGCAGCAATGCCTGGAACCCTGCCAGCAGGGTCATGAACAGAGTGCGGTTCTCGGCTCTCGCAAATCGCCGGAGATCCTCCACCAGCGCGGGATCCAGCCGGAACCAGTGGGTTGCGCCGCGCCACGATTGCACCGCAGGCCGTGGGCGGTCGATGGGCAGATTCAGGGCCGGCACCCTGCCGCCTAACTGCCGCCTCCAATACTCGAGCTGCTGTTGCACGATTTCGCCTTCCAGCCAGGAACGCTGCCACGCGGCGAAATCCGCGTATTGGATTGCCAGTTCGGGCAGGGGGCTCGGTTCCGCTCTGGCGAAGGCCGTGTACAACGCCGTCAACTCCCGCAGCAACACTCCCGCTGACCAGCCGTCGGCGGCGATGTGGTGCAGGGTGATGACGGCGATGTGATCGTCTGGACTCAGTCGCAACAGGCAGCCACGCACCAGCGGCGCCCGTCCCAGGTCGAAGGGCCGCTGCACCTCTTCCTTCACCCGCCGGCGCGCTTCGGTTTCGCGCGTGCCTTCCGGCCAGCCCGCCAGGTCAATCACCGGCAGGGGGATATCCGGGCAGTGTTCCACCACCTGCACGGCGCGCCCGTCCACGGCTTCGAACCGCGTGCGCAGAACCTCGTGCCGCCGCACGATTTCGCGCAGGCTCAACCTCAGTGCGTTCACGTCCAGCGAACCGGTCAGGCGCACGGCGGCAGGCACGTTGTACACGGGTGTGCCAGGTTCGAGCTGATCCAGAAACCACAGGCGCTGCTGGGCATGGGAAAGGGGCAGTTCGGCTTCGCGCGACGCCCGGGGGATTTCCTGGTGCGCGATGCCGGCTACCGGCTCGCTCGCCTCCTTCGGGGCTTCCTCCCGCTCATAACCCAGAGTCCGCGCCAGACGCCAGCCAATATCGCTCAGGAAGTCCTCCCGGTGAAACTTCTTCCAGCGCCCCGCCGCGCTGGTGTCGATCTTGTTCCGCAGGTAGAACTTGTAATCCCCCACCATCTGCTTGCCGGCTTCGATCCCGTCGGTCATCCTTCTGCCTTCATACGGCAGGAGCATCGCCTCCGCGTACGGAATCCCCAGGAATCCACAGATGGCCTCCATGGCCGGCTGCGGGCGGCTGACCAACTCCTCGTACGTTACCCGAAGCTGGCGGCCGGCGGGAATGCCCGCGAGGAAGCGCAGAATATTCTCGTGGCACACGATCCACACCAGTTCCGCAAGCTCGCGCAGCGAGAACGGGTGCGGCCAGCGGAAGAACATCTTCTCCAGCTTCGCCTCCAGGAAGGAGTAGACCGAGGCGTAAGGGTGCCGCACCAGGTGAATGTAGTAAGGCTGGTCAAAGTCCTCTTCGGCGCGGTCGAGAGTGCGGGCATCCAGCGGATAGACGGGTGTCTTGTCCACCAGGAGGCGCTCGGGACCGATCGAATCCTGAAGCAGCCGGTAGCATTCCTTCACTGGTAGGTCGCGCTGCTCCAGTTCCTCCATGTACCGCCGCGCGGCGCCGGCGTCCCAGCCATGGATCTCCATCAGAGCGCGGATCGGCCCTTCCAGCCAGAATGCGAACTCGCCCGAGAACGTGGCTTTCCTTTCGCCCAGCGTGTTGAATTCCAGCAGGTCCAGCTCCGGCGGCGAAAACAGCCGCGGATTGCCCGCCAGCATAGCTCGCAACAGCGTCGAGCCGGACCGGGGAGGCGACAGCACAAACAACGCCGGCGGATTCTTTTCCGCGCGAACGGCGCAGCTTGCCGGGCGCGGGGCGAGCGGCGGAATGATGCTCCGCAAACGCTCCACCATATCCGCGTCCACACGCCGCGATCCCTCCTGTGACTTCATCCGCTCGCCGACTTCCACCGGCAAGGGTGGAGCGGCCTCCTCGGGAAAACGCTGGGCCACTTCTTCGGCGTAGTATTCGTGCAGGTAGACGGCGAGTTCCGCTACGGTCGGCGCCATGAACAGAGCTCGTACCGGAGCGCGCCGCACAAGCTCCTCTTCCAGCCTGTTCACAACCATGGCTGCCTGGATGGAGTTCCCGCCCAGTTCGAAGAAGTTGTCATAGACACCGATGGACTCGACGCCCAGAACTTCCCGCCAGATCCCTGCCACGAACCGCTCCAGCCGGGTTCGCGGGACGATAAAGGGTCGTTCCCGATCCGTTTGTCCCCACTCCGGGGCAGGTAGCGCCTCGCGATCCACTTTTCCGTTGGGGTTGAGCGGGAGCGCGTCCATCACCACAAACGCCTGGGGGATAAGGTATTCCGGCAGCCTGTCCTGCAAGTGCCGCCGCAGGTCATGGGCGCCTACCGTACGGTCCGTACCGGCCACGATGTAGGCCACCAGGCGTTTGTCTCCCGGCCTTGGTTCGCGAACCTGGACGCTGGCCTGCCTGACTAGCGGATGCTGCCGCAGCGCCGCCTCGATCTCACCCGGTTCGATGCGGAAGCCCCGTATCTTGACCTGCTCGTCGAAACGTCCCAGGAACTCGATGTTTCCATCCGGCAGGAACCGGGCCCGGTCGCCCGAGCGGTACAAGCGCTCCCCAGGTGAACTGCCGAATGGGTTGGGGATGAACTTCTCCGCCGTTAAATCTGGACGCCGCCAATAGCAGCGCGCCAAGCCGTCACCGCCGATGCATAGCTCCCCCGGCACACGGATCGGGATCGGCTGCCAATGCACATCGAGAATGTAGACCTGGGTGTTGGCGATGGGCCTGCCGATGGGCACGTTGGTGCTTGCCTCTGGCAGATCGCGCACCAGGCTCGTCGACGCGAAGGTAGTCGTTTCAGTAGGCCCGTAAACGTTCACAAATCGCCGCGGTGGCCTGTTTCGCAGAACATACCGGACCGTGTTCGCGTCCTGTGCCTCGCCTCCGACCAGCAGCTCGCGAACCGGTTCGAACGCTCCAGGCACCTGTATCGCGATCTGGTTGAACAGGGAGGTGGTCAGCACCAGGACATCGATCCGTTGCCTCCGGAGTTCCTCCGGGAAACCGCGGAGCGAGAGAACCACATCGCGTGGTATCACCACGACGGTTGCGCCATTCAACAGGGGCCCCCACAACTCGAAAGTGATGGCGTCGAATGACGCGTTGGCCACCTGCGCCACGCGGTCGCCAGCCCCCAGCGCAATGTAGTCGCTGTTTACCACAAGCCGGCTGATAGCCCGGTGGGTGATCGCCGAGCCCTTGGGCGTGCCGGTCGAGCCCGACGTGTAGATGATGTAGGCCAGGTTGTGCCCGCCGGCGCCGGTGCTCGGGTTCGCCTCACTCCCCTCCGGAAGCGGCTCCTCCGTGCGGCAGCTCAACACCGGACCAGCGAAAGACGGCAGCCCCGCCGCCAGATCGGACGAGGCGATCAGGAAACGCGCGCCGCAGTCCTCCAGCATCCAACTCAACCGCTCTGCCGGATATTCCGGATCCAGGGGCACGTAGATTGCACCGGCCTTGAGGATGGCTAAGATGGCCACCACAAGGTCGGCTGACCGCTCCAGGCAGACGCCCACGGGCGTTTCCAGTCCCGCGCCGAGCCGCCGCAAACGATAAGCGAGCCGGTTGGCGTGCCGGTTCAACTCGCGGTAGGTGAGCTGGCCGTCCGGATCGACGATCGCTACAGCGTCGGGCGTTCGTTCGGCCCACTGCTCGAACAATTCCGGCACGGTGCAATCGCGTGGATAGGGTCGCCCGCACTCGTTCCAGTCGAGCACCACCTTCCGGCGCTCAGCTTCGGTCATGATCCGCAGATCCGCCACCCGCTCGGCTGGATTCGCGACCGCGCTTTCCAGCAGCGCCTGGTAGTGCTCTGCCATGCGAGCGATGGTGTCTCGCTCGAACAGATCAGTGCTGTACTCGAGGTACCCTCGTAGCCTCTCCCGCTCCTCTTCCATCATGAGCAGCAGATCGAACTTCGCCGTGCCGTTCTCGGGCAGCATAAGCTGGACCTGCAAGCCCGCGCTCTCCAGTTCCGAGAGCGGTTCTCGCTGAGGTAACGGCGTTCCGTGGAAGTTCTCGCGCGCTGTTGACGGCCGGCCGCCGGGTAGCGCCTTCCGCGAAGAGTGCTCCGCAAGCAGCGCCCTCTGAAACCCGAACATCACGTCGAACAGCGGAGAGTGGCTGAGGTTGCGGGGAAGCTTCAGCTCCTCGACCAGCATGTCAAAGGGCAGCTCCTGGTGCGCTTCACCCTCCAGGACCGTCTCCTGCATCCGTTGCAGAAACTCACGGAACGTTTCCCCGCCGCTCACCTCCGCAGTGATGGCAAGCGAATTGACGAAGAAACCGATCAGCCCCTCCAACTCGCGCCGCCCGCGGTTCGCGGCAGGTATCCCTACGCACACATCCTCCTGCCCGCTGTACCGGGAGAGAAGCACAAAAAAGGCTGCCAGCATCAGATTGTGAGGTGATACCGCCTCCCGCTCGCACAGAGTTCTGACGCCCTCGGCCAGGTTTTCCGGCAGCTCAAACCACACGTGCTGGCCGGTGGATGTCCGCGTCGCCGGACGAGGCCGGTCTACCGGCAACTCCAGAATGGGTTGTCCGGTCCGAAGACGGTTCTTCCAATAGGCCAGGTCGCGCTCTCTGACCGCGCCTTGCAACCTCGCGAACTGCCATTCCGAGAAGTCGGAGTATTGAATCACCAGTGGGGGGAGCGGGGACGGTTCGCCCTTCAAACGAGCCGCGTAAAGGGCCGCTACCTCTTTCACCAGTACGCCGATGCTCCAGCCATCCGCGACGATGTGATGAAAGGTGAGCAGCAGGCAATGATCCTCGGCGCCCAGCCGCAGCAGGCGGGCCCGAAACAGCGGCGCCCGGGACAACGTGAAAACGTATCTGGCTTCCTCGGTCGCGATCCGCTCAGTGGCCGCTTCGCGCTCGGATGCCGGCAAGCTTTCCAAAGACTCGGAATCTAGTGTGACTCGGAACTCCGGCAGGCACACCTGCACGGGCTGGCCCCCTTGCGCGGGGAAATAGGAGCGCAGGATCTCATGCCGCCGCACCACTTCGCCGAGACTCTCGCCCAGCGCTTCGACCGAGAGCGGCCCCCTGAGCCGGAGCGCAGCCGCTAGGTTGTACGCCGGGCTTCCTGGCTCGAGCTGGTCCAGGAACCACAAGCGCTGCTGGGCGTACGACAGGCGGGCGGGACCCTCATTGGCTCTCTTCGGAATGCGATCGCTTCGCCCTTCTCTGCGTTTTTGGGCGAGGCGGGCGGCCAGTGTGGCTCTTTGAGCCGGAGAAAGGGCCTCGACACGTTGGAGCGGACCACTCATGCGCTCACCTCGGCAGCAACTGCACGCTCAACGCATCTACATCGGGAAAAGCCGCGCATTCGGGCCGATCACGGATGGAAACTTGCCAGTACCAGTGCCGCCTCAGATGAGGGGACTGGCACACCCCACCTGAGGTGCATGAGGCAGTGATA
>Ga0233417_10000278_pt1 | contig 14892 bp, 14 predicted proteins | sample Sed_MG_FD_189023 | JGI IMG/M metagenome (GOLD analysis project Ga0233417, IMG submission 189023) | Sediment microbial communities from Lake Towuti, South Sulawesi, Indonesia - Sediment_Towuti_2014_0.5_MG | ecosystem: Environmental > Aquatic > Freshwater > Lake > Sediment | place: Indonesia... | reverse complement strand
TGACTGCCAACATCACTCAATGAGGCTGAGATGCACTTCAACAGGAAGCGGCGAGCCTCATTGAGTGATGTTGGCAGTCATGCTATAATTACAGTAGGAACTGATGGTTGGTTGGTGACACGAAGGCGCGAGTTGGATGCATCAATACGCCGCTGATTTTGAAGAAGTAGAGCATATGGCTGATTGGGCCCTGCACGTGCGCGGGCAGGATCTGCGCCAGTTGCTGGTAAACGCTGCCCGAGGCATGAGCTGTCTGCTGGTCTCCGACCCGGGCGCGATCCCCGTGCAGGTAGAGAGGCACCTGACGATCAGCGCCTTCGACGCCGAAAGCTTGCTGGTAGAATGGCTGAGCGAACTGGCCTATTGGGCTGAGGCGGAACTGCTGGCCTTTTCTCAGTTCGATTTGAGTCACGTCACGCCGCAGTCCCTGGAAGCTGTTGTGCGCGGCGGTCACGTGCCCAGCCTGCACAAGCATATCAAGGCAGTTACCTACCACAACCTTAGCATCGTTGAGACGGACAGAGGGCTGGAGGCGACAGTGGTGTTTGATGTATAATCAGGAGGTGGACCCATGATAAGCAGCCGCGATTTCAAGCGCCTGGACAAGTTCTTGTACGAAGTACCACAGTCCTTCCGCGACGATATGCGGGTGCCCGCCCGCTTCTACGCAGACCCCATGCTGCTTTCTGGGGCTATGGAAGATAAGAGCCTGGAGCAACTGGTCAACACGGCGACCTTGCCTGGCATTGTAAAATATGCCCTGGCCATGCCAGATATACACCAGGGTTATGGGTTTCCGATTGGGGGCGTGGTCGCTACCCAGTTGCCGGACGGTGTTATCTCCCCAGGTGGCGTTGGGTACGATATCAACTGCGGGGTGCGCCTGTTGGCCACCCATCTGCATCGGGAGGAGGTGGAGCCGTACCTGGATGACTTGGCTTCGGCTCTATATGCCAACTGCCCGAGTGGCGTGGGCAAGGGTGGCAACATCAAGCTCAAAGCGGGGGAGCTGGAACGGCTGATGGAGGAAGGCTCGCGTTGGGCACTGGGGCGGGGTTACGCCACCGAAGCCGACCTTGAACGGACCGAGGAAGACGGCTGCCTGGCGGGCGCCGACGCAAGCAAGGTCAGCCATCGCGCCAAAGAGCGGGGTAAGGACCAGGTAGGCACCCTGGGGGCTGGCAACCATTTCATCGAAGTGGATGTGGTAGCCGAGGTCTTCGACCAGGCAGCAGCGGAACGCATGGGGCTTTTCGCGGGTCAGGTGGCGGCCCAGATTCACTGTGGCTCGCGCGGTTTTGGGCACCAGATTTGTAGTGACTATGTCAATCGGTTCCAGCAAGCAGTTCACAAGTACGCGATTAACTTGCCCGACCGGGAGCTGGTGTGTGCACCGCTTAGTAGTCCCGAGGGTCAGGACTACCTGGCGGCTATGAAGGCGGCTGCCAATTATGCCTTTGCCAATCGCCAGGTGCTCACCCATCACATTCGGCGGAGCTTCGAGCAGGCACTGGCCGGCAAAATCAAAAAGCATGGCGTATATCAAATCTATGATATCGCTCACAACATGGCCAAAGTCGAAGAGCACGACGTGGACGGTCGGCGCATGAAGGTGTGTGTCCACCGCAAGGGAGCAACTCGGGCTTTTGGCCCCGGCACGCCCGTGCTGCCGGGGGTATACCGAGACATTGGGCAGCCGGTGCTGGTGCCCGGGTCTATGGGCACTGCAAGCTGGGTGTTGGTGGGCACCGAGGCGTCTATGGTCCAGGCATTTGGGTCCACCTGCCACGGTGCCGGGCGAACCATGAGTCGTGCCAAAGCCAAAAAGACCATCTGGGGTACAGAACTGCGCCAGGAAATGGAGTCTGCTGGCATCCATGTGCGGGCTGGAAGCATGTCGGGCTTCGCCGAGGAAGCCCCGGCTGCCTACAAGGACGTGGATCAGGTGGTAGAGGTAGTGCATGGTGCGGGGCTGGCCCGCAAGGTGGCCCGACTGGTGCCTATGGCCATCATCAAGGGGTAGGCTCGCCTGGGCCTTGCTCAACGGACTGGTTGCGCAAGATTGGCAGCTCCGTAAGAGCGACCGTTTCGCAAGATGACACCGTTAGACAAGCACTGACAGGCTCATCGGTCAATAAGCTACTGGTGGCTGGCCGTCTCATTATAGACGGCCAGCGTTTCTTGGCTGGCCCGCTCCCAGGAGAATCGAGCAGCACGGGCCAGCCCCTCCTCGCGCATAGTCTGGCGCAATGCCTCGTCACGCCACACACCAAGAATCGCCTCGGCTATAGCCGTTACGTCGGTGGGGTCAAAGTATGTGGAGGCGGCTCCTCCTACCTCGGGCAGGCTGGAAGCATGGCTACACACCACCGGCGCCCCGCAGGCCATCGCCTCCAGGACAGGCAGGCCAAACCCCTCGTAAAGCGAAGGCACCGCCACCAGTCTGGCTCCGCTGTAAATGGCCAGTAGGTGCGCGTCCGGCACGTAGCCAGGAAGATGCACGGCATCCCCCAGCTCCAGTTCCTCCAGGCGCCGGAAGAAATCCTGGTACAACCAGCCTTTGCTCCCTACTACCACCAGCCGCACGTCCTCACCCGCAACGCGTAACTGGTGCACCGCCTGTAATAGCCGGCTGAGATTCTTGCGGGGCTCGATGGTACCCACGTGGAGGAGGTAGTGGTCAGGCAGCCCGTAGAGGGCGCGCATTTGTGCGATCTGGGCAGGCGAGGCAGGTACGAAATGCGGCGCGGCTGCCTCGTACACCACCCTAATTTTGGCGGGATCCAGTCCGTACAACCTGACCAGGTCGCCCTTGGTCGCCTGAGACACGGCAATTATAGCCGAGGCACGTCGGCAGTAGACCGGCATGGCTGCGTTGAGATACCAATAGTTGAGTCGCTTGTGATGTTGCGGAAAGAGCCGGAAGATGAGGTCGTGCGTAGTCAACACGGTTGGCACGTGCCGCAGGGGCATGAGCAGATGCTCGGTAGCGTGATAGAGCTGGGCACCGGGCAGCAATCGGTCGAATCCCAGTCCGGCCAGTTGCCCCAACCAGACTGCCATTCGCCAGGGCTTGTAGCCAGCACGTACCCTGCGCACAGGAATCTCTTCCAGTCCGCGTAGGGGCCGAACATGCCCACTGTGGTTGTAGAACAGGGCGAATCGCTCAGGGTCTTTGGCCAGGAGGGCTCTGGTCAGACTCTCGGCGTAGCGCCCCAGACCTGCCCGGCCGTGGACCGCGGCAGCCACGTCAATGTAGATCGTCACTTGAGCCCCTGACTTGAGTGCTCGTGAAGGAGAAGACAGGCAGAACGGTCACAGGAATTGTAACACAGGGCGCAAGAGGAGCCAAGAGCTGGGAAGATCGATGGAAGCGGGCGCCCCTGGCCGGTTCTCCGGCCAGGGGCGCGAGGGGATGCAGTTGCGGCAATTAGCCCTGCCGCTGGGCGGCGTAGAGCATATGCGGGTCAACCGGCCTTAACGGGTTGCCGCGCTTGAGTGTCGAATGGGCTGAGTAGCCCACGTGCAAAGGCCATGCCACCTGTGCCCTGTCGATTGGCGCCGTACCTGTCGCTATCGCCGGCGCAGGAAAGCCGGGATGTCCAGGTCATCCTGGTCAAAGCGTGGTACCGGGAATTCGATCGTCTTTTTCTTGCCAGCCACGAACGGCTTGCGCTGACTCGCGGAGGCCTGGAAGCCGGTCGCGATCACGGTGATGCGGATCTCGTCGCTCATTGACTCGTCCACGACGGCCCCGAAGATGATGTTGGCATCTGGGTGAGCCTTGGCGCGGATGATCTCGGCAGCTTCGTTGACCTCAAACAGGCTCAGGTTCGTGCCGCCTGTGATGTTGAACAGGATACCTTGGGCCCCATCAATGGTGACGTCCAGCAAAGCACTGCTGATGGCGCTGTGGGCGGCGTCGGCAGCGCGAGTATCGCCGCTGGCTTTTCCGACGGCCATCAGGGCCGCTCCTCCCTCGCTCATGATTGAGCGCACGTCGGCAAAGTCGAGATTGATCAGGCCAGGCACGGTGATCAACTCGGAGATGCCTTGAATGCCCTGGCGTAATACATCGTCGGCAACGCGAAAGGCCTGGGTGATGGAAGTCTTCTTCTCTACAATCTCCAGGAGCCGGTCGTTGGGAATGACGATGAGCGTATCTACCTTCTCTTTGAGACGCTCAAGACCCTCCTCGGCCAGTGTTCGCCGGCGGCTGCCTTCAAAGGTGAAGGGCTTGGTGACCACGCCGATTGCCAATGCCCCGTTGCTCTTGGCCAAATCGGCGATAATCGGTGCAGCGCCGGTACCGGTGCCCCCACCCATGCCACAGGTAACAAAGACCATGTCGGCCCCAGTCAAGATTTCGCGCAGGTCTTCGGACGACTCGTCGGCTGCCTTCTTGCCGATCTCTGGATCACCACCGGCGCCCAGGCCACGCGTCAACTTATCACCTATGCGCACACGCTGGGGCGCATTGCTCATTAACAGTGCTTGAGCATCGGTGTTGACTGCGATGAAATCAACGCCACGCAGTCCCTCCGCAATCATGCGGTTCACTGCGTTCGAGCCACCGCCGCCCACGCCGACGACCTTGATCTGGGCAAAATACTCGGCTTCGACTGATTGAGTTGCGTACTGCATCTCCCGTTCTCCTTGTCTTTAAGTAATTTCAGGTGACCAAGAAAAGTAGACTTGGCGTCGCTTGACCTCGGTTGCCAGTACTCCATCAAGATGATTCTGATGTACGATTTCGAGCCTCCATGGGAGCCTGATTGGGCATATCAAAATCACTTTGATGGAGTACTAGGCTCGTATCCCCCTTTCGGGCAAAAAGGCTCGCAGCCACCTTGGCAGCCTCGAATGCCCGTTGCGCCGTGTGCGGGACAGTTGTGGTGAATCGTGGCGAAAGCCCCACTGTAATAGCCCGATGCTGGTAGCATAGGCTGGGCTACCCAGGATATCGACCAGGCCGTGTAGGTCTTGCGGTGCGCCGATACGCACGGGCAAGTTGAGCATCTCCCGAGCGACGTCGCGGATGCCCGCTAGGTCTGCCGTGCCGCCGCACAGTACCACACCAGCCGGCAGAAGGCCGTCGTAGCCAGAGCGCTTGATCTCCTGCATAACCAGGTCAAAGATTTCCTCGACGCGTGCTGCGATGATCTGAGATAGAAACTGGCGCGAGCTACGTTGGCGTTCTCCCTCGCCGAACACGGCTATATCCACGGTCTCATTGGGATTCACGGACTGCGGGCGGGCGTGGCCGTGTTTGATCTTAAGCTCCTCTGCCGTTGTGAATGGGGTGCGCAGGCCGATGGCTATGTCATTGGTGATGTGTTCTCCACCGGTGGGCAGCACTACCGTGTGCCAGATGCTGCCCTCGATAAAAATGGCAATGTCGGTAGTGCCTCCGCCGATGTCGGCCAGGACCACCCCCATCTCACGCTCCACATCGGTCAGCACTGCCTCACCCGAGGCCAATGGTTCCAACACCAAAGCATCAATGCCTATTCCTGCTGTCTGCACGCATTTGACCAAGTTCTGGATGGAAGGGGTTGCGCCAGTGATGATGTGTGACTCTACCTCGAGGCGGTAGGCCTGCATTCCAAGTGGGTCCCGCACGCCATCATCGCCGTCAACGGTGTAACCACGGGGAATCACATGCAAGATTTCACGGTTATGCGGGATGGCAACCAGCCGGGCGGCGTCCAGGGCGCGCTCAATGTCGGCAGGTTGAATCCCGCGTTCCCCCCGGTTGATGGTCACCACCCCCCGGCTGTTGATAGCCGAGACATGGGCTCCAGCCAGGCCCACATAGGCATTCTCGATGCGATAGCCCGAGATTTGCTCTGCCTTCTCGACCGAGGCGGCGATGGCCTTGGTCGCCTCCTGCACATTGACCACCACCCCCTTACGAATGCCATGGGCCGGCGTCACGCCCACACCCACGATTCGCAAACCGCGCGCCTCATCAACCTCGCCGACCAGGGTACAGATTTTGGTTGTTCCGACATCAATGGCGACGATGGAGCGCTCCACGCTTTACCTCCACCTTCTAGTTGACAAAATTATGGAGGGTGTGACCAACAGTTTACCACAACCTATTGTGTTTTGCAAGGGTATATACCACAACATCTAGTATGCACTACCTTAAAATCCTGATGTTCAGAGAGTGCCGGCCACTGTCATTGGATACGCCTATTTATAGAAGGGCCTCTCTACAAACCTTACGTCGATGAATTGCGGCGACACGCCACGTGCCAACAGGTCCTTGTACAGGGCGACCAGGATGGTCAGCTTGGCGTCCATGTTTTGTGCGTCTCCCAGGTAGACAGGCCAGCCCTCGCGTGTCTGGAAACTTATGCCTGTGGCCTGTGAGTAACGCATGACCGACAGGTCCGGCAGCAGTTGGCGCAGGGCTATGGCCGCTTCCACAACGGAGGAGTTGAGCACCTGGCCTGACGTGACTACCTGGGCGTCGGCATCGATGATGGTTAACGTGTTGGTCAGCACGGCGCGCGGCGGGAGGATCGTCCCTTCGGCGTCTACCCACCATAGCGTATCACCCGTCTGCCACACAAGCTCTGGCTGGCGCTCTTCGACGGTGATGATCGCCCGCGCCGGAAGCTCTACCCTGACCTGAGCTGACCTGACATTGGGCAGTGTCTCCACCCGTGCGGCAATCGCAGTCGGGTCTACCCAGAAAACGCTCAACCCTTCCATCCCACTGGCAGTGTATACCTCGGCTGGTGTGACTACTGTGTTTCCCTCCACTTCCGCGCCATATACATAGAAGCGAGAAGAGTCGAAGATGGCGTAGATTACCCAGCCCAGTACTGCCAGCAGCAGAAGCGCTGTCAGACGAGAGGCGTGTGCCTGCCAGCGCCCAGATACTGGCGCCAATGACAGGCGAACGCGCTGGCTGCTGCTGGGATACTCGGTGCCCAGCCGCCGTTGCGAGCGGCTACCGCTTTGTCTACGGGCCACGCTGGTCATCTCCCTGATACTAGCCCCTCGCTACTCAATTCATCCCCCGGCCTGCGATGCGGTCGACGCGTCGAACGATGTTGCCGAACGCCCCCTATCTTGGTGGCGTTCAAGAGCGAGCTCAATCAGGCGGTCAATCAACTCGGAGTAGCTGAGGCCACTCGCCTCCCACAGCTTGGGATACATACTGATCGGGGTGAAACCGGGAATAGTGTTGATCTCACTAAGCCAGAGCTCGCCAGTGTGCGTGTCCATCAAGAAATCCACCCGGGCCATTCCGGCGCAATCTAGTGCTTTGTAAGCTCGAATGGCCACTTGGCGTGCCTGCTCCGCCTGCTCCGCCGAGATGGGGGCCGGGATAAGCAGTTGTGACGTGCCGTCGATGTATTTGGCAGCGTAGCTGTAAAACTCCCGGGAGGGGATGATTTCCCCCGGCACTGACGCAAAGGGGTCATCGTTGCCCAATACGCTGACTTCAATTTCGCGGGCGTGGATGCCCTGCTCGACCAAGAGCTTGCGATCAAAGTGGGCTGCCTCATCCAGCCCGGCCACGAGCTCCTCTCGACTGTGCACCTTGCGGATCCCTACGCTGGAACCCAGGTTTGCCGGTTTGGTGAACATGGGGTAGCGCAGGACCGCTTCGCATTCCTCGATCACCTCGTGTGGTTGTGTCTCCCAGGCCTTGCGCAAGATGACGTGGTAGGGCAGAACGGGCAGGCCGTGGGTGCGGAAGACATCTTTGGCCATGACCTTGTCCATGGCTATCGCGCTGGCAGTAACCCCTGCCCCCACGTAGGGCAATCCGGTCAGCTCCAAAAAGCCTTGCACCGTACCATCTTCACCGTATGGGCCATGCAACACCGGGAAGATCACATCCAGTTCCAGCGATGTGCCGAGCGTGGTGAGCGCGCGCTGGCCTGGCTCCAACGGGACCAGCACCGTCTGAGGGGCTGGTCCCTCCTGCCCGGTCGGAGCCACCAGCCCGGGTGGCATCTCGGCGGCAGCGCGCAGTGCCTTCATTGGATCGCCGCCTACTATCCAGCGCCCCTCTTTGGAAATGCCGATGGGCACCACCTCGTATTTGTCCTTGTCCATCGCCGTCATTATCCCTTGGGCGGAGGTCAGACTCACCTCGTGCTCGCCCGATCGCCCGCCAAAGAGGATACCCACCCGAATCTTGCGTCTGGTCATAGTTCAGCCCCTGGCTACCACGGATGTGGAAGTGTGGCCAGGGCCAGTAGCAGCACCAGGCTGACCAGCAGGCACAGGCCCCACCACAGCCAGCCCAGTAGTCTGCCCTGACCGGGCTCCGCGCCCAGGGCTAGCTCCGGCTCGGTCGTTCGCGCGGCGGAGATGTTGGGGCCAGTCGGCTGTTGTTCTGTAGGCCGCGAGATAACCGACAGCTTATTCGCTTTGCCAGTCTCCAATTTGCTCAATCTCCAGTTCTAGTTCAATGCCAAAGTCTGCCCGCACTGCCTGGCGCGTCAGTTCAACCAGGTGGGCGAAGTCGGCTGCTGTGGCATGCCCTAGGTTAACAAAGAAATTGGCATGCACAAGCGAAATCTGTGCGCCGCCCACCTGGGTACCTTTCAACCCGGCTGCCTCGATGAGACGACCAGCAAAATCGCCGGGCGGATTCTTAAACATGCTGCCGACGCTGGGCCCAGAAGGTTGGGTGGCCCGGCGCCGTTCGGTGTAGGCTGCCATGTGCCTCTCGATCTCCCCTGGTGGCCTGCGTCGTAGCTCGAGTTTGGCCTGGAGAACCACGTATTGCTCAAGGCGCTCGCTGGTCTGCCCACCGGCCCGCCGCTTCAGCCGGCTCGAGCGATAGCCATACTCGAACCAGGTGACCGGCTTCCACTGACGGCGCTGGCTTGTCCGCTGGTAAAGCTCAGCCTGCACCAGGCAGTCGGCTATAGACGACCCGTGCGCGCCCGCGTTGTTTACGACTGCCCCGCCGACCGTGCCGGGTACGCCAACTGCCCACTCCAGGCCACTCAGTCCGTGTTGAGCCAGCCGATTGGCAAGGGAGGGCAGGATAGTCCCCGACTCGACCAGCACATAGGGGAGCTGCTCCACCTCGCTTTTGAGCTCTTCGCCTGGAAAGGTAGTCCTCTGGCACCGATTCTGAACCACCAACCCGCGTACACCTCGATCACTGACGAGCAAGTTCGCTCCGCTGCCCAGTACAAGTACCGGGAAATCCAATTGCCAGGCCAGCCCGACGGCTGTGACCAGCTCATCCAGGCTGGTGACGGTCAGCCACAAGTCGGCTGGCCCGCCGACGCGCAACGTTGTGTGTGCTGCAAGAGGCTCGGCGCGCCGCAAGCGCTGTCCAAACCTAGCTTGCAGGGCCTCGGCCAGAATCTCGACGCCAGCGGGAGCGAGTGTGCTCACGAGACTGGCCCCTCCCCTCGTATCAGGCGCCCATCCCGCAGCCTGTCCCATATCATCTCTCCTACGCGGTATCCATCGCCCGCTCCCAGGGTGATCAGCACGTGGCCAGGGCGCAACTGATTGGCCAGGAAATCGGCTGCATCTTCCAGTGGGCCGATGTATCGCACGTTGGGATGCGCCATGCGGTCGACCAGGTCACGGCTGCTCACAGCCCCATTGTTGACTTCACGGGCAGGGAAAATGTCCACGACAATGACCTGGTCTGCATCCTCAAAGGCATTGGCGAAGTCGTCTAACAGGACACGGGTGCGCGAATAGGTATGCGGCTGGAAAACAGCCCAAATGGCACGCTTCGGATAGCGCGCTCGCGCCGCAGACAGAGTGGCTCGTAGCTCGGTAGGGTGGTGGGCATAATCGTCCACCACCACGACCCCGGAGGCTTCACCCTTGATCTCGAAGCGTCGCGCGACGCCTGTGAAACGAGCCAGCGACGCGGCCGCCTGGGCAAAGGGCACTCCCAGTCGCCGGGCGACTACCAGCGCAGCCAGCCCGTTTCTTACGTTATGCTTCCCCGGAATCCCCAGTGAGACATACCCGGCCCCTTCCTCGGCCTGCTTCAAAGCGTCTGCTCGGCGCACGTCAAAGTCGTAGCCGCCCCGCGCGTTGGTACGCAGTTCGACGGCACGCCACTCATTGGCCGAGTTCAATCCGTAGGTGACAACAGGTGCCAGCTCAGGGGGCACGGTATCCCGGCTGGGCCTGCCAGCTTCTTTCAACAGGTCTTGCACACTTGGCTCATCGCCGCAGGCAACCACCAATCCCCCAGGCGGCACCAGGGCCACGAATTCCCGGAAGGCCTCTTGCATGGAGCTCGGCGTAGGGTAGCAGTCAGGGTGATCCCATTCTACTGTTGTGATCACGGCAATCTCCGGGTGCAGGCCCAGGAAAGTATGGTCGTATTCATCGGCCTCGACAATGAACAGGTCGCCGCGGCCGGCTGCAGCGTTGGTGCCCAACTGCGGAATATCCCCGCCGACAATGAACGTCGGGTCCAGGCCCGCATCCCGCAGAATGAGGGCGATCATGGCGGTGGTCGTAGTCTTGCCGTGGGTGCCGGCCACGGCCACCCCCCGCTTTCCGGCCATCATTTGGCCCAGCCACTCGGCCCGCTTGAGCACAGGTATACCTCGCCGGCGGGCTTCTTCCACCTCCGGGTTGCCTTCAGGCACCGCCGAGGAGACCAGGACCAGGTCGGCTGCGCCCACGTTTGCCTCGGCGTGGCCAATGGTCACCACCGCACCCTGCCGCCTAAGCCGATCGGTGACCGGTGAGGCGCGCAGGTCGCTGCCGGAGATGGTACAGCCCTGCTCCAGCAGCACAGTGGCGATGGCCGATAGCCCTGCTCCCCCAATCCCGATGAGATGAACCCGCCTTGCCTGCATAGGCCCTTCTACTTCTTCTCCGCTCCTTCTTTAGCGGCGCCCTTGGGCTTCTGATAGCCCCACGGCTCGCGCTTTCCTTTGCGCGACACTCGATTAGCCAGAACCAGGGCCAGGACTATGACCCCCAGCCCCAAAATAAGGACGTAAGGGCTGTCCGCAAAGGCGCTCTCCGACGGCACCCCCGTTACAGCTATGGTTAAGCTCTCGGGCGCGGCTGATTGGGCGGTGAGCCCGGTATCCGGAAAGAAGCGTCCCACGATGAATTCGATGAACAGGTTGACGGCGAGATATCCGTTGATCGCCCCCAGAATGCCGCCGAAGATGCGGCTGGCTACACTCATGGTGCGCCCACCCAGCGTGACCTTGCTGAGGAAATATGAGATCAAGATGACGATGATCAGGATAATGACGTACATGGAGCGATCACTCGGATCCAAAACGATGGGCGGCGTAGTTTCAGCCGCCGCGGTCGCCTCCGCGCCGCCGAATATTGCTCCAAACACACCGCTGACGAGATTCCAGATAATCTCTATGATGTTGTTAATGAACTGAATGATCTTGTCCGCCAGTTCCGGTTGGGTCAGGAAGATGGTCAACAGGACCAGGGCAACGGTGGTGATCGCTTCGCGCCACCAACCTCGCAGGAAGCCGCCCAAGGCGAATAGGGCCACGACGATGAGGGCGAGCGTTTCAAAATTGAGGGTTATGATGCTCATGAGCTCTTACCTTGCCGGCTGCCGGCAGCCTCGAGTAACAACTGTGCGATGCGCTGAGCTGCATCGGGTTGGGCCAGTTGGCGGGCCGCATGCCCCATAGCAGCCCGGCGCTCGTCTTGGGCCAGCAGGTCAAGCACAGTGGGGACCAAATCCCTCTCCAGGTCGGCGTCGGCGATGGCAGTGGCGGCCCCGGCCTTCAATAAGTAGCGGGCGTTGTCCCATTGATGTGCCCCTGCGTAAGGGTAGGGAACCAGCACCGCTGGCAGGCCAGTGGCTGGGAACTCACCCAGGACGGAGGCGCCGGCCCGTGACACTACCAGGTCGGCAGCCACCAATGCGTCGACCATCTCCTCGTACATGTAAGGGTACGGGCGGTAGCGTGCCTGCAGTGAACCAGGTAGGGATGCCCGCTGCGCCAGGGTCCATTCGGCATCGCGCTGGCCACTGAGGTGGATCACCTGGGCTGCTTCCAGCAGCGTGGTGAGCCCTTGCACCACGGCTCGATTGATGCTGTGGGCTCCCTGGCTGCCACCATAGACCAACAACACTGGCAAGCCCTCCTCCATGCTTAGACCCAGGCGAGCTCTCGCTTCGCCCGCATCTCGCTCAAACAACTCAGATCGGACCGGATAGCCTGTCACCACGACCTGGCTGGCTCGAAAGTAGCGCGCTGCTGGCGGTGCAGTCAGCGCCACCCGCTGGGCAAAGCGTGCCAGGACACGGATGGCCAGCCCCGGTATCATATCTGGCAGGTAAATAACCACTGGCACACCAGCTAGGCGGGCAGCCAGTGTCACGGGCACACACACGTAGCCGCCGGTGACAAACAAAACGTCTGGCTGGAGGGCTGCCACCAGTCGGCGCGCCTGCCAAAGGCCACGGCTGAGCGCCCCTAGCCCCTCCAGGATTGCCAGAGGATCCTTGCCACGCAGGCCTGCCGCCGATATGCCCTCGAATCGAATTCCCGCGCGCGCCGTCAGACTCTCTTCCACGCCCCCAGCACTGCCCACCCAACATACGGCCGGAGGCTGAGGGTTATTTGCTGCCAGCCAGTCGGCGACGGTCAGCGCTGGGTACACGTGACCGCCCGTCCCGCCGCCGGATATCATGAGACGCACGGCCAACCTCTTCCTGATCCTCGTGGTGCTCTGACTCTTCGGGGAGGGTACCCCGCGAGATCGCCAGCAACAGGCCAATCCCAGTCATCGAGACTACCAGCGACGATCCACCAAAGCTAATGAAGGGCAACGGTATGCCGCTGAAGGGCACGGTGGCGGTTACTACCGCCATGTTGATCAGCGCCTGAAAGATGAAGCTGAAAGTAATGCCGCCAGCCAGCACCGTGCCGAATGCATCTGGGGCGGCCATGGCCACGCGGAATCCTCTATAGGCTAACAAGGCAAATAGGCCAATCAGCATCAAACAGCCGATCAGTCCCAGTTCCTCGCCCAAAATGGCGAAGATGCCGTCCGTGTGCGAGGCGGGGATGTAGCCGAATTTCTGGCGGCTGGCTCCCAACCCCAGTCCTGTAATGCCGCCTGACCCCAGAGCGATGAGAATCTGCCGTATCTGATAGTTGCTGCCAAGCTGATCGCCCAATGGGTTGAGAAATGCCGTAATACGTGCCAGCCTATACTCAGAGCGGGTCACCAGTGCTACGAAGGTGATGCCTCCCAGCAGGGCGCTGGCCAGCATCTGCCAGAAATCGCCGCCTGCGATGAAGAACATGGCAACAGCCGTAGCAGCAATCAGCACCGCTGTGCTGAAGTCAGGCTGCAGCATAATCAGGCCAGTAACGAACCCAAGCAGAATTGCGAAGGGGATGAGTCCGTAAGTTACTTGCCGAATGCGAGCGCCCTTGGAAGAGAGCCAGTCAGCGATGTAAATGATGATGGCCAGCTTGGCCAGTTCACCGGGCTGTACCGATCCTCCCAAGAGCCAGCGCTGAGCTCCAAACCGGCTGCCGCCCACAAACAGTACCAGACCCAGCAGCAGCACCGCACCCGCCATAATGGGGATGGACCATTTGCGCCAGGTGTGGTATTCGATCCGTGCGGTTACGATCATCGTAATCAGGCCCACGCTCATCCACAGCAGTTGGCGGATGAAGAAGAAACTCGGCTGCCCGTGAAGCTGATAGCCCAGGGCAAAAGTCGCGCTGTATACCATCATCAGCCCCACAATCAGCAGGGCAGCTATGATGACGATCAACAAGTAATCGTACCTGTGAGTGGTTTCCATTGGTTGAATGAGTTATCACCTCACGGGACAGGCATCAGCGGCCCTGAATACACGTGGCGTCACGCCACGTCATCTGTGCAGCGGCCTGGCCAATTGTCCACCCGCACCATCCTGGGTTTGAGCCATAAGATGGTTCACCATATCCCGAAAACGCTCTCCGCGTTGGGCAAAGTCCTGAAAGGAGTCGAAGCTGGTGCAACCAGGCGCAAGGAGCACCACCTCGTCGGGGTGAGCCACTTGTGCCGCCACAGCTACAGCATCCTCGAGTGTTACACAGCGGTGCAGCATGGGCCGGTGGGAATTCACTGTAGTATCGCCTTCGATTTTGGCCCTCTCGCGCTCTGTTTCAAGCGCCTTGGCGATCAGCTCAACAGCCTCGCCGAACAAGATTACGTGCCGGGTGCGCCGCAGCATCAGCCGGGCGGCTTCTTCCCAGGGCAAGTGCTTGTCGCGGCCGCCCGCCAGCAGTATGATGGGCTCAACGAATGATCTGATGGCGGCGACCAGGCGTTCCGGGCTGGTGGCGATACTGTCGTTGTAATAGCGAACTCCGCTCACCTCACCCACCAGTTCGAGTCGATGCGCGACCCCGGTGAAGGTCGTGGCCACCTCCTGTATGGCCTCGATCGGTACGCCCAAGGAGTCAGCAACGGCACAAGCCGCTAGCACGTTGTCCACATTGTGTTCACCCCGCAACCGCAGTTCAGCTACGCGGCAGACACTCCGCGGAGGCCTGTCCTGCGGGACGCGCAAGGTGATGATCGCCTCACGGCCTTGCCCGGACAGATATGCACCGTCGCTTTCTAGAGAATCTAGCTGCCCTGAGCGCAACCTGCCGAACCAACGCACGCGACCGACCAACCCCTGGCCCAGAGCCTGCGTAACCTGGTTGTCCATACCCATTACAGCGGTGTCACCAGGCCGGCGATAGGCCACAATAGCCCGTTTGGCATGGATGTAAGCCTCCATAGTAGGATGACGATCCAGATGGTTAGGCGTGATGTTCAGGATGGCGGCGACACTCGGGCTCCAGCCGGCCAGCAAGGGCAACCACATGAGATCACAGTCCCGCACGTGCTCGTTGGCTGAGTGATGAAAGTACTCAAGCT
>Ga0233417_10000277_pt1 | contig 14953 bp, 17 predicted proteins | sample Sed_MG_FD_189023 | JGI IMG/M metagenome (GOLD analysis project Ga0233417, IMG submission 189023) | Sediment microbial communities from Lake Towuti, South Sulawesi, Indonesia - Sediment_Towuti_2014_0.5_MG | ecosystem: Environmental > Aquatic > Freshwater > Lake > Sediment | place: Indonesia... | reverse complement strand
CCAATTTTTTCTAAACTTGCACAAACTACTTCTTCAGGTATAAAAACTGAAATCGATTTTAACTTTTTTTCAGACAATGTATTCAAATTATATTTTTTAGATATAAACATTGGTACGTTGAAAACAATAAATAATTCCTAGAAGTGTCATTTCTCGCATTGAAAAAATTTGCTCTATTAATATCGTCAATATTAATTTCTAGCTTTGTAATTCCTTCATTTGCACAAATGGAAAATAAGGATGTTCATGTACATCCAGCCACACTCGGGGATAGAAAAGCCTCGATGAATTTTACGATTCCAGAAAAACTTGATGCAAAACAAGATTTTACCTTATCGTTGATCCTTTATGATGAAACCAATAAGAAAAATTTTCAACATGTAACAATCAAATTAGCTATACTACAAAACAATACAAACACTCCACTAATTAATGCACTCTTTTATAACAAAAATGGCCAAATTGAAATAGATTTCAAATATCAGCAATTTGATAAACCTAGAATCATTATTCAGGCTCCTCAGGAAACATATCTTGGAGGTTATATGAGTGAGTTTGGTAGTAGGATTATTGCAAGACAGAACGTCCTTACCAATGGACTCTATACTTTAGAAGCTACAGTAATATCGATAGATTCTCCTGCACGATTTATCGATAAAGAAATTGTTTTTAAAAAAGAAATTCAGATAGACGAACAGCTAAAAGACATACATGAGGAGATAAACATTCCACCTTGGGTTCGTAACAACGCCAAGTGGTGGTCGAATGGCGAAATTGATGATAAGACATTTGCAAGCGGGATTCAATTTATGATAAAAGAAGGAATCATCAAAATCCCCACCACAGAAAATGTGGAAGCAAGTAAAGACGTTAAAATTCCCGAATGGATCAGAAACAACGCCAAGTGGTGGTCAAATGGCGAAATTGATGATAGAACTTTTGCGAACGGAATTCAATACCTAATCAAAATTGGCATAATAAGTAGTTGAATTCTGAATTCTCTGTAAATTCCTCTCTATAACAAAAAAGAAAATCTTAAACAAATTTTAACTAGTTTTTATGAAACAAATCCGCAGAGGTCGCCTAGCCCGGCATGGCGTGGGCCTTGAGAGCCTATGTGCGCAAGCACGCGGGGGTTCAAATCCCTCTCTCTGCGCTCTATTTTCCTATTCTTCCAAGTTCTGCTAAAAGTGCAGAGAGCTGAATTTCTGGATTTGCACCAATAATCAATCTATAATCATATTTTGCTATTGTTTCTAAGATCTCATCTAATTTTCCAGTCTTTATCTTGTAAGATTCTTCATTTAGATATTTTAGAAAGTCTGATTCCGACATACCATACACTTTGATTATCTCTATCATCTTGGTTCTAGCATCAGATAATCTTCCTGCAATAGCTAGTTTAAGAATTTCGCCAACATCATTTACTCTTGAAAGACCAGCTGATATTTTTACATTTGATTCGTTTACAATTCCAAGACTTGCCACTGCTTGTAATATGTTTATGGCATGACGCATATCGCCTTCTGAATAACTATAGATTGTTTTCAGTCCTTTTTGGTCAAACTTCACTTTTTCTTTTTTACAGATTTCTTCAAGATATGGTAGCACCTCCTCTTCTGAAATTCTCGTGAACTTGAATATGGCACACCTACTTTGAAGTGGTTCTATAATCTTTGATATGTTATTTGCAATTAAAATAAATCTACAATATCTTGCTGTATCTTCTATGATTCTACGTAAAGCTGTCTGTGCATCTGAAGTCATTTCATCAGCCTCATCTAAAATTATTATTTTAAATGGGATTTTTACATCCAATCCTGAAAACCGTGCAAATTTCTTAACTCTATCTCTTACCATGTTTATGCCACGCTCATCAGATGCATTAAGCTCAAGAGTATGGTCCTTCCAATGTTCTCCAAGTATCTCATATGCAAGACAAATAGCAGCAGTTGTTTTTCCAACTCCTGCAGAACCAGAAAACATAAGATGTGGTATTTCTGATGTGTTTTTTAAAAGTGATTTTAGGCTACCTATGACTTCTTTTTGATTTATTATTGAAGAAAGATTCATTGGACGATATTTTTCTACCCACATTGTAGCCTCGGTCATACGCTGTTACCTTTCTCTCTCACTAATAAAATTACGGCTAAGATCAAATGATCAAAGCTAGTTGTTAACGGAATTGATCGATCGATCCCATTAAATCCTAGGATGGAGTTTCATGCACAATGGAGATTTCAGACCTGGCTCAAGTACATACTATAGGATATGGACTACAAGACGTCAAGGTGACCTTTAACCACGATATCAAAGTAGATGCATCAGACGTATCCATTGATGCAAAACATGGAGAAATTATTAGTATGCCACGTTGGGTTGCAGAGATACTGGCATCTGATAAACTTGTAGATATACAGGATACTGATATGATTGTAGCCTTAAAACAAGCGCTAGTAAAGGAAAATGTACAGGGTGACTTTGATCTTTCTACACTAGATATTGATTTTTACATTAAAATACGAGCATACATGCAAAGACTTCCACAACAAGATCAGGATAAGATAGAAAGTATGCTAAACACACTTATGAGAAAAAGACAAGGAAAAATAATTAGACTGGCAGACTCATCAAAAATGACATCAGAACTTGCGAAAAAATTATCTATAGAAGAACGTGCTTTATTTGATGTAATACACGCACAAAGTGTAGACTTTCAAAAACAGATCTTAGGTGACAAGAGATGACACTAGTTTCAGAATCGGTATCATCAGAAGGAAGACGACTGGATCAAGTAAAAGAATTTCTGATTCAATTCAAAGACAAATCTGGTGATTACAAGTATGTAGAGGAAATAGATCAGATGATGGCAAAGAAAGTCCAATATCTTGTAGTAGATTATAATGACTTGGTATCTTATCCTGAAATAGAATCTATTTTTAATACAAAACCAGATGAAATGCTAAATGTATTTGCAAATGCAATAAAAGACATTCTTAAAGAAAGATTCCCACAATATGCAGAAAAAATTCAGCATGATATCAGAGTAAGAATAGCAAATTATCCTGCTCAACGTAGTTTACGTGAGATAAACGCTGAAATCATTGGAAGGATGACAAGCGTATCTGGAATGGTAGTCAGATCCTCTGAAATCAAACCACTTGCAAAGGAACTCATCTATATTTGTCCTGAGGGTCATAGAACTAAGCGAGTTCAAGAAAAAGGACTCGAATTTAGTGAACCATTAAAATGTGATAATGGAAAGTGTACTCATAAGGACCTGGAGCTCAGCCCTGAAGAAAGCCGATTTATTGATTTTCAAATGGTTAGGTTACAGGAATTGCCAGAAGACTTGCCTCCTGGTCAACTGCCGCATTATGTTGATGTCACAGTATTGCAGGATTTAGTTGATAATGCAAGACCAGGTGACCGTATAATACTTACAGGAATAGTACGAATTGAACAAGAACACATCCCATCTATGCGTGGCAAAAGTGGGATCTACCGATTAAGAATTCAAGGAAATAACATAGAATTTCTTGGTGGAAGAGGAACAAAAACTTCCAGAAGTACAGAACGAGAAGAAATTTCAACATAGGAAGAAAAAATAATCAAATCACTTGCAAAAAATGCTGATATTTATGAAAGATTAATTGCATCATTTGCACCTCACATTAGTGGTCAAGATATTATAAAAGAAGCAATTCTGCTTTTGATCGTAGGTTCTACACAAAGAATTCTTGCAGATGGTGCAAAAATTCGTGGCGATATAAACATATTTCTTGTTGGAGACCCCGGTACTGCAAAAAGTGAGATGCTAAAATTCTGTGCAAGGATTGCACCTAGAGGATTATACACTTCTGGAAGGGGTTCTACAGCAGCAGGACTTACTGCAGCCGTAGTTCGAGACAAAATAGGTATAATGATGTTAGAGGCAGGTGCGGTTGTTCTTGGAGATCAAGGTCTAGTTTGTATTGATGAGTTTGACAAAATGAAACCAGAAGATCGAAGTGCCCTGCACGAAGTCATGGAACAACAATCTGCTAGTATCGCAAAAGGAGGTATTGTGGCTACACTCAATGCAAGAACATCAATTCTGGCTGCAGCTAATCCTATGTATGGAAAATATGATCCGTTTAAAAACATTACAGAAAACGTAAACCTGCCAATTCCATTGCTTACAAGATTTGATCTAATTTTTGTAGTTAGAGATGTACCATCAAAAGAAAAAGACACAAGAATAGCAAAACATATCCTTAACCTTCATAGAAGTTCACCAACTGATACAAAATCACTAATTGATGTAGATATACTTACAAAATATCTATCATACGCCAAAAAAATGGAACCGGTTTTAACAAAAGAAGCCGAAGACAAAATTCTGGAATATTATATGAAAATGAGAAATGTTGAATCTGAAGGAATGATAACTGTGACTCCTAGACAGCTTGAAGGATTGATCAGATTATCTACTGCTAGAGCAAGATTGTTGATGAAAGATCAAGTAGATGCGGAAGATGCAGAACGTGCTATTTTCTTAATAGAAAGCATGTTACAAGATGCAGGTGTAGATGTTAATACTGGTCAGGTTGATCTGGGTGTACTCCAAGGTAAGCCTCATAGTGAAATTTCTAAGATGCAACTATTCATGGATGTCATGAAGTCACTTGAGGGTGACGAAAAAAGGCCAGTTGAAGAGAAAACGTTTGTTAAGGAACTAGTAAAAACAGGCAAATTCACTGAAGAAGAAGCACGCAAATATATCAAAAAACTTCAACGTGAGTCAGCTATTTATGAATCAAAACCCGGTCATTATAACCGAGTATGAAAATATCGGATCTTAACTTACCAAAAACCGCAATTGAATTTCTACATAAAATTGAATATGATGAACTTTATCCAACACAAGAAGATAGTGTAAATGCAGGAATTCTGGAAGGAAAAAGTGTCCTTGTATCTGCACCAACTGCAAGTGGAAAAACACTAATTGCAGTACTTGCCATGATTAATCATCTTTCTAGTAAAAAAGGAAAGATAGTATATCTTAGTCCGCTCCGTGCTCTGGCAGCAGAAAAATTTTCTGAATTTCAAAAATTAGAATCTGTAGATTTTGGAAGAAAAATAATAGTTCAAATATCAACTGGAGATTTTGATAATGCAGACAAAATTCTTGAAAAAAGCGATATAATCGTACTTACAAACGAAAAAATGGATTCGCTTATCAGACATGGAGCAGAATGGATTAATAACATAAGTCTTGTCGTTGCTGATGAAGTACACCTTCTTGGTGAACGCGATAGGGGTCCAACACTTGAAATCGTTTTGACCAAACTAAAGTTATTGCAACAAAAACCACAGATTCTTGCTTTAAGCGCCACTGTTACAAATGCAAGAGAAATCTCTTCATGGATCGGCTGTGATTTGATAGAAAATGACTGGAGACCAGTACCACTATGGGAAGGAGTCTACGATAGTGGAACAGTAAGAATGCAGAATGGGAAAAAGTTTGAAGTTGAGTCAAGTATGAGAGGACCTTCAGTAGATCTTGGTATAGATTCTGTAAAAAATGGTGGCCAGACAATTCTATTTGCAGAAACAAGATCGCGTTCTGCTACTCTTGCAGCAAAAGCTTCCGATGTTGTAAGTAAAAATCTTGACGAAGATGAAAAAAATCAACTTGATAAAATATCACAACAAATACTTGAAGACAACGAACATACGGAACTTGTAAAAAATCTTGCCACGCTTATAAAAAAAGGAGTAGCATTTCATCATGCTGGTCTTAATCAGAAATGTCGTGAAACAATAGAATCAGAATTTAGGAATGGAAAAATAAAATTACTCACATCCACCCCAACTCTTGCAGCAGGAGTAAATCTGCCAGCGCGACGTGTAATTATATCAAGCGTGAATAGATATGATGCAAAATTTGGTGGGAACAAACCTATCAGCATTCTTGAATACAAACAGCTTTGTGGCAGAGCAGGAAGACCACAATATGACAAATTTGGGGAAGCGATAATTGTTGGAAATTCTAACAGTGATGAACTTCTTGATTATTATGTAAATGGAACTCCAGAACCAATTTTATCAAAACTGACAGATGACAGAGCCTTAAGAATTCATGTTTTAAGTTTAGTTTCTACAAGTCCCGGAATCAAAAAAGATGAGATAATGGATTTTTTTGCAGAAACTCTAGCAGGTTCACAAATAAGAAAACCTACTATGAAATTCAAGATACAAATTACATTAGATTATCTTGAATTGGAAGAGATGGTGAAAGAAAAAGGAGGCAGGTTTGTAGCGACCGAATTTGGTAAAAAGACTTCAATGCTTTACATTGATCCACTAACAGCTGTTTCTTTTAGGAAAGCATTACAAAAAACTTCAAAGCGTAAAAATCACACTTTTGGGTTTCTTCATCTTATTACAAACTGTGAAGACTTTTTTCCTAAATTTTCATTGCGTAACAAAGACTATGAAACTATAGGTACATTACTTGAAAATCACGTATCTGAATTAATTGAACCTATTTCAGAGTATGAATGTTCGAGAAGTCTTCTAGCCTTACATGGGTGGATAAATGAATCAAGTGAAATTTTCCTTTCAGATAACTTAGGAATAGAATCAGGTGATATGCATAGAATGGTAGAAACCAGTGATTGGCTTGTGTATTCCTTATATGAACTTGCTAAACTTGAATCACGAGATGATATTCTTGACGAATTGAATATTCTAAGGCAAAGAATTTCTTATGGAATAAAAGAAGAACTTGTAGAACTGATTAAGATACATGGAATTTGTAGAATACGATCACGCATATTATACAAGAATGGAATCAAAAACCTTTATGACTTATCTAAAATTTCAATAAAAGACTTGGCAAAAATAAACAAGATAGGATCATCTCTTGCAGAAAATATCAAAGCACAACTACGAAAGGTATCATAATGTTTGATCAAATCGTTCCAGCTATACTAATTTCTATTGTGGCATTTTTTTTAGTTTATGTAATAACACCATTCTTGATTCGTACTCTAGAAAAAAGAAACTTCACAGTAAAAGACTATCATAGAAAAGGTGGAGCTATGATACCAAGACCTGGTGGCCCATCAATCTTAATTGGAATCATCGCTTCAGAGATTACGTTATACCTCTTTTTTCCAACTACTGCAATAATTACAATTATTATTACTACTTCACTTGCTTTTGTAGTTGGAATAATTGATGACAGATGGGCTCTAGGCGGGTGGTTCAAACCACTGGCTCTTGCTGCCTCCGCTATCCCGATTATCTTTTTAGGTGCATATGACTCAAATCTCGCATTTCCACTTTTTGGTTCGTTTAAAATCCCAGCACTTTACCTGGCATTAATAATATTCATTATTCCAATAACTGGTAATACTATAAATTCAATTGATGTTTTAAATGGCGTCGCAAGTGGTTTCATGACTATTGCAAGCTTTGCACTGACTATTTCTCTTTTTATAATGCAACATTATGAAATTGCAATAGCAAGTCTACCGCTTGGATTTGTTTCATTAGCTTTTTACAAATACCACAAATTTCCTAGCAAGATATTTCCAGGGGATTCAGGTGCACTAACTCTTGGCGCAATGTATGGTGTTATAGCAATACTTGGTCATGTGGAGATAGTCGCTGCAATCGCACTTTTACCAGCTGTGATAAATTCATTTTTATTTTTATCTAGTGTAAAACGCATAGTAGAGCACAGACAAATAAGAAATCCCACTACTATTACTCCTGACTTTAAACTCATGGTGAATAATGATAAAGATGCACCAGTTACACTCTTGAGTCTTATTCTTGCAGCAGGTCCTATGACTGAAAAACAAATTGTATCTGTTATCTTCAAACTGGCGTTATTCTCCGCCTTTCTAGCAATTGTAACTTCCTTTATGATGGAAATAAAAATATGAAAAATCATGCTATTTTCTCATTCATCCTTGTAATGTGGATTCTAATCATAATCGGTGGTGGTTTGCTAGTTATATTCACATCCATGATCTCAATGGAGGGATATATTACAGTCGGTTCTTTAGAATTGTATTATGCTTCTATCGCTAAAGCCTTGTTTGCAATAATTTTAGTAATTATCTGGGTTTATGTTCTTACTAGAATAAAGAATTGGGTGTTTCACAAAAAGATAAAAAACTAACCGCTTTCCCATTTCTTTCTTTTATCATCGTACACTTCACGTGTATATTTGATTTTTGCAGGTACTCCAACAACTACCATATTAGGAGGAACATCTTTTGTAACAACTGCTCCCATTGCTACTACGCTATTTTTACCAACAGTTATGCCTGCTTTAATAACAGCGCGTGAACCAATAATAGCGCCATCTTCTATTGTGATGCCGATGAGTCTTTTGCTTGTTGGATATGGATCATTCGTTAAAACTGCCGCCGGTCCAATGAAGACATTTTTTCCTATTCTAGAAAGGGGCGGAATGTAAACTAAACCTTCAATCATAGTATTTTCTCCTATCTTTACATTGTAATCAATATGAGTAAGTGAACCAATTTTTACATTATCGCCAATCTCCGTATTGTCACCAACATATGCAAAGTGCCATATGCGAACATTATTTCCTATCTTTGTTTTTTCTGAGATAAAATTTGTTACCAAATTAATCATAAATGCCAAGGAAATGCTTGTCTAGTTATTTTTTCTGGCAACAAGGATTGGTTTTTTTTTAAAAATTCAATATCTTGATTTTTGTCTCTAAGTTCATCAGGCAGCATTATTGGAATCTCCTCTATTATGGGATAAAATCGAGAACATTTTGTACAATATATTACTCCTTCCAATACAGTTTGATCTTTAGAATTTGATTCAAAAATTTCAAGTGGAAACTGCTTGTCCATTGGGCATGCAAGTATTTCAAGCATTTTTTTATTCATTTCAGGTCTAGATAAATTGGAATTCCTTTCTGGCTAGATAAAAGTGCCGCTTCTGCAATCTTTGTTGTGTTTACTGCGTGTTCCGGTTTTACTAATGGTTTTTCTTTACCTTCACAAGCAGCAAGAAAATTCTTTATCTCTAAAAATAATGGTTCTTTTATCTCCTTTCTAGGAATCTCTGTACCGTTATTTGTCTCAACCTTCACTTCCTGAGAAATAAAATCTGAAGATATTATTGCATCACCACACACTGCATTGAACTTTCTTACTCTCGTAGGAGTTATCCAGTTTGATGAAATGATTGCTACTTTACTATCCTTAAAACCAAGCATAATAGTCGCAAAATCTTCATGATCATGCCTTATTTTTCCGGATCTTGCAAAGACAACCTCTGGGGTATCATCAAAAAGCCACATTGCAGTATCAATATCATGAACTGAAGTATCATAAATTATTCCAACATCCTTTATGTGTAATGGCATTCTGTTTTCTCTATGGAACTCTAACATAATGAGTTCGCCATATTTTTTTGATTTAACGTAATCTTTTATCAACGCAACTGCTGGATTGAACCTTTCAATATATCCACATGTTAGTACTACTTTATTTTTATATGCAAGATTCTGAAGCTCATCTCCCTCATGGGAAAAATATGTCATTGGTTTTTCTATAAAGACATTTTTCTTTTTTTGTAGAAGAGTAGTTGCAATAGAAAAATGAGTAGAAGTTGGAGTGCAAACAAAGGCAGCATCAAATTTCTCTGATTTTAAAAGCAAATCCAAAGATGAATAATGATTTACCAAATATTTTGTCCCAAAATCCTTAGCTCTGTTTGAATCTACATCACAAATGGCAGTTAAAACTCCCATCTGTGAAAGGATTCGTGCATGATTTTTACCCCATCCTCCAACTCCTATCTGAATGACTCTCAATTCTAGTACACTGCCGTTATCCAATGGGCGTATTTTTTATTCTTGGCCATTACTATGTCTGAATAAATAGAACTGATTTGTTTTGATATTTTTCCAGCCCTTCCATTTCCAACCTTTTTTCCATCAATAGATATGACTGGAGTTATTTCTGCCGCAGTTCCAGTAAGGAAAATCTCATCTGCAAGATAAAGTTCGGTACGAGGAATTTCTCTTTCTATGACTTTATACCCTTCATTTTGAGCTATTTCTATTACCGACTCCCTTGTTATCCCTTCTAACGCAGATGAGCTAGATGGGGGAGTTATGATATTTTCATTTCTTATAACAAAAATATTTTCACCGGGAGCCTCACTTACGTTTCCTAAATGATCAAGTAGTATAGATTCATCGTATCCATTACGTTTTGCTTCCTGAGTTGCTAATATTGAGTTCAGATAATTACCTCCCATCTTAGCAAGAGGGGGTGTTGAAATATCTTGAATACGTCTCCATGAGGAAATTCCCGCTTTTATTCCATTTTTATTAAATAAATCTCCAAATTCAAACATGACGATGACAGTATGTGTTGGAGCTCTTTCTGTCACATTCAAGTTTATTCCATATTCTCCAACAAAATAAAACGGTCTGATATAACATGACTGTCTTACATTATTTTTTTTACAAAGCTGAATTATGGCATTCGAAATTTCTTTATTTGTAAATTTCAAAGTAATGGAATATATTTTACCAGAATTTCTGAATCTTTTAATATGATCATCCAGTCTAAAAATATTCAAGTTTTTTGAATTCCAATAACCACGTAACCCCTCAAAAACCGAAGTTCCATAATGAATAGCATGTGTCATGACAGGAACTTTTGCTTCTTCTGATCTTAGAAATTTTCCATCAAACCAAGCAAATTTTGCATTAAAAGATTTCATATTAAACAACGAAATAGTCTATAATTAATCTATTTCTACCAAAAACCATGTTTTGGAAATTTCATACCAAATAATCTATATGTAAGATCTTCGGCAGAGGAGTATTTCTTAACTATATCCCAATTTTCGTGTATTATTTTAATAACCTCCGTAGGAACATAGTTTTCCCAATTCGAATCTTTCCCAAGGGCAGCATCAAACATTTTTTCTTTTACATACGATGCTGAGATTTTTTTCCTTATGCCAATTCTTGGTTTTAATCCATATAGTTTGAGTACAAAGCCTTCTGCCTTATCACCAGTATATGTGAAATAATCACATGAAACACCATCCAGAATCTGTTTTTTTATCTTCCATGAGAAGGGAGAAAGTAATGGTGGCATGTATTTAATGAAAGGTGCAGAAAATGCATAGTTTGAAAGAATCGAGATTGACTCACCAAATATCGCTTGGAGCATCTTCTTTCGTAATTGAAAATTAAAAGGAAAACTCCTACTGTTGATCTCCTCTCCTCTGTTAATAAATAAGACTGGAAAAACTCTGACCTCGTTTGCTTTTTTGAGTTCTTCTATGATCTCTACATGCGCTTTTGTTACAGGATTCAGATGGGCTAGATAAATGGCAATTGTCAATTGTACCACATACTAGAAACTTCGTATATTTCAATGCTTGATGTAATTATTTTATAAAATACTAAATTTAAGAACTGATTCTTAAAAGATGGTTTTATTATTTCTCATTTTCAAGAATAATTTGTGCACAAGACTAATAAATTGCTATGAAGCGAAAGGTTACAGAAAATGAATTCAAAAATACTCTTGTCACTCTTGATGCTTTCTTTACTCTTAATGCCGATCGCTTCTAGTTATGCTATGTCTAGCGAATACATGCCTATGAAAGATAAATCATCGATAAAAAAAAACATACCAGTAGGTTCAAGCATGGAAAAAATAAGACATATGGGACAAACAAAAATTGAAAACCCATACTTTTTCCAAATTGATGATACTACTGTAAAAATAAAACGCGGAACCGTTACAGTATCTGGTCATGGGGTATACAATCCGGATCAAGATTTGATTTCTGCTTGGGGGAAATATTCTATTTCTATAGGAAGCAGAGAACTTAGTGGAAGTTGGATAGCAGCTAATCTAGTTAGTGGAAAAGGAAATCCATATGGCGTGGATTCTGATGAATCTCACGTGCATTTTATTGGTAAGACCTTGAGCTTAAAAGATCCAAAATATTCAGGTAATAACGCAAAACGAGAATCTGTAATGAGAGGTTCACATCAGATTTGGATATCAGCTAACGCAGAGGAAGGAAAACTCTGTGTTTATGGTTCATACGTAGGTGCTCCAAGTCCAAGGAATGCATGTGTAGAAACAGACACAATTTCAATAACAAAATAAACTTTTTAAAATCTGGGGACGATGGGACTTGAACCCACGACATCCAGCGCCCGAGGCTGGCAGTCTACCAAGCTGACCTACGTCCCCGTAGATCAGCCCCTGGCTATACAATATTATCTTTTCAAGAGAAACTTTATCCTATCCGTACGATTCGTACTTAATCTCAAAGCTCTTGTCTGGCCGCTTGTTTCTTTCAGTGACAAAACCCTTTGGTCCTAGATAATCCATACAACCATCTATAGTTCCCTGCCAACCACAAATGAAAAATATGGTGTTTTCTTTTGTAATTTTTTCACCAACTAGCTTTTCAAGAGGTGATTGTTCGCCATCTTTTGATCTAAGGAAAGTTTCTACTCTGCCGATTTGTCCACTCCACGATCTGTTAAACCATTCTTGAGGTCTACTGATAGTTGCTCTGTATCTGAAATTCCACTTGTCTTTACCCCTGTCTAGACTTTCATTTTCTAAATCAGTCAAAAGTTCTTTGTATCCTAATTCATCAACATAACTTGCTCCATGTAATACTACAATTTCTCGTTTGCTTCCAGTAGCATGTAGAGACTGTGCAAGACTAACAAACGGAGCTAAACCTGTACCTCCTCCCAAACAGACTATTCTTCTATCATCTTCGGAACCGTCAGCTTTTTTATCATCAAGTGTAAATGCACCAGTTGGTTTTATCCAAACTATTTCATCTCCTTCTTTTGCACTAAAGAGCTGTGTAGTAAGACGACCAGGTAAAGGTTTTCGAACCCATCTTATGTATAATTCAACATATTTTTTGTTTTCTGGGTTTGATGCAATGGAATATGCTCTCCGTATGATCTTGTTTTCACTTGGAACATGCATGCCTACTGTGATGAATTGGCCTGCTTTGTATTCTGGAACTTGTCCATCTTTTGGCACGAGTCTAAAAATTGCAAGATCTTCTTTTTGGACTTGAATATATGTCAAAGTCGCTTTATTATCGACGACCACGCGAAATGTGTCATACTTGATAGTTAAATATCTTATGTTGTTTTGGTCAAAGATAATTTTTCAAATACAGCTAAACGTTAATAACGGCTCAAAAAAAGTTAATGCAAATCAGATGATATTCTGATTATAAAAATTTGGGCCGGTCGTCTAGCCTGGTAGGATACGCCCTTGGCATGGGTGAGATCGTGGGTTCAAATCCCACCCGGTCCATCTTTAAATTTATTAATAAAATTTTTTGATGTGCAATAATAAAAATCCGTTTTATTATTTATGTTACAGTTATGACAGAAGTAGATTTTGGAGATAAAGCACTTATATCGCGTAAATTATTCCATACAAAAGTTTCAATTTTATAAGTTCCACCGCTGTGCGGAGTCCAAAAAAGAGCTGTTGTTAGAGTTTGATTTTTAACAAGTGAACCTGTTGAAAAATTAAGATCTACTATAGCTCCCTTTGAATCAATTATCTGTACAATGTACACCCAATCTAATTCTCCATCACTTACATTTGTAAGGGAAGTTTGCAGGTTAAGCTGCTGTTCTACCAGAGGAGATTTTATCTCCTCTCCTAATGTGTTAACAACTTTAAAATTTGATGTGGCTATTTCTTCATAACCATAGGCATAACCAAAACTTATACCAAAAAAAACTAAAAAATAAATAAAAAACTTCATCTAACCAATTCTCATATTCTTAGATTTAAATTATCCTCCGGTATTAAGACTTGACATGTCCGAATCAAGAGAGACTATCTTTATAGGAAAAAAACCACTGATGGCGTATGTTACGTCTACGCTGATACAGTTGGCAAACCAACCAAAAATATCTATCAAGGCAAGAGGGCTTAGCATTGGACGTGCAGTTGATGTAGCACAGATCGTTGCACGAAAAACCGAGAATGCTGGCTATTCTATCGGAGACATCAAGATCGGTTCAGAACAACTACAATCACAAGATGGACGACCAAGAAATGTTTCCACCATAGAAATAGAAGTAAAAAGAAACACTTCGTAGTAAAACCTTGAGAGGATTTTTCCTTTCTTTTTGTTGTTTTAAAATTTATGGCCGTACTTATTTTCCATTTTTCTATATTTTGATAAGTCTACAATATCGTTGAATTGATCGAACGCGATAAGATTCTTTTTGAGCTTGGAGGTTGTACCTGATTTTCTAAGTTCACGCAGAATTTGCATAGATGCAAATGTATTTGCATAAAGAATAGACAGCGGATACAAAATTAATTTGAATCCCATTTTGTAAAGTATTTTAGAAGAAAGAAGAGGCGTTGTTCCTCCTTCAATCATATTAGCAACTAATGGTGCATCAATAGATTTTCCAATCTTTTTCATTTCTGCAACAGATTTTGGTGCTTCAATAAAAATTGCATCTGCGCCAATCTTCTTGTATAGTAGACCACGTTCTATTGCTGCATCAAGTCCTTCTGGTGCTCTTGCATCAGTCCTTGCTACAATTATGAAGTTTTTGCTTTTTCTTACATCCAATGCAGCTCGTAATTTTTCTACATATTCTTCTTTTGGGATTACCTCTTTTCCTATCATATGTCCACATCTTTTTGGCCATTTTTGATCCTCAAGAAAAATCCCAGAAGCTCCTACAGACTCCAATTCTTTTACTATTTTCCAAACACTAAGAGGATTACCATATCCTGTATCTGCATCTACAATTACAGGAACAGATACTGCAGCACAAATTCTACGAGCATTTTCTACAGTTTCTGTAGCCCCAATAAACCCATAGTCTGGCATTCCAAGAAGCGTAGCTGAA
>Ga0233417_10000276_pt1 | contig 14981 bp, 8 predicted proteins | sample Sed_MG_FD_189023 | JGI IMG/M metagenome (GOLD analysis project Ga0233417, IMG submission 189023) | Sediment microbial communities from Lake Towuti, South Sulawesi, Indonesia - Sediment_Towuti_2014_0.5_MG | ecosystem: Environmental > Aquatic > Freshwater > Lake > Sediment | place: Indonesia... | reverse complement strand
GGAACACGTTCCATGGAACAAGTCCTACCGCCTTCGGGCCAACTCGCGACCCCGCGCCGGCTTACCCCATTTGAACTCGTCAATGTCTACGAAGAAGGATTCAACCTGGCGGTGATCCCGCCGGAGCAGAAGGCGGAGATGATGCGCCACGGGATTGTGACCACGTTTCCGACTGCGGGAGCGGTGATCCTCGGGATCATCACGCTAAACATCTTCGCGTTGATTTATTTCGGGCTCAAACATTCCAAGCTGCCTAGAATCAAATCGGATGACTTCGGAGCGGGTCGCGCGATCGGATTCATCTTTATCCCGTTCTTTAATTTCTACTGGATCTTCGTCTTCTGGGGTCGCCTGGCGGACCGGATCAACCTGCAATTTCGCCTGAGGGGGGAGCTGCCACCGGTGTCCAAGGGACTGGCGGTGGCAATTCCGATTCTGACCGTCACCTCGCTCATCCCGTTTGTGGGCATTGCGACCGGGCTGACGAACCTTTTCATCCTAATACCCATCATTGGGTCACAAATCCAGAATGCCTCGAACCGGCTGGCGGAGTGGAACATGGCGGCGGCCAGCGCGATGAGACAAAGCACGGCCTGAGAAAAAGACTCCCACCCAAGGAAGAAGCACGAGCAAAGTTCCCGCTGCGCGCGCGACCGACCGCGAACACCCTGGCACTGCCCGCGTAGGATGCAGCGTGCCGAATCACGCTGCACAGCAGGAGTGCCTATGCCATCAAGGCGGAAGATGGCCGGCACAGAGCCAGCCGCTACAAATGCGTGAAGTCAGGAAGGAGATTCTTCGGGAGGGCGGATGCGGCGGAAGGAAAAGTAGAGGAGCAGGTCGTAGGCAATCTTGGTGGAGCCACAGAGAAAGAGAGGGGCGGCGAGAGCCAAGCCAGTCATGCTGAGGCCGGCGAAGTAGGGAGCGATGGCGTAAGCGATATTGCGGGTAAGCGTCGTCATGCCGCTGGCGAAAGGACGTTCTTCGGGACGCACGACAGCCAGGATGTAGGACTGGCGCGTGGGAACGTCCATTTCGACCAGAGATTCGCGGGCAAGAAAGAACACGGTGGCCCATGTGGCACTGGGAGCGAAGGGCACAGCCATCAGGAAAAGGCTCGAAGGGATGTGGGTGAATACCATGGTGTTGACGAGACCGATTTGGCGAGCGAGCCAGGCGGCAACGAGGTGCGAAGCAGCGTTGGCCAAGCGCGCGGCGAAGAAAAGGAGGCTGAGCCCGGCTTCATCGAGGCCGAAGCGACGGAAAAACCAATAGGAAACCAATGCGCCGGTGAGGAAGCCGCCGCCGAGGCTGTCCATGCCGGTCAGGGCGGCGAGCCGAGCGATGCGACGCCGAGACTCGAGAGAAATTCTCGGGCCAGAACGAAGGGAAGAGGTCTCGGCCAATTCGACGATGGGGGAGAGTCCGAGGTAGAGAATCAGGTTGAGAAGAGCGAGGAGAAGACAGAAGAGCCAGGCGAAATGGAAGGCGTCGGCGGGCGACCAGTAGAGGTGCTCGCGGAGAATGGCGGGAATGCCCGCCAGGAGACTCCCGAGAGCGAGCCCGAAGTCGAGAAGCAGACTGTACCAGGCGAGGACCAGCGTGCGTCGCTGGGGCGTGGTGGTTTCCGGCAACAACGCCTGCTCGAGTGCATAGGCGGGGCCGCGGTCGCGTCCAAGGCCGTTGATCATGCCGAAGAAGGCGCCGGCGAGAAAAATCGCGGGCTGGCGCGTGAAAGCCAGAGCGGCGAAGCCGAGGACGTTAAGCAGACCTAGAAGGAGTAACATGCGGCGGCGTCCGAGGCGTTCGGCGAAGAGGCTACTGAGAAGTGTGGCGGCCGCCGAGCCAGCCAAGCCAAGCGTCACCAACAGGCCGGCGCGGGAGAGGGACCAGTCATGCGAGTTGAGGTCGAGGACGAGAATGACGCCGGTAAGGCCGACAGACACGGAACGAAGAAAAGCGGCGGCGCAGAGCCGCTGTTGGTCGTGGGTGGGAGCCATTCGCGGAAAGAAACTATGACATAATCCGCGATTCGTAAACCCTAAAACGAAACTCGGTTCTTGTTTACTGCGGAGTGTCCAAAGTACACAATGAGGCCAGGCGAGTGAAAGTGAGCGCGCAGGCGAGGGCGGGGATGGCAGGGCCGAGCTGGCAGGCGGTGCGGGAAGCGCATGAGCGGATACGGGCGAGGATTCATCGAACGCCGGTGATGACGTCGGAGCAAATGGACCAGATGAGTGGGGCGCGGCTCTTCTTCAAGTGCGAGAATTTGCAAAAGACAGGGTCATTCAAAATTCGCGGGGCGACAAACGCAGTGTTCTCAATGAGCGAGCAGGAGGCAGCGCGAGGAGTAGCGACGGTGTCGTCGGGAAACCACGCTGCAGCGCTTTCGCTGGCAGCGCGGTGGCGCGGCGTGCCGGCATGGGTAGTGATGCCATCGAATACACCGCAGGTCAAACGGCAAGCGGTGCAGGCTTACGGGGGACAGATCCGGTTCTGCGAGCCGACGATGAAGGGACGCGAGGAAGCGTTGCGGGCACTGCTGGAGGAAACCGGCGCGGCGCTGGTGCACCCCTACGATGACGACCGGGTGATTGCGGGTCAGGCCACAGCGGCGAAGGAGTTTTTCGAAGATGGGCCGGAGCTGGATTATCTGTTGGCGCCGGTGAGCGGGGGAGGGTTGTTGAGCGGGACGGGAATTGCGGCCAAGAGTCTGAACGCCGGAGTGCGGGTAATCGGCTGCGAACCGAAGAATGCAGACGATGCGTACCGGTCGCTCCAGATGGGCGAGATACAGCCGAGTATCAACTCAAACACGATTGCAGACGGGTTGCGGGCGCAACTCGCGCCGCGAACGTTTGCTATCCTACAGGAACGAGTGGATCGGATTGTGCTGGTCAGCGAAGACGAAATCGTACAGGCGATGCGGTGGTTGTGGGAGCGCATGAAGCTGGTGGTTGAGCCGTCCGGAGCAGTCAGCGCTGCCGTCGCCGTGTTTCGGAAACTCCAGTGGGAGGGAAAGAGCGTGGGCGTCATTTTGTCAGGAGGGAACGTGGAGATGAAGAATTGAGTCTTCGCCGGATTGAGCTTTTGCCAATTGAATACAGGAAGGCGTTGACATGAGACGTGGGCCAAGGAAGGTTAGTAGCGGCCAGGAGTAAGACCCCAGAGATACCTCACCGTAGCGAATCCAGACGCAAATGAGGGATGCTGAGCAACGGCCAAACAACTGCGTCAGTTAACGACAAGCGTGACCGTGGTGGATTGCTGCGTGGCGCCGGACGTGCCGGTAACGGTGACGTTAAAAGTGCCCGCCGGAGTGCCACCGCCTCCACCCCCTCCGCCACTACCTCCACTATCTCCCCCTCCACAACCGGAGACATTGAGCACAACAAGAAGAGCGAGAAGAATGAGAGGAACAGTCGCAGCAGCCAAGCGCCAACGCGAGTCAGTGCGGAGGCGTCGGGCAGCCAGTAGTGAAGCGCAAAGCAGCGCCAAGGCTACAAACCAAAGGAGCCACGGCGCTGTGACCGGCCAGGGACGAGAAGGTGATCGTGGAGCAGGCGGCGCGAGAGAGCGCGCAGTAGTGGAGATGGTCAGAGTCGTGGAAGCTGGGTTGTTGTTGGGCGTGACAGAAGCGGGATTGAACGTGCACGCCGCCGCAGCCGGCAAGCCTGAACAGGAGAAGGTAATGGCGTTCGGGAAGCCGCCAGCCTGTGGGGTGACGTTGATGGTGAACTGGGCGGATTGGCCGGCGTTGACGGTTTGCTGGCCCGTGGGTGAAGCAACCGTGAAGGGGGGCCCGCCGGCAAGATTGGCGACGAGGTTGAAGACGGTTCTGCCGCCGTTGGCAAGCCAGGGAGGCTGGGCGGGGTCGTTGAAGGCGCTGACCATGAAGTTGTAGGTGGTGCCACTGACGGCGGTGAAGCTCACCTGGGATTGAAGGTTGGAGCCGAGGACGATGTCGTCGCTGCAAGCGACCGGAAGGCCGGGGGGAGTCCCAGTGATGACTTGCAGGATAGTGTCGTAGTTGCTGCCGATCGTGTCCACGGTGACCGAGCCGCTGCCACCGGCAGTGAAGCGATACCAGACAGACTTGGCGCGCAGATTGGAGCTGGCGCCGCCCTGGGCACAGGAAGTCGGAGGTGAGGGGTCGTTGCCTTCGACGGTGGCGGCGGAGTTGTCCACCGTGTTGGTGAAGTTGTTCGAGGAAACCAGTGTGGCATTGGCGAAGTTGTCGTTGGGCGGTGCGGGCGCCGTGACATTGACGGTGGCGAAATTCGTCGAGGGGCCGCCACCCGGCGGGGGGTTGACGACGGTGAGGACGTTGACTCCGCCAAAGGCCAACAGCGAGCTGGAGACGGTTGCCGTCAATTGAGTGGAGCTGACAAAGGCGGTGGTCACCCCCGTTGTTGCCAGATTCCATTGAACCTGGGAAGTCGAAGTGAAATTCGTGCCGTTTACGGTGATGTTTGTGTTGCCGGAGCCGGCATTCAAATTGATGGTCAGGCCCGCCCCATTGAGGTTGGCGATGCTCGGAGCACCACCGGCCACGACGAAAACCAGCGAGTTGGAGACGGTGGCACCATTGGCGACCGTGATTGGAAATGTGCCGCTGGAAGCGATCAAGCTGGAATCAATGGTGGCTGTGCATTGATTGGCGGTGGGGCAAGAAGTCCCGGTGACGCCGGTGGTGGAGCCGTTCCAGCGGACTTGCGAGGTGCCGAGAAAACCGTTGCCGTTGACGGTGAGGGTGAAGGCAGCGCCCCCCGCGGTGGCGGACGAAGGAGAGATCGAAGTGATGTTCAGAGGATCGAGCGCGGCCGTGTCCAACTGGAGGTCCCACGCGCCTCGGCCGTGGGTGGTGGCGCGAAGGACGCGCGAAGGTGCGTGGAGCCGTAGGGAAAAGACCGCCACTCGCGGCAGGCCGGTGGAGAGTGTGGACCAAGTGGCCCCACCATCCGTCGTTCGGAAGACGCCAACGTCTGTGGCAGCGTAGAGGACACGATTGCGGTCCGCGGGGTCAACGATGAGGTCATTCACGGGAGCGATGGGGAGATTGCCGGAGATGTTGGTCCAGGAGGCGCCGGAGTTTGTGGTCTTGAAGATGTGGGCGGCAGCCCCAGTCGGAAACACAAAGCCGGAATACGTGACGTATGCGGTGGCAGGGTCTGTAGGGTCGGGAACGATCTGTGTGATGGTGCGCGCGGGGAGGCCGGTGCTGACTTCGTTGAACGTTGCCGAGCCAGCCGCCACGTTGGTGGCTACAAAGACGCGGCCAGTCGAGGAGCCGGCCCAGACCACGCTGGAAGAGGCAAGGGAAACGGCCAGAGCGCGAAGCGTGCTGGTACCGGCGAGGCCACTGGTGGTGAGTGGAGACCAGGTGGCGGCCCCGTCGGTGGTTTGCCAGACGCGGGTAGTGCCGAAATAGAGGCGCTGAGGTGTCGTGGGATCAATGACAAAAGGCGGGATAAAAGCGACGGTGGTGTCTGTAATGCCGGAGTCGGCGGGGACGAAGGTGCCGGGCAGTCCGCTGTTGGTGGACTTGCGGATGTCTACGAACTGGCAGGTAGCGTACACGGTCGTGGGTACCAGCGGATCAATGGCGGTCCAGCCCCCATCCCCGCAGGTGACAATCTGCCAGGTCAGCGTGCCGGTGTAGCGCATCGTCGAGTTGTCCTGCGTGCCAAAGAAGGAGATTTGATTGTCGGAGGGATGGATGGATTGTGCCGGGTAAGACTGCGCGAGTTGCAGGTCACCATTGAGGTTGGTCCAGTTGAGGGCCACAGTGGAATTGGACACGTCGGAGGACCAGACCCCACCATCGTTGCCGACATACATCTTCGTGGCTGTGCCAGTGCCCGGGCCAAAAGCGATGGCATGCTGGTCCACATGAAGTCGAACACCATTGCTACCGGCGAGGAAGGGGGTCCAGGACACGCCGCCATCGATGGAACGCATGAAGAAATTGGAGACAGCCGAGCCCCCAGCGTAAACGACGTTGGCGTTGTTGGGGTGGACCTTGATGACTTGGTCGTACCAGCATTGCGGATGGCAAAAGTCCGGCGTGGCCGCGCGCTGTTGCCATGAGGTGCCGCCGTCGGTGGAGAGCATGAGGCCCAGCAAGGAGGCAGAGGTATTGGTGGCATTGGCGACGCTGGCGTAAAGGGTGGCGCCGTTGGCGACGGAGGGTGCCACGGCGATCTCGATGCGACCGACAGTGCTCTGCGCAAAGATGGAATCCGTTCCGGTGAGGCGGGTCCACGTTTGCGAGGCGCAGGGCTGGTCAATATTCGCAGATTTGTAGATGCCGTTTTGCGGGTCGCCATTGATACGGCCGAGTGCGCCGTAGGCGATCGTTGCATTCACAATGACGACTTCCGTGGCCACGGCGCCGGGGACCACGTTTGTCCACGTGGAGCCACCATTATCTGAGCAATAGATCCCGGAGGTAGCATCACTCGTAAAAATCTGAACGCCGGCAAGGAGACGCTGATTGTTGGAGGGATGGACGACGAGCGAACTAATGAACGCTCCTCCCAACCCAGAGCTGAAAGGGCCAGCAAACGGCGAGCCGGGAGGCGTTCCGAGCTGGGTCCAGGTCTGGCCCGCGTTTGTGGACTTAAGGATGCCTGCGCCGTAGTAGCTGCTGACGGAAAAGGTCTGCTCGCCAGTGCCGACGTAGATGGTCTGGCAGGGGCCGGGCGAACAACTCGAAGGGTCAATGGCGATGGCGCCGACGGCCAGGGAGGGTTGGTCGTCGGTGAGTGGGGTCCACGTGCCACCTCCGTTGGTCGTTTTCCAGATGCCACCTTGAGCTCCACCGAGATAGACAATGTCGGCATTGGTGTGATCCACGGCGATAGCACCGATACGGCCGGAGACGCTGCCGACAGAGCCGCCGGCGTTTGCGGGGCGCGGCCCAATGGGAGTCCAGTTGGTAGTGACGGGCGTGATGAGTTCTTCGGAAACGATGTTCCCCTGAGAGTTGCGATGACGGACGAGTTTGCCTTCGGCCTCCATCATCTGCTTCATGCGCTCGAGGGCTTCGAGACGTAGCGCGGCGGGAATCTGTCCGTTGGGGAGCATGCGCTGCTCATAAAACCACTGTTCGCGGCGGAGCGGCTCGTCCTTCTTCTCTTGCGCGCGTTGCTCCTGGCGTACCTGTTGTTCCTTGGGAGAAAGTGGGCGCTGGGCGGACGAACACGGGGCCACGGCAAAAGAGAAAACCAGCAATGATGCCGGTATCCGAATGCTGCCAGGGACGCGAGGGGTCATAGTGTCCTCACCTGAGATAGCCATGCGAGAGTGTTCGTGGCCCCGACGCCGATCCGGAAGGGTTGGGGAGAGGAAAGGGTAGGGATCGAGCACCTGGCTAAGAATAGCTCGTAGGTTGAAAAGAGTCCATTGGCGGCGAGAGAAAGTGTCAAGAGAAAGTAAGCAGGGAAATTCTTGTTCTTCTGGATTGATACACTGTGCCGGGTCGTCGTTATCCTCTTGCCCTTTGCGCGAACTCGAGGCTTGTCCACGGCTTTGACGGACGGGGCCGCCGAAGCCTGTCCTCCCTAGTCCTCGGAGGGCTTCCAGTTCGTGGGAGGAAAAGAGATGCCCCAGAAGCCGGGTGTGGGCGTGTCGAACTCGATGGGAACAAGAAATCCCTCGGGGGTGTCGTGCGGGTTGCGAGTCACTCGGCCGTTGACGCGCTGGCGGGAACGGTCGTTCTGGAGCTCAAGGCGCATGCCGGAGTCAATGGTGCGATTGCAGAGAATCATGGCACCGTGATCGTTCACGGACACGGTGTGAGCTCGCAGCGTCATGCTCTGGCCAGCAACGACATAAGTAAGGCTGACCGGAACTTGGATCATGACCCGCTGGCTGCGGCGACGTTCCTCTGCCGGCGCAACAGCGTGAGTGCGTACAGGGCTTCCCTTCGGCTTGCTCACAATTCTAGCCCCCAAAAATCCATGGACGGGTCGAGAAGCTCAATGCCAAGCTCCCAACCTTCGGCGCGCTGCTTGCCATTCCAGACGACCATGGCGGAGCAGGTTTGCTGTGTATTCCGGTTGGTCAGAGAGAGGCGCTGGTTAAGGTCCAGAGAACGAGACAAAACCAGCAAGCAGCCGTAGGGGCCCAGAACGCGCGTCATGGCGTCTTGGCGAAAGGGTGGGCCGGGCGGAGATTGGACTTCGACAGTGACAGGAACGCGCGAGTTCATGCGCTTGCCGCGGCGCTTTTCGTGAAGTTTGGTTTCGCGACGAACGTCGGTGGGAGCAGCCATGGATAGTCCTTTCGGCGGACGGCCGACGCAGGGGTGAAAGGGCAGTGGGCCGCTCAAAAAATGATAGGGAGCGGCTGGCGAAGACGTCAATGGTACGCGTGCGAAAGAGAGACGGGAAGTACGAGTGGGTATCGGGCGATGCGGTTCCTCGAAAATTGAATTATCAGGACATCTGGTCATTGAAGATCGGAACCTAAGGCATGAATTAGCAAGCAGGAGAGAGGTTGCTAGAACTTCTTGAAGCCGGAGGAGCGAGGGGATTCGGCAGTGGCACCGTTGTCGAGAGGGAGGACAACTTCCGCCGGGCCACCGGCCAGCGCAGGCGCCGGCTCGCGGCCGCGCAGGCGGTTGAGCCACGACTGAAAAGACTCCATGTAGAGATAAAACACGGGAGTCAGATACAAAGTGACCAATTGAGAGAAGACCAGGCCGCCGACAACGGCCAGGCCGAGGGGCTTTCTGGACTCAGCGCCTGCGCCGATACCCAGCGCGATGGGGAAAGTGCCCATCAGGGCGGCCATGGTCGTCATCATAATCGGGCGGAAGCGTACCAGGCTGCCTTGAAAGATGGCTTCAGCGGGCGGTTTCCCTTCTCCGCGTTGCGCCGCAAGAGCGAAGTCAATCATCATGATGGCGTTTTTCTTCACGATGCCGATGAGCATGATGAGGCCGACGAAACCATAGAGGTCGAGATCGACCTTGAAAAGCATCAGGGTGAGAAGTGCGCCAAACCCAGCCGAAGGCAAGCCGCTCAAAATCGTGATGGGATGGATGAAACTCTCGTACAGCACTCCCAGCACGATGTAAATGACAAGGATGGCCATGATGAGAAGAACACCAAGGCCGGTCATGGACGAGGTAAAAGCCTGGGCGGTGCCTTGGAAGCTCGTGCTGACCGTTGCAGGAAGAACTTCGCGGGCGGCCTGCTGAACGCGATTGACGGCATCGCCGAGAGAGACGCCCGGGGCTAGGTTGAAAGATAGGGTTGCCGCGGGAAGCTGGCCTAGGTGATTCACCGAGAGTGGGCCGAAACTCGTGGAGAGAGTGGCGAGGGTGCTGAGTGGAACTAGCTGGCCGGTGGAGGAGCGAACGTACAGCAGGGACAGCGCCGAGGGGTCGAGCTGGTACTCGGGGAGAAGCTCCATGATGACTCGATAGTCGTCCGTGGGGGCGTAGATGACGGAAACCTGCCGCGCGCCAAAAGCAGAATACAGAGCGTTCTCGATTTGACCGGCAGTGACGCCAAGGGTTGATGCGCGATCTCGATCGATCGTCACATCCAACTCTGGATTCTTAATCTGCAGATCGGTGGCGATGTCGTGGAGCTCGGGAATCGTTTTGAGCTTGGCCTCCAGAACCCGCGCCGAGTTGTAAAGCTCATCCGTATCCGGAGCCTGAAGCGTGAATTGATAGAGACTCTTGGTGAGCTGCCCTCCAATACGAATGGGAGGAAGATTTTGGAAATACACCTTGATCCCGGGGATGGAGACGGCCAGAGGGCGGAGCTGCTGGATCATCTCGTCGGCGGAGGGGCGTTGGTCGCGGGGCTTCAGGCGGAGAAAGATGCGGCCGGTGTTGGAAGCTCCCGCGACAAAACTACTTCCACCACCGACCGTGGAACTGATGTAGGCAATGCCTGGATGCTTGCTAATGGCTTCGACGACGGCTTGCTGGCGCTGCGCCATGGCCTGAAAGGAGATCCCTTCGGGTCCCTCGGTGAAGGAGAAGATCTGACCGATGTCCTCACTGGGCAGGAAGCCCTTGGGAATCTGGACAAAGAGATAGACGGTCACGATCAGGATCGTCAAGGAAACGGTCATGACCGCGAAGCGGTGCCGAAGAGAAAACCGCAGAGAGACCTCGTAGGCCCTCAGCATGCCGTCAAAAACACGCTCGGTGAACCGGAAGAGAGCGCCATGGCGCTCACTGTGCGTCGGACGCAGGAGACGGCTGGACATCATGGGAGTCAGGCTCAGGGAGACAAAGCCGGAGACCAGAATGGCGGCCGATATGGTCACGGCAAATTCGTGAAGCAGGCGTCCAATGATACCCCCCAGGAAGAGTACGGGGATGAACACGGCGGCAAGAGAAATGGTCATGGAAACGATGGTGAAGCCAATTTCCCGCGCTCCGCGAACGGCGGCGTCCATGGGTCGCTCGCCACGCTCCATATGGCGGACGATGTTCTCGAGCATCACGATGGCGTCGTCCACGACGAAGCCGACGGAAAGCGTGAGGGCCATCAGGGAGAGGTTGTCGAGCGAGTAGTCGAACAGATACATCACCGCGAAGGTCCCGACGATGGACATGGGCAGCGCCATCGTGGGGATGAGCGTGGCCGAGACATTGCGGAGGAACAAAAAGATCACCAGGATCACCAACGCCACGGCCAGGACCAGAGTGAACTGAACGTCACGCACAGACTCGCGGATGGAAACACTCCGGTCGTAAACCAGATCCAGGTTGATGGTGGGAGGAATCTGGCGGCGCAGCTCGGGAAGCAAGGCGCGAATGTTGTTGACGATTTCGACGGTGTTCGTGCCCGGCTGACGAAGGACGGTCAGGCCAATGGAGCGTTTGTTCCCCAGCCAACTGGCGATCTTATTGTTCTGAACGCTGTCCAGGACCTGGCCGAGATCTTCGAGGCGCACCGGCGACCCGTTGCGGTAGGCCACCACCAAAGGGCGATAGTCTTTCGCGCGAAGCAGCTTGGCGTTGGTTTGAATGGTGACGGCGCGCTTGTCTCCCCAGAGGATGCCGGTCGGGAGATTGGAATTGCCGGACTGAACGGCAGACACAACCTCGTCAATGCCCAGTTGGCGGCTGGCGAGAGCGCGGGGATCGAGCTGAACCCGGACCGCATATTTTTGAGAGCCCTGCACCTGTACCTGGGCCACACCGCTAACCATGGAAATGCGCTGGGCAAGAACGTTGTCCGCGTACTCGTTGACCTCATAGAGCGGCAGGGTAGGAGAGCTGACGATGAGATACAGGATGGGGGAGTCCGCCGGATTCACCTTGCGGAAGGAAGGGGGAGTGGGCATGGTGGAGGGCAGTTGAGGGCCGGCCTGTGTGATGGCTGTCTGGACATCCTGGGCAGCGGCATCAATGTCACGCGCGAGATTGAACTGGAGAGTGATGGAAGTGCTGCCGAGGGAGTTGGTCGAGGTCATCGAATCCAGGCCGGCGATCGTGGAGAACTGGCGCTCGAGAGGGGTGGCGACGCTGGAGGCCATGGTTTCGGGACTGGCCCCGGGCAAGCCCGCGCTCACTTGAATGGTGGGAAAGTCTACGTTGGGCAGATCGCTGACCGGCAGCGCCCGATAGCCAATCACGCCAAACAGGAGAATCGCCAGCATCACGAGAGTGGTGGCGACGGGACGGTCGATAAAAGTCTCAGCGATCTTCATGACAAGAGTTCTTCAGTTCGTCGCATCCGTAACTCATCATGAACCGTAACTCGAACCAAATGCCCACCTGGGAAGGCTACAGAGCTCCCTTGATCTGGATCTTGGCACCAGGAAAGAGGCGAAGCTGACCCTCGGTGACGACCACTTCTCCGGGCGCAAGCCCTTTCTCGACGATGGTGATGCCTTGAACGGCGCGGCCCGCGGAGACCGGGCGCGACTCGACGCTGTTGTCGTTCTTCACGACGAAAACGAACTGGCCGGCCTGGCCGGTTTGGAGAGCTTCGCTAGGGACGACGATGGCATTGGACTGCTCGGAAAGGCGCAAGACAACGTTGACAAACTGGCCGGGCCAGAGACGGCGACTGGGATTGGCAAATGTGCCCTTCAGGCGAATCGTTCCGGTTGCACTATCCACGGCATTGTCCACGAAGGTGAGAAAGCCGGATTCGGGCGCCGATTGGCCGTCTATCTGCGCAGCAACCGGCATGCGGCCGGTCGCCAGCAAGCGCTTGATCTCGCCCAGATATTGCTCAGCAACAGCGAAGGAGACATAGATGGGCGAGAGTTGATTCAAGACAACCAGGGCAGGGTCGTCGTTGGCTTTGACCAGATTGCCTTTGTTGACCAGGAGGCTGCCCGCGCGGCCGTCTACCGGCGCGTGAATCGAGCAATAGGAGAGATCGAGCCGGGCCTTTTCGACGGCGGCTTCGTCGGCACGGACAGTGGCTTCGAAGGAGTCCAGATCGGCGCGCGTTTGATCGGCTTGCTCGCGGGATGCGACGCCTTCCTCGAAAAGCTTGGCGTAGCGCGCGGCCTGAATTCGGGCGTTGGTGAGGCGCGCCTGATCGCGAGCCAGAGCGGCTTCGGCCTGGCGGAGAGCAACTTCGAAGGGCTGGCGGTCAATCTGGAAGAGGAGGTCGCCCTTGCGCACATCCTGGCCCTCGCGAAAATGGACGGCTGTGAGCTCGCCTGCAACCTTGGACTTGATGGAAACAGTAGAAACGGCTTCGGCAGCGCCAATGGCGCGAAGTTCGACGGGAACAGTTTTCTGAGTGACCCTGGCGACTTGCACGGGCACGGGCGCGGGAGGAGGGGCAGCGGCTTGCTTGTTGGAACAGCCGGAAAGCAGGGCCGTTAACAGGAACAGCCCCCTACCCAGGCGCCTTAACGAATGAATGGCCGAGAAATGTTTTCCGGCAAGGCCGGAATTCCACAATGCTCTTATCAGGATGACACCTTCCTTGGTGTTGGCACCAAAAAGCTCCAAGGGCTCCTGACGACCACGACGGTCAAGCCAGCTCCAGCACCTTTGACGCTGGGGCCAGAAGGGAAGTTACAACAACGAAGAGGCAGCCAGATAACTTCCCCTTGAGCAATAGCTTATCACGCGGAGGAGGGAGGGATTGTAAAAAGGCGGATGCAGAAGGAGCGCCGGCAAAGGGAATCGTGGCCCGACTCTGCCATGCGCAGTTCGTTCGGAATAGAGAACACCGCGGGCGAGACGCTGGCGCTCCAATGCGAGCGGAAGCCGGTAGAAGGTCAGACTCCCCATCCGTAGCGTTCGAGCTGCGGCAGAGGCTCGCGAAGGCGAGCGCGAAGCTGGGCGCTGAAGCCGGAGCAGCCGACGGTCACAGTGTCCGGCGTGGCGAGATCAGGAGTGCGATAACCCGCAGACAAAACCGAGTCGAGCGCGGACTCGATCCACGCAGCTTCTTCGGGAAGAGAAAAGGCTTCTCGGAGCAGCATAGCGGCGCAGAGGATGGCGCCGATGGGATTGGCAAGGTCTCGTCCGGCCAGCGAGGGCGCCGAGCCGTGGATCGGCTCGAAGAGAGGAGTGGCATCGCCGGAGGACATCGAGGGCATCAGGCCGATACTCCCGACCAGCGCGGCGGCCTCATCGCTGAGGATGTCGCCAAACATGTTGGTGGTCAGGAGAACGTCAAACTGAGAAGGGTCGAGGACCATCTGCATGGCGGCATTGTCCACATAGAGGTGCGAAAGGGACACCCCTGGAAAACAGGAGGCTAGTTGCGAAACCGTCTGGCGCCAGAGAGTCGAGGCGGCGAGGACGTTGGCCTTGTCCACGGAAACGAGGCGGCCGCAGCGACGCGAAGCACGCTCGAAGGCGAAACGGGCGATGCGCTCGATTTCCGGCGTGGAGTAGGACTCCACATCGCGGGCAGTTGCCCTGCCGTGGACACGCTCGGTGGCGTGTTCGCCGAAGTAAATGCCGCCGGCGAGCTCCCGCACGATTTCGAAATCAATGCGTCCGGCGCGCTCGGGACGAAGCGGCGACACGCCGCGCAACGGCTCGCGCAGCTTGACCGGCCGGAGATTGGCCCAAAGGCCCAGCTCGCGGCGGAGAGAGAGAAGTCCGGCCTCGGGGCGGCGGTCGAGCGGAAGCGAATCCCAACGAGGACCTCCGCAGGCTCCCAGAAGAACGGCGTCGGCCGCGCGGCAGGCGGAGAGAGTCTCCTGCGGGAGAGGCGAGCCGCAGCGATCTATGGCCATGCCGCCGAAGGGGAGCTCGACGAAGTCCCAACGATGGCCAAATTCGGCCGCACAATCGGACAGAAGCAAAACGGCAGCGGAGGTGACCTCGGGGCCGATGCCGTCGCCGGGGAGGAGAGCGATGGTTTTGGAGACTTCCGACATGGGAGCGCTCAAGAGGCCGCAGCGGCCGACTGGGAGATGCGCGCCGGGGCCGCGCGACGCCGACGAACGCGATGCACAACGTCAAGAAGATCGCGGTCGGTGATTTGTTTGGACTGATCCGCGCGCGCGATCACCTCGCGGTAGACGGCCGCCAGCTCTTCGCCTCCGGCGTCGAAGCCGAGGTCGCGGAGCCGGGCGCGAACGGCGTTACGCCCGGAGTGTTTCCCCAGAACGAGGCGGTGGGCGGGAACCCCAACCGATTGTGGCGGGATAATCTCATAAGTGAGCGGATTCTTGAGGATGCCATCCTGATGAATTCCGGCTTCGTGTGCGAAGGCGTTGGCTCCGACCACGGCTTTGTTGGGGGGCACCTGGACGCCGGTAATCTCGGAAAGCAGGCGGCTCGTGGCGTAGATCTTTTCAAGGCAAAGATTCGTGGCAACGCCAAAGTGTTCTCGCCGGACGGCGAGGGCCACGGCGATCTCCTCGAGCGAGGCGTTGCCCGCGCGTTCGCCGATGCCGTTGATCGTGCATTCCACCTGACGTGCACCGGCAGCCACCGCGGCAAGCGAGTTGGCGACAGCCAGCCCAAGGTCGTTATGGCAATGGGCGCTTAAGGCGATGCACACCGTGGCGTC
>Ga0233417_10000275_pt1 | contig 15033 bp, 10 predicted proteins | sample Sed_MG_FD_189023 | JGI IMG/M metagenome (GOLD analysis project Ga0233417, IMG submission 189023) | Sediment microbial communities from Lake Towuti, South Sulawesi, Indonesia - Sediment_Towuti_2014_0.5_MG | ecosystem: Environmental > Aquatic > Freshwater > Lake > Sediment | place: Indonesia... | reverse complement strand
CAACCAGCATGGCGATGATAACGCCTTCGCGCAACTGGTGGAGAACTACCAGCGAGCGGTCTTCAACCTATGCTATCGCATGCTGGGCGATCCGACTGAGGCCGAAGATGCAGCCCAAGAAACCTTTCTACGCGCTTATACGCGGCTCGCGTCGTACGACTCGCAGCGCAAGTTTTCAACCTGGCTGCTGTCCATCGCCTCCCATTATTGCATTGACCGTTTGCGCGCGAGGCGACACGGACGGGTCTCTTGGGATTATCTATGCCACGGCCTGAATCTCTCAGACCCGAACCCCGGTCCTGAAGAAGCAGCGCTTCGCCGCGAGACCCAGCGCCGTGTACAGAAATTGCTGGATACTCTGCCCCCTGGCTACCGCGTAGCCGTGGTGCTGCGTTACTGGCACGAGCTGTCTTATGAGGAAATGGCCGAGACGCTCAACGCCACATTGCCTGCTGTCAAATCGCGCCTGTTCCGGGCACGACAGATGCTGGCCCAGGCTGACGCTCAGGCCGCGCCAAGGGATGCGCGGCGCGACTGGGTCCGTTTCAGAGGCGAGGCAGGTCCTGCGCAGCAACATTGTTGTTGATCACCCTAGTCCACCGCTCGCCGCAGGCCAGGCGACTGCCGTGCACAACTCCTTGATAAAGCACCCGGTGACCCGGCCGTTGTCCCAAAATAGAGACTGGGTGTAGAATGGGCCTGGAGGACGACAACAGGAGTGAAACGGAAATGAGCAGCAAAGCCTATTTTGAACAGGTTGCTGGTCAATGGGACCAAATGCGGCAGGGCTTTTTCCCCGACAGTGTTCGTGACGTGGCTATGGCGACGGCAAAGGTGGAGGCCGGGCGGCTAGCCGCAGACGTTGGCGCTGGCACAGGTTTCATGACGGCGGGCTTGCTGCACAAAGGCTTGAGAGTGATTGCCATTGACCAATCGGAAGCCATGCTGGCGGAAATGACGAGGAAGTTTAGCGCATTCGACACGCTGGATTGTCGCCTTGGAGAGTCCCAGAACCTGCCTATTCCGGACGGGAGTGTGGACTATGCGTTCTCGAATATGTACTTGCACCATGTCGAGTCGCCAGCCATGGCCATCCAGGAGATGGTGCGAATCGTGAAGCCTGGGGGTAAGGTAGTTATCACCGACCTGGACGAGCACGAGTTTGAGTTCTTGCGGGCGGAGCAGCACGACCGCTGGATGGGCTTCAAGAGAGAGGAGGTCCGGCTCTGGCTCAGCCAGGCAGGTTTAAGAGATATCCAGATCGACTGTGTTGGCGAAAACTGCTGTGCTGAGTCCAGTTCTGGATGTGGGAGCGCGACGGTCAGCATTTTTGTAGCATCAGGTCAAAAATAGTCAAGACACAGCCAGCCGAACCGGCCAGGTGGTTACGGTCCTTGGCATGGAACTGTGCTGCAGTCGAGGGCGCAACTCAGGTTCGTCACCGTCCTGGACAACGTCCTGTGCGTCCGTCGAATCCCCTCAACTCACTCTGCAGCACAGTTCCGCTATTATGGCGAACCTACTGGCCATAGACGTGAGTGTAGCGATGGTGTAGCTTGGCCACGTCTTCTGGCAGAATCTCATCCGGCTGCCCGATCTGAAGCGCATACCAGACAGTGCGTGCCACATCCTCCACCATCACTGCCGCCTTGACGGCAGCCGTGGCGGTAGGCCCAACGGTGAATACGCCATGATTCTTGAGCAGCACCGCTGGCGCATTCCCGATCGACTCCACTACCACGCGGCCGATATCTTCACCTCCGATTAGGGCAAAGCCTCCGCAGGGAATCGGACCGCCAAACTCATCAGCGATGGCGGTCAGGTAGACAGGGATTGGTCGTCCTACTGCCGCAAAGGCCGTGGCGAAGGCAGAATGGGTATGGACAATACCGTTCACGTCCGGGCGATGACGATAAACATACAGATGGCTGGCCGTGTCTGAGGAGGCCTTCAGGCTGCCCTCGATGTGGTTGCCATCCAGATCCAGGATGACCATATGTTCGGGGCGGAGCACGTCGTAGCGTACGCCAGAGGGCTTGATGACCACGTAGCCGGTATCGGGGTCCCGCGCGCTGACGTTTCCTCCTGTCCAGGTGACCAAGTTGTTCTTGGGTAGCTCAAGATGTAGCTGCCAGATTTCCTCACGCAATGACTCTAACAAGCTTAACACCTCCTCGTTTCGCCAATCAGGAGTTGGCCCGGACCCTGGCTCTGAGTCCCTTGAGGCGCTTCATGGCGTCGTTAGTCCCTCTTCCGAAGTAGTCGTGCAAGGCTACATACTCGGCATATAGTTGATCGTAGACCTCTTTGTGCGGTGGTATGGGATGGTAAGCTTCATCACGCAGACGTGCCATATTCCGGCTGGCTTCGGCAATAGTGTCATACCCCCCAACTGCCTTGCCGGCTGCCACGGCGCCGTGCATGGCCGAACCGAAAGCGCCGCCCTGGCGCGTCTCGGCAATTCGAATAGGGCGCCCAGTGACGTCGGCGTAGATCTGCATAAGAAGCTTGTTGCGATCAGGCAGCCCGCCCGTGGCCACAATCTCGCTGACCGGGACATCGTTCTGCTCAAACGTCTCGATGATGATACGTGTGCCATACGCCGTGGCTTCGATCAACGCCCTGTAGATTTCCTCGGCTTTGGTGGCCAGCGTCGCACCCACCAGCAGGCCGGTCAAGTCGACGTCGACCAGTACACTGCGATTCCCGTTCCACCAGTCCAGCGCCACCAGGCCGCTTTCGCCGGGCTTCAGCCGGGCCGCTTTATCCTCCAGTGACTGGTGGATGTCGATGCCACGAGCCTTAGCCTCCTGCTCGTATGCTGCCGGCACACAGTTCTCCACAAACCAGGCGAAGTGATCCCCCACGCACGACTGACCCGCCTCGTAGCCGAAGAAACCGGGGATGATGCCATCTTCTACGTACCCACACATGCCGGGAACAAGCCGCTCCTCGGTGCCCAGCACCATGTGGCAGTTCGACGTGCCCATGATAATCACCATTCGAGCCGGTTCCACCACCGTCGCGGCCGGAACCGATACGTGGGCATCTACGTTGGCGATGGCTATTGCGGTGCCTGGATCGAGCCCGGTCCAGCCTGCGGCTTGCTGGGTCAAGCCACCCGCCTTTGCTCCCAGCGGGTATAGAGTGCGCGACATCTTCTCGTCCACGACATGCTGCAGGCGTGGGTCCAGCGCTTTGAAGAACTGGTCAGGCGGAAACCCTTCACGCTTGGACCAGATAGCCTTGTAGCCCGCCGTGCATGCGTTACGCTTTTCCAGTCCCGTCAACTGCCACACCACCCAGTCCGCCCCCTCGATCAGCCGGTCGGCCGCGGCGTATACCGCCGGAGCCTCGTCCAGGATTTGCCACGCCTTGGGGAAGAACCATTCCGAGCTAATCTTGCCACCGTAGCGATCGAGAAACGTGTAACCTTGCGCGCGTGCAATCTCGTTCAGTCGGTTGGCCTCGGGCTGGGCCGCATGGTGCTTCCACAGCTTGACCCAGGCATGGGGGTTATCGCGCCACTCCGGCAGAAAACACAGGGGCGTGCCATCCGCCTTGGTAGGCATCATCGTACAGGCCGTGAAATCAATGCCCAGCCCAATCACGTCGTGTGGGCTGGCGCCGCTCGACCTGAGAACTGCCGGGATGGCATTCTTATACACCTCCAGATAGTCATTGGGATCCTGCAGCGCCCAGTCCGGCTCAAGGCGGATGTCCGTGCCCGGCAGCTTCTCATCTATCACACCGTTGGCGTAGGTGTGAACAGCCGTGGCAACCTCCCGGCCATCGGCCACGTCGACCAGCACTACCCGTCCCGACTCGGTGCCAAAATCCACGCCAATCGCGTATTTGCGTTCGCTCATGTCGGCCTCCTTCTTTTGATTTGCAATCTATAGTCATGCGCAGGCCAGCTCCGGCACGAAACCGCCTGACCATCACCCTGATGCCCCGCTGCAAGGCTCGATGGGTAGCAGGTTAGAAAACAACGCGTCCTGTTTTCGACCTCAGCGCAGAAATCGTGCTGGTTCTTGCGGCGGCCGCCATCACGACCTCGCCGCGCAACCGCCAAGCTGGGCCATCGCCTCTTCAGCAGTGCCTGAATGGTGCACAATAGTTCGCAACGCGCCTATGATCCGGTCCGGATGATCGGCTTGCCAGATGTTTCGCCCGAAGGTGATACCTGCCGCACCTGCCTGGACCACGGCGTGAGTCATGCGCAAGACATCGGTGTCTGTATCCAGGCGCTGTCCGCCAGCCGCCACCACCAACGCCGGGGCTGCTGTTTTAACCACCTCAGCAAATGTCTCAGCCGACCCTGTGTAGAATGTCTTGATTATGTCGACTCCCAGCTCCATGGCCAATCGGGCAGCGTATCTAACTTGCTGCGCTGTGTACCTCTCCTCGGGCGGGATAAGTTCTCCATTGGGATAGGCGTGGACGATCACCGGCATGCCCACGGTTTCCGCCTCACGCACCAGCGCCGCCAGGCTGGAGAGCAGTTTGGGCTGCTGGACACTGCCAACCGTCAAGGCCATAGCAATGGCATCTGCTCCCAGGCGTAGCGCATCCTCGACGTGGCTCACCCATACATCGTTCTCTGCGTGAAACGGTGACAAGCTAGAGCATTTCAGTATCAGGGAGATGCGACCGGCGTAGGGCTGGAAGCACCTTTCAGCGGTTCCCTTCATCAGCAACATGGCATCGGGGCCGCCGCTGGCTACCTTCTCAATCACTGCACTGATATGCTCCAGCCCTTTCAGCACCCCATAGCTCGGCGCGTGGTCCAATGCTACTGTGAGAATCCGCCCCGACTGTGGGTTCTTCATTCTTGCCAAGCGCACTGCCTTTCCAAGCGTCATCACACCAGCCCTCCTGGATGCTCAGGTGCTCTTCTAATTGTGGAGTCGGCCCACTGGCTCGCAGCAATTCGATGTCTTTTCGGGTTGCGCCGCCAGGGCCCGATACATGCCTATGCGCGTCTGTCTTGCCGACATGACCTGGGTGATGGGCGCTCCCGCCAGCATCACCGATGCCCTTTCACGCGGTCCCGGCTCCTTGAGGGCCTCATTTACAGGATGGTCTTCACCATCTCGGCAACCGCTTCGCCCAGCTTGCGGTGCTCGCTCAATTCAAGGTGAATGCCGTCTTTGTCACTGGACACGATCACCCGCGACGTGTCCAAAAACGCGCACCTGCATTCCTCTGCGACGCGCCGATAGTGCTGGGCGAATCTTCCTGACCTGCCTTCGGCATCTTCAAACATCTCGGCGAATTCAGTTAGTTTGGCAACGGGAGGTGGCGCCACCAGCAGAACCTTCGGCTGGCCTTCATTCGGCCCGGACCCGCTCTTCTGCACGATATCGACCAGGACACCAGCTCCATTTGCAATGTCATAGGCCGATAGGGAAAAACGCTTCTTGAGGTCGTTGGTACCCAACATAATTACAACCAAATCAATTGGACGATGGGTCTCGAGGCACGGGATGAGGTAGTCTTTTCCGCTCTTGTATCCCTCGATCGGATCATCCCAAACCGTAGTGCGCCCATTCAGTCCTTCCTCAATGACCAGGTACCCATCACCAAGTTGCTGCCTGAGGACTCCAGTCCAGCGTTGGTCCCGGGCATAACGACTGCCTGTAACGGGCTCGTACCCCCACGTGTTGGAGTCGCCATAGCAAAGAATCGTCTTCATAGGCTCCTTCCATGTTTTCAACTAGGGCACAAAGACGCCACCAAGTGACTATTGCGCCCGCAGCAACAATATGGCCCAGGCGCAAGTCGTTCCCTTCTCACCTCCGGGCAGGCATTGGAGGACGTCGAGGCGGAGTCTTGATGGTGGAGGGCAAAGTGCGTGACCTTGAGCAGGCGGCCAGCGTGGCATGGTGTCAAGCGACATCGACGCATCCTTCGGCATTGCAGAGATTCCGCATGTACAGTGAGGCTAGGCCAGACCACCGACCCAAGATATTGAACGCGAGGACCCGAGGGGATCTAAACTGGACACTCCAGCCTGCGGTCATACCTCACATACTATACTGAGTATTCTTGCGTTTGTCAACCCGTATGCGGCCATTATCCGGTTCCGGCTCCCTGAAGCGCCAGCACTTTCTGAGCTGCCTGATCGTCTGTAGTCAGAACGTTGACAAAATGCATGCATTCAGCTTCGAGCTCGTCTACGTAGCCCGCTTGCAGCAGGCTGGACAGGTCAGATTATGCCGATGCTCACCCCACCGGTTATGATTCGATTGAGATAACGAATCGTGCTAAACTGTTCACATAGGTGAACATATTTCACAAAAGCCCAATCCGTTATTGCCAGGTAGGCACAAAGGCCGCCTATGGAGGAGTGGTTATGAGTCTGCCGGATACTATCACCGAGGTCGATACCTCGGCCACAGCCAGCGACGTGGAGCAACTTGTAGACAAGCTTCCCCGTGAGAGGCTAGCCTGGATGCTACAGAAGATGTGCGAAATACGCTACTTTGAAGAGGAAGCCGAAGACCTGTACACGCGTGGTTTGGTGCATGGCACTATGCATTTGTCGATAGGGCAGGAAGCATCCTCGGTAGGGAGCATTGCGGCACTTGCACCAGATGACCTGATCATCCACCATCACCGTGGCCATGGCCACACAATCGCCAAAGGCGCCGACATCACCCTGATGATGGCGGAATTTCTGGGTAAGGAGCCAGGCTACTGCCGCGGGAGGGGCGGATCTATGCACATTGCGGACATCCCAGGGGGTAACTTGGGCGCCACCGGCGTGGTAGGCAGCGGCATTCCGACTTCAGTTGGAATCGCACTTGCCCTGAAAATGCGCAACTCGAGCCAGGTGCTACTTTCACTCTTCGGTGACGGGGCAGTCAACCTGGGCGAATTTCACGAGTCGCTCAACATGGCCGCCATTTGGAGACTGCCGGTGGTTTTCATCTGCGAGAACAACCAGTACGGCATGTCCGGCCCGGTGGAGAAGATGTCGAGCGTCAAGCCTCTCTCGATAAGGGCCGTAGCCTATGGCATGCCGGGTGAAACGGTAGATGGCAATGCTGTGCTGGCTGTCTACTCAGCAGTCCAAAAGGCCATCACACGAGCCCGCGCCGGCCATGGTCCGTCACTGATTGAGAATGTGACATATCGCTGGCGGGGTCACTCCAAGAGTGATCGGAATGTCTACCGCACCCCAGTGGAGATTGAGAGCTGGAAGAGGCGCTGCCCCATCGCGCGTTTCAAACAACTCCTGCAGGATGCGCAGGTAATGCAGATGGAAGAGATGGATGGGATTGACCAGGAAGCTAAAGCAACCGTTCAGCGAGCCACTCAGGAGGCGCTTTCGTTGCCAGAACCCTCGCCTGACAATCTGGAAGACGAGGTGTATGCCCCATGAATGGCGATGGAACACGGGAGATCTCCTACCTCGAAGCCTTACGGGAGGCCCTGTCCCAGGAAATGCGGCGCAATCCTGAGGTCTTCCTGATCGGAGAGGACATCGGCGTGTATGGAGGAGCTTTTGGGGTAACACGGGGCATACTGGAGGAGTTCGGCCCGGAGCGCGTGCGCGACACCCCCATTTCCGAAGCAGCTATCGCTGGAGCAGCCACAGGAGCCGCCCTGATGGGCATGCGGCCCGTGATGGAAATCATGTTTATGGATTTCATGACGATTTCCATGAACCAGTTGGTGAACCAGGCGGCCAAGATCCGCTTCATGTTCGGGGGAAAGGCCAGTATTCCTATGGTCATCCGCACCCCGGCCGGCTCTGGTACTGGCGCAGCAGCGCAACATTCACAAAGCCTCGAGGCCTGGTTCATCCATGTTCCGGGCATCAAGGTGGTCGCACCAGCCACTCCTTCCGACGCGAAAGGTCTGCTGATTGCCGCTATTCGCGACAATAACCCAGTTCTCTTTTTGGAACACAAGCTGCTCTACGGCAACAAAGGCCCGGTGCCAGCGGAATCCTACACCATCCCGCTCGGGCAGGCTAAGGTGAGGCGGGAAGGAAGTCACGCGACCATCCTGGCATATTCCATCATGGTGATCCGTGCCCTGGAAGCGGCCGAACGGTTGGCTGCCGAAGGAATCCAGGTTGAGGTAGTGGATCTGCGCAGCCTCAAGCCCCTGGACAAAGAAACCATCGCCCGTTCTGTATCCAAAACCGGCCGCGTCCTTATCGTTCACGAGGCACCACAGACAGGGGGATTTGGTGGCGAGTTGGCGGCGGTCGTGGCCGAGAGTGATGCCTTCCACTACCTGGACGCGCCCATCCGTCGCCTGGCTGGACGAGACATCCCCATCCCATACAACCGGGTGCTGGAGCGTGCGGCAGTCCCCCAGGTGGAGGACATCGTGGCAGCAGCCAGGGCCCTGACTTACGAGGGGAGATAGGTGCATGGCTACCCAAGTCATTATGCCCAAAGTAGACATGGTCATGGAAACGGGCACCTTCGTTGAATGGCTGAAAAAAGAAGGGGATCGCGTGGAGAAAGGGGAGCCCCTCTTTGTCATCCTCACCGACAAGGCCAATATCGAAATTGAAGCCCCGGCTAGTGGTATTCTGACTGAATTGAGAGCCCAGCCTGACGACATTATCCCGGTGACCGAGGTCATCGCAGTCATCCTTGAGCCTGAAGAGGTGTTGCCCCCCCAACCTGATCTTGCCGCAGAAGGCGCGCCCACCCCCGCACTGCCGTCGGCGGCTCCGACATCCGGTCCAGCGATATCTGAACCGGCAACCGGAAAAGGTCTAGTCGGTGCCAAAGTACGAGCGACGCCCGCTGCGCGCCGGCTGGCTCGTGAACTGGGGATTGACCTGTCCCAGGTCTCGGGGGGAGGGCAGTCAGGACGTATTCACAAGAACGATGTGGAGACTTTCGCCAACCATCAACTGATCGCGACTGAGAAAGAGCCGAAAGGGCCGCAACTGCCGAGCAAGCCTCTTCCTGCTACGGCAATCCCCCTGCCCAGGGCGCGTCAGAAGCAGGTGGTGCCTTTCGAGGGTCCGCGCAAGATTATCGCTGAACGCATGACCCATAGTGCCCTCACGGCACCCCACATTACGCTGGCGCTGCGAGTTGATATGAGCGAAGCAACACGTCTGCGATCTCAGCTCCAGGGGCCGATCGAGCAGAGAACCGGGCTACGCCTCTCTTTCACTGCGATCATAGCCAGGGCAGTCGCGGCCATCCTGCCACGCCACCCTTACTTGAACGCCTCTCTGGCAGAGGCAGAGATCATCCTGTGGGAGGACATCCATTTGGGCATTGCTGTCAGTCTGGAGGACTACCTGATCGTGCCAGTGCTGCGTGAGGCTCAGTCAAGGAACCTGGAGCAAATCGTCAGAATGCTGGGCGACCTGTTAGAGCGTGCGCGCTCCAGGCGCCTGGCACCCGCCGAAATGAGTGGTAGCACCTTCACTATCTCCAACCTGGGCATGTTCGGCATCGAGTCGTTCACCCCGATCATCAATCCTCCCGAGTCAGCCAGCCTGGCTGTAGGAAAGATCGTGAACACGCCCGTCAGCACACAGACGGGGATCGAGCTTCGGCCGATGATGAACTTGACCCTCTCGGCCGATCACCGGGTTGTGGACGGCGCAGCCGCAGCTCGTTTCCTGGCTGACGTACGGGCCACATTGGAGAATCCCTATCTGTTGATTTAGGAAATCACTACTCCTCTTTGGTGAACCCAGCAAGGCCAGGGCGAATCTGTTCATTTGGATCCGGGATACTGAGCAGCTCATAATCTGGACAAATGTCCAGTGCATTCGGCCAACATGTGTGATATAATTGTTTATTGAGGTTCCTAGCTGGGCAACCCTCAGGGGAGCCGCCAAGCAATTCAGCGCCTGTTGGACTGGGAGGTTGAATACATATGATTGCCGAGAACCGGAGGCTGGACGAAGCCCGCAAGCAAAACATACCCTGGAAAAAGTGGGGGCCCTATCTAACCGAACGGCAGTGGGGCACCGTGCGCGAAGACTACAGTGCGTCCGGTGACGCCTGGGGTTACTTCACCCATGACCAGTCCCGTTCGCGCGCCTATCGCTGGGGCGAAGATGGGCTGGGAGGCATTTCCGACGACCGCCAGTTGTTGTGCTTCGCCCTGGCTCTGTGGAACGGCCAGGACCCTATCCTCAAGGAGCGCCTGTTTGGCCTGACCAACAGCGAGGGCAACCACGGCGAGGATGTCAAAGAGTATTACTTCTACCTGGACAGCACCCCTACTCACTCTTATATGAAATACCTGTACAAATACCCGCAGGCGGCGTACCCCTACGAAGACCTGGTCAGAACCAACACAGCGCGCAACCGTTATGACCTGGAGTACGAACTGATCGATACCGGCATCTTCGACCAGGACCGCTATTTCGATGTCTTCGTGGAGTATGCCAAGGAGTCGCCCGAAGAGGCCCTGATCCAGGTCAGTGTGGTCAATCGCGGCCTGGAAGCGGCCATTTTGCACGTGCTACCCACTCTGTGGTTCCGAAACACCTGGTCGTGGTTTGCTGACGCCCCCCGGCCGGTGCTGAAACAGATCGATGGCCCCTCTGGAGTGAGTGTGGTCGCCGCCAGCCATCCTGAGTTGGGAGAGTGCTACTTGTATTGCGAAGGCACGCCGACCCTCCTTTTCACGGAGAACGAGACCAACACCGAACGCGTCTTCGGCGTACCCAACCCCAGCCCATACGTGAAAGACAGCATTCACAACGCCATCGTGGGGGGCCAGCGTGAAGCCGTCAACCCCGAACAGGTTGGAACCAAGGTCGCTGCCCATTACGCATTGAACCTGGGTGCGAGTGAGACCCGGGTCATCCGGCTGCGCTTGAGCGACGCGTCGCCGGACAGCTTGCGCACGGCACGCAAGCTCAGCCGCCAATTTGGCGATCATTTTCAAGAGATTTTCGCGGCCCGTTTGCGCGAGGCTGATGAGTTCTTCGATTACATCACCCCGGACTCGCTCAGTGAGGATCACGCGCGCGTGTTGCGGCAGGCGCTGGCCGGCATGCTGTGGACCAAGCAATTTTTCTACTATGATGTCCACCGCTGGCTGGACGAGCGCGGAGCCGACCCCTTGAAAACTGCCAGGCAACGAGCCCCTCGCAATGACCAGTGGTACCATATGGTCAGCGCCGAAATCATCTCCATGCCCGACAAATGGGAGTATCCCTGGTTCGCTGCCTGGGATCTGGCCTTCCATACCATCGCCCTGTCGATGGTGGACCCGGATTTCGCCAAGCAGCAGCTTGACCTGATGCTGCGTGAGCGTTACCTGCACCCCAGCGGCCAGATCCCCGCCTACGAGTGGAACTTTGGCGACGTCAACCCGCCAGTGCACGCCTGGGCGACCATATTTGCCTACAACGTCGAACAGCAACTGTATGGTCAGGGCGACGTGGACTATCTCAAACACGCCTTCCAGAAACTGCTCTTGAACTTTACCTGGTGGGTCAACCGCAAAGACCCGACCGGCAAGAACGTTTTCGAAGGGGGCTTTTTGGGGCTGGACAATATCGGCGTCTTCGACCGCAGCGCACCCCTACCCACCGGCGGGCGCCTGGAGCAGGCCGATGGCACCGCCTGGATGGCCCTTTTCTCCCAAAATATGCTGCAGATCGCCCTGGAGCTGGCCGGTCACGACCGTGTGTATGAAGACATGGCTCTAAAGTTTTTCGAGCATTTCCTGTGGATTGCCGCGGCCATGGACCGCATGGGAGAGCAACAGGACGAGATGTGGGATGAAGAGGATGGCTTCTTCTATGACCTGCTGCGCTTGCCCGATGGGCAGGCCATGCGCCTGAAGGTGCGCTCCCTGGTGGGCCTGTTGCCGTTGTGTGCTTCGACCACTATCCAACGGCACACATTTGAGAACCTCTCCGCATTTAGAGAACGCGCGCGCTGGTTCGCGCAGTTCCGGCCGGAGCTAACGGCGAACATCCACGATGTACTTAAGCCAGGCCACGCCGACTCTCACCTGCTGGCCATTCTGAATGAACAAAAGCTGCGGCGTGTGTTGGCGCGTATGCTGGATGAGGACGAGTTCCTCAGCCCGTATGGCATCCGCTCCCTGTCACGCTATCACCTGGAGCATCCCTATATCTTTACTATCGGAGGCATGGAATACCGGGTGGGCTACCTGCCGGCCGAGTCCGACACCGGCATGTTTGGCGGCAACTCCAACTGGCGCGGACCCATCTGGAGTCCGACAAATGCTCTGCTGATCCGTGCCCTGCTTAACCTCTATCTCTACTACGGAAATGACTTCAGCGTGGAATGCCCCACCGGCTCAGGCCGTTTTATGACTCTGCATCAAGTCGCCGAGGAGATCGCCAACCGGCTGGCGCGCATATTCCTGCGTGACGAGCATGGCCGGCGGCCCGTGTACGGGGGTAGCCAGAAGTTCCAGAATGACCCCAACTGGCGGGACTACCTCCTATTCTACGAGTACTTCCACGGCGACAATGGGGCCGGCTTGGGCGCCAGTCACCAAACCGGCTGGACAGGCCTGGTGGCTAAGATGATTCAGCTCTTCGGGGCACTGAATGCCGACCACTACCTGAGAGGGGATGTCGGGCGATCATTTGCCTATCACGACGAGACGTAGAGCCAACCTGAGGGCGACACTCGTCTGGCAATGCCGGGCATAGATGACCCCAGCCGGGTCCTGGCGTGCATTTTTTTGGAGAGCTCGGATATGGGCCAACCTTATTACCCTTCTCTGTATCAGATCAACACGCGGGTATGGCTGCGTGAGCTATCACGTGACCTAGGTCGGGCCGCCACCCTCGACGACATTCCCAACGCCGAATTGGACCGCCTGGCCGAGCTTGGCTTTGACTGGGTCTGGTTCCTGGGGGTATGGCAGACCGGCCCGGCCGCGCGGCAGGTCTCTCTGCGTAACCCTGGCTGGCGCTACGAGTTCCAGGAGACCCTGCCCGATCTGACCGATGAAGACATCTGCGGCTCTTGCTTCGCCGTGACCGGATACACCGTCCACACGGCGCTGGGAGGAGACCAGGCTATGCGGCGTTTGCGCGAGCGCATGGCTCAGCGTGGCCTGCGCCTGCTGCTCGACTTTGTGCCCAACCACACCGCCCCGGACCACTCATGGGTGCAGGCCCATCCGGAATACTACGTGATCGGCACCGAGCTTGACCTGGCCCGCGAACCGCACAACTACGTTCGGGTGGCTGCGCCAGGCAAGTCACTCACTATGGCCTACGGGCGCGACCCTTACTTCCCCGGCTGGCCGGATACGCTGCAATTGAATTACGCCAGCCCGGAACTGCAGGAGGCTATGCTCAGTGAGCTACTCAAGGCGGCCATGCTGTGCGACGGCGTGCGCTGCGACATGGCCATGCTGATCCTGCCGGATGTCTTCGAGCGCACCTGGGGCCGCCGCCCCGACCCTTTCTGGCCAGTGGCTATCCATCGCGTGCGACAGCAGGCCGCCGACTTTGTGTTTATAGCGGAGGTGTACTGGGACCTAGAGTGGACCCTTCAGCAGCAAGGCTTCGACTACACCTACGACAAACGGCTGTATGATCGCCTGCGCGAGAGACAGGCTCGACCAGTGCGCGAGCACCTTTACGCAGGCCTGGACTACCAGAACAGGTTGGCCCGCTTCTTGGAGAACCACGACGAGCCACGCGCTGCGGCGACCTTCCCCCAGGCGATTCACGAAGCTGCCGCAGTCGTGACCTACCTTACGCCCGGACTGCGGTTCTTCCACCAGGGCCAGTTCGAGGGCCGTCGCAAGCGCATTTCCCCGCACCTGTGCCGTGGCCCGGCCGAACCTGTGGATGTGTCATTGCAGGCATTCTACGGGCGCCTTTTGCAGACGCTCCGGCTGCCTGCGCTGCGCAACGGCGAGTGGCGTTTGCTGGATTGCGCGCCAGCCTGGGATGGCAACTGGACCCGGGACTGCTTTATATGCTACGCCTGGCAGGGCGCTGATGGCAGGCACCTGCTGGTCGCAGTGAACTATGCCCCCCACCAGAGCCAGTGTTTTGTGCAGCTCCCCCTGTCCGACCTGGCTGGCCGGCAGTGGCAACTAAACGATCTTATGAGCCCGGCTGGCTATCTGCGGGATGGGGACGACCTGGCCACGCGAAACCTCTATCTGGATCTGCCGGCCTGGGGTTTCTACGTCTTTCAATTTGACACAGCTCAGTAGGCCGGGTATTTACGGCGCTGCCCCTGTTCGGCTCAAAGGTATTCCAGAAGCCTGCCGGGGACGTGTCGGTGGCTGCGCCGTCCGATTAGCCTTCGTTCACCGCTTCAGGCGCCGGCAAAAACCAGATTAAGCCGAACCAACAACGATTATCCAACTGCTGCGCGAGTGGGAACTGGGACCCCAGGCGAGATTACCCATGGTGAGCAGCTGGCGTTTTCCTCCCACACTCATAGTTGCGTGCATCGTTCATGTGCCTATCACGGAGGAGGTCGGACATGCCCGGATGGCTGGTGAACCTTGACCCCATAGTGCAGGCACTGCTCGCCACATGCTTCACCTGGTTTGTCACAGCTCTGGGGGCTGCCACGGTCTTTTTCTTTAAGAGCGTCGACCAGAGAGTCCTGGATGCGATGCTGGGCTTTGCCGCAGGGGTGATGATCGCTGCCAGTTTCTGGTCCCTGCTGGCCCCCGCGATTGCCCTAGCCGAAGAAGCAGGGCAGACCGCCTGGTTGGTGGCCGCAGTCGGCTTCGTGTCTGGCGGGGCGTTTCTATGGGTCGTTGACAGGATTTTGCCCCACCTGCACCTCGGCCTGCCGATGAGCGAGGCCGAAGGGGTCAAGACCAGTTGGCACCGCAGTATCCTGTTGGTATTGGCAATCACCCTGCACAATTTCCCAGAAGGGCTGGCCGTTGGGGTTGCTTTTGGCGCGGTAGGGGCTGGCATCCCGGGCGCCAGCTTGGGCGGTGCCGTCGCCCTGGCCATCGGCATCGCTCTGCAAAACTTTCCCGAGGGCGTGGCCGTGTCGGTCCCGCTGCGTCGCGAGGGACTATCGCGCACCCGTGCTTTCCTCTATGGCC
>Ga0233417_10000274_pt1 | contig 15038 bp, 16 predicted proteins | sample Sed_MG_FD_189023 | JGI IMG/M metagenome (GOLD analysis project Ga0233417, IMG submission 189023) | Sediment microbial communities from Lake Towuti, South Sulawesi, Indonesia - Sediment_Towuti_2014_0.5_MG | ecosystem: Environmental > Aquatic > Freshwater > Lake > Sediment | place: Indonesia... | reverse complement strand
GAGTGAAGACTCTTCAGGACGCCCGCGCGAGTAATCGTGGGGCCTATGCCGATCGACGAGAGGAGCAGCTGCCCGTGACATCGCGTGTCTTGAGGCCAACGTGGCTGCACATCCCGGCGAGTGCGAGCATCGCGTATTGACGAAGGCGCGTGCTCGTGAAGTCGGGAGCACAGCACCGCATGTGTTCGCGGATCGCTCTTTGAGTAACGTCAGGAGGTCGCGCGATGTTCGTGCAAGACTGCATGACGCTCCACCCTATCACGCTGCGCCCGGAGAGTGACCCTCTGGCAGCCCAGGCACTGCTCAAGGCCGGCAAGTTCCGACACCTCCCAGTCGTGGACGCGGATGGCATCTTGATCGGCATCGTCGACCGCGCTGACCTGGAACTGTTCTTGTCGAAGGCAGGATCGCCCGGCATCTCTCAGCGGCAGCATCGTATCGACCAAGTCATGACGCGCGAGGTGGTGGCGGTGCCGCCGGATTGCCCATTGGAAGAGGCGGCCAGGCTGATGGTAGAACACAAGATCGGCAGCTTGCCGGTGGTCGAGGCGGGGCGCGTTGTCGGCATCATTACGGAGACGGACATCTTCAGGCAGTTTGCGGCGGTGCTGGGAGGCCGAGGCAACTCACTGAGGCTAACGGTTCAAGTACCCGACGCGCCCGGTCAACTGGCCGAACTCGCCAGCCGCATTGCGCGAGTGCACGGCAATATCTCGTCGATCGTGGCCTATGCCTCTGGCAGGCCCGCGCGTGCCAACTTCACCTTGCGCATCGAGGGCGTCGATCGAGAGACGGTGTTGAAAGCGCTTGCGGGTTTCGCCGAGCTGGAAGTGCTTCATGCGCGCGGCGGTGAAGGATCGCTGTCCCGGGAAATGGCGTGAAGGGTTGCAGCCGGCTGCCGACTCTGGGTGACGATGGCTTCACCATGGATGCGCTGAAGAATGCCCTTGGAGCCAAAGAACAAACGGACCTCATGGATCCGAGTCAAGGTCAGCCATGAGGTCTGAGGTTACGAAAAGTCTGGGTGCCGGGACTTGAACCCGGGACCTCACGGACCCGAACCACTCTTTGCATAAGTCGAACCGGAGACCTCATGGTGGGCTTTAACGGCCATCTATGAGGACTGCGGTTCAGGCATCCGTGAGGACTCCGGTTGGCCTTTTTGTATTCCTCAACGACCTCGATTGTCTCTCCAGTAATACAGAGCCGATAATCAGCTGATAATCGCCTCATCTAGATCGTCGGCTCACAGTTGTTATATTACCACAAATCAAGACGAATGCACGTCGGCCAGATCGATCAGTTTCCGGAAGTCAGAATTTGCTCGATCAGGCTTTGGAGAATGCTGAACGAGGGCGGTCCGGCTAGCGGCTGATCATTCACCAGGAACGACGGGGTGCCGCGAAATCCACGTGCGAATGCGTCCCGCAAGTCATGATCGACAGTGGCCGCATGTTGTCCGGAGTCGAGGCACTGATTAAAGGTTGCTGTATCCGATCCGATCTCGGCGGCGTAGGCTTTCAACTCACTCACGGCAATCGCCGGGGCGCGCGCGAACAGCAGATCGTGGTACTCCCAGAACCTGCCCTGATCGTGAGCGCACTGCGCGGCCTCGGCCGCTTTGGGCGACTGCGGGGTGATGACAGGAAAGTCGCGCCACACGAAGCGAACCCGGTCGCCGTACGCGGCGATGACCCGGTCGAGGATGTGCGCGTTGTGCCAGGCCCGACAGGCGGGACATCCAAAATCGCCGTACTCAACGATGGTGACTGGCGCCGTCGCTGGGCCGAGCGCCGGATCATCGGCCAGCCGCGATGCTTCAACAGGCTCTGCCGACGGGCGCGGCCAGAAGACGAACGCGCCGAGCACAAGCACGGCAACAACAGTGACACCTATCGTGAGGCGACGCCGCTTTTCACGCGCAACACGCTGCCTCTCGCGTATCTCGCGCTTGCTAAACTTCTGGCTCGTTTCCCGATCGTGCTGACGATTCGCCATACGCTCCTCTTGCCAGAACACTCGTCATCCCGTGTTCTCATTGGCATTCGCTCGCTACGGCTGGTAGATGCGCGTCTCCGGCTTGAACGCCGCCCACGAGAACCAGAAGTGATTGATGGCGACGACCGGCTCCAACATCTTGCCAGCCAGCGAGCCACCGATCGCCGTCCCCAACACGTTCCACTCACTGCCCGTTTCGGCATCCACCATGCGCGAACCGTCAAAGGTGAAAGTCAACGTCTGCCCATCGAGTTCGCGCGCATAGGCGTTTGCCGCGCCGACATCCCGGCCGCCGGCAACCGTCCCGCGATCCAGCGCCGAGGCGGTACCGGCCGCCCACAGCACAACCACGTCAGTCCCGCCCACGCTATCGTTGACGACCTTGACCTCTTGTAGCACATCGTAGGGGTAGGCCACTGCCTCGCCGTTCAGATCGAGGGTCAGTACGCGCGCCACCGCCGGCAACACGCCGGGCGTCTCCGGGCCGCGATACAGGAACGGCGGATTGTTCACGTCGTCGTAACCGGCGTAGGGATTGCGCCCGTAGTCGCGCAAGTGCCCGGTGTCGCGCGACAGGACCTGGCCCGTCGGGTGCGCAGCCTTGAAATCGGCCCAGGCGATGATCGAGGCAGGCAGGAACGTCAGACGGCGGCCGGTCAGCTCCCCGGCGATGGCCTCACCGGTCGCCTGCTGCCACCACGTCTCGGTCGCGCGGTCGTACATGATCAGATTGCTGAAGCGCAGCCGGCCGGTCGTGCCGAACGTAGTCGGCTGGCCGTCGATCGTTCGCTCGAAAGCGATCGCCGTGTTGCACAGCGGGCAGAACGTCACCGCGACCGGCACACCATCGACGGCGTCGTTGACGATTTCGTGCCACATCAGAATCTGGATCGGGTAGGCGCGGGCGTCGTCGCCAAGTTGAAAGTAGATGACCGGCTCGACCGGCTTGAGCCACTGGTCGGCTTCCTCGACGCTGACGAAACGAGGAGAGTTAATTGCGGGAATGCCGTCCTTGGGCGGCCCGCCCGATAGGATGTCGCTGTACGGCACGGAGTGCTTATTGAAGTCCGTTTTGAATTGACTCTGTGCACCGGCGGGCGGCGGCTCGTCGGGCAAGAGGGTTGGCGTGGCGTTCGGCACGAGAGTCTCCGTTGGTCTGGCTGGCTCAGTAGCGAGCGGCGTCGAGTTGGATGCAGCAGTCGGGACTGGCGGTGCGCCCGACGTGGTCGCGCACGCGGCCAGGAAAACACTGGCGGCGAGCATCGCCACCGCCCAACGGCCGACAGTAGTCATTTGCCCCATCGTCATTTCTCCTTCCGGGATTGAACCTGTTGCAACATCGAAAACAACGTATCCACGTCGGGCCGATCGGTTGGATCGTCGCTCCAGTGTGCGAAGCGCAGGTTGCCGTCTGCATCAACAATGAAATCCGCGCCGAGTTGATGTGGATCATCGCGGATGCCGCGCCACTGCCAGCCGTGCACCATCATGCGCGCGTAGTGCAGCCACACTTTGGGCTGCCACACGGGCCAGATGGACGAGCGCAGGCCGTAGGCGCGATACACGGCCCGATCGAGATCGAGCAGGAGCGGGAAGTCCACGCCGGTCTCGCCCCACCAGCGCCGGGCCTGCTCAGCACTTGAGAATGAGATCAGCAGGACTTCGGCATTGAGCGCAGCCAACTCCTCGCGTCGGCGATGCAACTGCATCGCGTGCTCGCGGCAGGGCAGTCAACCCAGGTGGCGCAGGAAGACGAGCAAAACCGATCGGCCACGGAAATCTGCCAGAGAGACGATCGCCCCGCCCAGGCTTGGCAACCGAAAGTCGGGCGCTGGGGAGTAAAGGGCGAGATTGGCTGTGTTCAACCAGACGTGCCTCCAACTCGTGGATTCGCTGCCGGTGATGCTCGCGGCAGTCGGGACAGCGTGCCAAGTGACGCTGCGCTGCGTGCCACAGGTCTTTCGGATCAACCTCTGCATCCAGCAACTCGGCCAGATACTCCAGCGCGGCAAAGCATTCGTCACAATCCAGTACACTTTTCGAAGATTCTGCCGCGTGGGTGAGGATTTGCCAGAGCGGGCGCATCGCTTACCCTCCAACGTAGGGCCGCCTGTTACCATATAGACGCGCGGAAGCGAGCGCAACTTACATGAGGGGAAGATTAAGAAGACTAGCCGTCGGCAGGGGCGGTCGCTATGTGCCGCTTCCGGCCAGGACACCGGTAAGAATCGCCGGAGCAACTGCGTCTACAGTGTAATCGGCAGCCAGAGAAGGAGCGTTATATGTCTGTTCAGGCGCATCGGTCGTCGGCGCAGCGAGCGTCGTCGGCTCGGCGCTTCGGCACGTTTCTGCACGCTGTCTCGTTCGTGCTGGGATTCTCGTTCGTCTTCGTCGTGCTGTTCGGCGGCGCGTTCGCGCTGCTCAGTGCGTTCATTGTCCAGTACAAGTTCGAGATCGCCCGGCTCAGCGGCGCGATCATCATCGTCTTCGGGCTGGCGACGCTGCGCGTGCTGAAGATTCCGTTCCTGTACTACGACACACGCCGGCAGTTCGCCGGCCGGCCTTCACTCGGCTACCTGTCGTCGTTCGCGATGGGCACGTTCTTCGCGGCGGGCTGGACGCCGTGCATCGGTCTCGTGCTCGGCTCGATCCTGCAGCTCGGCTTCCAGGGGCAGACCGGCGCATCGATGCTGCTGGCGGCGGGTTACGCGCTGGGTCTGGGCGTGCCGTTCCTGGTCATGGGTCTGCTGATTGATCGTCTGGGCCATTTCCTGCGCCGCCTCACGCGCCACCTGCGCGCCATCGAAGTGGTTACCGGCCTGTTCCTGATCGCGCTCGGCGTGCTGCTGGTCTCCGGCGAGCTCACGTCGCTCATCGCGCGGTTGAGCGGGCAACTCACGACCTTCGACGAGGGTCTGGCCGGCGCGACGACCCCGACCTTGTTCATCGCCATGCTGGGCGGGCTGTTGTCGTTCCTGTCGCCGTGCGTGTTGCCGCTGGTGCCAGCGTACATCGGCTACCTGAGCGGCCACGTCGTTGGACAGGCCACCCTCGAATCGGGGAGAGCCGAATGACGCGACGGATGTGGGCTGTTGTGCTCGCGCTGGCGTTCCTCGTCGCGGCCTGCGCGCCGGCAACTTTGGCAGAGACGGTTTCCGCGCCGGTCGGTACGCGGCCCGGCAACGCCGCGCCCGATTTCCGATTGAAGACGCTCAGCGACGATGAAGTCAGCCTGTCCGACTTCCGGAGTCGCCCGGTGTTCATCAACTTCTGGGCGTCGTGGTGCGGGCCGTGCCGCGCGGAGATGCCGGAGATCGTCGCGGCGTATCAGGCGCACAAGGACACAGGGCTGGAAGTGCTGGCGATCAACCTGACCTTTCAAGATACTGTTGCCGACGCGCAGGCGTTTGTCGATGAATTCCAGATGCCGTTTCCGGCGTTGCTCGACGAAACGGGCGAGGTGAGCCAGGCGTACTCGCTGTTCGGTCTGCCGACCTCGGTGTTCGTCGATGCGGAAGGCATCGTGCGCGCCGTCAACGCTGGGCCGCTCACCGGCGAGGCCATCGAGCAGTACCTGGCGCAGATTCTGGTCGCGCGCTGACGCTTATCGCCGGTTCGACACCGGCGTCACTTCTGGGGTTCGCCGTAGACCTCGATCTCGACCGCGCCGGTGTTGCCGCCGCTGCTGGTCACCGCCTCGAAGCGCAGCCGCCGCGCCGTGAAGTCGGTGTCGAAGTAATACGCCTGAGAAGCGTCGGCCAGATCGAATGGGCCGATGCTCTCGCCGCGCTCGGTGACGATCTGAAAGGACTGAATCTGGGCGCTGCTGCCCATCGTGCGCGTCCAGAAGCCGACGCGGGTGACGCGGGTCTCGGCGGCCAGTTCGATCTCGATCCAGGCCTCGTCACCTTCGCCTTCCGACGACCACTGCGTGGACGGGTTGCCGTCGACGGCCTTGAGTGCGCCGTAAGAACTGTCATCCGATCCGCCGCCGTAATTGCTGCTGACGCCGACAACGCGCGCCCCGGCCTGCGCTGAGGCCAGGTTGACTTCGCCGCCGGTCTCGGCAGGCAACGTGCGGAATGTGTATTCCTCGCTGCGGTATAGCGTTCCATCCGGGCCGACCCCTTGCAGGCGCGCGTAGTACACCGTATCGGGCTGAAGGTCAATGAGGATCGGATGATGGTCACTGTGCCCACCGCCGGCCATGTCGGTGTCGGTGGCGATCTGCCCGTAGTCATGGGTTGTGCCATACACGACGGCGCAGGCGACCGGCAGGCGAGTCGTCACTTGCAGTGTGGCTGAGTTGGACTGGACGTCGAACTCTGGATCGGATACCACGATGTCGGTGATCGGGCGGATGACAGGTTGATCCGATGCGGGTGCAGTCGGCGCAGCGCAGGCGCTCAGAATCAGTGTCAGCGCCAGGCCAAGCAAGAATGGTCTCCGGTTGATCATGGCTCACTCCTCAAGATACGTTGAGATAGCATAACTGTTCAACCCGTTCTTGATCCACGAAGACACACGAAGTTTCACGAAATCGGAGGGCCATCTTCGTGTGTCTTCGTGTAACTTCGTGGATCAGGGCCGAGTAGTTACGAGATAGCAGGTTACCCGAACGCCGCGCGATATTCTCGCACGGCCCTCGGGCCGTTGCGTTCCAGACCCGTGTAGAAGGCGTCCCGATCCTGGTTCCGAAAGTCGAGCCGCTCGACGCGGAACGGCGCAAGTCGCTCGCCCGATCGCCGCCGCTCGTTCACATCCAGGAAATACGCGATCGCGTTCTCGACGCTGCGCGCGTCGGTCCAGTCGGACTTGTAAATCGCCACACCCGATCGGGTGAGAATCCAGCTCATGTTCGGCATCGACCCGTAGGCGCGATGGCACGCGCCGTCCAGCGCGTCGACCAGGATCGGGCGTGTCACTCCGAGTTTATCGCGCAGGTCACGGGCATGCCGCAGTTTCTGCTCCATCGAAGTGAGGTGCGGATAGTATTCGCCTGGATGCGCCTCGTGCGTGTACAGGAAGATCGAGCCGACGCCCTGGTCTCGGTATCGGTCGGCAATGGCATTCATGGATGGCGCCGCCATCCCGCAGTACGGTCAGGTGAAACTGCCGAACTCGACGATGGTGTACGTGTGATGCGACCAGATGGCACTCAGGCTGGTCTCGCGCCCGCTGCTTGCGCCCCGCCCCGCGGGGTCGAGATGCCACAGCGGGAAGTCGGGCGCCGGCCCGCCGAGCGGCGGACTGTGATCGAAGCGCAGCCACGACTCGAACTTGGCCGGGACGAATTCGTCGTAGTTGTATCGGGTGAGCAAGTCGCTGTTGGTCATGGCGCAATCTCCGGCCGCAGCCAAAGTATGGGACACGGATGAACACAGATGAACACGGATGAACACGGATTCTGATCCGTGCTTGTCCGTGTTCACGGGAGCACTGCACCGTATGTGTCCGTGTCCAAAATCGTCTCGGTCGTGATGGTTTTTCAAGGGTGATACGATGACGTCCTCACGGCGCATAGAATTCGGATTTCGGGTAGAAATCGCGCCAGGCCCAGTCGTAGGCGGTCGAACCGGGGACGGGCTGGAGCGCATGACCGCGCAGTGGCCCGGCGACGGCCAGCCCGCGCGCTACATCCCACGTCGAGCCGGTTTCGGCATCCACCAGTTGATCACCCTCGGCGTGGAAGGTCAGCGTGTGTCCCTCGGCCTGCCGGATGTAGGCGTGGAAGTTCTCGCGGGCGGCCCACACGACGATGGGAACATCGCCGAGTGTGTCGTTGATCACACCGGCAGCAGCAGCGTCGGTGTAATAGTACGCTTTGGCGTTGTCTTCCAAAATCAGGCCGATGACGAAGTCCGGGCTGAAGCCCTGCCGCGCCACGAACCGGTCGATGTCATTGGCCATCACCAGCGAGTCGGGATGCTCGCCTTTCCAGTTGGCCCAGGTGGTGACCTGCGAGGGCAGCAGGAACAACTGCACACCCTTGAGCGGCCCCTTGATCGCGCGACCCCACGGCTGCGACCAGGTCGATTGCGTCTCGTGGTCGTACCAGGTCATGGCGTTCATGAACAGCGCGCCCGCGTTCCCGAACGTGTGGGCCGCTCCATCAATCCTCCGGTCGTGCACGAGACCGGTGTAGCATAGCGGTCACCAGGTGACGAGGATGGGAACGCCGGCCAATTGGTCGTCCACCATCTCGCGGAAGCGCAGGACGGTGACGGGATAGGCTTTGGCTTCGCCGCCGAGCGAAATGCCGATGACGAGTTCGTCGTCGAGCAGCGGGGCTTCATCGGCCGCGACGAACTTGGGATCGTATACCGGCGGGATGCCGTCGAAGGCGATCAACTGAGGGAAGTCGTACTCGCGTGTATCAGGGACGCGGGTGTTGGTCATCACTGGCGAGACGATGGGCGCGGCGGCAGGCTGAACCGATGCGACCGGTGGAGTGTCAATGGCGGTTGGCGATTGCGATCGTGCATGCGCAGGTGTCACCGCTGAGGTTACCGGCGGCGTGCAGGCCGCAAGCAGCGCGAGTGCTACAAGCGATAATCGTCGAATCCGCATACCCGTTGTATTGTCCTGGGAATCATGTTTGACCAAGCGTAATCGCTCCTGTCAGCAGAAAGCCAACGACCTCGGCCAGGCCGACGACCACGACGGCACTGATCCCCAGGAGTGTGTTGCGCCCGAAGTGTTCCGGCGTCCGATAGCCGCCGCGCCGCACCTCGCGCAGGCTGAGCACTCCCAGCGGCAGCATCGCGGCCTCGGCCAACAGCACGATGAGCGGCAAGCCCCAGCCCAACGTCAGCCACGGCGCGGCGTATCCCCCCACGAGCAGAACGGAATACAGCCTCGCGGCGCGATCCGGGCCGAGTATCACCACCAGCGTGCGCTTGCCGGTGGCGCGATCGGCTGCGTGGTCCGGGAACGCCACGTTGAGCATGTTGGCGAAGATCAGCGCTGCGAACGGCAGACAGGTGAGAAGCAACTTCAGGCTGACCTGTCCGGTCTGCAAGTTGTAGCCAAACAATGGCACAAGCAGCGCGCCGATGATGGCCGTGTCCAGCTCTCCCCAGCCACGATTGACCAACGACAAGGGCGGAGCCGAATAGCCGGCTGCGCCGATCAGCGCCAGCACGAAGACGAGTGCCGTCGCAACACCGAACGACGGCAGTGTGCCGGAGCCGATGAAGAGCGCCGTCGAAAGCAATAGCATCGTGCGCCCGGCCCATAACGCGACTTCCGGTTTCACTCTCCCGCCGATCAACACGCCGCTGCCGCCGTTGAACGGCGTGCGGTGGCGGTTGACCCGATCGGTCGGCTGGTCGTAATACTCGTTGAAGAACTGCGCGGCCAGTTGCAGCGACCAGACCACGAGCAGACCAAGACCGAACGCCGTCCCGTTCCACGCGACGGTTTCGTGCCGGGCCATCAGCGCGCCGACCAGGTAGGCGATGCCGGTGCCGATCAGGAAATGCAGGCGCGCCAGCCGCGCCAGCGCGACGATCTTCGATGGTGACATAGGTTTGCCATTCAGACGCGGTGACGCGGCGCAGTCTTACCCGGCGTGTAAGGAATCCCTGCCGAAGCACGTCTATGGCATATGCGCCTGATTCATCGACTGATTCTGCTGCGCTACGGCATCCCGCCGGATTTCGTCCTCAATCGCGACCCCGAGCCGCCGGACGCGGCAGCGTCCGAACCGGTGGCCGCCGACCTGCGACGGATCATCAATGCGCTGAAAGCCGAAGCGTTCGATGTGGAGCGTGGCGGTGTGGATTATGCCCGGCTTCGCACCAGTCCGGTCTACGCCGAGTACCGGCAGTGTGCGGCTCGCCTGCGAACCTTTGATCCGGCGATGCTTGCCTGCCGGGAAGAGCGACTGGCTTTCTGGATCAACCTGTACAACGCGTTGATCGTCGATGCAGTGATCCGGTTTGGCGTGCGGCGCTCGGTCAACGAAGTGCCTGGCTTCTTCTGGCGGGCGGCTTACGACATCGGCGGGCAGCGATACTGCGCGTTCGACATCGAATATGGCATTCTGCGCGGCAACCGGGGACACCCGGCGATCCCCGGCGCACACTTTGGATCGTGCGATCTGCGATTGGCCTATAGCCTCGACCGGCTGGATCCGCGTATCCATTTTGCGCTGGTGTGTGCGGCGCGCTCCTGCCCACCTATTGCAGTGTACGATGCGGAACAGATCGGTGCCCAGCTCGATGGGGCGGCGCGCGCGTTCGTCAACAACGGTGGCGTCGAAGTGGACCAGGATGCCGGTGAAGTCCGCTTGTCGCAGGTCTTTCGCTGGTATGCGCCGGACTTCGGCGCGCGCCCGTTGGGCCTGGGCGACAAGACGCCGCTGCTGAGATACAGCGCCAACTACCTGGTTAGCGAGAATGCCCGCGACCTCGCGCTGCACGGCAGGCCGCGCGTTCGGTTCCAGCCTTACGACTGGTCTTTGAATCACATTTCGACGTAAGCGCGAGACAACGTATTTGCCCGCCTGGCAACCCTCGGCCCGTGATGAAAGAAGTCACGGGCTTTGTGCTTGTTCGCGCGTAAGCACTTCGTAATCTCTTGATAAGCACTGCGTAAGGCTGCGATGCTACGCTAACAATCGTGCCAAGCGAACCGGAAGAAAGGAGGTCTGCACACCTATCGAATGGCGTGAATCGTGAGGAAGCAACGATCCGTTTGAGATACTTGAAACCGAACACTCGTACAGAAAGGGGATTCACCGATGAAACTTCGGAATAGCCGAGCAACCCGGATCGCGTCGATCCTGGCCGTGCTGCTCCTGGTGGTGAGCAACGGCGTGCTGTATGCGGATGACGGTCCTCGTTTGAGCAGGTATCGCGTCACGATTGAGAACCTCAGCACCGGACAGCCGCTCTCGCCGCCGGTGGCAGCGACTCATCGTGGCGGAATCCGGATGTTCCGAGTCGGGCATCTGGCCTCGCCTGAATTGGAAGCGATTGCCGAGGACGGAAACGAAATGCCCATGTTCAATCTGTTCAACGGATCGGACAAGGTCACGCAGGCCGTCGATATTGCGCGACCCCTGACGCCCAGCGGCAAGGTCGTCGGCGATTTCACGGATTCGGTGACCTTCGATATCCAGGCGCGCCTGGGCGACAGGCTCTCGCTGGCGACGATGTTGATCTGCACCAACGACGGCTTTACCGGACTGGATCGCGTCATGCTGCCACACAGCGGGTCCGTCGTTTATTACGCCAGCGGCTACGACGCGGGCACCGAGGACAACACCGAACTCAGCGCAGACATCGTCGATCCGTGCAGCGGCTTGGGGCCGGCGCCTTTAGCCGGTGACCCGAACGGGAACGAGGATGCAGCGGTCGATACCGACCCCCACCAGCCGATCCAGCATCATCCCAACATCGCTGGCGTCGGCGACCTGAGTGTGGCCGATCACGGCTGGCGCGACCCGGCCGTCAAGGTCACTATCACGCGGCTGGAGCGCTACGAGGTCACTATCACGAATCTGACGGACGGCCAGCCGTTGACACCGCCCGTGCTGGCGACGCACAATCGGCGCACGGATGTCTTCACCGTAGGCGAAGCCGCCAGCGTCGGAGTGCAGCAAATCGCCGAGAACGGCAATCCCGCTCCGCTGCTCAACGCATTTGCCAACGACCCGCTGGTGTTCGACGTGGTATCCGGCGCGGCCCCGCTCGTTCCGGAGGACGATCCGGGCAACACCGGGCTTGCGCACTCGGCGACGTTCACGATCGAGGCCGCCAGGGGCTTCAGGGGCTTGTCGTTTGTCTCAATGCTGATCTGCACGAACGATGGTTTCACCGGTCTCGACTCTGTGCGCCTGCCCGGGCGGGTGGGTGAGAGCGTGGTCTTCCACGCGGCCGGCTACGATGCGGGGACGGAGATCAGCACTGAGGATTTTGCCGACATGGTGTCACCGTGCCAGAGTCTGATCGGTGTGTCATCGGGCGAGTCAGGTACTGGTGTATCGAACCCGGCGCTCGCGGAAGGTGGAGTGATTCATCACCATGCCGGCATCCAGGGCGGCGGCGATTTGCTGCCCGACGTGCATGGCTGGAGTGATCCGGTCGTCGAAATCGTCATCACACGCATCGACTAAGCCAACTTCAACCGCCGAACCTGTCGGGCAACCATACAGCCGAAGCGCGATCGCGCTTCGGCTGTATGGTTATCGGTCGGTCAGGAGCACTATCTTCATGCCGGTGTAGTGAGACTATCGCCAATCTTCCGGTGTTATGCGCTGGTCGCTCAACCAGTAATCCATCATCCGTCTCGTCTGTCAATGGCACCCAGCTACCAAGATCCTACCCACTTCGGAAACGGCTCTCGTGTCCTCCACAGGCGCGCAACCAGGCGCGTCCATTGCGAGCGAGAAACTCGCCGGCCTCGTCCGGTCCCCAGCTTCCTGGTTCGTAAAGCGCCGGTGACGTAGCTTGTAACGCCCAGCCCTCGAGGATCGGATCGATCAGCCCCCAGGCCAGTTCGATCGCATCGTGGCGCGTGAAGAGCGATGCGTCGCCGTGCAGCGCATCGAGCAACAGCCGCTCGTAGGCTTCGGGGATCGCGCGGGGTCCGAACGAGTCGGCGTAGTGAAACTCCATGTCGACCGAGCGCATCTCGGCGGCTGTGTCCGGGACCTTCGCCTCGAAGCGCAGGTGAATGCCTTCGTCGGGCTGGAGGCACAGCGCCAGAATGTTGGCGGTGATCTCGTGATCCGGCGGCAGCGGGAACATCAGGTGAGGCGGGCACTTGAACTGAATGACGATCTCGGTTGTCTTCTCGGCCAGCCTCTTCCCGGAGCGCAGGTAGAAGGGCACGCCCTGCCAGCGCCAGTTGTCAACAAAGATCTGCAGCGCGGCGTAGGTCGCCGTGTGCGAGTCGGGAGCGACGCCCTCTTCCTCGCCGTATCCCCGATACTGTCCGCGCACCGTATGCACCGCGACCTGATCGGGCCGAATCGGTCGAATCGCCTTGAGCACCTTGACCTTTTCGTTGCGCAGCGAATCGGCGTCGAACGCGGCCGGCGGCTCCATCGCCGTCAAGGCCAGGAGCTGCAGCAGATGATTCTGGAACATGTCGCGCAGCACACCGGCCCGATCGTAGTAGCCGGCCCGATGCTCGACGCCGACGCTTTCGGCGACGGTGATTTGCACGTGATCGATGTAGTTGCGGTTCCACACCGGCTCGAAGATCGCGTTGGCGAAGCGCAGTGTCAGGATGTTCTGGACGGTTTCTTTGCCCAGATAATGATCGATCCGGTAGATTTGCTTTTCGTCGAGCATGCGGTGAAGGGATTGATTGAGCGCCTGCGCTGAAGCCAGATCGGCGCCAAACGGCTTCTCGACGATCACACGTCGCCAGCCTTCATCTTCGCGCACGATGCCGCCTGTGCCCAAGCGATCCACGATCTCGGCGTAGAAGCGCGGCGGCGCGGCGAGGTAGTACAACCGATCGGCCGGGCCGTTCTCCAAATCAGTCAATGCGGTTGCTAGACGAGCAAAGTCAGCGGCTTCGGTAAAGCTGCCCGCTCGATAGAACAGGCGCGCTTCAAAGGCTGCCCACTGTTCAGCCGTAAACAGGTGCGCTGCGTGTTGCTCAACACCCGCTCGCACCGCCGCTCGAAAGTCCGCATCCTGCCAGCGGGTGGTGGCAAACCCCACGATGCGAAAGCCCGCTGGCAGGCGCTGCTTGCGATATAGGTTGAACAGCGCCGGGATGAGCTTGCGCTGCGTCAGGTCGCCGGATGCGCCGAAGATCACGATCGTCGTCGAGTCGGCCATTAGCCCTCCACGCGCTTGACGGCGTGTCCGCCGAACTGATTGCGGAGCGCCGCCAGGAGTTTGTCGGAATACGGTTCGGCCTCGCGCGAACGCAGGCGGCGCTGCAACGCGGCGGTGATGACCGGCGCGGCGACGTCGAGATCGACCGCCTCGAAGACCGTCCACCGGCCTTCACCGGAATCGGGCACCCAGGCCCGGATGCCGCTCAATTCCTCGTCTTCGCTCAGGGCGCGGGCCGTTAGGTCGAGCAGCCACGAGCGCACCACGCTGCCGTAGCGCCAGATTTCGGCAATCTGTCCCAGCCGGAGGCCGAGGTCCTGCTTGGCTTTCATGATCGCAAAGCCTTCGGCGTAGGCCTGCATCAGACCATATTCGATGCCGTTGTGGATCATCTTGACGAAGTGGCCGGCGCCGCTCGGCCCGACGTGGCCCCAACCGCGATCGCGCGCCGGGGCGAGCGTCTCGAAGATCGGGCGGTGGCGCTCGACGACGTCTTCTTCGCCGCCGATCATCAGACTGTAACCCTCGGTCAAGCCCCACACGCCGCCGCTGGTGCCGACGTCGATGAAATGCAGATCTTTCGTGTGCATGAGCGCGGCTCGACGCTGCGAATCCTTGTAGTTCGAGTTGCCCCCGTCGAGGATGGTGTCACCGGCCGCCAACAATCCGGCGAGCGATTGAACCGTGTCTTCTGTAATCGGGCCCGATGGCACCATGACCCACACGCTGCGCGGCGCGCTCAAGCGGCTGACCAACTCGGCGAGTGAGGCCGCGCCGACCGCGCCCTCGCCGGCCAGCTCCTGCACGGCTTCGGCGCGCGGATCGAACACCGCGACGCGATGGCCGCCTTTCAGCAAGCGGCGCGCCATGTTCGCGCCCATCTTGCCCAATCCAATCATCCCGAGTTCCATGCGTGTCTCCCCATTGGGTGTAATACATCTCAGTCAGGGACTGCCATACAGCGGAATGCGCGCGCCGTTGATCACGCCCGCCTCGTCCGAGCACAGGTGCACGATCGTCGCGGCGATCTCTTCAGGCGTGGTCCACGACGCATTCCTGGCCGTGCGCGCCCGATCGCGCTCGTGCTTGACGTCAATCGCGCGGACGCGCAGCACGTTGGCCGTGACGCCGGTGTCCTTGAGCTCCTCGGCCAGGGTCAGCATCAGCGTCTCCTGTGCAGCTTTGCCGACCGCATACGGCAGGCCCTTCGCCGGCGGGTTCGCCGCGTTGGGTGAC
>Ga0233417_10000273_pt1 | contig 15055 bp, 15 predicted proteins | sample Sed_MG_FD_189023 | JGI IMG/M metagenome (GOLD analysis project Ga0233417, IMG submission 189023) | Sediment microbial communities from Lake Towuti, South Sulawesi, Indonesia - Sediment_Towuti_2014_0.5_MG | ecosystem: Environmental > Aquatic > Freshwater > Lake > Sediment | place: Indonesia... | reverse complement strand
CTACCTTCGACCTACGAAGTTCTCCTTTTGCCTTTGGGTAGGTAACGGCACCCTTCCCACTAGACCCTGGTACTGGGCCAGCGACAGGGTTGCTGACGGCTGACGCTCTATTTCCTCCATGGCAGGTCGGACCTTCAGGCGTGCGCAGGGCATGCACAACCCGCCCGTGCGCTGGGCGGTGGCCGGTAGAAGCATGGCACCGCACCGAGTACACGGAACCTTGTATGCCTGGGTCGCCCCTAAGGTCGGGAGAACTCTGCGCTTTAGCCAATCCAACAACGGCATTAGCTCCGCTGCACTGCCTAACGATCCTGGACATCACCCGGCGGCCCGGTTTTGGCCGGTCGGGTGCATGCCCTCGTCAGGCGCTTCTCATGACTTCTGCCAGCGAGCCACCTTCTGCTCCAACTCGGATCGAGTCATGGTTCTCTGTTTGCGCCGTCGCCGGATAAGTTTCCAGAACCTGTCACTGCTCCCCAAATCGACCTGTTCCGGATCCAAACCCTCGACGCCAACTACCAGGGCCACAGGTTTCCCGTTGCGGGTGACAACCAACCGTTCCCGCTGGGCGCGGCTCACACACGATTCCAAATCCACCCGCTCGAGACTGACTTGCCTCATAGAATCTCTTCCGTGGTGCGGTGCGGCGGTTTATGCCGGATGGCGCGGATGATCACAGTCGCTTCCCTTTCATCGACGTCGTAGAACGCCCGGTACTCCCCCACCCGCAACTCCCATACCGGTTCCAAGTGGCTCCACGGCGGAACTAGGCCGACAAGGACCTTCCGGTTTCGTGTTTGCCGGGTAGGTTCATACCTCAATTGTACCTCGATCCGATCCAGCATCCAGCCGCGCCGGCTCGCAGGCAGACGTGCAAGATCGTCAGCGACACCTGCCGCATACGTGATCCGGTACACAACTCTTCGAGGCATCCATCATGTCGCGCCAGAGCCTAACGGCCTGGGCATCACCCGCCGCCCGGTTTTTGGGCGGTCGGGTGCGTGCCGTCGTTAGCCGACCATCTTGTCATACTCAGCGTGCGTCCCAATCCAGAACCAAAGCACGCCGTCTGAAACTGGTCTGCCGACGGCCCGGTGGTGCAGGCCGACCCGCGCGGACCAGAACTCGCCAACCCTCTTGAAGTGAAGGGATGGATGTCGGGGGTCCGCCTCTAGCAGCGCAAACGCTTTGTCGGCAGCTTCTCTTGCCGTAGACGGAAGAAGGTGATAGCATGCCCAGAAGTCAGGCGCGGCATAGTGGTTCACAGCTTGGTGGACCGCCCGGCAAGGTGGTCCCGCAGGGCACGTTCCGCCAACCCGTCGAGTTTTCCCGCTTTCACGTCGGCCTCAAACTGACGGTCCCAGACTTCGGCGTCATACTCGGCGAACCACTCCCGGAGTTTTGCCAGTTCCGCCGGAGAAAGCTCTTGGATCTGACTTTCGATGTTCTCCACTTTGCCCATGCGGCACCACCTGGGTCTCGCGCGGTTCCGTTTCCACCTTGCGCCGGCTATCGGAGCAGACTGCAACTCTCCAGTCCATTGTACCTTGGGAGCGGCAGCCGGCCAGGGTGGACAGCCGTCCAGTGGGCGGTCACCACGCGATTCTGGTCCGGCTAACTTATGTTTAGGCCGACCTGGATAAAGCGGGTCCTGGCCAGCCTATGACGGCAGTGGCGGCGCCGACCGAGTCGAAAACCATTTTGTTTACAATCGCGTCTAACATATCCCATGACTTCCCTCCCGGTTTTAGGCCGACCGGCCGGTCCGGATAATCCCGACGCGCTCAGTGGAGGCGGTTTTTCGCAAAGCGTCCAAGGGGTCGGACCTCTCGACCGCCACGATTGAATACGTGCGTGTGCCAGCGCCTGGGTCGTTTCAGCCCAGGCACAAGCCGCTGGCGAAGTTGTTCCCTTCGTCGGATTCCACAATCTCATTTTTGGAGTCAACAACAATTCTGAAATTGCAGTCCGGGTTGTAGCACGGCCCCGGAATTGGGAGAGGTGGCAGATCGACCGTGCCGCCGGCTGGTATTGCCGGCGTTGGCAGGTCGAAGGAACCCCCTGGAGCGAAATGGACAGTGGTCGTTGAGGCGGGCGCGTCTGCCGTTCCCTGATTCTTCACCCTGACCAGCAGCCTTCCCTGCTCATCGAGCCGGCAGAACCCGACTCCCGGTCTGGGATCCGGAACCGGAATCAGATCGGGCAGGCCAACCTGGGCAGGCCGCAAGCGCCGCGGGGGGACGCGCTCGACGTCGAGCGTCGTCACCCGTCCGTCTGGTCCTCCGGCAGTGTAGACAACGACGACATCGAGTTCCACGTCGCTCTCGATCACCACAAATCCCTTCAGAAAGTCGGGAGCCGGCGCGCCCGCAGGGGCGAGATGCTTGAAGATGTCGGGGCAGTCGATCTCGAATGCCCGATCCGGACCCAGCTTCGCCTCAAAGAAGTTCGAGACCGGACCGGCCTCCTCGCCGGGTAAAGCGACGACAAACTTCTTCCTCAAGCGGATGTCCTTGTTGGTGGGATTGTGGACGTTGATCGCTGTGAAATAGGTTCCAGGAGCAACGACCTTGCCAGCGGATTTCCCGCACACGAATTTCACGGCATATTGGAAGACCGGAGCACGAGGCGGAGCGAACGTGACGTGTTCCCAGTGCGCAACCTCCGCAATCTGTTGGACTTGGAAGGCGTTGCTGGCGCTGTCCCAACGAACGTGCCAGAGAACGCCTCCGCTCTCCTGGGCGACGGCGAAGTCACCCACCATGCCGGCAAATTGAGCTGGAGGCGCACCCCAGACGGTCCCGCTCAAGTAGTCCACGCCGAAGAAGTGCTCCCCAGCCGGGATGATGTCGATGTCCTCAGGAGGCACGCCGAGCTCGAATCGTTCCGCTCCCCCGCTGGCATCGATCGCGTAGAAGAGGTTCCCGCCGGCGACGATCTTTCCCGCCCACGGCCCGTACTTGGCCGGATCGTTGGGCACCGTCGTGACTCCTTCCAGAAAGACGCCGAGGCTGGCGATCTTCGTCGCAACGCCGCCCGAAGTAACGCGCCACACGTTACCGGCGGTCGTGACGGCGATCAGGTCGCCCCCAAAAACTCCATATCGGTCCTGGAACAGCCCCCCTCGCAGCGTTCCGTTTTCCCCAGGTAACATGACCCACGGGTTCTGGACGGTCAGGCCGTCGGGAGAAATGCGCGCGATCACACCAGCCGCGCCGGTCCCCGTGTAGAGCTCGCCCACGGTAAAGCCGCCCTGGTGCGGACCGCTGCGCACGCTGGCGATCTTAATCTCATCGGTGAAGCCGCTGGCGGTCGAAAACGGTGTGTGGGTTCCGCTCTTCTCCACCAGTTCGAAGTTGTGTGGCTGCCCCGAGGGGTAGTTGACCGATACCACCACCTTGTCGGTGGGTTCATGGTAGTCAATCCCGATTGGGCCCTTCAGGCCTGTCGCAATCGGAGCCAGTATGACCGGCGGCATGCTGCACCTCCCTCCTCGACTCTGGCCAAGGAACGATTCCGGCGGGGTTTTCCTCTTTGCGACTCTGAGTGACAACAGTATACACCCAACTGACGCTGTGCCATCAATTTTTTTTCACTGAGTTCATCACTGAGTTCACCAGGTGGGTGGGGACTTCGCATAGCAGGATGACATCGCCAACCGCCGACCCGAAACTCCGCGAGGAAGGCCGGCATGATGCCCGGCGGAAGGCCGGCAATCAGGCTTGCCGCTTTCGGCCCCGACCCGAAGTTGCTGATCGTAAGGCAAAAGGGGTGCAGGTCGGAGTCCACTTGGCCGTCGTGGTAGGTCGGGTGGATGTGCGGGCAGGAGCCGATGCTGGTTTTCCAGCGCGTCCGGCGAGAGGCTGTGCTGCCGGAAGACCAGCGAGTTATTCGAATAGCAACTCGACAGCCACCGAGAAACCGGGGAGGAGGTCCGGCGCCTCCAGCAGGTCGCCCGAGGAAAGAATGCGGTCCTCGCCCGAGCGCGCGATGACATGCACTTGCTTTTCCTCGGGATAGACCACCCACACCGTGTGGCATCCGGCGTCCAGATACTGGCGCACCTTACGCATGAGCTGAGGAATGGATTCCGAGGGCGAGTAGACCTCCACCGCCAAGTCCGGAGCACCTCGGAAGAAAGAGCGCTGCACAGCCGCCCGCTCCCGGGTGACGAAAGCCACGTCCGGAGCGCGCACGGTGTCGGAGCCCAGAACGAAACCGGTGTCCGCGGTATAGATGCGCCCCAGGGAATGTTCCTTCACGAAGCGGCCTAACAGGATCACGATTCCGGCAGAGACAGAGCCGTGTTCATCCGAAGCGGGAGGCATAGATTGGAGTTCTCCGCGATCGAGTTCGTGCCGCAGTTCGTCATCGGGCAGGTGCTCGAATTCCGACACCGTCATCAGGGTCTTGACGCCCATGCCCTGATTGTAACGCGCGGGTGTCCGGCGGACCTCGTCTTTGTTCCCCCGGCGCTCTCCGGCAATCCGCAACTTCGAGTTTCCTCCAACTCGAATGAAGAGGACTGGCTCGCCGGACACAGGTGCTCGCCCACGGCATGGCGGCTTCTGGCCCTGAAGATTCGAGGGCACGCTCCTCTATGGAGCGGCGTGAACAGGCGCTGCTCGAGCTCCACAAGGCCAAAAGTGCACGGCTAACCGGAGCGAGTCCTGCCGAATCCGTGGCGCCGGCTAGCGCTTACTGAGCAACCAGAGAACCAGGGTCAATACAAGGCTTGCCAGCAGACTGGTCATCAGCGGGAAATAGAACACGGAGTTCTTGCCCCGGATGACGATGTCTCCGGGCAGCCTACCCGGCTTTAGCGGGAGGCGTTCGCCCAAGGTGAGAATCACACCCACGGCCAGGAGGAAGAGGCCGGCGTAGATCAACATCCTGCCCACGGTCATGACGCGGCGCCGGGGGCGCTTGCCGCGCCCCTCTCCTTCCACGCTACACCAATAACTCGCGCGCGGACCGCGGGGTGGCGCCGGCCGGGAGCCGTGTTCGTTCAGGTTGCCTGGGCATCGAATGCAAAGCGGAACGCGTTGCGCCGCACCTGGTCGAGTTCTTCCGGGCTGAAGCCGAACACATGCCGGGCGGTCTCGTACTCGGCGGCTAGCGAGGTGTGGAACAGAGCGGGGTCGTCGGTGTTCAACGTGATGGGCACGCCGGCGTCAAACAAGCGCCGCACCGGGTGGTCTTCCAGCCGCAGTACCACGCCCGTGGCTACGTTGCTGGCGATGCAGATCTCGAGCGGGACCTGGTGGTCGTGCAGGTGTGCGATCAGGACGGGATCTTCGATGGCCCGGATGCCGTGGCCGATTCGCGCGGCCCCTGCCTCCAGGGCCTCCCAGACAGACTCGGGCCCCGCGCTCTCTCCCGCGTGGAGGCTCAGGCGCAGACCGCTTTCACGCGCGAAACGGCACACGTCCCGGAACCAGCGGGCCGGCCCGCGCTGCTCGTCACCCCCGAGCCCGAAGGCCACGACACCTTGACCAGACCTCTCGGCAGCCGCCTCGGCCACGCGCATCGCAGGCTCCACGCCGAACTGTCGCACGGCGTCGAAGATCCAGCGCACGGTGATGGGTGGCGATTGGGCCTCAGCATGGACCGCGTCGAAAATCGCCGCCAAGTCCTGCTGCTTCCACAGAATCACACCCGCGGAGAGGTTCAGCTCGACATAAGTCACGTTTTGTGCCGCCAAGCGCGCCAGCAAGCGCCGGGTGATCAATGCGTAATGGGCGGGAGATTGCAGGTGGTTCGTTACCCAGACGTAGTTCTTGAGGAAGAGCTGGAAATCGGTGTGGTGGTAGTGCTCCTGGATTTCCTCGACACTCTCGAACGGCGCCAGCTCCAGCAGCGTTTCCGCCTCGATGGACCCTTCCAGGTGGAGGTGCAGTTCGGCCAACTCGGGGCGAGCGGCGGTTTCAGGCATCCCTGTCATAATAAGATGCGATGCAACCGGAAGAGATCGAGGCCATCATAGGGGGCTATCACGGAGACCCCTTCCGGATCCTGGGTGCTCACCAGGTCCCGCGCAAGCGGGGTGGAGCCGGATGGGAAGTGCGTGCCTTCTTGCCCCATGCCGTGGAAGCCTGCGTACTTGCCGGCGAACACAGGCATCCTATGGAGAAGATCCATGCCTGGGGACTATATCGCGCCCGGCTGGAAGAGGATCCCGGTCAGTACCGGTTGTGGGCCAAGAGTTGGGACGGGCAGGAGAGCGAATTCGACGACGCGTACCGCTTCGGTCCAATCATTTCCGACTTCGATTTGCATCTGCATGGCGAAGGCACGCTGTACGCGGCTTATGACTCACTGGGCGCGCACGTCACCGAAGTTGACGGCGTGCCGGGCGTCCGCTTTGCGGTCTGGGCCCCCAACGCCATCGTGGTTTCGGTGGTGGGTGAGTTCAACGGTTGGGAGACGCGCCGGTATCCCATGCGCCTTCGCAACGGCGGTGTGTGGGAGATATTCATTCCGGGACTGGGGGTGGGGACTCACTACAAATACCATGTGCGCTCGCGCTTCCACGGCTATCAGCAGATGAAGTCCGATCCTTACGGCTTCGCCATGGAGGTGCCGCCCAAGTCCGCTTCTATTGTCTGGGACATCAACTCCTACCAGTGGCACGACAAGGCGTGGATGGAAGCGCGCGGGAAAAAGAACTGGCTGCGGGAGCCGGTCTCCATCTTGAAGTGCACCTGGAGTCGTGGCTGCGCGGGCCCGAAGGGCGGACCCTTAGCTATCGCGAGCTGGCGCAGAAGCTGCCGGCCTATGTCAAACAGATGGGCTATACGCACATTGAACTGCTGCCCGTCGCGGAGCATCCCTATTCGGGCTCGTGGGGCTACCAGGTCGTGGGCTACTACGCGCCCACGGCCCGCTTCGGAACGCCCACGGAGTTCATGCACTTCGTGGATCGCTGCCACCAAGAGGGCATCGGCGTCATCGTGGATTGGGTGCCAGGGCATTTCCCCAAAGATGCGCACGGGCTGGCCTACTTCGACGGCACCGCCTTATACGAGCACGAAGACCCGCGCCTGGGCGAGCACCGCGAGTGGGGCACACTGATCTTCAATTACGGCCGCAATGAAGTGCGTAATTTCCTCATTTCGAACGGCCTATTCTGGCTGAAGAAGTACCACATCGATGGGCTGCGCGTGGATGCGGTGGCTTCGATGATTTACCTGGACTACTCCCGCAAACCGGGCGAGTGGATTCCCAACATGTTCGGCGGGAACGAGAACCTGGAGGCCCTGGACTTCCTGCGCCGCTTCAACGAACTGGCCCATCAGGTGGAGGGGGCCATCACCATCGCCGAAGAATCCACGCAATTTACCGGTGTCTCGCGCCCCGTCTATCTGAACGGCCTGGGTTTCACCATGAAGTGGAACATGGGCTGGATGCACGACATGCTGCGGTACTTCTCCGCGGATCCCGTGTATCGCAAGCATCACCACAACGACATCACGTTCAGCATGCTGTATGCCTTCACGGAGAACTTCGTCCTGCCCATCTCCCACGATGAGATCGTGCATGGCAAGCGTTCACTGATCTCCAGGATGCCCGGCGACGAGTGGCAACGCTTCGCCAACGTACGCGCCTTCCTGGCCTACATGTACGGGCACCCGGGCAAGAAACTGCTATTCATGGGCTCGGAGGTCGGCCAGTACGAAGAGTGGTACCACGCTGGCAGCGTGCGCTGGGACCTCCTGAACTTCGACTTCCACCGCCAGCTCCAGAGGCTGGTGCGGGAGTTGAACGAATTCTACCGGTCACAGCCCGCCCTGTACGAGGTCGACTTCCATTGGGCCGGCTTCGAGTGGGTGGATTTCCGCGACGTGGATTCGAGCATCATCTCGTTTCTCCGGCGCGCGGAGAGAAGAAGCGACTTCCTGCTCTTTTGCTGCAACTTCACACCGCTAGTCCGGCAGGGGTATCGCATCGGTGTGCCGGAGGCAGGGTTTTACCAGGAAGTCTTTAATACCGACTGGGATTCCTTCGGGGGCAGCAATGTCCACAACGGGCCGGGGGTTGAATCCAAGCCGGTGAAGATGCACGGGCGCGACCACAGCATCGAATTGACACTTCCCCCGCTCGCCGTCACCGTGCATAAGAGGCGGTGACTGTGCCCGAGCGCTTCGACGCGGTCATCGTGGGAGGCGGCCACAACGGGCTGGTGGCGGCCGCGTACCTGGCGCGGGCCGGCCGCCGCCCGCTGGTGCTGGAGCGCCGCGAGCTGCTGGGTGGCTGCGCGGTCACGGAGGAAGTGTGGCCGGGGTTTCGCGTGTCCACCGGGGCGTACCTGGTGAGCCTGATGCAGGAGCGTGTAGTGCGCGAGCTGGAGCTCGAGCGCTTCGGCTACCAGGTCGACGCCAAGGATCCCCCCTTCTTCTCGCCGTTTCCCGACGGCCGCTGGCTGTTCATGTGGCAGGATCAGCGGAAGACCCAGGAAGAAGTGGCGAAGTTTTCGGTGCGCGACGCCGAGCGTCTGCCGGTGTACGAGGCGCGTCTGGAGCGGCTGGCGCGCTTTGTGGAATCGCTTCTGCTCACGACGCCGCCACAATTTCCCCCTGCGGGGCTGAGTGACTTCGTTGATTACCTCCGAGTGGCGGCCCGTCTGCGGGGTTTCAGCCGCAGCGAAATCATCGGCCTGATGAAGGTCGTTACCCAGAGCGCGGCGGACTTCCTGGACGAATGGTTCGAGTCCGACGAGGTCAAAGCCACTCTGGTCACCGACGGCGTCATCGGCGCCAACGGCGGGCCGCGTTCCCCGGGCACAGCCTACGTGCTGATGCATCACTGCATGGGCGGGCTCAACGGCAAGCGCGGCGTGTGGGGTTTCGTGCGGGGCGGCATTGGGAGGGTGTCCGAAGCCATCGCGGCCTCGGCCCGCAGCCGGGGCGCGGCCATCCGGACCGGCGCCTTCGTGGAGAGAATCCTCGTGCGCGAGGGGCAGGCCCGCGGCGTGGTGCTGGAGGCAGGGGAAGAGATCCAAAGCGGCGTCGTGGTCTCGAGCCTGGACCCTAAGCTCACATTCCTGCGGCTGGTGCCCGAGCATGCCCTCGAGGGGGAATTCCTGGATGCTGTGCGGCGCTTCCGGTGCGAAGGCACCTCGCTTAAAATCAACCTGGCGCTGAGCGGTCTGCCGGATTTCCGGGCGTTCCCTGGAGCACCCGGGCCCCAGCACAAAGCCACCATGCACATCTGTCCGTCGGTTGAATACGTCGAGCGCGCCTGGGATGACGCCAAGTATGGCACGCCTTCCCACAGCCCGCTGCTGGAGATGACGATTCCTACGATGTACGATCCTTCGCTGGCTCCGGCGGGCTGTCACATTATGGGTATCTTCCTCCAGTACGCCCCGTACACTCTGCGCGCGGGCGGGTGGGATGATCTGCGCGAATCGTACGCGGATCGCGTGATCGATCTCATTGCCGAGTACGCGCCCAATATCCGCTCGCTCATCCTTCACCGCCAGGTGCTGACTCCGCTCGACCTGGAGCGCCGTTTTGGAATCACAGGCGGAAACATCTTTCACGGGGAGATGAGCCTGGATCAGCTCTTCTCGATGCGGCCGCTGCCTGGCTGGGCCCGCTACCGCACGCCCATTCGCGGCCTGTATCTGTGCGGCTCGGGGACCCACCCTGGCGGGGGCCTCACCGGCGCCCCGGGGTTCAACGCCGCCCGCGAAATCCTCAAGGACATGTGATAAGCGTGAGCCGACCGCGGTGGGCCTGAGCAGGCGTAGTCATTGCGGTCCGGCCATCTATCGTTCGCTAGTGATTGAAAATGTGTCCGGTACAACCTATACTTGTGATTGGAGGTCCAATGGAGCCGAGGCACGTGTGGGAAAAGTAGAGGCGTTCACACTCGAGGGCCTGGAGCTATGGTTCAACTCTTCAGATCATCTTCCCCCGCACGTCCACATCAAGCGGCGTGGAAAGTGGGAGATTCGAGTCTTCTTCCTCGACTGTACCGATAGCAGGTTGGAATTCGAGCTGAAATGGGGCAAGAAGGGTCCGCCGGCTCCGATTCGGGCCACCATCCGCAAAGCCGTTGTGGAACATCGGATGGCATTACTCAGCGAATGGGAGCGAAAAGTATGCAGGTCAACCTGAATGCAACGAACACGACCGCACCGGAATTGACGGTGCTGGAACACGACTCTCACACCGCGTCAGTGGTTCGCGACTGTCGACGCTTTCGTATCCTTCGCCGGCCAGACCGACGAACCGCTGGACAGGCCCGAAACGTATTTGTGCTTGTTTCCGCTACTGAACTCCCGGATGTCTCTCAGTTCGTCTCCGTTGTCAATCGCCGTCATCAGCTTAGGGCACTACTGGTGCGAGATGACGTGGAGCCGAATTCGATTACTCAGATGTTTGAACGGGCGCGTCTCAGGATGATGCGAAACACCATCGTACATTCCGATCCGAGCATACCGAGGCGCGTGCTTACCGCATGGGCTCATAACGCACAAACCCAGTTAATTGCGAAGGCAAGCGTTTCGAAACATCATTTATTCGTGCTTTCGTGTGCGCTCCAGCCGTATGAGCTCGCATTTGACAGCATGGCGGCACTGAAATGCATCCCAGAAGCGGAACGGGCAAGATTCACTGTGGATGAAGACGGAAGCTACATCCATTGGCCTGGGCCAGATGTTCACATCGATCTTGATGCGATTCGAGTTGCCGTCGACCCGAGAGCACGCGCCAAAGCGGTTGCTGCCAAGGCACGACACGACGCCCGGTATGGCGCGGCGATCGCCAAGCTGCGGTTGACAAAAGGGTTAAAGCAATCAGACATCAAGGGTCTCTCCGAAAGACAGGTGCGCCGCATCGAGAAGGGCCAAGGAACTACTTCCGGAGCACTACGCCGGCTGGCCGCTGCTCATGATGTGGATCTGGAGGAGTATTTGCGACAAGTGGCGGCGAATCTTTCCCTCTCCAACAGCCGAGAGAACAATTGACCCGTTCACACTGAAAGGACGTGATCGTTCGATCAAGTGTGAGGATGAGCGTTCGGAATCAATCGATTTGTCACATGGCCGTCAGTCACGGCAATCGCTATCTGAAAGCCGCTTCCTGCGTCTCGACTGAATGATCGAAGCCAGCCTGACGCCGTGGACGCACTCCGGCAGCGTCCGGCCGCTCCCCCGGGGCATACGATGAAAGCATGAAACTGGTGCGGCGGGAGGCGCGGGCCACACGGCGACTGGGGATTCTGCCAGGTACGTTCCACCCGCCCACTCGAGCTCATGTTCATCTGGCGTATGCGGCACTGGCGGAAGTCGATGACGTGCTGTTTGTGCTGCCCCGTCGGTTCCCGCACAAGGAATACGAGAAGGTCGGGTTCGACGAGCGAGTGCGCTTGATCGAGAAGATCGTGGAGAACGAGCCCCGCTTCTCAGTCGGGGTGAGCGAGGGAGGTCTATTCATCGAAATCGCCGGCGAGGCGCGCGCTCTTTACGGCCCGGAAACGCAGTTGGTGTTTATCTGCGGCCGCGACGCAGCGCAGCGGATTGTGAGCTGGGATTACGGCGAGCCGGACGCTTTCGAGAAGATGCTCGGGCAGTTCGAGATGCTGGTGGCGCCACGGCGGGGACCCTATGAGGCGCCGGAACGCTTCCGCTCCCGCATTCGCCCTCTGTGGGTAAGTCCAGACTACGACGAGGTCTCCGCTACCGAGGTGCGGAGACGCATTCAGGCAAGACAGCCTTGGGAGCCGCTGGTGCCGCCCGAGATTGTGGAAGATGTGCGCCGGCTGTATGAGCCGGCAAACTGAATCCGCCGGCCGCCGCTCAACCCTCCCAGCCCCTCAACTCAGCCACGGTGGCTCCTTCGCCTCCCTCGCGCGGCGGCGCGGCGTAGAACTTCTCGACGAGCGGGCTGTGGGAGAGGATCTCCGCCACGGCCCTTTTCAGAACACCCATGCCATGTCCGTGCACGATTCGCACCTGGCTCATGCCGGCCAGTGCGGCGTCGTCGATGAATTTCTCGACGAGGTCGCGCGCCTCCTCCGCGCGCTGTCCGATGATGTTGATCTCGCGGAGCGCGCGGCTGTCGCGCGGTGTCTGTTCGACGGAGATGCCGGCCCGGACAGGGCGGGGCGCGGCCGCCGGGAGGACTTCCAGCACATCCTCGGCCGGGACCTTCAGCCGCAGCGCCCCGGCCTCCACTTCGAGGATGCCGCGACCCAGAACCTTGCGCACGCGCGCGGGCGCCCGCAGGTCCTTTAACCGCACCATACTCCCTTCGGCGATTTCGGGCCGGAGAGGCGCGGGGGAAGGCGGTTGTGGTGTGAGGCCCTGGGGACGGATGCGCGTCTCGAACTCGGCTTGCATCTCGCGTTTGAACCTGGCGGTGCGTCGCACGGCCTGTTCCGCGGTCTTACGCTTCTCCGCGCTCTCGCCGATGTCATGCAGAGCGGCCTGGGCCTGCGTGTCGAACTTGTCCACCAGGTCTTCCCACAGCCGCACCAGTTCCCGCACCCGGGAGGATTCGCGCTTATCAAACTCCCGCGAGAGTTCCTGCCGGGTGGCCTCCAGGGTGCGAGTCTCTCTTTGAAGCTGATCGCGGAGCCGTGTGACGTCTTCGAGGCGTTCGTGGATTTGCGAGAGGAAGCGGGAGATGTCCTGCTCGCGGGTGCCCAGCGAGGCCCGCGCCCGCGCCATGACGTGAGAAGGTATCCCTAGCCGTTGCGCGATGTCCAGTCCGGCTGATTTCCCCGGGGCGCCCAGCCGCAGGACGTAAGTCGGTTCGAGTGTCTCGTCATTGAAGCCCATCGAGCCGTTGACCACCCCCTCGGTCGCGGCGCCATAGGTTTTCAGCGCGAGCAAATGCGTCGAGGCCAGAGTGAACGCGCCGCCATGCCGGAAATGGTCGACCACCGCGATGCCCAGCGCCCCGCCCTCTTCCGGATCCGTGGCCCGCCCCAACTCGTCCAGGAGAACGAGTGAATCCGGGGTCGCCGCTTCCAGCGTCTGCCGCACGCGCTGGATATGCGCCGAGAACGTGCTCAGGCTCTCCTGAATCGACTGGTTGTCCCCGATGTCGGCCAGCACCTGGTCAAAGATCGGGAACTCGGCCTCGCTTGCCGGCACCGGCAGGCCGGACTGTGCCATGAGCGCCAGCAGGCCAGCCGTCTTCAAAGTGACGGTTTTTCCGCCGGTGTTGGGCCCACTGATCAGAAGGATCCGGTTGCGGCGGTCGAGCCGCAGTGAAACGGGAACGACTCGCCGCTTCTGCCGGCGGAGGACGTCCTCGAGCAGCGGATGACGCGCTTCGCAGAGGGAGAGAACCCGCTCTTCCGGAGCGCTGAAACGCGGCGCCCGGCAATCGAAGTCGATCCCGAAATCGGCCTTGCCGAAGATGAAGTCCAGTTCGCCCAGCACCTGCTGGGCCGACCCTACGGCGCCGGCGTGCTCGCGCAGGCGATCCGTGAGTTCCCGCAGGATGCGGTGGACTTCCTGCAATTCCTGCTCGACCAGCGTGACCAGGCGGTTGTTCAGCTCGATTGTTTCCAGCGGCTCGACGAACAGCGTATGGCCGCTGCCGCTCGCGCCGTGGACCACGCCCTCGATCTTTCCCTGCTGGCCGGCAATGACGGGGACCACGAAACGTTCGTTGCGGATCGTGACGAACTCCTCCTGCAACACATGTTCGCCACGGTGGAAGCGCAGGAAGCGTTCCAGCGATTGCTGGATCAGTGCCTTCTGTTTCTCGATGTCGCGCCGGACCCGCGCCAGGAACGGGCTGGCGTCGTCCGAAACAGTCCCGTCCGGGAGAATTCTGCCCGCCACCTCGCGCAGCAAGGGGCGAAGATCCGGTATGCGGTCGGCGCTTCGAGCGAGCCTGGGATACCGTTCCCGCGCAGCCCACAACACGGCTCGCGCCTCGGCGGCGCGCTCGAGCAGGCGTGTGAGTTCCAGAATCTCGAGCGCCTCCAGGACCGCGCCCTCGATCTCGAGCTTCCTGACCCCGCCGGTGGTGTCGGGAAGGTCAGCGAAGCGGAGCTTGACCGCAAGGCCGTGTCCGGCGTGCTTGGGAGACGCGCTCTCGCGCAGGTAGTCGATGGCTTCCCGGACCTCGGCGAGGGCCTCATCCAGGGCGGCACGGTCCTCGGAGGGGGCCAGGTGAGCGAGGATCTCTTTGCCCTGCGGGCTGCCGATGTAACGCCCGACGAGCGACTTCAACTCGCGGTACTCGAGCAGATCCGCGCTCCAGATGCTCATGGGCCGCTGACCATTGAGAGCGTGCGTCCTCCGGCCCAGCGTCCCCCCTGTGCGCCCTGGCAGGGCGGGGGCGGCAGGCGGCACGCAGCTACCTCGCCGGTGACGCCGATTTCAGGTTGCACGCCGGCGCGCATTCAGTCGTGAATCCAGTAGCCGAATTCCCGGAATTGAGGCCCGCGCCACCAGGCCTGCGGCCCACTGAAGTAGCGGTGGTTCCTGCGCCCGGCCTGGCTTTGCAGAGGCCGCAGCACGCTGTCGCCCTGCCGTGCGGCCTTCTGTGTGTCCGTTTCCGGAACCACTGCCGAGATATGGCCGCTGGCATTAGGATTCTGGTGGTGCGCGCACACCAGGCCGATTCGCCCCTCATTGGCGGCACTCTGTAGGACCGTCTCGTCCGTGACAGGCATCCAGCCGAAGGAGTGACCCATGCCCCGCAGCCAACGGTATAGGCCATTGGCGCTCACTTCCTCGATGGTTCTGCCGTATTCGGGCTTCACGGCTTCCCCACGGTCGATGCGGCGCAACGCTTCGCTGTCCCACCACACGCGCGGGAGGAACACCCCGGCCAGGTAGCAGTAGTCATAAGCGTAGATGTTGCAGTAGGTCGCGGAGGAGGTGGGCTGGTAGCGCGGGCTGATATCCACGGACAAGTAGTCGATCAGCGCTGCCAGTTCGCTGCGCCGCACGGCAGGGTCGGCTCCCAGCCGGCGCGGACGGTTTGGATCACCAATCGGAGAGGCCCGCCGTTCTGCGGTCTGCGGCGTGACTAGCGGGTTCTCTTCTTTCCAGTGCACGGCGGGCGGCGCGGGTAGCGCG
>Ga0233417_10000271_pt1 | contig 15141 bp, 12 predicted proteins | sample Sed_MG_FD_189023 | JGI IMG/M metagenome (GOLD analysis project Ga0233417, IMG submission 189023) | Sediment microbial communities from Lake Towuti, South Sulawesi, Indonesia - Sediment_Towuti_2014_0.5_MG | ecosystem: Environmental > Aquatic > Freshwater > Lake > Sediment | place: Indonesia... | reverse complement strand
CTGACATCGAGCGGGCGTACTACCCAGCCGCGGCCTATTTCATCCTGACCCCTCGCCCAAGGGGAGAAGCCACTGTCCGGGCATTCACCATCCATGAGGGCCTTTTCGCGGAGTTGAATATCAAGGAGGTGTGAAGCCGCGGGCAGCGCCTTCGTCGCCGTCACCGCGGCGTGGCCATGGCCGCTTCGTACGCCTGGCGCACCTCATGTGCCGAGCGCTCCCAAGAAAACCTTTGCACCAGCTCGTATCCGCGGCGAATCAGCGCGTCGCGCAGGACGCCTTCGGTCAGCACCTGGCGGATGCCGCGGGCGATGTCGAAGACGTTTTCAGGATTCACCAGCAAGGCCGCCTGGCTGAAGACTTCGGGCAGAGAAGAAACGTTGGAAGTGACGACCGGCGTGCCGTGAGCCATGGCTTCCAGCGGCGGCAGCCCGAAACCTTCATACAACGACGGAAAGACAAACGCGCTGGCGCGCGAATAAAACACGCGCAGAACGGGATGCGGGACAAACCCCAGGAAGCGTACGTCCTCGCGCACGCGCGTGCGCACGACGGCGCGGCGCAGGTCGGGATGCTTGGTCAACTCGTCGCCGATGACCAGCAGCTTGAGCTGGGCATACTCCGGGTAGCCGCTGAGCTCTGCCTTCACCACGGCAAAGGCCTCAATCAAGCGCGCCAGATTTTTCTGCGGCTTGATGTTGCCGGCGTAGAGCAGGTAAGGATAGTTGACGGCGTGGCGTTCGAGGATGCGGTCAGGATCGGCCGGCGGCTCGCGCAGAAACCGCGCGTCGAGGGCGTTATAGATGACCTCGATTTTATCCTCGGGAATCTCGAAGGCGCGCGACAACTCGCGTTTCGAAGAGTGCGAGACCGCCAGGATGCGGCTGGCTCGCCGCAGCGTCCGGCGGGCGAATACCATGCGCCCAGCCTGTATCAGCGGGCTCCGGGCATCCCGCGGCATCAGCACATCGGTCAGGTCGTGGACCGTGATGACCAACCGGCAGGGCACCATCGCCGGCGCGTAGAACCAGGGCATGTGCAGCAGATCCACGTGCCGCTGCCGCAGCAACATGGGCAGATGCAGGTGAGTGCGCAAGGTTTCGGGGGCGGGGTCGTATTCGAGCCACTGCAGATTACCCGGCAGGCCTGTGAACTCGTCCCAATGCTTGCGGCTGCCGATCAAGAGGTATTCGGTGCCGTTATCAATCCTGGCCAGCTCGCCGATGATGTTACGGATGTAGGTCCCGATACCGAAATCGCCGGCGCGACGAATGTCAATGGCCACGCGCATGTGAAGAGTAGTCAGGGCGTGGCGCGGCTGGTTTGCGCGCGATAGGGTGTGCCGTCTGCGGCCAGGTAGCGACGCTCGTACAGCGGGAAGCGCGAGGCCAACTCGGCCACTTCGCTGCGGATGCGCTGCTCGATGGCGGCATCGCCGATGTGGTTGAGCACCTCGGCCATCCAGGCGGTGATGCGGTCCATTTCCGGCTCGCGCATGCCGCGCGTGGTCACGGCCGGCGAGCCCAGGCGGATGCCGCCAGCCTTCATCGGCGGCAATGGGTCGAACGGGATGGCGTTTTTGTTGACGGTGATGGCCGCGCGGTCGAGCGCCTTTTGCGCGTCGTTGCCGGTCAGGCCCTTGGAGTGCACGTCGGCGAGGCACAGGTGATTGTCCGTGCCGCCGCTGACAATGCGGAAGCCGCGCTTGGCGAGTCCCGCCGCCAGCGCACGTGCGTTGGCGACAACCTGTTTTTGGTACTCGCGGAACTCGGGCTGCATGGCTTCTTTCAAGCAGACCGCCTTGGCGGAAATAATGTGTACCAGCGGGCCGCCCTGCGTGCCGGGGAAGGTGATGCGGTCCAATTCCTTCGCCCATTTCTCACGACACAGCACCAATCCGCCGCGGGGGCCGCGGAGCGTTTTGTGGGTGGTGGTCGAGACGAAGTCGGCGTGCGGGACCGGGCTCGGATGCAAGCCCACCGCGATCAGACCCGCGATGTGTGCCATGTCCACAAAGAGGATGGCTTCAACGGCCTGGGCGATTCTGCCGAGTCGCTCGAAGTCAATGATGCGCGGATAAGCGCTGGCTCCAGCGACAATCATCTTCGGGCGATGCTCGCGAGCCAGGCGTTCGAGTTCGTCGTAGTCAATCGTTTCCGTATCTTGGCGCACGCCGTAGGGCACAAACTTGTACATGCGCCCGGAAAAATTTAGCGGGTGGCCGTGGGTGAGATGGCCGCCGTGGGCGAGGTTCATGCCCAACACCGTGTCGCCGGGCTGGAGCGCGGCCATGTACACGGCGATGTTGGCTTGCGTGCCTGAATGGGCCTGCACGTTGGCGTGTTCGGCGCCGAACAGCGCCTTGGCGCGGTCAATCGCTAGTTGCTCGGCTTTGTCGGCAAATTCGCAGCCGCCGTAATAGCGCTTGCCAGGGTAGCCTTCGGCGTATTTGTTGGTGAAGACCGAGCCCATGGCCTCGAGCACCGCTTCGGAGACGAAGTTCTCTGAGGGGATGAGTTCGAGCCCGGTGGTCTGGCGGCGGGCCTCGTCGCGGAGGATCTCGGCGATTTCGGGATCCACGTCGTCGAGAGGAGTGTTCAGCCGTCGGTAGGCTTCCGTTTCCATAAATTCAAAGAGGGATTCTTTCCGGCCGGGCCGGAATCTTCGATCGCTTCGCTCAGAATGACATGCCCCTGGTTATTCGGCAACCTACTACCGGCGCGCGCGCACTTGCTCCATTTCCGTAATTTTGTCCACGCGGCGCTGGTGGCGCCCGCCGGCAAACTGCGCGTCGAGAAATTCTTTGACAATTTCAACAGCCAGGCCCGGCTCGATGAGGCGTCCGCCGAGGGTGAGTACATTGGCGTCGTTGTGTTCGCGGGCGGCGCGGGCGGTCACCTTGTCGTGCACCACGGCGGCGCGGATGCCGGGCACTTTGTTGGCGGCAATGGCCATGCCCATGCCGGTCCCGCAGACCAGCACGCCCAGTTGCGCCAACCCGCCGGCCACTTTTTCGGCGACGGCGCGGGCAAACTCCGGGTAATCTACAGATTCATCCGACCACGTCCCTACGTCCTCGACGGCGTGGCCCGCGTTCTCGAGAAACTGCTTGATGCGCTCTTTGACTTGAAAGCCGGCGTGGTCGGCGCCGATGGCGATGCGTTGTGCTTGGTTGGAAGAGCTCACCGGGGACCAGTGGCGATTCTAGCGGATTCGTTCGCCGGATTGCAATCTTGGGGAAGTCGTTCGCTTTGGTGGAGTCAAATCAAATCTGCGCTGTAACAAGCGTGAGCGAGTCTCTCACTTCTTCTCGAGACTTTTGAGGAACTCGACGATGGCTCTGGCGCGATTCCTCTTCGCGGCGGCGAGTGGGGTCTGCCCCTCGTTGTTCTTCAGGTCGAGCCTTGCGCCGTGGTCAACGAGAAGCTTGGCGACGGGCAGATTGTTCAAGGGCGTCGTTCGATGAAGCGGTGTTCGCCCTAGACAGTTTTGGGCATTAATATCGGCCCCGCGGGCGATGAGCAGTTCAGCTACCTTGAGGTTGTCTTTCTTCCACTCGTATGGACTCCCAGCCCGAAGCCCACCGACAATCTGCGCCATCTCCCAATTTCTCATCTCGGAGGCGAAGTGCAAGGGCGTGTCTCCGAAATCGCTGACCGCCTTCACGTCCGCCCCCTTTTCAACCAGCATGGTGGCGGTCTCGAAGTCACCCATCTGGGCCGCCAGGTGCAACGGGGTCTCACCGTCCATATTGCGCGCATGGGCATCGGCGCCGCGGTCAAGGAGCAGCTTCACAAGGCTGGCATGCCCGTACTTGCAGGCGATATGGAGGGTTGTGTTCCCGCATGTGTCGCTCGTGTCGAGCTTTGCGCCTTGGTCGAGGAGCCGCAGAACCTTGTTCTGGTCTCCCTCCCTGGCCGAGGTGATCAACGGGTCGTCAGTCTGGGCGCCCGCGGCGCGCGAGTAGACCCGCCATGCAACCTTCTGGACAAGGACGACGAGATGGGTCGTCCCTCTGGGCGCCAGCAGCGAGCGCGACCCCGCTGCAATGGCGAGGCCGGTCAAAAGAAAGCGGTGAAATGAAGTCGGAGAAGGCGGGAAACCCAATCTCACGCTAGCCTCCAAGCATGTAACGAGCCGGAATCTCATGCGGAATCGCTAGTCCACACGACTTCTCCGGCTCGGAACATCCTTGCTTATACTTCCGCTGTATAGACCAGTCAAGTAATCTAAAGGGACTCAACGTTGGTAAGCGATGCAAGCCGTTCAGATGCTTGCGGCCCATTGCTGGACTGTTCCCGCAAGAAGCGTACGACAAGCATCGGACAACGTCTAATACCGTAGCCGGGTTGATCCCGAGCGTGCACCCGCCACGCGACGAGGCTTCTGGAAAGCCTCCCGATAAAGATCCGGGAAAGTCCGACGGATAAAACGAGCGTCAGCCGGTGACTCACTGGCCAGCTTACGTATCTTTTGCGAGCGGGCGCGTCGGCTCATGCTCTTGAACCGCCGTGAGATCTCTTCGATCAAGTGCCTCTCCGACATGCACCCTCCGGTTGCTCAAGATAAAACCCTCACGTCAGCCCCGACAAAAACCGTCGGGGCGGGACGTGAGCTACAACTACAACCGCAAACCTTACTTCAAATAAGTTCGCATAGCACTAGACCTGGCATTTTAGCAAGGCAGAGTTTGGAGCGTGCATTGTTTGACTTCACTCTGCGTGTCCTATAGGCTTTTTTGCTTTCGCCTGGCGTTTTGTCGCTGGAAGGGAACCGAACAGATGTCCGAGTTGAAGCTGCCGACGAGGGCGGAAGATTTCAACGAGTGGTACAACCAGCTCGTGCTGCGGGCGGAGCTGGCTGACTACGCGCCGGTGCGTGGCTGCATGATTGTGCGGCCGTACGGGTGGACGCTGTGGGAAAACATCCAGCAGGTGCTGGACCGGCGGTTCAAGGCCACGGGGCACGTCAACGCGGCGTTTCCGCTGTTCATCCCCAAGAGTTTTATCGAAAAGGAAAAGCATCACGTCGAGGGTTTTTCGCCGGAGCTGGCGGTGGTGACCATCGGCGGCGGCGAAGAGTTGCAGGACCCGCTGGTCGTTCGTCCCACGTCGGAGACGATCATCGGGCACATGTACGCGAAGTGGATCCAGTCGTACCGCGACCTGCCCGTCCTGATCAACCAATGGAATTCCGTCGTGCGCTGGGAGCTGCGCACGAAACTGTTCCTGCGCACGCTGGAGTTTTTCTGGCAGGAGGGCCACACCGCGCACGCCACGTACGAAGAGGCGGAGGCGGAGACGCGGCAGATGCTCGACATCTACGCCGACTTTGCCGCGACGGACGCGGCTATCCCGGTGATTCCCGGGCGCAAGTCCGAGTCGGAAAAGTTCGCTGGCGCGGACGTCACCTACTCGATTGAAGCCATGATGGGCGACGGCAAGGCGCTGCAATCCGGCACTTCGCATAACCTCGGGCAGAACTTCGCCAAGGCTTTCGAGATGCGGTATCTCGATCAGCAGGGCACGCTGCAGCATTGCTGGACGACGTCGTGGGGGCTTTCGACACGGTTCATCGGCGCCATCATCATGGTGCACGGCGACGACCAGGGACTGATCTTCCCGCCACGCCTGGCGCCGTTTCAGGTGGTGATTGTGCCCATCTATAAGAATGATGAAGAAAAGGGCGCGGTGATGGGCGCGGTCGCGAAAATCCGCGCCGAATTGGCGGTTGCCCAGATTCGCGTGAAGACGGACGAGCGCGAAGGCTTTTCTCCCGGATACAAGTTCAATGATTGGGAGATGCGCGGCGTGCCGTTGCGCATCGAGATTGGGCCTAAAGATGTGGCCAAGGGCACCGTTGTGCTGGCGCGACGGGATAAGCCCGGCAAGGAAGGGAAGAGCTTCGTGTCGCGCGACAACCTGGCGGCTGCGGTCGAGAAGATGTTGGCTGAAATTCAAGAGTCGCTTTACGACCGCGCGCTGGCGTTCCGCAAGGCGAACACGGTCGAGACCAGCGACTACAATGAGTTCAAGGCTGCCGTCGAGAAGGGCTTCGCTTACTCGTATTGGTGTGGCGGCGCCGCCTGCGAGGAGAAGATCAAGGAAGAGACTAAAGCCACGATGCGGTGCATTCCGCTGGACCAAGTCGCAAGTCGCGGCAAATGTGTGTATTGCGGCCAAGCTGCCAAGGAAAAAGCCATCTTCGCCCGAGCCTACTGAGGCGGGGGGTTTTAGGGCGCCTCCCGTAACTGATGGGCTACCCGCGCTTGTCGCACTCCACAGACACACTCAGCGCAGTGGTACGCTTTTCTGGCAGAGAAACACAGCATCTTGGAACTCTGGTCGGCGGATCCATTCCGCCCGGTGGAGCTCGAAGGATACTTCCATGAGCCGCGAGCGAATGCGTGGAGGCGCCCGGCTGAAGGCGCTGGTCTGGACCATCATCCTGGTTTCCGGGATGTATGCCGGCTACAAGCTGGTCCCCGTGTATTTCGATAATTACCAGTTGCAGGACAAGATGCAGGAGATTGCCCGCTTCGCCGTGGTCAACAACATGAGCGAGGAGAAGATCCGCGAAGCCGTCTTCCGCGAAATCCAGGAGCGGGGCATTCCTGCGCGTCGCGAGGACATCAAAGTGACGATGAGTCCGCGCGGGATCAACATCAGTCTGAGCTACTCGGTCAACGTGGACTTGATTGTTCTCCAGCGCGAGATCCAGTTCTCTCCCTCGGTGGAAAACCGCAGCCTCTAGTCCTTCTCTCTCTTCTCGCGCAGATTCCGGCTGAAAGGGTTACACTAAGGGAATAGTCGGGCCGTCTGACCCCCTGCCTCGGCGGCCGGATGGGGAATTGTTGGGAGGGGCAGTCGTGCGAATTCGTATTTCTCGCGGGTTTTGGTCCTCGCGTTTTGGTCTGACACTACTCAGCCTGTTCTTGCTGGCGTTTGTGATTTGTGCCGGCGTGTTCGCTTACTACTACATCTCCTTTGCCCGCATGATTGACGCCCGGCTGGCGGGGCAGGTCAAGCAGAATACCGCCCGCATTTATACCGCGCCGGGCTACCTCTTTGTCGGCCAGCAAATCTTGCCCAAGGAGCTGGCTGGCTGCCTGGCACGATCCGGTTATACCGAGGCACCTCTGGAGGGTGCGCCGGGCCGCTTTGAACTTGCCAAATCTCGACTGAGCATTCACCCGTCCGACAGCTCGTTTTTCAAGCGCAGCAACGGCCTGCGGGTGGATTTTGCCGGCAATGAAATCCGCCAGATCACCAGGCTTGGCGACGGGGCTTCGCTTTCCAGCGCAGAAATCGAGCCGGAGCTGCTCACCAATCTTTTCGACAGCGCGCGCGAGAAGCGTCGCCCCGTGCGTTTCGACGACCTGCCCAAGGTGATGGTGGACGCGCTGCTTTCGGCAGAGGATAAGCGCTTCTTCGATCATTCCGGTTTTGATCCCATCCGTATGGTGGGCGCGGCCTGGGTGGACCTGCGCAAGGGAGAAGCTGCCCAGGGCGCCAGCACGCTTACGCAGCAACTGGCGCGCAGCTTCTTTCTTTCTCGCGAACGGACCTGGCGTCGCAAGCTGGCCGAATTGATGGTCGCCCTGCAGTTGGAGCGCCGCTTCAATAAACAGGAGATTTTCGAGTTCTACGCCAACGAAATCTATCTCGGCAATCGCGGCAGTTTTGCCATTCACGGCTTTGGCGAAGCGGCCCTGGCCTACTTCGGCAAGGACGTTCGCGAGTTGAGCCTCGGCGAGGCCGCTTTTCTGGCCGGCATCATTCGGGCCCCGAACCGCTACTCCTCGTCTGACCGCAAGCCTGAGCGCGCCGCCGAAGCTCGCGACCGGGTCCTCAGCCTGATGGTCGAGAACCGCAAGCTCACGGCCGAGCAGGCCGAGGCGGCCCGCAAGAAGCCACTGCGCCTGGTGGCGGGAGCAGTGGACGCGGGCGGCGCTCCCTACTTTGTGGACATGGTCAAGGACCATCTGCTGGACCACTTTACCGAGGCCGAGCTGCTCTCGGAAAGCTTCCGCATCTACACGACACTGGACCCGGCCCTGCAGCGGGCCGCTGTGCAGGCTGTGAGCCTGGGCATGAAGCAGGTGGACGAGCAGCTCGCGCGACGCTACGCGGCCTGGCGCAAGAAGGGAGACACGACCCAGGCGCAGGTGGCTCTGGTTGCCTTGGATCCGCGCACCGGCGAGATCCGCGCTGTGGTGGGAGGCCGGGACTACGGGCAGAGCCAACTCAACCGCGCTCTGGCCCGCCGCCAGCCCGGCTCGGTTTTCAAACCCTTTGTGTATGCCGCTGCCTTTACCGATGCGGTGGATGGCGTCGGGCCGGTTGTGACGCCGGTCACCACGGTCGTGGACGAGCCGACCACGTTTTATTTTGAAGACAAGGAGTACACGCCGAACAACTACGGGGCCGATTTCCGGGGCACGGTGACACTTCGCGAAGCGCTGACGCGGTCGCTGAACGTTGCCACAGTCAAGGTGGCTGAGCTGGTCGGCTATGGCCGTGTTGTGGAGATCAGCCGCCGGATGGGGCTTGATCCCAGCATTCAGCCCACGCCCGCCGTTGCCCTTGGCGCGTATGAGCTGACCCCGGTCGAGGTGGCGGCCGGATATACGGCCTTTGCCAATAATGGTGTTCGCGCCGAACCGCTGTTTATTCGGAGTGTGGTCAGCGCGCAGGGTCACGTTCTGGAGGCTGCTTCGCCTCGCACCCGGCCGGCGCTCGACCCGCGCGTGGCCTACATTGTCACCAACATCCTCGAAGACGTGATGAATCGCGGCACGGGCGCGGGTGTCCGGGCGCGCGGATTCACGTTGCCGGCGGCAGGCAAGACGGGCACATCCCACGACGGCTGGTTTGCCGGGTATACCTCCGACCTGTTGTGCGTCGTCTGGGTGGGCTTCGACGACAACCGCGAGCTGAACCTACCCGGTGCAAGCTCCGCTGCGCCCATCTGGGCGGAATTTATGAAGCGAGCAACCTCCTTGCCAGCTTACAAGAATCCGCAACCCTTTTCTCCTCCCAGCGGCATTGCTGTCGTCCAAATTGATCCGCAATCGCTGCTCTTGACCTCTCCTTCCTGCCCCGAGGGGCGGAGGGAGGTATTCATCAGCGGGACTGAGCCGACCGAGACCTGCGGCTCGGGTGGAATGCGCTCGCTCACGCAGTCGGCGCCCGCCAACTGGCTCTCTGGCGTGTTTGGTGGCTCGCCTCCCGGAGAAGGAACACAGCCTGCCGGCACTTCGGCCACGGTTCGCGGCCCGCTTTCAGAACGACCGCAGCCTCCGACGCCCGCAAAACTCAAGCCGGGCGAGCCGGCCGCGGCCACGGCGGAGGCGCCTCCGGCGAAGGAAGCTGAAAAGAAGAAGGGCATCCTTCAGCGCGTCTTTGGAATCTTCGGAGAGAAGAAGAAAAAGGAAGAGCGCCCCTAGTAGCGCTCTCCTCGGGGTGATGTCATGATCCGTCCTACGGCGAGTTTCTTTCTGGCTTTGTCCTTGTTCGTTTCGGCTGCCAGCTTCGCGGCCCCGCAAGCCCCGACGCAACAGCCCGCGGCCTCCCCGGAAGCTGGGAAGCCTCCCAACCCTGAGGAGACGCGAGCGAACATCCTGATGGCGCGCAAGCAGTATTCGGAAGCGGTTCCCATCTATCTTCGGCTGATCCAGCAGGAGAAAGACCCGCGACGCAAGAGCCTGCTCTACAACCGCGTCGGCATTGCCTACCAGCAGCAGGGCATGTTCAGCCAGGCCAAGCGAAATTACGAACGGGCTGCCAAAGCTGACCGAGCCAACGCCAGCGCCATCAATAACGTCGGCACGGTTCACTATCAAAACAAAAAGTACAAACAGGCCATCCAGTCCTACAAGAAGGCCATCGCGGTCGATCCGAACCTCGCCGTCGTGTACAGCAATCTGGGCTACGCCTATTTCGCGGACAAGAAGTACGAACTGGCCATGGAGACGCTGCGCCATGCCTTGGAGCTCGATCCCGCGGTCTTTGAGCGCGGAGCGAGCACGGGCACGCTCCTCCAGGATCGCTCCGTCACCAATCGAGGGCTTTTCTATTACTTGCTGGCCAAATCGTTCGCACTGTCCAGTAACGCGGAACGCTGTGCGCATTATCTCCGCAAGGCCCGCGACGAGGGCTACGCGCAGTTCACGTCCGCCGCAAGCGACCCGGCCTTCGCCTCCGTCCGCCAGGACCCGCAGGTCCGTGAGATCCTGCAATTGACCGACAGCACCTCCGCTGCCCCTCCGCCGGGGTGTTAGCAGCGCCCCTCGCCTGTGGTTTTGTTACAATGCAGTTGGAATGGTGAGACCCTCCGCCACGACCGTGGGCCGCATGCTTTTTGGCGCATGTCTGTACGCCATTCTCGGACTGTCTTCATTGGCTGCCTGGGACGAGCAATCGCCCGCCCAACCCCCCTCCACCGCCGCGTCAACCGTGCCCCTTGTGCTCGAAATGCGAATCAACGGTGCCATCATGCCCTTGCCGGCGGAGTTCATCATGGGCGGCATCGACGAGGCCGCGCGTCGCGGCGCCACGTTGGTTCTCATCACCATGAATACACCGGGCGGGTTGGACGACTCGATGCGCGGCATCATCCAGCGCATCATCAGCTCCCGTGTGCCGGTTGTTGTTTACGTTGGGCCGGCGGGATCGCGGGCCGCTTCGGCGGGGTTCTTCATCCTTCTGGCGGCCGATGTGGCAGCGATGGCTCCCGGCACGGCCACGGGCGCATCTACCCCGATTTTCGTGATTGGCGGTTCGCCGGTGAATATTGATGAGGCGCTGCGCCGCAAAGCCAACAATGATGCCGCTGCCTACCTGAGGAGTATTGCCTCGAAGCGGGGACGAAACGTCGAGCTGGCGGAAAAGGCCGTGACCGAGGCCAAGGCATTCAGCGAGAAAGAGGCGCTGGAAGGCAAGCTGATTGATTTGGTTGCCGCGAACACGGATGAACTGCTGGCCAAGCTGGATGGCCGCAGCGTCACCTTGTTCGACGGCAGCCGCGTCACGCTTGCGCTGAAGGCCGCGATACGCGAACAACTGGGCATGACCGCTCGCCAGCGCTGGCTCTCCAAGATTGCCCAACCGGACATTCTTTTCATTCTCTTAATCATCGGGGTGCTGGGCTTGTACGCCGAGTTCAGCCACCCGGGACTCATTTTCCCCGGCGTCATTGGAGTGATCTGCTTGGTGTTGATGTTGGTGGCCGTTCAGGTTTTGCCCATCAATGCGCTCGGTGTGCTGTTGGTCCTGCTGGCGGTTGGGCTGTTTGTGTTGGAGGCGAAGTATACGAGTTACGGCCTGCTGGGAATCGGCGGGGCGGTGGTGATGATTCTGGGAGCGCTGTTTCTGATTCGGTCGCCGTTGACCGGGGCGGGCGTGAGCCTGGGCACGGCGCTGGGGGTGACGATTCCCTTTGCCGCGGTCACCATTTTCTTGATGCGCCTGGTGCTGCGGTCGTTTCGATGGAGGGTGTCCACCGGCGTCGAAGAATTGATCGGCAAAATTGCGGAAGTGACCGAAGCCATCGAAGCGCCTGCTCAGGGCGGCGGCCGGCCGGGTATGGTGTTTGTTCACGGGGAGTTGTGGCGGGCTGTTGCCCCAGGATACGTTGCCAAAGGGGCGCAGGTTCGCGTGGTGCGGGTAGAGGGCCTGACGTTGCACGTGCAGCCGCTTGATTAGACACCCGGCGCACACATGTTTGCCGGGCGAGGCGCGAAGGGAGGTTGCCATGGAAATCGGTTTTGTGGGTTGGTTGATCGGCTTTTTGGTTGTCTTGATCTGGTTCTGGAACTCGCTGTACATCATCAAGGAATGGGAGCGCGGCGTGGTGCTGCGGCTGGGGCGGATGCAACCAGAGGCCAAGTCCGCCGGCCTGCGCCTGGTTTTCTGGCCGATTGAAGTCCTCTATCGGATGCCCCTGCGGATCGAAACCCTTGACGTCCCGCCGCAGGACATCATCACGCGGGATAACGTCTCGGTGAAGGTCAATGCGGTTTGCTACTTTCGCGTGGTGGATGCCAATCGCGCCCTCTCTCAGGTGCAGAATTATCTCTACGCCACCTCGCAGTTGGCGCAGACGACGCTGCGCAGTGTCGTCGGGCAATTCGAGCTGGACGAGATTCTCTCCGAGCGCGAAAAGGTAAACGCCAAGCTGCAAGTAATTCTTGACCAGGATACGGAGCCGTGGGGTATTAAGGTGACGAAGGTGGAAGTCAAGCAGGTGGACATTCCGGAGGAGATGCGCCGCGCTATCGCCAGTCAGGCAGAAGCCGAACGCGAACGACGCGCTAAGGTCATTCATGCGGACGGCGAGTTCCAAGCATCGGCCAAGCTCGCCGAGGCCGCGAAGATACTGGAAACCCAGCCCGCGGCGATCCAACTCCGTTACCTGCAAACGCTGACGGAAATCGGCGTAGAAAAGAACACGACGGTTGTCTTTCCGCTGCCGATTGATATCATCAATGCTTGGACGAAGAGCATGAGCTCGGGAAAATGAACCATGTTTGAAGGCTACGGACGCGGGAGAGGAGACGTGGTTCTGGAAAGTCGCCATCTGATCGGGCTGTTTCTGTTGTTTGTGGTGATCTCAGGTTTGTTTTTCACACTCGGCTGGGTGATGCGGGGCAGCCAACAGGATGCGGTTGTCGCTGCCACCGGCTCGACAGGTGAGACTGCCGGGGACAGCTCTGCAGTCAGCGCCACAGGCTCCGCGAGCAGTGCGCCGGGCGCATCGGGAGGGTCCAAGGCACTTTCGGATCTAGACTACTACCGCACCGGCGAGCCGAAGAAGATGGAGCCGCCTCTGGAGAAGGCCGGGAAAGGTGTCTCGGGAGCGACGAAAACCCTGGAACGCAAAGCCTCCCCCTCTTTGCCAGCGGCAACGAAGAGCTCTCCGAGCAAGCCGGGCTCATTGCTCAGCGCGCCGCTCATCCCCCGCGGGGCCGTCGTTTTGCAGGTGGCCGCGATGAAGAACCTGGGAGACGGGTTGGCGCTGGCCGGGGCCTTGCAGGAGAAGGGTTTTCCTGCGTTCGTGATCCCGCCGACCACGGACTTCTACTATCGCGTTCAAGTGGGACCCTACGCCGATTCGCAATCGGCCAATCAGGCACGGCGCGATCTCGAACGGCAGGGTTTCAAGTCGATCATCAAGCGCTGATGGCCGGCGCGTCCCTTCGGCCCCTTCAATGAACTCTCCGCGCGTCACGCGCCCGGCGTGTGCCTTGCTTTCCGGCTGTGCCCTCGCTTTCGCGTTTCCCTCCTACGATGTGCCCATTCTGGGCTGGGTTTCCGTGGCTGGATTGATGCTGGCCTCGCTGGGGACGCGAGCACGCGAAGCGTTGCTTTGCGGCTTTCTTTATGGCGCGGCGTTCTACTGCACAACCCTGCCCTGGATTTACACGGTGATGCGTGTTCACGGTCACCTCGAGCCCGCCGCGGCCCTCGGCGTTCTTGCCGCGATGGTGGCCGTCCTTGCACTCTTTACGGCCGCGTTCGCTTGGTGCCTCACATTCGTGGGACGTCGGAGCATGACGCTGGCTTGTTGTGCCGCGCCGTTTTTCTGGGTGGCGCTCGAGTTGGGACGCACACACCTGCCAGACTTGGGGTTTCCGTGGAACCTGCTCGGCTACACGGCTGCCTCCAGCCTGGTGCTGGTTCAGTTGACATCGCTCACCGGAATTTACGGCCTGTCGTTTTTCGTCGCGGCCTACAACGCGCTACTCGTCTGGGCGGTGAAAAGCGGGACGCGGAGCAACCGGCGCCCATATGCAGTTCTGGTCGGAGTGACGGTAGTACTCGTGCTTGTAGCCGCCCTTGGGCCGCGCATCGTTCCAGAGGCAGCGCCCACGCAGGTAGCGCGCCTGGTACAGACGAATTTTCCGCAATCCACGAGTTATCCGTCAAACTGGCTCGAAGTGCATGCCGGAGAGCTGGACGAATTGGAGCGGATCAGCCTCGCACCGCGGGTGGAGCAGCCGGCGTTGCTCATTTGGCCGGAAGTGCCCGCGCCATTCTCCTTGCAGGACCCGTCATTTGCCGAGCGGGCGCAGCGGCTGGCCCGCGCGTGGGGTGGCGAGTTCCTGCTCGGCGTGGTGGATTGGAAACGCCAGCCGAACGGACGCCGCGAGCCGTACAACAGCGTCGCGTTGCTCAGCGGGGACGGAAGCCAACTCTTCCTCTATGACAAGATTCATCTGGTGCCCTTCGGCGAATATGTGCCGTTTCGGCGATGGCTCACCTTTGCCGGGAAACTGACTGCGGACATCGGCGATTTCCGCACCGGAACAGAATACAAGGTGGCCCCGGTCTTCGCGGGTGGCGCGGGCGTATTTATTTGTTATGAGGCCATCTTTCCAAACGAGGTGCGGCGGTTTGTGCTCAACGGTGCGGCGGTGCTCGTGAACCTCTCAAACGATGGGTGGTTTCTCGGCTCGGCGGCGCCGGCACAGCACCTGGCGCAGGCGCGCGTGCGGGCGGTGGAGAATCGTCGCTGGTTACTCCGCGGGACGAATACCGGTATGACGGTGTCCATCGACCCCTATGGACGAATGAGGGCCGAGCTTGCCACCAACGTGCGCGGGGCGCTGGACGCTCCGTACGGCTTGCGGGGCGATCGGACGTTTTACTCGCGCTATGGGGACTGGCTCGCCTGGGTCTGCGTGGCCGGCTCTGTGCTATTCTTAGCTGTGGCAGTTGTTCGCCGGCGGACGGAAACGGAATGATCCTCGAAGACCTGCAACATCGCTGGGAAACGCTTCGCGAGCGGTTAGAGCTCGTGCGGAGTTTCCTTTGACGTCTCCCAGAGCCGCGCGCTGCTGACCTCCCTGGAAAAAAAGATCGCTGATCCAGCCTTCTGGCAAAACCAGGAGCAGGCACAACGCATTCTCCAGCAGCGCAAGCAGGCGGAAGTGCGGGTCAGCGCCGAAGAAAAGTTGTCGCGCATCGCCAGCGACCTCGAGACGTATTTCCATCTTGCGCAAGAGGTAACGAGCGCCGAGGCTCTTGCGTCGTTGCTGGAGGAAATTTCACGCGAGCAGGATGCGGCAGAAAAGTATGTGTCTGAATTGGAGACGGAGACGCTGCTCTCGGGCGAGAACGACCACTTGAACGCCATCAT
>Ga0233417_10000268_pt1 | contig 15200 bp, 10 predicted proteins | sample Sed_MG_FD_189023 | JGI IMG/M metagenome (GOLD analysis project Ga0233417, IMG submission 189023) | Sediment microbial communities from Lake Towuti, South Sulawesi, Indonesia - Sediment_Towuti_2014_0.5_MG | ecosystem: Environmental > Aquatic > Freshwater > Lake > Sediment | place: Indonesia... | reverse complement strand
AGTTCGTCGGCCATCGACCAGACGCTGAAGTATGGATCGTGGGTGATGAGCGGCGTCGCCGGCGGCCGGAGGATTTGGGCCGCCAGCCATTGTGCCGCCGTCAACACTAACAGTGCGATCTTCATCATGATTCGAAACCAGTATTCCACATGAGCTGGTCTCACCCCTTCAGCCGCTCGTCCGCCACCGCAAAGCCGCTGGCGAAGTGGTACACCACCTGCCCTTCCGCTGGCCGAACTCCCAGGTAACGGTGCACTTCCTCGTCATAGAATGCGCCGATTCCGGTCGACTGGAATCCCATCGCTTCCGCCGCCAGGTAGAAACGCTGACCGATCGCGCCGGCCTCGAAGAACGCATAGCGATATCCGCGGTTGCCGTGGTCGCGGATGGCCCTCTCCAGGTCGGCGATCATCGAGAATGTAACGCACGCGTTGCCGGCCAGTTCCTGTCCCAGGCTCAGCCCCGCGGCCGCGACTCGCTGGTCGCCCTCGCGCAGCAACTCCAGCGTCCCGCTTTCCGCCCGGCACCGGTATAGGCCCGGCGCGATTCCGTTGACCCGGTGGACGAACAGGTAGAGATGAATGTACCGTGCGCTGAGATCGCCGAACAGGTCTCCCTCGAAGTCGGCCTGGTGCGGCCGCGCTCCGGCCTCGATCATGACGCCAAGTTGGGCCGCGCCGATCTTCTCGACGCCGCCGCGGAAATCCAGCGCCGAGCGCCTGCGCCTCACCGCCTCCGCAAACGAAACGGGGCTCTGGGCGGCGCAATGCAGCAGGAGATCTCCGGCGACGGCTTCCGGCCGCGGAGCTGGGCGTGCCGGAGGACCAAGCGGCCGTTCGAGATTTGAGGCCGCGTGCGCCTGCGCGATCAGCGGGTATTCCACTGGCTCGCCGGACAACCGGTTCGGCGTCCCGCCCAGCCACTCTCTTCGCCGGCCCCACGGCCGCTCGCGCGGGATGGCATCGCCGTGGAGGCCTACCAGCAGCAACGGCCATTCATCCTCGAGGCGCAGCAGACTGGCCAGATCCTCGTCGGCGAAGCGCCCCACCGCTCGCGCCCCGGCTCCGCAGGCGCGCGCCGCCAGCGCCAGCGATTCCCAGGCGTGACCCAGGTCGTGCAGGCAGTAGCGGTAGGCCCGGCTCCGGTATTTCCACGCCTCCCGCCACGCGATGGTCGTCAGCACGAAGACCAGCGGGTATTGTTCGAGCCAGGGGGCGTCCGCGCAGGCCAGAATGTCCGGCGCCCAGTTGCCAACCGCCCGCTGCTCGGCCACGTGCGATGCGGCCCGGTAGTGATACAGCCCGTCCGGCCAGGCCTTCATCCCCTGCGCGGCAAAATGGAACTCCGTCGGGTGCAGGTTGCCCGATGACGGATTCACTCGCAGGGCATAGCGGTAGCCGGATTGACGGGCCACTTTGGTGGCGCTGATCGCTGCCGAATGGAAGAGCAGTTGCGAGAGAAACTCGGCGCCATCCGCCGCTGCCGGCCTGCCCGGCGCGCCCCGGAGCACCTCGAGCAGGTTGGCCCGCGGCGCTGGCGCGCCGGCCGGCAGGTCCAGCACCGGCACGCCCTCGTAGTGCCGGAACGGATGCGGCATGTTCGCCCAGTCCAGGTAATGCGGGCTGTTCCGGAGTTTTTCGGCCGTGTGCTTGGTGGCCTCGTGATAGTCGAGCATGTGCGCTGCATCCCGGCGCTGGGTCATGTCGGCGCCTGGTAGAAACTCAGCACGTTGTCGCCCTGCCGCACCTGCCGGTACCGCTGCAAGCGCGGATACTCCTCCTCGAGTTCCAGGCGCCGGCTGTGCTGCGCGATCACGATCGCCCCGGCGGGCGGCGACAGCTTCCCCAGGCAGTTTGCATACTCGCCCGGCCGGTCATAGGGAGGGTCGAGGAAGTAGATGTCGGCGCACAATCCGGGAAGGTAAATATGCGCGCTGCCCACGATGACCCGCGCCTCCTGGACAATATCCAGCGTCCCCAGGTTTTCGCGCAGCGCCGCGAGCGCCAGGCGGCTCTTCTCGATGAAGATCGCCTGAGCCGCGCCGCGGCTCAGCGCTTCAATCCCCACCGCGCCGCAGCCCGCGTAAGCATCGACGAACGTGCAGCCATCCAACCGCGGCGAAAGAATGCTGAACAACGCTTCGCGCAGACGGTCCGGAGTCGGACGCACGGCCGCGCCGGCCGGACTTTTCAGCCTGCGGCTCCGATAGATGCCGCCGATCACGCGCATTACCCTACCTGCACCAGCCCGTACCGCCGCTGCCAGTGCCCGCGGATGTGCGACACGGCGCGCCGCAACTCCTCCTCCGACGGCGGATGCTCGATGAACTGCAATGCCTCACTGCGAGCCAGTTCCAGGATCTCCCGGTCGCGGATGATGTTGGCGATCCGCAGCGCCGGAAGCCCGCTCTGCCGGGTACCGAAGAATTCTCCCGGACCGCGCAGCCGCAAGTCCATTTCCGCGATCTGAAATCCGTCGTTGGTTTCCACCATTGCGCGAATGCGCTCCTGCGCGCCTTCGTTCAACTTCCCGGTCACCAGGATGCAGTAGCTTTGATGGCTTCCGCGGCCAACGCGCCCGCGCAACTGGTGCAGTTGCGACAGCCCGAACCGCTCGGCCTGCTCAATCACCATCACCGTCGCGTTCGGCACGTCGACGCCCACTTCGATCACGGTCGTGGAAACGAGGATCTTCAGATCGCCGTCCTTGAATCGCTGCATGGCCGCTTCTTTGTCGTCCGCCTTCATCCGCCCATGCAACAGCCCGACCGCCAGCCCTGGAAACACGACCTGCGAGAGGTGCTCGTGCATTTTTTCGGCCGCTTTCATCGCTTGCGTTTCCGATTCCTCGATCACCGGGTAGACGACATAGGCCTGCCGCCCCGCGTCGATCTGTTTCTTGAGGAAACTCCATACCTGCTCGACGCGGTCTTCCCCGACGTGCCTGGTCACGACCGGCAGCCGCCCTGGCGGCATCTCATCAATGATGGACACGTCCAGGTCGCCGTAGATCGTCAGCGCCAGCGTTCTGGGGATGGGCGTGGCCGTCATCACCAGCACATCCGGCTGCGCGCCTTTCTGTATCATTCCCAGACGCTGCATCACGCCGAATCGGTGTTGCTCGTCGATGACCGCCAGCCCCAGCTTGTGAAACGCGACGTCGCCCTCCAGCAAAGCGTGCGTCCCCACGACAAAACGGACCAGCCCCGCCTCGACGAGCTTTTTGATCTGCTGTTTCTCCCTTGCCGTCTGCGATCCGGTCAGCAGCGCGACGGTGTAGCCGAGTTTGCGCAACAGGCTCTTCACGTAGAAATAATGCTGGGCCGCCAGGATTTCGGTAGGCGCCAGCAGCGCCGCCTGGCAGCCATTCTCAATCGCGATCACCGCGGCCTCGGCCGCCACGAGAGTCTTCCCGCTGCCGACGTCGCCCTGTAGCAGGCGGTGCATCGGATGAGGAGAGGCCATGTCGCCGGCGATCTCCTTGAGCACGCGCTTCTGGGCTTCGGTCGGCTTGAACGGCAGCATCAGCTTGACCCTTTCGCGGATGCGGTCGTTCAGCTCGAACGCGATCCCCTGGGCCTGCCGCGCCTTGGCCCGCTTCAGCGCCAGTCCGCACTCGAGCCAGAAAAACTCTTCGAATATCATCCGGAAATGGGCCGGCGACCGGAAGCTGTTCAGCAGCCGGTGATCTTCTCCCTGCGAGGGGAAGTGGACCAGTTGCGCCGCCTCCCAGTACGGCATCAGCTTTAACCTGTCGCGGATGCTCGGCGGCAGCGCGTCCGCCGGCGGTGCGAGCTCCTGCAAGATCCGGCTGGCAAGCTGCCGGAAGACTCTGGTCGTGATCTTCCCCGCCGCCTCGTAGATCGGCACGACGCGCCCCATGTGCAGCCCGGCGTCTTCGTCATCCTCCGGCAGCACTTCGAATTCCGGGTGCGTCATCGACAGCAGAGATGTCCGGCTGTCGTATTCCACCCTCCCGTAAAGGGCCACGCGGAGCCCCGGCGCAAGTACATTGGCCAGGTAGTCGCTGTGGAACCACCGCGCCGACAGCAGCCGGCCGGAGTGATCCGCGAACTTCGCCTCGAATATTCCCAGGTTCCGCCGCTGGAGACGCACAGTCGCCGCCTTGTACACCGTCGCCACCACCGTCGCCATCTCGCCCGGCGCCAACCCGGCCACAGGCTTGACGTTAGTCCGGTCTTCATACCGGAACGGAGGGTACGCCAGCAGGTCCTCCACCGTGCGCAGGCCCTTGGCCTCCAGCATCGCAGCGCGCACCGGCCCCACCCCTTTGACGTACATCAGCGGAGTCGTCAAATCCACACGCGACCACTAGTGTACAATGCGCGTCATGTACGCCCTTCTTTTGTTCCTGACTGCTTTTGCCTCCGCTCGGGCGGCCGATCTCCGCCTTGGCTATGTCGGCACCGACACGTCCCATGTCATCGCTTTCATCAACGTGCTGAACGACCCGAAGAATCCAGATCACATTCCCGGCGCGCGCATCGTGGCCGCGTATAAGGGCGGCAGCGCGGACGTGCAGAGCAGCTACACCCGCGTCGACAAATACGCCGAGGAACTACGCTCCCAATGGAACGTTGAGATCGTAGCCGACATCCCAACCCTCTGCTCGAAAGTAGACGGCGTTCTGCTGGAAAGCGTCGACGGCCGCAAACATCTCGAACAGGCGCGCCAGATCATTGCCGCCGGCAAGCCGATGTTCATCGACAAGCCGATGGCGGCGACGCTCGAGGATGCGCGGGAAATCGCCCGGCTCGCAAAAGCCGCAGGCGTGCCGTGGTTCAGCACCTCATCGCTCCGTTACGGCCAGGTCGCCACGACGATGAAGTTCCCCGACGCCAGGAGCGTGATCACCTGGGGTCCGGGGCCGCTCGAGGAGCACCACTATCTCGATCTGTCCTGGTACGCCATTCACGCCGTTGAAATGCTGTTCACCCTGATGGGAACCGGTGTCGAAGACGTCAGCCGTGTCTCTTCCCAGGACGTGGACATTGTCACCGGACGCTGGAAAGACGGCCGCCTCGGCGCCGTGCAGGCTGTCCGGCCCTACTCCGACTTCGGGGCGGTCGTCGTTCGCGTCATCGAGGGCAAGAAGACCGAGGTCGTCCAGAGCCCTCCCAAGACAAAATCCAGTTACGTTCCCATGCTCCGTGAGATCGTCACCTTCTTCCAGACAGGCCGCGCGCCGGTGGCCAGCGAGGAGACGCTGGAACTGTTCGCATTCATGGACGCCGCCCAGCGCAGCAAGGCGGCCGGCGGCGCGCCGATGAAGCTGCGCTGAACCACGGATGCAGTTGCGGTTCATCGTCTTTGCTTTGGTGATCCTGATCCCGGCCGCCGCGCAGCAGCGTCTGGCCGTGCCGCTCGGCCTGGATGCCTATCTGCCGTGGCCGGAGTCCAATCCGTTTTCGCCGGCCAAGGTGGCGCTGGGAAGGCGGCTCTTTCTGGAGAAGCAACTTTCACGCGACGGAACGGTGTCTTGCGCCACCTGCCACGATCTTCAGCGGGCCTTCGTGGACGGGAAGCCGGTAGCGGTCGGGATAGGCGGGCTCACCGGCAATCGCAAGACGCCGACGCTGGTCAACCGCGGCTACGGCCGGGCATTCTTTTGGGACGGGCGTGCCCGGACGCTCGAGGAGCAGGTGCTTCAGCCCATCCAGAACCCGAAGGAAATGGACGTCACCATCGCCGAGGCGCTGGCCCGTTTGCGCGACGCGGGGGACTATCCCGGCCAGTTCCGGCTTGTCTTCGGCCGTGATGTGTGCGCCGAGGACCTTGCGCGTGCCCTGGCCGCCTACACCCGCACGATCCTGTCGGGCAATTCGCCCTACGACAAGTACCTCAGCGGCGACCGCGAGGCTCTCGGAGAAGAGGCGCGTCAGGGATTGCGGCTGTTTCGCGGCAAAGCGGGCTGCATCGCCTGCCACGTCGGCGCCAACCTGACCGACGAGCGGTTCCACAATACCGGCGTCGGTTTCCGCGGCGGCCGTTTCACCGATCCGGGCCGGGCCGAAGTGACAAAGGACCCGCGCGACCAGGGCGCATTCAAGACGCCGACTCTTCGCGAAGCCGCGCGTACTGCGCCCTACATGCACGATGGCTCACTCGCGACCCTCGAGGAAGTGATCGATTTCTACGACCAAGGAGGCCGCGAGAACCCGCTGCTCGATTCCGACATCCGTCCACTTCGTCTCAGCGCCGAGGAGAAGCGAGCGTTGCTGGCCTTTCTCCAGTCACTGAGCGGCACGATCCAGGAGGGCCTGCCACAATGATTCTGGCGCTCCTGCTGTTGCTGCAAGCCGATTTCACCGATCTCTTCCGCGCGGCCTACGAAGAGCGCCGGCGCGCCGGCCATCCGAAGGCCGCCGAGAGCGCGGTCGACCTGGCTCTCTATCTGGCCGGGCGCGGCGATTACGCGCAAGCGTCGCCGTTTTTCGATCTGGTTATGGCCTCGCCCGCACCCGATGCGACGGTCCTTCACAATTGGGCGGCGGGGATCGAGCGGCAGTCGCCGGAGCAAGCCGAGCGGCTCTACCGGCGCGCGTTGTCCATCCGCGAGAAGAAGCTATCGATCGCGGACACGGAACTGGCCTCCACGCGGTTGAATCTTGCGCTCCTGCTAACCGCAAGGGGTGATTACACGGAGGCCGAGCCGCTGGCGCAGGCCGCGCTGGCGGCGTTCGAGCGATCGAAGCTGCCCGTGGGCGGCCGTGTGGGCATGGCATGCGGCGCGCTGGGCGCCGCGCGGGCGACCAAGGGGGATGTCGCCGGCGCGGAGCGGTACTTCCGCCGGGCGCTCGCTGTCGCGGAAAAGGTTCATGGCCCGCGGAGCGAGGAGGCGGCGGACGCGCTGGAGAACCTGGCGGACCTACTCTCGCAGACCGGGCGCGAGAGCGCCGCGCTTCCACTGTTGGAGCGGGCGAAGCGGATTCGCGCCGTACACGCCAATCCAGTGGTTCGCGAACCGCAGTAAGGGAGAGGGCGCCACGTCCGGCATGTGACACTGCACGCAGGTCTTGCCGGCCGCTGCTGTCCGGTGGCGGGGCGCCTCGTGGCACGTCGCACAGGCCGCGTTCGCGTCGACCGGCTCGCTGGAGTGCGGCAGGTGACAGGTGAAGCAGGACAACCGCCCGGCGCTCTTCCGAAAGCACGCGGCCTGGCTGAAATACACCGGCTGGTGCCGCGCGTTCCAGGGGTTGTCCCAGTTCGTCTCCGTTCCCGCCGCCGGAGGCATCCGGTGGCACTCCCCGCAAAGCTGGTTGACCGCGGCGGCGGAGAGTCGGATCGGATTACGTGGTTTCGATCCCGCCGGATCCCGGACATGATCGCCGCCGGGGCCGTGGCACGCTTCGCATCGAACACCCGGCTCGGCGGGCTCGATCTTGCGGCCCTCGGCAAGGCGCAGCTTGCCGGTCGAGTGGCACTGGAAGCATCGCAGAATCGCGGCGTCCGGCGCGAAAGTCCGGTACCGCACGCCCTCGCGGGTACGATGCCCCGGGGTCAGGTCCAGGCCGCCGGCGCGGCGGTACCAGCTAAGCCCATGCTCGAGATACGTGTCCTCGTCAAGCTGACTGACATAGGTGATGGCCTGGAGCCCCGAGCCGAACGCCCAGCGTTCCGGCTCTCTCTTCAACGCGCCGGCGTGTCCGGTTTTCGCTTGCGAAGCGGCGATCTGGGCGTGGCAAGGGGCGCAGACCGCCGCGCCCGCGTAGGTTTGAGCGGCGAACAGCAGCGCCGCGGCTACCACCGAAAGCGGCCGCTGTACTGGAACTGGCGTCCGTTGTAGCCCGCCAACTGTGCGGTGACCGCACCGAACGCGGACCCCGCGGCCAGCGAAGTGCTGGGCAGCGCGCCGTTGAACGTGTTTGTCGCGTTGTAGGCTTCCATGCGCAGCTCGAAGCTGATGCGCTCGGTAATCCGGAACTCCTTGGCGAGCGTGAGGTCGAGGTTCTTGAACGCCATGCCCTTCACGCCGTCGTATTGCAGCGGGTTCTGCCGCCGCGTGAAGGCGGGCAAGACTCTGAATTTCGTGGTATCGAACATCTTCTCCTTGGTCGGATTCTCAAGCGACGGATCGCCATCGACCAGGTAGCCGCCGAATCGGAGGAACTGTCCGGAGTTGTAAACGAAGATGCCACTCAGGGCCCAGCCGCCGATGATCGCATCGGCGACCGCGTTCATCGAGGAGCCGTACTTGCGGCCTTTGCCGAACGGAAGCTGGTAGATCGCCCCTGTTGTGATCCGGTGGCGAGGATTCACCGCCGGCTGATAGGTGAGGTTATCGAGGAAATTGTCCAGCTCGTCGTAGTATTCCTCGTTACGCTCGCGATTGTAGTTGTAACCAACCACCAGGTTGAAGCCGTTCGCGAACGGCCGTTGCGCCTGCAATTGCAGCGCCTGGTAGCGGTTGTGGAACTGCCCGACCAGCCTCTGCTGCAAGGCTCCATATTGCGGGTATTGCCGCAATAACTGGCTCACGGCGACGTTCCGGGTCGTCCGCAGTTGGCCCGGCATTTTCGATTGAGGCAACAGATCAAAGAAGGGATTCGCCACGGAGCGCGTGACGGCGGCGCCGTTCTGATATCCGATTCGCGGGTCTATTTGGTTCACGTCGCGCGTGACCGGCAGATCCCGCCCGAGGTTCAGGAAGTAGGTCGCATCGAGCACAATGAGGTAGGGCAACTGGCGTTGGAGAGTGAAGTTGATTCTGTCGTTCACACCGGCGCGGAAATCCTGGCGATACCAAACGGGCGTGGTGGTGCTGCCGTGATTCGTGTACCTTCCGAAGCCCTTGCCCGTGACGGGAACCAGCCCGCCGGGATACGGATCCCTTAGCCGAACCTGGGGCACGCCGGTGAGAAGCGGCAGGGCCTCGGTTCGGGCATCGAAGCCCGGATACTGGACGCTGCCCAACACATCCAGGCCGTCGGTCAGGCTGGCGGGAATGATATAGCGGGCGTAGCCGAAACGCAAAGCGGTCTTGTCGTTCCATCGGAACGCCATGCCCGCGCGCGGCAAAAACAGCGTGCGCTGCGCCTGCCAGGACCCGCGATTATCCGAATCGGTAAAGATCCAAGCGCCGTTGTAGACGGGCGGGCCGGTTCGCAGCGCTGTCGCTTCGGCAGGCAGGACGGGAGCATTCGCGCCCTGGAATTCCGGGATCGGAGAGGTGAGATCGAGGTACCGGGACAGGCGATCCTCGGGATCGGTGAGGGGAGTCTCGTACTCGTAGCGAAGGCCGAGATTGAGGGTCAGCCGCTGGGTGATCTTGTAGTCGTCCTGGAAGAAGAAGCTCCAGAACTGGTAGCGCGCCTTTTGCAGCGGCAGCGAAGTGGTAAACGAATTCTGGTCGATCGCGCCGATCAACAGGCTTGCCCAGGCATCCCCACTTAGACTGGTGTTGGGGTTCAAGAACGTGTTGGCGGTGGCATCGGCGCGCATGTCGAAAGTCATCGGCTGCGGCCGTACGGCAACAACCTGGTTCCGGCGCCACTCACCGCCGACCTTGAAGTAATGGCGGCCATGCGCCTTCGAAATCTTGGACTGAATCGTGTGGGCGTCGGGATCCTGATACCAGAAGCCGGTGCGGCCGAGGTTGGTCTGAGTGGGCCCGCGGCGAATGATGAAGCCCGGGTAGTAGACCGCGGGCAACTGGCCCACATAGGGCTTGTACCAGGTATTGGGGCCCCAGATCGCCGCCAGGCCCTCCTCGCCGATCATGGCCGACTGCACGGCGAAGGAATCGAACAGGGCGTTGTACGAGCCACGGATATTGAAAACGGTGCTCGGATTGAGCGTCCAGACGACATCCCCGACGGTATTCCAGGAGTGGCGCTCGCTGCCATTCGGCTGCTGGGCGATCGAGCCTGTGTAGTTGTCCTGGGCGACGAAGGTCTTGAACATCGAGAAGCGGCCGAAGATCTTGAGGTTTTCTTTCACGTTCCAGTCGGCCCGGTCCGACAGGTTCCAGTACTTGACGCGCTCCGCAAATCCGGCGCGGTAGTTGTTCACCAGGTCGTTGCCGGTGCCGGGAAGGTTCGGTTTCCAGATGTCGCTCATGATGCGTGTTCCGACCGAGTCCATCTGCGCCTGGGGAATCCGGTTGCCCGCAAACGGCATTCGCGTCGCCGTGCCGTCGGGATTCAAAACCGTTGTGGCCGGATCGTAAATTGTGCGAAGCCCGCCCTGCGCGTTCCTCGACTGCGAAAAATCGCCCGCACGCTCCAGGTCCGTCGGCAGCGTCGCCTCCACCGAGCGCGGGTCCTGGGATCGCCACGCCTCATACGAGAAGAAGTTGAACACCTTGTTCTTGACCACGGGATGGCCCAGCGTGCCGCCGAAAACGTGGTTGCGGACCAGGTTCGGCCGCCGTGTCGTGTGATCCGCCACCGCGTTCAATGCCGGGTTGCGGCCGAGATAGTAAGCGGTGCCGTGGTATTCGTTTGTGCCCGACTTCATCTGGACCGACAGCACGCCGCCGGCCGAGTGGCCGAACTCGGCGTCCACGGCATTCTGTTGCAGGTTCACTTCCTGGACGGCGTCCATCGACGGCGTGTAGCTCGACTTCTCGGTGGCCATCGAAGAAGCGCCGTCGACAACGATATCGTTCTTGGTGGTTGTGTTGCCGCCGACGTCCAGTTGCGTCGCCGCCCAGTGGTGATAGGGACTCTGCTCGGTCGTCGAACGCACCACAACCGAGGGGTTCAGCGAAGCGAGCAGGAACGGGTTGCGGTGGATGATGGGCAGCTCGTTCGCCATCTTCGTGTCCAGCGTCAGCGCCATGGTGCTGGTGTTGAACTGCACGCTCACCGGCGCGGCGTCGACAGTCACCGATTCGCCCACGCTGCCGAGCTCCAGTTGGGCGTTCACCGTCACGTCGCCCCGGCTCTGCACGAGAACGTTCTTCTGGACGAACGAGCGGAAGCCCGTCATCGAAACAGTAACCGTATACGTGCCCGGCAGCACATAGTCGAAGATGTATTGTCCGATTTCGTTTGTCTGCGCCGTCGACTGCACCGCGGTGTTGTCATTGCGCAGAATGACGCTCGCCCCGGAAACCACGGCATGGCTCGGATCCGTAACGAGACCTTGCAGCCGGGCGCGCGTATCCTGCGCCACAACAATGGGGGCAGCCACGCCGATGGCTACAAAGATAGAGAAACGCCTGCTGAACGAAAACTTCATGCATCCCTCGCCGAACGAAATTCCTTCTAGTATACATCAGCGCGGGAATGCTGGCGCTCTTGCAGCCTGGCTCAGAGGCGCACGCGCAGCTTATCCAGCAGGTAACGCTTGTTAATTTCCAGGTTTTCGTCGATCGTCCCCTCGCCCGGGCGTGGCGGATCCAGATCGAGCGTGATCCAGCCCTGGAACTTTCGCTGTTGGAGTAATGCAAGAATGCCGGGGAAATCCACGCCGCCCGCGCCGAGATTCTTGTAGAGGTTCACTTTCTTGTGTTCCTCCGTCGTCGGCGTGGGACCGCGATGCCCGCGATACTTCGGCTCGGTGTCCTTGAAATGAACGGCGGCGACACGCGGGAAGTAATCCTTGATGATCTGGAGCGGATCCATGCCGCCCAGTGTGAGATGCGCGGTGTCGGCGACAAGAAAGACGTACTTCGGGTCGGTGAGTTCCAGGACGCGCCTCACCTCATTCTCGCGTTCCAGCGGCGACCAGATGTGCGGGTGGGGAGCCAGGCGCAGCCCGTGCTTTTGGGTCCGCTTGCCAAGCTCGTTCAGCGCTCCGGCCATCGTTTTCAGTTGCTCGTCGGTGGTCGGCGATGCCGGCCGGCGGCCCAGGTTGATCTTGAAGTGACGGCAGCCGAAATGCGCGATAAAATCGCGCGCCAGCCGCTCGTGGTCCTCAATCGTCTTCTGCGTCTCGGCGGGGTCGATGAAGTTCGTGGTCATGCCGCCGCCGTTGGAGCAGGTAACCAGCGCTATGCCGGCGGCATCCAGTTGCTTCTTCAACTCGAGCGGCTTGTCCAGGTACCTGGCGAGATGGTGGCGGAAAGGTTCGATGCCGTGGAATCCGAATCGGGCCGTGGTCCGTATTCCCTCCTCGATATTCTCCTGCCAGATAAATCCGCTGGTGGCAAAGCGAATGGCAGGTTGGGCAGCGGCTTGTGCGCCCCAAGCGCCGAGCGCAGCCGCGATCAGTTCCCGTCGGGTTGGCTTCATCCTCATCATCTCCTGTTGGACTAGTAGTACCAGTTCCACGTCCGGACCTCGGCGCCCGTGCCGGCCTGCGTCTTCTCGAAGACCGACGGGGCGGAATTCCGGTAGTGATCTGGATAGACGGCTCGAGGCCTAAGAACCTTCACTGCCTGCGCCGCTTTCTCCGGCGGCACGGTGTGCGGCAGGTTCAGGCAAATAAACGCCGCATCGATGTTCCTCACCACGCGCATCTCCGCGTGTTCTACCGTGTCGCCGGAGAAATAGAACCGCGTTTTTCTGAACGTCACGCCGTAGCCGTTACCGCGGCCTTTGTCGTGAAACAGCTTTCCAGGCTCCGGTCCTCGTTTTTTGTTGTGCCCGGGGACGACCTCGATCTTCCTTGCGCCGATGATCCTGCTATCGCCGTTGCGGAGCACCGTGACGCCCTGGATCCCTTGTTCAACAACCCCCGGCGCGATGATCACGCCGGCGTGGCGGACCGGAGTGATTTTCAACAGGCCGGTCTTAGCGTGGAAATTCTCCACCGGCAGGCCGCCGGCGGCCAACAGCGCCGCGGCTGCCAGCAGAAAAGGAAACGCGCGCGCCATGGGCGACATTGTACTCCCTTCGCAACGGCTCGGGGAAATTTCATGGATAATTTCATGGACCCAGTTGACAGGACGGGGGTGATCGTGTAGTTAATGGAGTATTTCAGAGGGGACCTATCAAAGGGGTGTTGAAGAACATTGAACGCGCGTCTGAGGAATCGGCTGCCCGAGCGGCTCAAACTCGAACGCCGGGCTGGGCCTTGGTGGTCCTGACTTTTCCCAAGGAGTAACAAGGATGAAACCTGCCTTCCGACTCTCTCTTAGCCTGCTCACAGGCTCTCTGCTATTCGGCCAGTCTTCCACACAAGGGATTCAAGGACTGGTGACCGATTCCACTGGCGCGGTGGTCGTTGGCGCCAAGGTGACGGCGACGAACGTCAGTCAAGGCGTTTCGCTAACGACAACAACGAATGACTCGGGTAACTACTCGTTCCCTCTGCTGCTCGTCGGAAATTACGACGTCCGCGTTGAGATGGGCGGCTTCAAGACCGAAACGGCGCGCAACATTCGCCTGGAGACGGCGGCCCAGCTCCGGCAAGACTTCTCACTGCAAGTTGGCAACGTTGCCGAGACGATCGAGGTGTCAGCCAGCGCGGTGACTTTGGTGACGGAGAACGCCACGACGGGCGGCGTCATAGAGAACCGGCGTATCGTTGAGCTTCCTCTGAATGGTCGCAACATGCAGAACCTCGCTGTGCTGGTGCCGGGAGTGCAGTACGGCGAGCGGACGGGCCGCGGCGACGGCACGGGCGGATTCCCGATTCCCGGACAGGGCTTCTCCGTGTCGGCGAACGGCCAGCGCGAAACGCACCAGGTGGTTTCGCTGGATGGTGTGGATGCGAAGGACCCGCGCATTCATCAGGCGAATTTCGTGCCCTCCATCGAGGCAATCGAAGAGTTCAAAATCCAGACCAACGCGTACTCGGCCGAGTACGGCTTCGGCGGCGGCGCCCAGGTGACCATCACCATGAAGAGCGGCACCAACGACCTCCACGGAACGTTCTTCAACTTCTTGCGCAATGACGTGTTCGATGCGGAGAACTACTTCTTGAACTTCGAACTGGCTCCGGGCGTGACGCGCGCGAAAAAGAACACTCTGCGGCAGAACCAGTTCGGATTTGTATTGAGCGGCCCTGTGGTGATTCCGAAGGTGTACAACGGAAAGAACAAGACGTTTTGGGCGTTCAACTACGAAGCACGGCGCACGCGACAGGGCGTTGTGCAAACGGCAGCCTGGCCAATTGACGAGTTCCGGGCGGGGAATTTTTCCCGCATCCAGAACGGGTACGTGGCTAACAACCGGCCTGTGGCACCCATTCGTATCTATGATCCCGACACCGGGATCCCCTTTCCAAACAATACGATCCCAGCCTCACGAATGCATCCCGGCGCGCTGAACGTGATGAACCTTTACGTCCCCCGGGCCCAGTTTGTGCAGGAGGACCCGCTTGATTTCACGGCACGTGCGTCGGTCTCGCAGCCGACCAACGTCAATACATATTTCGCCAGGGTGGATCACAACTTCAGCGACAGGGATCGGGTATTCGGCCGCCTGGCCTGGGACCGTTCCGGCCTCACTCGCGAGAACATCAACCCGAACCTGCCGGTTTTCGTGGATTCGAAAGTGACGAATCTGGCGTCGCAATGGATTCACACTTTCAGCACGACCGTTATCAACGAGTTGCGCTTCGGTTTCAACATCTCCGACGACATCACGCGCAACCCGCGCACGGACAACACGGAGTTCAACCAGGACGCCCTGGGAGTAGGTGAGTTCCGGATACCGTCGGATGGCAACCGCAAACTGACGCCGCGTGAGCACGGAATTCCGCAGTTCACGGGACTTCCCTTCCCGTTGCAGGAACTCACGAACGGCAATGGCTACGACAACATGGATACGATCCAGGTCGGCAACCATTTGACCTGGATTCGCGGCAAGCACAACTTCAAGATGGGCGGCGAGCTCTATCGGATCTCGTTTGAGCGCGGGGCGGCCAACCTGGAAGAGGGGCTTCTTGGTTTCAATCAGAACGTGTGTGGTTATGCGTTCGCTTGTTATCTGCTCGGGCGACCGAACACCACTCAAACACCGGAGGGTTTGCCGCTGACGTTCCCACGGGCGAACCGGTTTGGTCTCTACATCAACGACGACTGGAAGGTGACGTCGAAGCTGACGGTGAACCTCGGTATGCGATTTGACTACAACGGGTTCCCGGTGGATGCGGACGGACGCTGGCGCACCTTTGACATTCCGGGCTTAGGCGCGGATATCGGCCGAGGCGGAGGCTACAAGAAACCGAACGGAGAGGTGATTCCCTCGGTGTTTCCGGGCGGGCTGGGTCCGAGCGGCGCCGTGAAACTGACCGCGCAATCAGTCCGGTTCTTCATGCCGCGCATCGGTATCGCTTTCCGGCCGA
>Ga0233417_10000266_pt1 | contig 15238 bp, 15 predicted proteins | sample Sed_MG_FD_189023 | JGI IMG/M metagenome (GOLD analysis project Ga0233417, IMG submission 189023) | Sediment microbial communities from Lake Towuti, South Sulawesi, Indonesia - Sediment_Towuti_2014_0.5_MG | ecosystem: Environmental > Aquatic > Freshwater > Lake > Sediment | place: Indonesia... | reverse complement strand
GAACGCGTTGATGATGCCGACTACCGTGCCGAAGAGACCGACGAAGGGGGCGGAGGAGCCAATCGTCGCCAGGCTGCCAATACCGCGTTTCATTTCGGCATGCACAAGGGCCTCGGCGCGCTCCAGGGCCCGGCGGGAGGCCTCGATGTCTTCTCCGGGGATCTCAGTGCTAACCTGGTGAGCCTTGAACTCCTGAAGCCCGGCGACGACGACCTTGGCCAAGTGGCTCTTCTTGTAGCGGTCAGCAATCTTGATGGCTTCATCCATCTTGCGGTCGCGAAGAGCGCCGGCCACGGCCGGGGCGAACTGCCGCGACTGCTTTTTGGCAGCGCTGAACGCCATCAGGCGGTCGATCATGACGCCAATGGAATAGGCGGACATGACGAAGAGGATGATCACGACGGCTTTCGCGAGGTAACCCATCTGGTTCCACATCGACTGCACGTCGAAACCGATAGCTGCGCCTTCCTGCAATAACAGGAAAGCCAAACCCTGTAATCCAAGAATCATTTGTTTTCTCCTGCGAGTTGATTGTTCGTGCCGGCCCGCAGCGCAAGGCTACTGGGTCAGCGTGAAATTCACGTCGATCTGGGTCACGACCTCGACCGGTTCTCCGTTGAGCAGCGTGGGCTGATAGACCCACTGCTTGACGGCGTCATAGGCAGATTGGACGAGGAGGGGGTGACCACTGATCAACTGCAAATTCTGAATCGCACCATCCTTTCCGATGATGGCGGTAAAGCGGACGGTGCCCTGAATACGCGCCTGGCGCGCCAAGGGCGGATAGACCGGCTTGGGCTGCCGGACGAGTTTCGCCGCCTGGACGTTGCCGCCGACGCGAATGCGCTGCACCTGGACCGGCTTGGGCTTCTCTTCCACCTTCGGTGGAGGAGGCGGGGGAGCGGCGGTCGGCACCGAACCAATGATGCCGCCGATGACGCCGCCAGCGGCGCCCCCGGGCACTCCGCCCGGCACACCGCCGACGACACCGGCGGCCGAGGGCGGAGGCATCTCATCCTCTTTGATGATGGCAATATCTTTCGGAATGCTCTTCGGAGCCATCAGGCGGCCGGCGTCGAACTGGCGGGGGATCACTTTGACGATTTTTACTTCGACGGCCGGCGGCGGGGGTGGCGGAGGGGGCGGAGGCGGAGGAGCCAGGAAGCTGCTCAACTGCACGCCGGGCAGCGTGTCGAAATAGATCATCGGCAGGATGACCCCGACCATGATCATGAGCATCTGCACCACGGTCGACACGAACACGGTCCAAACCTTGCGCGTCGACTTCTGTTCCAACAGAAGGCTCTGTTCAAACATCGCTTCTATCTCCTCATCGCCGGCTGATGCGGCGTAACCGCACCGCCGGAATCTTCGAACAACTCATCGCGCCGCCTTCGCGGCGGGCGGCTTGGCAGCCTCGCGGGGACGGACGGACTCACCACGCAGGCGGCGATGCTTGCGTCCCTCCAGGTAATTCTGCCAGAAAATCAGGATCGGGCTGGCGATGAAGACGGTCGAGTACGTGCCCACAATAATGCCCACCACCAGCGCGAAAGAAAAACCATTCAACACCTGGCCACCGAACAGCCAGAGACTCAATACTGTAAGAAATGTCAAGCCGGAAGTCAAAATGGTCCGGCTGAGGGTTTGATTGATGCTGATGTTCACCAGCCGCGGGAAAGACTCCTTCCGCATCAGTTTGAGGTTCTCACGGATGCGGTCGAAGATGACGATGGTATCGTTCATCGAATAGCCGACCAGCGTCAGCAGCGCGGCAATCACCGTGAGGGAGATCTCCTTGTCGAATATGGAGAACAATCCCACCGTCACCAGCACATCGTGAAAGACCGCCGCGACCGCGGCCACGCCGTAAATCCATTCAAAGCGGAGAGCGATATAGACAAGCATACCGCCGAGGGCGAACAGCGTCGCCATCAACGCCTGCTCGCGCAATTCACGGCCGATCTTCGGACCGACGATCTCGACGGAACGGATGGCGAATGCGCCGAGCGAGAACTCCTGCCTGAGGACGCCGAGTACGGCCGGCGTCACACCAGCGACGCTTTTGAGCTCGTCGAAACTGGTCAGCAGTCCGGAGCGAGGCGGGGTGTCGCGATGCTGGAGCATCGCGCCGGCCAGACCACGGATCTGGTCGGTGGAGAGGGCCACGCCGGCTTTCTGGAGCGGTTCCGCGAGCAGCTCGGCCAGGCGTTCCTGGCCTAGAGTGTTGAAGTCCGGTTTATTGCCCGAGGGGTTAAACGTGGCGGCCAGAGTCTCGATCATCAAGCGGCGAGCCTGCTCCAGTTGGGTCTCCGACTGGAGTTCGGTGCCGACCATCACCTCGTTGGTGCCGACAATCGGCTGAACCGTAACCTCACCTGGAATCTTTTCCCCGAGAGCCTGGCGGATGGCGTCCTCTTTCGGGGGCTGGGAGAATTTGACGTTCATCAGAGCGCCACCGCGGAAGTCGATGCCGTAACGAGGCCCACCTTTCAGGGCAAGACTGATCCCGCCGGCCAGCAACAAGAGCAACGAAACAGTGATGAAGGGCTTTTTCTTGCCCAGGAAGTCGAAATTAGTGTTCTTAAGTATTTGCATTCACAACTGCGCGCCGCTCTTGCCTATGCCATAGACACCGGCGCTGTCCAAACTGTTCCCGAGAACCGTCCACAAAAACTATCACAAAGCCGCTAAATACTCAAACTCCTCATTTGCGGGTTTCGCGCCAGGTGGAAGTCGAACATGCAGCGCGAAACGAAGACCGCGGTAAAGACATTGGCGATGAGGCCGATGACCAGGGTCACGGCGAAACCCTTGACCGGGCCGGAGCCAAAAATGAAAAGGAACGCGGAGGAAACCACCGTGGTGACGTGCGTATCGAGGATGGTCAGGAAGGCCCGGTTGAACCCGGCATCCACGGCCGCCGGGATGGCCTTGCCTGTCGCCAGCTCCTCGCGAATGCGCTCGAAAATTAACACATTGCTGTCGACGGCCATTCCGATGCCGAGGATAACGCCGGCAATGCCTGGCAGGGTCAGGACCGCCTCGAAATAACTGAGGACCCCAACCAGGACGACGGCGTTCAGGATGAGAGCCAAGGTGGCGTTAACGCCCGCGCTACGGTAGTAGACCAGCATCGCCGCCACGACCGCAATCAACCCGGCAATTCCCGCAATCAGGCCCTGGCGAATGGAGTCCGCGCCCAGGGAGGGCCCAACCGTGGTTTCCTGCAAGTAGACAATACTGGCCGGCAGGGAACCGGCACGCAGCACGAGGGCCAGGTCGGCCGCATCCTGCTCGTCGGAGGCGCCGGTGATGCGCCCGCTGTCTTCGATACGGCTCTGGATCGTGGGCGCGCTGCGCACCTGGTTGTCGAGCACGATGGCGAGGCGGTTGCCGATGTTGGATTCGGTGAAGCGGCCAAAGCGGCGGGCAGCATCCTGGGAGAGCGTGAAATCGGTTTCCCATTTGCCGAACTCGTCGCGGCTGGGCCGGGCGTTACGGAGATCGCGACCGGTCACCACGGGCGTGCGCGCCAAGAGGTACCAGGCCTCGCCCGACTCGCCAGCCCGGTTGGTGGCTTTCACAAGCCGGGTATTGAGCGGCAAGACGCCGCCGTGCTTGGAAAGAGCAGACTCGCGGCTGGGAAAGGGGCCGTCCTTTACTTCGGTGAGCTCCAGCAGCGCGGTTGTCTGAAGAATCTGCTTGACGCGGGCGGGGTCGTCCACGCCCGGCATCTGGACGATGATTTCGCTTTCGGCGTCCGTCCGGCCGCGCTGCTGCACGGTCGGTTCGGTCAACCCCAGGGCGTTGATGCGTTTTTCGATCGTGTTGATGCTGCGGACCACAGTCTCGCGGCGCAGGGCGAGAGCCTCCGAGGGCCGGATATTCAGCCGGTAGTCGGTCTGGTTCTCCGCCGTTAAGACCCAGGTAGGAAAGTTGTCGTTGATGAGGGTGCGGAAGGGGCCAGTCTTGTCCAGCGGCACACCCTTCACGCTGACCTGAATCCTGTCGGCTTCTTCCAGGCTCTTCGGATCGTTGCGGTCCAGGCTGGAGAAGCTGATCCCCGCACCGGTCATTCGTTCCTTCAGGTTTTCAATCACCAGGTCGGCTTCCGCCTTGAAGGCGTCCTGAACCTGCACTTGCAGGACAAGGTGGCTGCCGCCGCGGAGGTCCAGGCCGAGCCGAATATTCTTGCGGAAATTCGCCACCAGTTCTTCCTTCGATTTCGGCAGGCCGATGACCAGATAAAAGCAGGCGACGGTTACCAGGGCGATGAAGGCGGCCTTATACTTGAGGTTTTTGTACATGCGCGGTTATTTGCCTGTGTCTTGCTGGATCAGGCTGGACACCGCACTGCGGGCCACCTGAATCTTGATATTGTCCGGCTTGACTCTCAGGATGAGCGAATCATCACTGTTGATGGCGATGATCGTTCCGATTATACCGCCAGAGGTCAGAACCGTGTTGCCGTTCTGCAACTCCTTCAGCATAGTCTGCTGCTTCTTGCGCTGGCGCTGCATCGGAAGAAAGAGAAGGAAATAGAAGACGGCGAAAATCAGCAGCAGCGGGAGGAAACCCAGGATCGGGTTCGGCGAGTCGCCGGTTTGCAGTAACAGCAGACTGAGGGTCACGACAACCTCTGGAGTGCGCCGATTGCCGGCCGCCGGTGTCGGCGGTAGTCGGCCGAAGCGCCGGAAGAGCCTGGCGAGCGGAGGGGATCAAAGCTAACTGGCTTCGACCGGCAGGGAACGCACCACCTCTAAGTATTCCTGGAATGTGCCAAGAACTATAGCCTCTCTAATTTGCCGCATGATGTCAAGGTAGCGGCGCAGGTTATGGAGGGTGGCGAGGGTACTATAGAGCATCTCTCCCGCCAGGAAGAGATGGCGAAGGTAAGCGCGGGAGTAGCCGCGGCACGTGTAGCAGGGGCAAGCCGCATCGAGCGGAGAGGGATCGTCCTTGTAACGGGCATGCTTGATGATCACTTTGCCCGTTGAGGTAAACAGGCACCCGTTCCGGGCGTTCCGCGAAGGCATGACACAGTCCATCATGTCCACGCCGCGGGCGACGTACTCCGGCAGTTCTTCGGGGGTTCCGACGCCCATGACGTAACGCGGCCGGCCGGCCGGCAGCAACGGCCCGACCGTCTCGACCATCTCGAGGCTGAGCGCGCGCGGTTCGCCGACGGAGAGGCCGCCAATCGCATACCCCTCGGCGTCCAACTCGACCAGGCGCGCGGCGCACTCGCGGCGAAGATCGGGGAACATCGAACCCTGGACGATGGGCAAGAGCGCCTGGGCCACGGCGGCCCGCTCGCCGAAGCCGCGATGATAAGCAAGCGCCGCCCGCGCCCAGCGCACGGTGCGGTGGACGGAGTGGCGAGCCGCTTCGTGACTGACCGGATAGGGGAGGCATTCGTCCAGCGCCATCATGATGTCGCTGCCGAGGGCCGTCTGAATATCGACAGTGGACTGAGGAGTAAAGAAATGGGGATCACCGTTCAAATGGGAGCGGAACAATACTCCCTCCTCGCTCACTTTCGTCAACTGGCTGAGGCTGAAGGCCTGGAAGCCGCCGGAGTCGGTGAGAATGGCGCGGTCCCAGTTCATGAAGCGATGGAGGCCGCCCAGCGCGGCGACGGCCGACGGTCCGGGGCGGAGGAAGAGGTGATATGTGTTGGCCAGGATAATACGCGTGTCCAGATCCTCAGCCAGGTGGCGCTGGGTGAGACCCTTCACGGCGGCTTGCGTGCCGACGGGCATGAAGACGGGCGTTTCCACTACTCCGTGCGGAGTAGTGAGCAAGCCGGCGCGGGCGCCCGTGGCCGGGCACACGGCCTGGATTTGAAATCGCAGGGCGGGCACTGGCTTTTATTGTAGAATTCCAGCCATGAAGACCCTACTGGCACTCGCCGCGCTGGCGCCCGTGCTTCTTCCCGCGCAGAACACGTCCAGAGTCTACGGCAGCGCGACTCGGCCGCGCGCGCTGGCCCTGGTCGGCGACCGCTATCACAGTCCGGTTTACATTCGGGACGGCTTGATTCAGGCGATGGTCCGCGAGAACATCCCGACGACCTTCATCGAGGAGGTCAGCGAGCTGAACGCGAGATCGCTGGCCAATCACCAGTTGCTGATCATCCTGCGCGACGGCATGAACTGGCCCGACGGCCACGACAAGCCGCCGGTGAAGTGGATGACCGATGAACAACAGCAGGCGGTCTGGGACTTCGTCGACAACGGCGGGGGATTCCTGGCGCTACACAACTCGCAAGGCATCTATCCGCCGGGCGGGCTGTACTACAAGCTGTTCGGCGGCGACTACGGCGGACACCCCAAGCCGTACGTATTCACCGTCCGGGTGGAGAACAAGGACCACCCGATAACCGCCGGGGTCGAAGATTTCGAGATCTACGACGAGCAGCACACGGTGAAGTACTACCTGGACAAGGAGCACCTGTTGCTGCGAACCATCGCCCGCGACAACCTGGCTGCCCCAGGCGGATGGTGGAGAGAAATGGGCAAGGGCCGCTTCTGCTATCTCTCGCCCGGACACACGCCAGACGCCTTGAACCACCCGATGATGCAGCGGCTGATCCGCAACGCGGCGAACTGGCTGCTGCGGCTGAAGTAGAACGTCCCCGTCCGCTCCAGCCGGACGCCGCTTGTTAGGATGTAGGGTACGCAATGGGTTTGCGTCTCTTCAATACGTTAACGCAGCAGGTGGAGGACTTCGCCGTCCTCGAGGGCAGGACCGTGCGCATGTACACCTGCGGACCCACCGTCTATCACTACGTGCACATCGGCAATCTGCGCACGTTCACATTCCAGGACCTGCTGAGGCGCTGGCTGCGCTATCGCGGCTACCAGCTACAGCACGTGATGAACATCACCGACGTGGACGACAAAATCATCCGCAACGCCTTGGAGGAGGGCAAGAGCCTGGCGGACTACACGGCGGTCTACGAGCAGGCGTTTCTGGAGGACGCGCGGACGCTGCGGCTGGAACAACCGGAGAAGCTGGTGCGGGCCACCGAGCACATCGCAGAGATGGTGGAGGCGATCCAAGAACTAAGCAAAAAGGGATATACGTACCTCAGCGACGGCTCGGTGTACTACCGCATCGCCCAGTTTCCCGAGTACGGAAAACTCTCGCATATCGACCTCAGCGGCATGAAGGCCGGGGCGCGTGTCGATGTCGACGAATACGATAAGGACGACGCGCGCGACTTCGTGTTGTGGAAGACGCGCAAAGGCGACGAACATTACTGGGACACGCCGCTCGGGCCCGGCCGCCCCGGCTGGCACATTGAGTGCTCGGCGATGGCGATGAAGTACCTGGGCGAGACGCTGGATATCCACGCCGGCGGCATCGATCTGACCTTTCCACACCACGAAAACGAAATCGCACAATCGGAAGCGCTGACAGGCAAGCCGTTCGCCCGATTCTGGCTGCATGCCGAGCATCTCATGGTCGAGTCGCAGAAGATGGCCAAGTCGCTCGGCAACTTCTACACGCTGCGCGATTTGCTCGAGAAAGGCTACCAGCCGGAGGCGATCCGCTACCTGCTGGCCTCGGTTCCGTACCGCAGAAAGCTGAATTTCACTTTTGACGGCTTGCGTGCGGCATCCACGGCGCTGGAGAGACTGCGAAACTACAAACTGCGGCTGGAGACGGACAGGTTTCCGGACGGGCGCAACCCGGCCATGGAAGAACGCGCGCGACGGGCACGAGAGGCCTTCGACGCGGCGCTTGACGACGATCTGAACACGGCGGAGGGCCTGGGCGCGGTATTCGAGTTTGTGCGCGACACCAACACCGCCATGGATGCCGGCGAGTTCCGCAGCGGGGACGCGCAGGCGGCGCTGGAATTCCTCGATCATTTCGACGCCATATTCGACGCGCTGCGCCCCAGCGGGGAGAGCAAAGGCCTGACAGACGAGGCCGTCGAGGAGAAGATCGCCGAGCGCGCAGCACGGAAGAAGGCGAGAGATTTCGTCCGGGCCGACGCCATCCGCGACGAATTGCTGGCGCAGGGCGTCGTTCTGGAGGACACCGCTCACGGGGTGCGGTGGAAAAGGAAGTAGCTCCGGGGGCGCCAGGTGAAGATACAGAGCAAAGCCGTCCATGCGGGGGACCGCAAGAAACCGGCGGCGGCGATTCCGGTCAGCGTGCCGGTTCACACAGCCGCCAGCTATTTCTACGAGACGACCGAACAACTGGACCGCGTCTTCGCCGAGGATGAGGCCGGTTACTGTTACGCCCGCTACGACAATCCGACGCGCCAGGCGCTGGAAGAAGTCATGACGTCGCTGGAGGGCGGACACGGGGCGCTCGCCTGTGCTTCCGGGATGGCCGCCATCCAGATAGCGATCGAGACGGCGCTGACGGACCGCCGGCGCTCGATCGTCTCGGCCGGGGCGCTCTACGGCGCCACGCTGAAAATGCTCACGAGCATGCTGGAGCCGGCAGGCGCGGCGGTGCGACTGGTGGACATTTGCGACCTGGAAGCGGTGCGGCGGGCGATCGAGGAGACGCGGCCCGGCTGCGTGTTGATGGAAACGGTTTCGAATCCCCTTCTGCGCGTCGGGGCGCTGGATGAAATCGCCGGCCTCTGCCGGGCGGCCGGCGCGCCGCTGGTAGTCGACAATACGTTCGCGACGCCTCTTCTGCTGCGTCCGCTCGAGCTGGGGGCCAGCATCGTCGTACACAGCCTGACGAAATTTCTCGCCGGCCACGGCGACGTGCTCGGCGGGGCAGTGATCTGCGATGAAGCTCACTACCCGACGCTGAGGACGCTAGGGAAAACAGCCGGGCCGGTCTTGGGCCCGTTCGAATGCTACCTGGCGATGCGCGGCATCAAGACATTCCCGCTGCGGATGGAGCGGCAATGCGCCAACGCCTGCCGGGTGGCGTCCTGGCTGGCATCGCACCCGCGAGTGGCGCGAGTTCACTTTCCGGCCGATCCCTCTCATCCGGACGCGAATGCCATCCGGCGCCTGTTTCCCGAAGGCTGCTACGGGGCTGTGCTGAGCTTTGAAATCGCGGGCGCCGGCCGGGAGGAGGTGTTTGCCTTCATGGACCGGCTGAGAATGGTCGTCCGCGCCACCTCGCTCGGCGACGTCCACACCATGGCGCTGTACCCGGCGATGAGTTCTCACCGCGACATTTCTCCCAAGCAGCGGGAGCGGCTGGGCATCCGGGACAACCTGGTGCGGCTCTCGGTGGGCATCGAGGCGGCAGAGGACATCCTGGCCGACCTGGAGCAGGCGCTCAGGTAGGGCGACACTTGCCATAATGAAGACATGGCGCTGAGAGAAACGCTTCTCCTGCTGTCGGTCCTGGTCCTGGCAACGCCGGCGACAGCCGATGACCCGCCCACGACCCGGCTCCAGGTGGAGGTAAAGAACCTGGACGGCAAGCCCATCGAGCGAGCCTCGGTGGTGGTGAAATTCGTCGAAGGGCGATCGATCAAGAAGTTTGGAAAGAAGGTCGTGCGCGACTGGCAGCTTCGCACCAACCAAGTCGGAATCGCCAAAGTTCCTTCCATTCCACAGGGAAAGATCCTGATTCAGGTGATTGCCAAGGGTTACCAGACATTCGGGCAGACCTACGAGGTTCTGGAGGAGGAGAAGACGATCGAGGTGAAGATGAACCCGCCGCAGCCGCAATATTCCGCCCACCAGTGAGCGGGCTTGGCGCACCTACACCTTGCTGAACAGCCGCAGGCGGCCGGGGAGCACGAAGATTTCCACCGGGAGCGTGCCCAGGGGCTCGCCGTCCACCTCGATGCCGGTGCGCTGATCGGACTCGGCTGTCACACGCTGGACACGGAAATGATGCGTCTTCGGGTGCTGGTAGATGTTATCCGAGTAGAGCACGTGCAGGTCTTTGAGCAAGGTCAGCATCCCCAGGGCGTCGATGACCGTCACATCGAACAGGCCGTCATGGAGGGCCGCGCGCGGGCAGACGTGCATGCCGCCGCCATGAAAGCGGCCATTTCCGACGGCGACATTCAGAATCGGGAATGAGCGGGCCGCCTGGAGCGAGTCGAAGCGCAGGCGCACGGTCTTGGGCCGGTAGCTGAAAAAGACGGACACAGTGGCGTAGAGGAAGGCTGCTTTCCCGCCAAAGACCCCAAGCGCGTTCTTCGCCCGCAAGGCTACCTCACCACCCATCCCGAAACTGACGAGGTTGGCGAAGTAGCGCCGGCCGGGCTTGCCGTCATGGGCGCGGAACAGGACGCACCCCGCGTCGATCTGCCTGACCTTTCCCGCGGCGATGGCCTGGATGCCATCGGAAAGGCCAGCCAGGCCGAGGCTGCGGCGGAAATCACCGCCGGTGCCGAGCGGCAGCACGCCCAGCGTCACGTCCGGGTTCAAAACCTGGCCCCTTTCGTCCAACAGGCCGTTGACGATTTCATTGACAGTGCCGTCGCCACCAGCGGCGATGATCCGGGCACAGCCTTCCTCGGCCAGCCGTCTGGCCAGGACGGAGGCGTGCCCGGGCCGGTCGGTGAAGAACGTATCGAAACCGCCAATCGCGGCGCGGAGCTGCCCCGACGCAGCAGGCCATCGCTTTCCGGTGCGCCGGTTTGCCGAGTGGGGATTGACGATGACGGCTGTTTGCAGGGCGCTCATCAAAGGCCGCGCCGCCGCAGGTCTTCGACCGTCTCGCGCAGCGTCTGGACGGGGTCGCGGGTCCGGAAGCCAAGTTCAGCGGCCGCCTTGGCGGAATTGCAGTACCAGAAATATGCGGACATCTCTATGGTCGCGTCGTCCATTTCGAAGCTTCTCCCTACCAAGGGAAGCAGTTTGCGGCCCAGTTGACCGCTGAAGCGGGCGACAGGCGGCGAAAGCGAAAAGATGGGCGGACGAAGCCCGGTCATTTCGGCAACGCACTCGACAACGGAGCGGAAGGTCCAGTTGGGGCCACCCAGCAGGTAACGCTCGCCCAGACGTCCGTTGTGCATGGTTCCGATGAGTCCGGCGGCGGCGTCTCTGGCGTCCACAAAGCTCATGCCGCCAAGCGGCATGGAGAGAACCTGGCCACGGAGAAAGAGCGCTACGTCGCCGGTTGACGATCCCGTCTCATCACCCGGTCCGAGGAGCAGGGCGGGATTGGCGATGACCACCGGCAGGCGCGCTTCTCTGTGGAACCAAAGGGCGGTCTTTTCCGCGAAGACCTTGCTTAAGTAGTATGGCCAGCGGTAAACGAGCTCGTACTTGAAACCGGACTCCTCGTCGTGAACGACCGGATTGCGACTGACGGCGACGGTCCCGGAGGAGCTCACCAATACCATCTTTTCCACGCCGTGCCGCAGAGCCGCTTCGCAGATGTTCCGTGTGCCGCCGACGTGGACATCGTGGAGGCGCGCGGCGTGCTTCGGATCCCGAGAGACGAATCCGGCCAGGTGATAGATACGCGAGCAGCCATCGACAGCCCGCGAAACATCTTCCGCCGAGGTGATGTCGCCGCGCACGACCTCGACGCCCGGCCGCTCGCCCACGGGCGCCTCCTCGCGGCAAAACAGCCGCAGATTGCCCGCCTCTCCGGACTCGATGAGCTGGTCCACCAGGTGCTTGCCGAGGAAGCCGGTGGCGCCGGTGATGAGGGTCTTGTTCATCGGTTGATCAAGGTGATGTATTCAAATCGCTCCAGCGTTCGAGGATACCATGTGGGAGGGATCGGGAAGGTACGGCTCATGGATTATTTCGCACTCATTCAGGCCCGCCGATCCGTCCGGGCGTTCGCAACGAAGCCCATTCCAGAGGAGCTTTTGAACCGGATTCTGGAAGCGGCAAACGCGGCGCCATCGGCGGGCGATTTGCAGGCGTATGACATTTACGTGGTCCGGAAAGCCGAGCAGCGCAAGAAGCTGGCCGAGGCGGCTCTATGGCAGGACTTCGTGGCGGCGGCGCCCGTGGTTTTGGTGTTCTGCGCCAACCCGGCGCACAACGAGGCCCGCTACGGCGAGCGAGGACGGAGGCTCTTTGCGGTCCAGGATGCGACCATCGCCTGCACGTTCGCCATGCTGTCGGCGACCGCGCTTGGACTGGCCAGTGTCTGGGTGGGCGCGTTTCAGGACGATCAGGTCTCTCGGGTTATCGGCGCGTCGCCGAAACAGCAACCGGTGGCTATCCTGCCGGTGGGCTACGCGGCCGAGTCTCCCGAGCGGACGCCTCGCCGGGCCTTGAAGCGCCTGGTGCACGAAGTGTGAACGGGCGGAGCCGCCGCGCCGGGCGCCTCAGACCGAATCATAGAGCAGCACGGTGTACTTCGCCCCTTTGAGCGTCTTCTCGATTTCCGGCCACACTCTTTGGTGGTCGTCGGTTTTGACCCAGGTCAGGCGCTGCTCTTCGGTTTGAAAGCTGATGATGAGCCGGTAGGGCATGCCGGCAGGGGCAGCGCCGGCGATGGCCTGGCGCAGCTTGAGGAGCTTCACGTCCACAAACCCCGGCTGTTTCCGGATGGTCGGGCGAAAGACATTACGGAAATTGGCAGCCATCTCCTGCTCGCGCTTCGGGTCCACTTCCAGGTCCACGTGCAGTTGGATCGGGCCGGCGGCCGCGGCGGGCAGGACGCCCGATGCTCCGGCGGCGGCCATTGCTTTTAGTGCTGTTCTACGGCGCATGCAGGAGATTGTATCGCGGGGCCGAGCTTCAAATTCCAACAGCTTCCGGAACGCCCATGACGTCCACCATCTGGATGGGCGGGATGTGGACGTGGGTGATGGTGGGCGTCCGTCCGACGTAGGACTTGGCCATTTCGAGGGCCTCTTCCACGTTGCGCGCCGTGTCCCAGCCCAGGATTTCAGCGACACGCTTGTCCTCGGCGCCGGCGACGATGACTTTACCAACGTGCGCGCGGCCGTTCTCACCCCAATACCACATGAAGAAGGGATGGACGCCGTGATAAGCGTACCCGGTGCGGTACATGCGGATGTAATCGGGATCTGTCGCGAATTCCGGCTCATATTTGCGCTGCATCAGGATGGAGTCGCGGGTTTCGGCCAGCACCCGGTAGAAGAACTCAATGTAGGACGGGTGATGCCGCGAGTCCCAGGCGTTGTACAGCGGGTGGGTGATAATCATGACGCCATTCTTCTTCACCACGGGCATGCCCCGGTACATGTTGAAGAAATAGCCGAGCGTGAGCGTCTGAACGAGGAGCGGGTTGAGGACGGAGTTGACGTTGTAGGGCATGATGAAGGGCACGCCGAAGAGAGCGACGTCGGCCTGGCCCTCGACGGGGACGCAATACTGGGCGTAGCAATATTCCACCGTCTTGTCATGGACGGGATGGGTGGCGCCGGCATGGACCGCGATCAAGTCGTAGAAGGCAGGGAAGGAGAAGAGCAACTTGCGTTTGGCCGGACGCGGCAGTGCGGCGAGCGCCTTTTGGGTGACCTGGAAAGACAGCTTATCGACGGTATTCCACTTGTCCTCGTTCTTGACGAAGAAGGCCAGGCGAGGGTCGAACATCGCATTGTTCAGGACCGTTTCAATATGAAAGGTCTTCAGGTGGCGGCTGATGACCTTCATGATGCGGTTGCAGGAATGCGTCAACTCCGACCGGGTGGGGTCAAAGTAGGAATCGCATTTCAGGATGGTCTGCGGGGTGTGGTGAGCCTGGAGGGTGGGGTAATCGCACAAGCCGACGCTGACGGACTTGCTGCCGCCGTCCATCGGCACGAGGTTGATGTTGGCGTAAATAAGCAGGTCGGACTCGACGGCGCGGCGGCTGATGCGGACGCGCTCGCCCGTCTCGGACCTTTCGAGTTCCACCATGGCGCCGGGGTCCTCGCCATCGAAGTTGTAGAGGCGCTCCGGATAGTAGGCGTGGAAAATGCGGCCGCCCACGGCGTGCTCGATCTCGAACGGCTCCATGCGGCGGTGGAACGAAGTCGCGATGATGATATGCACATCGTCGACGCCGTGGGCGGCGAGCATCTCCAGAAGAATGGTCAGCATGGACTGGCGCGGATCCGGCCGGCGCATGGGTGGCAGGGGCAACGAGATATCGTCGATGCAGACGGTGATCTTCATGCCCGGCCGCAAAAGCGCTTCGAGCGGCTCCATCTCCTCCGGATGCGCCAGGGCGTAACGGATAGCGGAGTCACGGTCCTTCAGCCCGGGGATGGTTGGCTTCGGATACACCATCCGCGTGCCAGCCGGCAGCTTCGCGGTGATGAGGTCCTCGCCGTGCCACAGCAGCCGCGGCGCTGAATTCTTGTCCAGGTAGACGACGCAATCGTCGTGCGGCACTTGCGCCAGCCGGCCGACCGTGTTCGGAGCGGGGGCGGGGAACTCGAACCGCTTGCGCCGGTGCTCCAGAGTGGATTCAGTTTGCGTGGACATATTGCTTCCTCTTCAGGTCGACAACCGGCCAGCCGCGCGACTGGGCGACGCGGCGGAGGCGCCGGCCGGGATTGGCCGCGATGGGAAAACCGACGGCTTCCAGCATGGGCAGGTCGGAAAGGCTGTCCGAGTACGCCTTACACTGCGCCGTTTCGACATTATACTTTCGGCAGATCTCGCGGACGGCGCCCGCCTTCTCGGCGCCGGCAAGAACCGGCGGCGCAATAACGCCGGTAGCCAGGCCATTCTCAAAGACCAGGCGATTACAGAGCAGTTCATCGAAGCCGAAGTGGCGGCGGACGGGATCGAGAGCGAAGTCAAGGCTGCCGGTCACCAGCACCGCGCGATATCCGTCGCGGCGGTCGGCCTCAACCAGCGCCGTCGCGCCGGGGTAAATGGCCGGCCGAAGCACAGACTCGAACATGGCCTGGGACGACGCGATCAGGGTCTGCTCCGACATGCCCCGGTAATAGCGATAGAACACCTCGTTGAAGAGGCGCCGGGAATAGAGGTCCAGGGCAATCAGAAGGGGAACGCTCAGCAGGAGCTTCGCCATGTCACCGACGGCGCGCCAGTTCCCAGGCTGGTGGCGCGCATACCAGGCGTACTGCGTTACGACGTTGGAGGAGACCAGCGTTCCGTCGAGATCGTAAAACGCCAGCGGGGCGCCGTTCATCCGCGGCTTGGCTGCGACCGGCCCGCGAGGACCTGGAAATTCTTCTTGTGCCGCCAGGCCACGAACAGTAGCAACAGAAAACCCCAGAAGGCAGGCTGGGGACCTTCGTAGACCAGCAGCAGCGCCACGAAGAGGGCATAGGCGGCGAGCGAGGAGATGGTTCCGGCCTCCAGCCACTTGCGCCTTGCGCAAACTAGCCGCA
>Ga0233417_10000265_pt1 | contig 15254 bp, 23 predicted proteins | sample Sed_MG_FD_189023 | JGI IMG/M metagenome (GOLD analysis project Ga0233417, IMG submission 189023) | Sediment microbial communities from Lake Towuti, South Sulawesi, Indonesia - Sediment_Towuti_2014_0.5_MG | ecosystem: Environmental > Aquatic > Freshwater > Lake > Sediment | place: Indonesia... | reverse complement strand
TCCAGGTCTTTCAAGGCGTCCTCGTCGGCAAGATCACCCCGAAGGGCGAGAAAGAGCTGTCGCCCGAAGAGAAGCTCCTGCGCGCCATCTTCGGCGAGAAGGCGCGCGAAGTCAAGGATTCGTCCCTGCGCCTGCCGCACGGCGAGCACGGCAAGGTCGTGGACGTGAAGGTGTTCACCCGCGACGAGCACCGCGATCTGGCCGCCGGCGTCGACAAGATGGTGCGCGTCTCCGTCGCGCAGAAGCGCAAGCTGACCGAAGGCGACAAAATGGCGGGACGCCACGGCAACAAGGGCGTCATCTCCAAAGTCGTCCCCATCGAGGACATGCCGTTCCTGGCGGACGGCACACCCGTCGACATCATCCTAAGCCCGCTCGGCGTGCCGGGCCGCATGAACATCGGTCAAATCCTCGAAGTCCACCTGGGCTGGGCCGCCGAGCGCCTGGGGTTCCGCGCGATCACGCCTGTCTTCGACGGCGCGGGCGAGAGCGAGATCGAGGCCGAGCTGGCGCGGTCGTGGCTCATCGCTCGGGCGTGGAGCGATCTGGCGCGTCGATCGTGGCAGTGGCTGCGTGAGCAGGGCGTCAATCCGGAGGAGCTTCGCGACGAGACGGAGGCGCAGCTTCTGTATCTCACGTCGCTCGTCGAGGATCGGGGGTACGACGTCGAGCGCCTGCGTCTCAGCGCCATCGAGGCGCGTCGTGTTTTCTTGCGCGAGTGGCTGATCGAGCAGGGCCACCACCCCGATCACATCCTGTCCTTCGAGGGCGAAGCCCGCTCCCAAGCCGAGCGCGCCGCGGCCGATCGCCAGGCTATCCAGGTGTGCTTGCAGGTGTGGCTGGCCGATCGCGGCGTGGACGCCAAGGGCTTATCTTTCGACGAGCTGACCATGCGCGCATCGCAGGTTGCCATCGAGCTGGGCGAGCCGCAGCCGACCCTCGGCAAGATGATTCTGTACGATGGAAAAACGGGCGATCCCTTCCACCAGCCGGTGACCGTCGGCGTCATTCACATGATGAAGCTCGCGCACCTGGTCGAAGACAAGGTGCACGCGCGCAGCACGGGGCCTTATTCCCTCGTCACGCAGCAGCCGTTGGGCGGCAAGGCGCAATTCGGCGGCCAGCGCTTCGGCGAGATGGAGGTGTGGGCGCTGGAGGCGTACGGCGCCGCGCACACCCTGCAAGAGATGCTCACCATCAAGTCGGATGACGTGCAGGGGCGCGTGAAGGCCTACGAATCCATCGTCAAGGGCGAGCCGATTGAGGAGCCGAGCGTGCCGGCTTCCTTCCGCGTCCTGGTGAAGGAGCTTCAGTCGTTGGGGCTGGCCGTCGAGGCCATTACCGAGGCCGGCGAAGTCATCAAGTTCGGCAAGGAAGAGGAGAAACAGCGCACGCCGCGCCTGGGCGTGGGGTTGATAGGCTTCGACGACGACGCCTGAGCGGTTGGCAACACGTAGAGCGGCTTGACAAATTTGCGCGCTATGGTACAATCGCGCGCTGTTCGGCTGTGGCATGGGCGCCCGCGGCCAACTACAATCTGACTGCCGTACGGGATTCATCGAGGGAGGCCATCGTCGTCAACCGGATGGCCTCTTTCTTGCGGAGGGTTCGACTGTGCCGACGATCAATCAACTCGTTCGAAAAGGTCGCAAGACGAAGCGCGCGAAGAGCAAGGCGCCTGCGCTGCTGTATACCTGGAATACGTACAAGCAGCGCCGGAGGCGTCAACCCAAGGGCGCGCCTCTCAAGCGCGGCGTGTGCACGGTCGTCAAGACCCAGACGCCGAAAAAACCGAATTCGGCTTTGCGCAAGGTGGCGCGCGTGCGGCTGACAAACCAGATTGAGGTGACGGCGTACATTCCGGGCGAAGGTCACAACCTTCAGGAGCACTCGGTGGTCATGATTCGCGGCGGGCGCGTGAAGGATTTGCCGGGCGTGCGCTACCATGTCGTGCGCGGTGTGTTGGACACGGCGGGCGTGGAGAAGCGCCAGCAAGGTCGCTCGAAGTACGGGGCCAAGCGCCCCAAGGCCGCCAAGCAATAGGTGGGGAGGATGAGGCATGTCGCGAAGGGCGCGCGCCGTTAAACGCCAAATCGAGCCGGATCTGCGCTACTCCAGTCTTCAGGTGCAGGTGTTTGTCAACCACTTGATGCGGCGCGGCAAGCGGAGCGTCGCGTTACGCATCATGTACGACGCCTTCGACATTATCGAGGATCGCGCCAAGCGCTCGCCGCTGGACGTCTTCGAGCAGGCGCTCAAGAACACGATGCCGTCGGTCGAAGTGAAGCCACGGCGCGTCGGCGGCGCGAACTATCAGGTTCCGGTCGAAGTCGGCTCCGAGCGACGGGTCACACTCGCCATCCGCTGGCTCCTTCAGGCGGCGCGAACGCGGGCCGGGAAGTCAATGTCGGAGAAACTGGCCGGAGAATTTATGGACGCGGCGCAGAACCAGGGCGCCGCCATCAAGAAGCGCGAAGAAACGCACAAAATGGCAGAGGCGAACCGGGCCTACGCGCATTTCCGCTGGTAGGGTCGCCGCACGGAATCGGGCGCTGACGCGTCGGCTCCGGCCCGAGGGAGCCTGAGACGCAGCGTCTTTTCAACCGAGTTTCTGCAGCACTATGGCACGGGACTATCCGATCGATCGCACGCGCAATATTGGGATCATCGCCCACATCGACGCCGGCAAGACGACGACGACCGAGCGTATTTTGTTCTATACCGGCAAGACGTACCGTATCGGCAGCGTCGACGAGGGCACGACCGTCACGGATTGGATGCAGCAGGAACGCGAGCGCGGCATCACGATCACGGCGGCCGCGATTACGGCGATCTGGCGGGATGTCCAGATCAACATCATCGATACTCCCGGGCACATTGACTTCACCGCCGAAGTTCAACGCTCGCTCCGCGTGCTTGACGGCGGTGTTGTCGTCTTTGACGCCGTCGCCGGCGTCGAGCCGCAGTCGGAGACGGTCTGGCGGCAGGCGGATCGATACCGCGTGCCGCGCATCTGCTATATTAACAAGATGGATCGCACCGGCGCGGATTTCTATCGCACGGTGGACATGATTCGCCACCGCTTGAGCGCCAACCCGCTGCCGGTGCAACTGCCGATAGGACGCGAAAGCGACTTCGACGGGGCGATCGACCTGTTTCAGATGAAGGCGCTGCGCTGGATGGACGATCTGGGAATGCAGATCGAAATGGGCGACATTCCGGCGGCGCTGCTGCCGGAAGCTCAAGAGGCGCGCGCGGCGCTGGTCGAGCGCATCGCGGAAACGGACGACGAGCTGACGCATCGCTTCCTTGAAGGAGCGGACATCTCGAACGACGATCTGAGAGCGGCTCTGCGCCGGGCGACGATCGAGGGCAAGCTCGTCCCGGTGTTCTGCGGCTCCAGCCTGCGCAACCGAGGCGTCCAGCCGGTTCTCGACGCAGTCATCGATTACCTGCCATCGCCGGCGGACGTTCCGGCCATCACCGGCGTCAATCCGGACACCGGCGGGGCCGAAACGCGCCTGGCGAACGAAGACGCGCCATTCTCGGCTCTGATCTTCAAGATTGTGACCGATCCGTACGTCGGCCGGCTGGCCTACTTCCGAGTGTATTCCGGCCAGGTTTCGGCGGGCCAGTCGGTCACCAACGCCACCAAGCGGCGCAAAGAGCGCGTGGGGCGCGTGCTGCGGATGTACGCCGACCGCCGCGAAGACCTGGACGTGGTGTACGCGGGCGACATCGGCGCGACGCTCGGACTGAAGGATTCATTCACCGGCGAGACGCTGTGCAACGCGGCGCACCCCATCGTGCTGGAGAGCATCGCCTTCCCGGAGCCGGTGATCTCGGTGGCGATCGAGCCGAAGACGACGGCCGATCAGGATAAGATGGGTCTGGCGCTCCGGGCGCTCTCGGAGGAAGACCCGACATTTCGTGTGCGCACCGACGAGAATACCGGGCAGACGATTATCGCCGGGATGGGCGAGCTGCACCTGGAAGTGCTGGTGGACCGCATGCTGCGCGAGTTCAAGGTGCAGGCGAGCGTCGGGCGCCCTAAGGTGGCCTATCGGGAGACGATCACACAACCGGTGCGCAGCGAAGCGCGCTTCGTCCGGCAGACCGGCGGACGAGGCCAGTACGGACACGTCGTCATCGATCTGGCGCCGGCTGAGAAAGGCGCGGGTTTCTCATTTGAGAATGGAATCGTCGGCGGGGCGATCCCGAAGGAATACATCCCGGCTGTCGCGAAAGGCGTTCGCGAAGCGATGGAGTCGGGCGTGCTCGCCGGCTATCCCCTCGTCGACATTGCAGTGGAGCTGGTCGACGGGTCGTATCACGAAGTAGACTCCAGCGAGATGGCCTTCAAAGTCGCCGGATCGATGGCGCTCAAGGACGGAGTGCAGAAGGCGGCGCCGGTGCTGCTGGAGCCGATCATGAACGTCGAGGTGGTCGCGCCGGACGAGTACACCGGAGATATCGTCGGCGGTCTTTCGTCGCGGCGCGGGCAGATCGAAGGCATGGAGCCGCATAGTCAAGGCTTGCAGGCGATTCGAGCGCTCGTGCCGTTGGGCGAGATGTTCGGCTACGCGACCGATTTGCGCTCGATGACGAAGGGACGCGGCACGTACACCATGGAGTTCAGGCACTACGCCGAGGTTCCGGTCAGCGTAGCCGACGACATACTTCAACTGGGCAAGCGCGCGGCGGTCCGCGCGCGCTAATTCGTGAAATTCCAGCGATCCGCTGTTACAGGAGGCAGTGAGCCATGTCGAGAGGGCATTTTGAACGAACGAAGCCGCATGTGAACGTGGGGACGATCGGGCACATCGACCACGGGAAGACGACGCTGACGGCGGCGATCACGAAGACGCTGGCGCTGAAGAAGATGGCGGAGTTTCGGTCGTTCGACTCGATCGACAACGCGCCGGAGGAGCGCGAGCGAGGGATCACGATCGCGATCGCGCACGTAGAATACGAGACGGACAAGCGACACTACGCGCACGTGGACTGTCCGGGGCATCGGGACTACATCAAGAACATGATCACGGGCGCGGCGCAGATGGACGGGGCGATCCTGGTGGTGGCGGCGCCGGACGGGCCGATGCCGCAGACGCGGGAGCACGTGCTGCTGGCGCGGCAAGTGGAAGTGCCGGCGATGGTGGTGTACCTGAACAAAGTGGACATGATGGACGACCCGGAGTTGCTGGAGTTGGTGGAGTTGGAGTTGCGGGAGTTGCTGAGCAGCTACGGGTTTCCGGGGGAGACGACGCCGATCGTGCGGGGGTCGGCGCTGGCGGCGTTGAACGAGACGAGCGCGGACCTGAAGGCGGCGGCGTATGGGTCGATCTGGGAGTTGATGAAGGCGGTGGACGAGTACATCCCGACGCCGGTGCGGGCGATGGACAAGCCGTTCCTGATGCCGATCGAGGACGTGTTCAGCATCAAGGGGCGGGGGACGGTGGTGACGGGGCGCGTGGAGCGCGGGGTGGCGAAGAAGGGGAACGAGATCGAGATCATCGGGCTGCGGGACGAGACGCGGCGGACGGTGATCACGGGGACGGAGATGTTCCACAAGGAACTGGACGAGGTGGTGGCGGGAGACAACGCGGGCATCCTGCTGCGGGGCATCGAGCGCACGGACGTGGAGCGCGGGATGGTGCTGGCGATGCCGGGGTCGATCCGGCCGCACACGACGTTCGACGCGGAGGTGTACGTGCTGAAGAAGGAAGAGGGGGGTCGGCACAAGGCGTTCTTTCCGGGGTATCGGCCGCAGTTCTACATACGGACGATGGACGTGACGGGCGAGATCGGGCTGCCGGCGGGGGTGGAGATGGTGATGCCGGGGGACAACGTGAACATGACGGTGAAGCTGATCATGCCGGTGGCGTTGGAGGCGGGCAGCCGCTTCGCGATTCGCGAGGGGGGCTTGACCGTCGGCGCCGGCGTCATCACCAAGGTCTACGAATAGGACGACTTCCGAAGTCCTCAAGACTTCGGAAGTCTTCGAGGGGATCGAGCGAGCTATGGTCAAGCAGAGAATCCGCATTCGCCTGAAAGCATACGATCATCGCCTTCTGGATCAGTCCGCCAAGCGCATCGTCGAGGCGGCGGAACGCACAGGCGCGACCACCGTCGGCCCGGTGCCGCTGCCGACGCGCATCGAGCGCTTCACCGTTCAGCGCGGCGCCTTCATCGACAAGAACAGCCAGGAGCACTTCGAGATTCGCACTCACAAGCGCTTGATCGACGTGGTGGATCCGGACTCGAAGACCATCGACACGCTGATGCGATTGAACCTGCCGGCCGGCGTCGACATCGAGATCAAGTTTTAGTCGTCTAGTCCTGTGGTCTAGTAGTCAGGTAGTCTTGTGGTCCAATAGTCAGGCCGCCTGGCCGCCAGGCAGTCGACTACGTGACCATTTGACTACACGACTACATGACCACTCGACTACGTGACCGAATCCGTGTGCGAGTTGGGGAGGTCGAGATGAAGGGTATCCTCGGCAGAAAAATCGGGATGACACAAATCTTTGCCGAGAACGGCGAGCGCATACCGATCACCGTGATCGAGGCCGGCCCGTGCTACGTGACGCAGTTGCGCACGAGCGAAGCCAACGGCTACAATGCGATTCAGATCGGCTTCGATCCGGCGAAGAGGGCGCAGCGGCTGTCACGCGGCGAGCGCGGCCATCTCGGCCTGCTCAAGCCGGACGAGAAGCATCCCAGGCGGAGAAAGGCTCCGGCGGATGTGCCGCCTCTGAAATCGCTGCGCGAGATTCGCGTCCGGGAAGATGAGGCGTTCACCGAGGGCCAGGTCATCAAGGCCGATATCTTTCAGGTGGGCGAGCGCGTCGACGTGATCGGCACGTCCAAGGGCCGAGGGTTCGCAGGCAATGTGAAGCGCCACGGCTTCAGCGGTGGTTTCAAGACGCACGGTCAGTCCGACCGGATGCGAGCGCCCGGCTCGATCGGCGCGGGCACGACGCCGGGCAAGGTGATCAAAGGCAAGAAGATGGCCGGCCACATGGGCTCCGATCGGGTCACGGCCCAGCATCTGGATGTGATCCTGGTCGACGCGGAGCGAAACCTCATCGGCGTGCGCGGCAGCGTGCCGGGCGCAAACGGCGACGTGGTGCTGGTGCGAGAGTCGAGGAAGAAATGAAGGTCCCCGTCAAGAACATGGCTGGCGAACAAGTCGGCGAGGTCGAGCTGAACAGGCTGATTTTCGAGGCCCCGATCAATACGGCGCTGATGCATCAGGCGCTCACGCGCCAGTTGGCGAATGCGCGGCAAGGCACGGCCAAGACGAAGACGCGCGGCGAGGTGGCGGGCAGCACGCGCAAGATGTGGCGGCAGAAGCATACGGGGCGCGCGCGGCAGGGCAGCCGCAAAGCGCCGCATTGGCGCAAGGGCGGCGTCGTGTTCGGCCCGATTCCGCGCTCGTACCGGCAGAGAATGCCGAAGAACATGCGGCATGCCGCGCTGCGCTCGGCGCTGTCGGTGAAAGCCGCGGACAACCAGATCGTCGTGCTGGATGCGCTGGTGCTGGATGCGCCCAAGACGAAGGCCATCGCCGACATGCTGCGCAACCTCGACGTCGGCCGCTCGGCGTTGATTCTCTTGTCCGAGGGCAATCCCACCCTCGAGCGCTCGATTCGGAACCTGGAGGGCGTACGGTATCTGCGCGCCCAGTATTTGAACGTGCGGGACTTGCTGGGTGCGAACGCCGTCGTCGTGCCGCAGAGCGCGTTGGGCGCCATCGACCGGCTGCTGGGTTAGCGCGCGGCCAGCGTCTCAGCGCCTCAGCGATCGACAGAGGAACGAGAGCCATGCATGTCTATGAAGTGTTGAAGCGCCCGCTGCTGACCGAAAAGATGACCTATCTGCGAGATCTCGGCCAGTACGCTTTCGAAGTCGACGAGCGCGCCAACAAAGAGCAGATCAAGCAAGCCGTCGAAACCATTTTCAAGGTCGACGTCGTGACGGTACGGGTCATCCGTCAACCGGCCAAGCGTCGGCGCCATCTGCGCAGCCGCCAGATTGGAAAGAAGGCCAAGCAGGCCGTGCGGCAGGCGGGCTGGAAGAAGGCGATTGTCAAGCTGGCCGCCAATCAGCGCATCGAGCTGTTCGAGGGCGTGTAGCCCCGCTTGCCACCCGCCCTCGCACGCTGTGTGCGGGGGTCGCACTCTGTTTGCGGGGGTGCGCGCCAGAAATGCCGCCGGATGGGTCATCCGGCGGGAGCAAGCAACGCTCGCGCAGCGCGGTATGTGAGGAGACACTATCGTGGCGATCAAGAAGTACAAGCCAACCTCGCCGGGTCGTCGCGGCATGACCGGCGACACGTTCGAAGACATCACCAAGACGAAGCCGGAGCGCTCGCTGACGGTGAGCCTCAAGAAGCACAGCGGCCGGAACGTGCAAGGGCGCGTGACGGTGCGCCATCGTGGCGGCGGGTCAAAGCGCCGCTATCGCGTGATCGACTTTCGGCGCGACAAGCACGGCGTCGCGGCGAAAGTGGCGGCCATCGAATACGACCCGGTGCGCTCGGCGCGTCTTGCGTTGTTATACTATACGGATGGCGAAAAGCGTTACATTATCGCGCCGGACGGCTTGAAGGTAGGCGATACGATATTCAGCGGCCCGGGCAGCGAGGTGCGCGTGGGCAACTGCCTGCCGCTGAAGGACGTGCCCCTCGGCACACTGGTGCACAACGTCGAGCTGTATTCCGGCAAGGGCGCGCAGTTCGCTCGCTCGGCGGGCGCGTATGCGCAGGTGCTGGCTAAAGATGCCGGCTACGTCACGCTGCGCATGCCCTCCGGCGAGGTGCGCAAGGTATTGGATTCGTGCTACGCGGTCATCGGCCAGGTGGGCAATCTGGAGCACGCCAACATCAAACTGGGCAAGGCCGGCCGCAAGCGACACATGGGTATTCGACCGGCGGTGCGCGGCACGGCGATGACGCCGCGAGACCATCCCCACGGCGGAGGCGAAGGTCGCTCCCCGGTCGGCATGTCCGGCCCGAAAAGCCCGTGGGGCAAACCGACGCGAGGCGCACGCACGCGAGTCAACAAGCGCACCAGTCGCTTGATCGTTCGCCGCCGCGTGAGCAAGCGTCGTTAACGGATGACTGCTCACTGATGACTGATCGGCGGGAGGCTGAACAATGTCACGATCGCTGAAAAAAGGACCGTTCGTGGATCCGAAGCTGCTGCGGAAGGTGGAGGCGATGAACCGGGCGGGCGACAAGCGGGTGCTGCGCACCTGGAGCCGCGCGTCGACCATCTTCCCGCAAATGGTCGGGCACACGATCGCCGTGCACGACGGCCGCCGGCACATTCCGATCTACATCACGGAAAACATGGTCGGTCACAAGCTGGGCGAATTCGCGCCAACGCGCACCCATCGGGGTCACTCGACGAAAGAGAAGACCACCGAGGTGCGCGCCTAGAAAGGGAGCAGCGAAATGGCGTTTGAGGCACGCTGTGTCACGCGCTTCGTCCCCCTATCGCCTCGCAAGGTTCGGCTGGTGGCCGATCAGGTGCGCGGCTTGCAGGCCGACGACGCGCTGGCCCTTTTGAAGTTCATGCCCATGGCCGCCGCCGTGCCGGTCTCGAAGGCGATCGCTTCGGCGGTCGCGAACGGCGAAGAGAACCTGGGCCTTTCGCGCGACGACTTGTTCGTCAAAGAGATTCGCGCCGACGAAGGGCCGCGGCGCCAGTGGCGGCGCTTCGGCGCGCGCGGGCGGTTCAAGCCGATCACGCGGCGGTCGTCGCACATCACCGTCGTGTTGAGCGAGCGTTAGGAAGGAATAGGTATGGGGCGCAAAGTTCATCCCTATGGGTTTCGGCTGAAAGTCGTGCGCGATTGGCAGGGGCGCTGGTTCGCCAAGCGCGGGGGACCGTACCTGGCCATGCTGGGCGAGGATTTGGGGCTGCGCAAGCTGATCAAGGCGAGAGTCGGCCGCGCGGGCGTGTCGCGCATCGAGATCGACCGATTTCCCAATCAGCTGATCGTCACCATTCACACGGCCAAGCCGGGCATTATCATCGGCCGCAAAGGCGCGCAGGTAAAAGAGCTGCGCGAATCTCTCGAAGTGATGACCAGCAAAAAGGTGAAGCTGGAGGTCGAGGAAATCACGAAGCCGGATTTGGAAGCCGCGCTCGTCGCCGAAAACATCGCCGGCCAACTGGAGCGGCGCATCAGCCATGGCCGCGCCATGAAGCGCGCGATTCAGCAAGCCATGCGCGCCGGGGCCGAAGGCATCAAGATCACCGTCTCCGGCCGGTTGGGAGGCTCGGAGATGTCGCGCACGGAAACCGTCATGGAGGGCCGGGTGCCGCGCAGCACGCTGCGCGCCGATCTGGATTACGCCCGCGCCGAGGCGCTGACCACCGCCGGCCGCATCGGCGTGAAAGTGTGGATCTACAAAGGCGAGATACTGCCCGAGGCGCGCAGCGAGGAATTGGCGACGGCGCAGTAGCGGCGCGACGCGCAGCGCTTCGAAAAGCTTGTCCTGAGCCCTGCCCTGAGCGGAGCCGCAGGGGCAGGCGAAGGAGTGGAAAGCGATGTTGATGCCAAAACGGGTGAAATTCCGCAAGCAGCAGCGCGGCCGCATGAAGGGCAAGGAGCTGCGCGGCGTCGAAGTCTCCTTCGGCGAGTACGGCCTGCAGGCGCTGGAACCCTGCTGGATGACGGCGCGCCAGATCGAAGCGGCGCGGCGCGCGGTCGTGCACTTCGCCAAACGGCGCGGCAAGCTGTGGATCCGCGTCTTTCCCGACAAGCCCGTGACCCAAAAGGCGGCCGAGACGCGCATGGGCAAGGGCAAGGGCGCCGTCGATCACTGGGTGGCGGTCGTCAAGCCGGGCCGGATCATTCTGGAGGTTGGCGGGATGGATTCCGGCGTCGCCCGCGAGGCGCTGCGCCTGGCGGCGCACAAGCTGCCGATCAAGACGCAGGTCATCACGCGCCGTGACGCGCTGCTTGCCGAAGAAGGAGGCGCCCCGTGACAGCCGGCGAGATTCGCGCCCTCCGCACCGAGGAGATTCGGTCAAAGATGGACGAAGCGCTCAAGTCTCTCTTCAATATGCGCTTCCAAATCGCGATCGGCCAACTGCAAGATTTCAATCGCATGCGCGCCGTCCGCCGGGACATCGCGCGCATGAAGACGATACTCCGCGAGCGCGAGCTGGCGGCGCACGCGCGCGAGGACGTGACGGCCTCGCCCGGAGGTGAGGGATGACCGAGCAAAAACGCAAACGGATGGTCGGGCGCGTCACCAGCGACAAGATGGATAAGACGGTGGTGGTGACCGTCGAACGCCTGCAGCGACACCCGCTGTACAAGAAAGTGATTCGCCGCGATCGGCGCTTCATGGCGCACAACGAGGGCAACCGGGCGCGCGAGGGCGACGTGGTGCGCATCGTCGAGTCGCGACCCCTCAGCCGCCGCAAGCAGTGGGTCGTCGAAGAGATCGTCGAGAAGGCGCAGGGGTAGCGGCATGGTTCAGCACGAAACCCGACTGAACGTGGCCGACAATACCGGCGCGCGCGAGATCCTGTGCATGCATATTATGGGCGGCTCGACGCGGCGCTACGGATACGTGGGCGACGTGATTGTGGCGGCCGTCAAGCAGGCGGCCCCGAACGGCTCCGTGAAGAAAGGCGAAGTGGTGCGCGCCGTTATCGTGCGCACGGCTAAGGAGTACGCGCGACCGGACGGCAGCTACATCCGGTTCGACGACAACGCGGCCGTGATCATCGATCCCGAGTCGCTCAATCCGAAAGGGACGCGCATATTCGGCCCGGTGGCGCGCGAGCTGCGCGACAAGGGGTTCATGAAGATCGTGTCGCTTGCGCCGGAAGTGCTATAGCCACCGGCAGAGCTTGCCCTGAGCGCAGGCGAAGGGGAGAACGAACGTGGCCAGGATTAAGAAGGGTGACACTGTCATCGTCATTGCCGGCGAGGGCAAGGGCACGCGCGGCACGGTGCAGCAGGTGGACGCCAAGGCGCAGCGCGTGGTCGTGACCGGCGTGAACATCGTCAAGAAGGCGCAGCGGCCGGTGCGCGCCGGGCGCGGCCAGACGCAAACGGGTATCATCGAATTCGAGGCGCCGATCCACATCTCGAACGTGATGCTGGTCGATCCGAAGTCCAATGAACCGACGCGAATCGGCTACGAGGTCGATGACAAGAGCGCCAAGCGGCGCGTCGCGCGCAAGAGCGGTACGCTGCTCTAAGCGGGCCGTGCGACGGCAGGGCGCGAATCGCGCTGCGCGGCCGAAGGCGCCAGCGGGAGTTAAAGAGGTATGGCGAATCTAAAGAAGCGATATCGAGAGGACATCGTCCCGACGCTCATGCGGGACTTCGGTTACCGGAACGTCATGCAGGTGCCGCGCATTCAGAAAGTGGTCGTCAACATCGGAGCCGGCGACGCCCTGGAGAACGCTAAAACGCTGGACGGCGCGGTCGCCGACCTGCGGCTGATCACCGGGCAGCAGCCGGTGATCGCCAAAGCGCGCAAGGACATCGCCAACTTCAAGCTGCGCGCCGGGCGATCGATCGGCGTGAAGGTGACGCTGCGCGGCGAGCGCATGTGGTCGTTCCTGGACGTGCTGGCTAACCTGGCGCTGCCGCGCATTCGGGACTTTCGCGGGATTTCGCCCGACGCGTTCGACGGGCGCGGCAATTATACGCTCGGCCTGCGCGAGCAGATCATGTTCCCTCAGGTTCAGTACGACAAAATCGACAAGCTGCGGGGGATGGAAATCACGATCGTGACTACGGCGCGCACCGACGAAGAAGGGCGCCGGCTGCTGCAACTCATCGGGATGCCGTTCAGGAGCAATTGACTATGGCCAAGAAGTCGATGATCAACCGGGAGCTTCGGCGGAAGTATCCGACGCGCGTGCGGAACCGCTGCCGCCAGTGCGGCCGGCCACGCGGCTATATCCGGCGCTTCGGTCTTTGTCGGATTTGCTTCCGCGAGCTGGCGCTGCGGGGCGTGATTCCCGGTGTGGCCAAAGCATCCTGGTAGGACGGCGGCGCAGTCCACGAGCACTCTTACCTCGGGCTTGCCCTGAGCGAGAGCGAAGGGATGCGCTTGAGCGGAGTTCAGAGGAGCGATTCACTATGAATATCAGCGATCCGATCGGCGACATGTTGACGCGCGTGCGCAATGCAATTGGCGTGGGGCACGCCAGCGTGGCGCTGCCGAGCAGCCAGATCAAGGTCGCCATTGCGGCGATTCTGAGGGAAGAAGGCTACATTCAAGATTTCGAGGTCGCAGAAAGCGGCAAGCGCAAGACGCTTCGCTTGTGGCTGAAATACAGCGGCGAGCGACGCAATCGCCAGCCGGCGATCTCCGGCTTGCAGCGCGTGAGCCGGCCGGGTCGACGCGTCTATACGAGCAAGGACAGTATCCCGTGGGTGCTGTCGGGTATGGGGATCGCCATCCTGTCAACGCCCAAGGGAGTGATTACAGGGCAGCAGGCGCGCCGGCTGAACGTCGGCGGCGAGGTCTTGTGCTACGTGTGGTAGTCGTCGGGTGGTCGAGTAGTCAGTAGTCGGGTAGTTGAGGGGAGTGTATCATGTCGAGAATCGGACGTAAGCCCGTGCCGATACCGTCGGGAGTCGCGGTGACCATCGATGGACCACGCGTCACGATCAACGGCCCGCGCGGCGAGTTGACGCGGGCATTCCATCCGGACATGGTCATCGCCGTGGACGACGGCGCGTTGGTGGTCAGCCGTCCGAGCGATGCGCGCCAGCACCGCGCGCTGCACGGGCTGACGCGCGCCTTGCTGGCCAACATGGTCACGGGTGTGACGCAGGGGTTCCGCAAGACGCTCGTCGTCGAAGGCGTGGGCTACCGCGCCGACCTGGCGGGCAAAGTGTTGATGCTGTATCTGGGCTACTCACATCCCATCCGGGTCGAGCCGCCGGCGGGGATTCGGTTCGGCGCCGATGCCAAAGCGCGCACGATCACCGTCGAGGGCGCGGATCGCGAACAGGTAGGCCAGATCGCCGCGCTGATTCGGAAGCTGCGACCGCCGGAGCCTTACAAAGGCAAGGGCATTCGCTATGACCGCGAAGTGATTCGCCGCAAGGCGGGCAAAGCCGGCAAGGTCGGTTAAGGTTTGTCCCTTCGCAAGCTCAGGGCAAGGCAAGTTCTGCGAAGTCCCCGACCCTGACCCTGAGCGTAACGAGGGGGCCGCCGAAGGGTGCTCGCAGCGCCTCAGCGCCTCAGTGATTAAGGATTGAGAGGGCACGATGCCGAAGAGTCGCAATGAGATGCGGTTGCGCCGGCACAAGCGCGTCCGGCAAAGTGTGAGCGGGACGGCCAGCCGGCCCCGCCTGAACGTATTTCGCAGCCTGGAGCATATCTACGCACAGGTCATCGACGACGAGCGAGGGCGGACCCTCGCGTCGGCGTCGACCGTCGACGGGGAGCTGCGCGCGGAGGTCGCTTCGCTGGGCAAGACGGAGCAGGCCAGGCGAGTCGGCGCGGCGCTGGCGCGGCGCGCGCAGGCCGCCGGCGTCAAGCAGGTGGTGTTTGATCGAGGCGGTTATCGTTACCACGGCCGTGTCAAGGCGCTGGCCGACGCCAGCCGCGAGGCGGGATTGGAGTTCTGATGGCAAAGCGAAGAGTCTCCACGGAAAGGCGTGACCGCGAGGTGTTCGAGGAGCCGCGCGAGGAGCTCGATGAGCGCGTGGTCGACATTTCGCGCGTGGCTAAAGTGATCCAGGGCGGTCGCCGGTTTGCGTTCCGCGTCGTCGTCGTGGCGGGCGACAATCGCGGCAACGTCGGCGTCGGCGTCGGCAAGAGCCGCACCGTGCCGGATGCCATTCACAAGGCGTCGGAGCGGGCGCGCCGCGCGATGCGCCCGGTCGTGCTGGATGGCACGACGATTCCGCATCCGGTCGTCGCCAAGTCGGGGGGTGCGTCGGTGCTGCTGCGGCCGGCTTCGCCGGGCACAGGCGTGATCGCGGGCGGCGGTGTGCGCGCCGTCCTCGAAGCCGCCGGCGTGCACGACATTCTGACCAAGTCGATGGGGAGCAGCAACAAGCTGAACGTGATACGCGCCACGCTGGCCGGGCTGCGCCAGCTCAAATCGCCGGACGCCGTGGCGCAGGAGCGCGGCAAGCTGGTCGCCGACGTGGTGCCATTTTGGAGAAGGACTTATGCCAAGCCGCAGTAAGCCTGCCCTGCGAAGTCCCCGACCCCGAGCGCAGCGAAGGGGAGGGGGAGTGGGGACCCT
>Ga0233417_10000264_pt1 | contig 15291 bp, 12 predicted proteins | sample Sed_MG_FD_189023 | JGI IMG/M metagenome (GOLD analysis project Ga0233417, IMG submission 189023) | Sediment microbial communities from Lake Towuti, South Sulawesi, Indonesia - Sediment_Towuti_2014_0.5_MG | ecosystem: Environmental > Aquatic > Freshwater > Lake > Sediment | place: Indonesia... | reverse complement strand
GTGCCTCCCGTGCTTGGAAAGGAGAGCAACCTGGCGTCGACCTAGCTCGCCGGCGCCGGATGCGACGCCCAAATCCAGGCCCGGATTTGGGCGGTTTCATTCTTCACATGCTCTCATTCGATGCTCAGGCTCCCACCCTTTGCGACACCCTAGGCCGGCCCCTGCGCAGTTTGCGCCTTTCCGTTACCGACCGCTGCAACCTGCGCTGTCAGTACTGCATGCCGGAGGAGGAATACGTCTGGCTGCCGCGCGAAGACCTGCTCACCCTCGAGGAGACAGCCCAACTGGCGCGCATTTTTGTCGAATCAGGGGTGCGCAAAATCCGCCTTACCGGCGGCGAACCGCTGTTGCGCCGCAACCTCTCGCACCTAGTCGAACTCCTGGCTTCCATCCGCGGCTTGCACGAGCTGGCTCTGACTACTAACGGGGTTCTGCTTGCTCAGCATGCCCCGGCGCTGCGGGCAGCCGGGCTGCAGCGCTTGACCATCAGCCTGGACACCCTTCGCCCCGAGCGGTTTCGTGCCCTCGCTGGACGCGACTCTCTGGCGGAAGTGTTGGCGGGCATCCGCGCCGCGGCAGACGCCGGTTTCACCGGCACCAAGCTGGATTCCGTCCTTCTCCGCGGCACCAACGACGATGAGCTCTTCGACTTGCTCGCCTTTGGCCGCGAGCATGGCGTCGAAGTACGCTTTCTTGAATACATGGATGTGGCCGGGGCCACTCGTTGGACGATCAAGCAGGTGGTCACAAAAGCTGAAATCCTCGCCAAACTCACGCAGCGATTCGGCCGCGTTGAACCCTTGTCAGAAAACGGTTCGGCTCCCGCCCAGCGCTTTTGCCTGCCGGACGGCACCACTTTCGGCATCATTGCCTCCACTTCAGCCCCGTTTTGCCGTACCTGCGATCGCAGCCGTCTGACCGCCGACGGTTTGTGGTTTCTCTGCCTTTATGCGATACGCGGTCTGGACCTGCGTGGCCCGCTGCGCGGGGGAGCCTCTCCCGAGGCGATCCGGCATCTAATTCAGCAGGCGTGGCGGCAGCGGGACGATCGCGGGGCCGAGCTTCGCCGGGAGCTTCCCGACCGCCGTGCCTTTATCCCGCTGGAGGGTTTGCGCCGCGACCCACACCTCGAAATGCACACCCGGGGGGGATGACGAGCACTGGAAAACAAAGCTCAGAGTAGGGAGAATGAAGTTCGAGGCTTTGGCGGGTAGAGATGTCTCCTCTGTTTAGCATCGAGAATCAGGTTGCGGCCCAACCACCAGCCGTCCGCGTGCCGGAGGTCGAGCCCGGGGTGGGTTGCGATTTCGACTCCTATTTGCTCGCGCCGGACGATTCGCTGGACGAACGCATTGCCGCCGCGAAGGCTCGCCTGGGCGACCAGGTGGTCATCTTGGGCCACCATTACCAGCGCGACGAAGTGGTTCGCTTTGCCGATCTCAGTGGCGATTCCCTCCGTCTCTCCCAGCAGGCTGCTGCCACGGATGCGACCTACATTGTCTTCTGCGGCGTCCATTTCATGGCCGAGAGTGCCGACATTCTCCGCCGCCCCCATCAGCACGTTATCCTCCCCGACCTCAACGCGGGCTGTTCGATGGCAGATATGGCCGAGATCGGACAGGTCGAGACCTGCTGGAGTGAACTGCGGTCAGTCGGTCCGCTGGGAATCGTTCCCATTACCTATATGAATTCCACGGCCGCCATCAAAGCCTTCACCGGTGAGCAAGGAGGCTCGGTCTGCACCAGCTCCAATGCCGCCGCCGTGATGCGCTGGGCCTTCGAGCGCGGCGAGCGTGTCCTCTTCCTTCCGGACGAGCACCTGGGACGCAACACCGCCTTCCGCATGGGCATTCCTCTCGACCAGATGGTGGTCTGGGATCCTTCGCGCGAGTTGGGCGGCAATACACTGTACGAAGTCCGTGCCGCCCGCGTAATTCTCTGGAAGGGCTATTGCTCCGTGCATCAGCGCTTCCTGCCGGAACACGTTGCACGAGTCCGGCGCGACTTCCCCGGTATGAGCGTCATTGTTCATCCCGAATGCCGCTTTGACGTGGTCCAACAGGCAGATGAAATTGGCTCCACCGAGCAGATCATCCAGACGGTCACTGCCTCCCCGCCGGGTTCGCAATGGGCTGTGGGCACGGAGATGCATCTGGTGAATCGTCTGGCGAAGCGCTTGCAGGATCGCACCGTGATGTCGCTCGATCCGGGCGTTTGCGTTTGCACCACGATGTTTCGCATCACCCCCCACCATCTGCTGTGGGCCTTGGAGAATCTGGCCGCCGGGCGTATCGTCAACCGCATTGCTGTGGACGGCCGCACCCGGCACTTGGCGCGCCTGGCTTTGGAGCGTATGCTGAGCTTGCGATAAAGGAACCATGGGCGAGGAACCCAACGAGCAGAAACTCTTCACTCTCTCCGAAGCAGAGCGCATTCGTCGCGAACTCGAGCCCGTCTTGATCGAGGCCATGAACGGCCGGCGCCGCCTGGGCGAGTTGGAAGAGAATCTCTCGCGGCTGGCCAACCGCATCATGGTGATGGGCGGCGTGATCGTCTCTTACGACAAGGCCGCCAAGCTTCGGGCCGACCACGATCGCATGGTCGCGGTGGTCAAGTCTGCGCTCGAACGCATCGAGGCCACCGGTTGCCTGGTGAAAGACCTGGACGTCGGCCTGCTCGATTTCCCCGCCATCGTCGAAGACGAGGAAGTCTATCTCTGCTGGCGGCTGGGGGAAGACCGCATCCGCTTCTACCATCGGCAGGACGAAGGGTTCGCTGGCCGCAAGCCGCTCGACCCGCGCGACACCGGCCCGAGCAATCCGATTCAGTAGCGGTGGGTTGGCCCGGCTACGCCTCCACAAGGACGCATTGTGACCACCCAGCGCCCGAACCGCCTGGCCAATTCCGCCAGCCCGTACCTGCGCTCCGCCGCTCACCAGCCGGTGGACTGGCATGAATGGGGCGACGAAGCCTTCGCCCGCGCCCGCGCTGAAGGCAAGCCCATCCTCCTCGACATTGGTGCGGTCTGGTGCCACTGGTGCCACGTTATTGACCGCGAAAGCTACGAGAATCCCGAAACTGCTGCGCTCATCAACCAACTTTTCATTCCGGTCAAGGTGGACCGCGACGAGCGCCCTGACGTGGACGCCCGCTACCAGTCGGCCATCAGTGCCATCTCCGGGCAGGGTGGCTGGCCGCTCACCGGCTTTCTGACTCCTGAAGGCAAACCCTTCTTCGGCGGCACCTACTTCCCTCCGGAGGACGCCATGGGGCGCCCCGGCTTCAAGCGCATTCTGGCCACGGTGGCGGACTCGTTTCGGAACCGCCGCGCCGAAATCGAAAAGGCCGCCGGCGCCTTGGCCGAAGCAGTGGCCCAGGCAGAATCGTTCACCGGCGCCCGCGCCTCGCTCTCTCCGCACTTCCTCGAAGAACAGCTCAAGTCCATCACGGCTCTCTTTGACCCACGCCACGGTGGCTTTGGCCGTGCCCCCAAGTTTCCTCACTCTTCTGCGATCGACTTGCTTCTGGAGCACTACCAATCCGCCCGTGACGCACACTTGCTCGCTGTGGTCGAGACCACGCTCCAGAAAATGGCCCACGGCGGCGTGTACGATCAGCTCGCCGGTGGTTTTCACCGCTATTCCGTGGACGAGCGCTGGATCGTTCCGCACTTCGAAAAAATGAGTTACGACAATTCCGAACTGTTGCGGAATTATCTTCACGCCTACCAGATCACCCAAAAGCCGCTCTTTCGCGAAACGGCGGAGGGCATCATCGCCTGGGTCAACGACACTCTTTCGAACCAGACGCGCGGCGGCTTCTACGCCAGCCAGGATGCCGACTTCTCACTCGAGGATGACGGCGACTACTTCACCTGGACGCTCGACGAATTGCGCACGGCCCTCTCGCCGGAGGAATTGCGGGTGATGGAGCTGTATTTCGACGTCGCGGCTCGCGGCGAAATGCATCACAACCCCGCGAAGAATGTCCTGTGGGTAGCTCGCCAGCCGGACGAAATAGCCAGCGATCTCGGTCTCACCGAAACCGATGTCCGTTTGATGATCGCCCGTGCGAAGGGGAAAATGCTGGCTGTTCGCCGCGCTCGCCCCACGCCCACGGTGGATACCACGCTCTACACCTCATGGAACGCCATGTTCTGCTCCGCGTTCCTCGAAGCTGGCCGTGTCCTCGGACGTGACGACTGCCGCGCCTTTGCATTGAAGACCCTGGATCGAATCTTGGATGAGACGTGGAACGAGGAGAAGGGATTTGCCCACCGCGTGGGCGGGGTGTGGCTTGACGGCACGCTCGACGATCAAGCGTTCACCGCAGCCGCGTTGCTGGACGCCTACGAGGCTACCCTCGACCCGCGCTATTTCCGAGCAGCCGACCGTGCGATGGAGCTGACTATAGCCAGCTACGGTGATGCTGACGGCGGGGGCTTTTTCGACCGGGCCAAAGACGCCGCGCCGCTCGGCGGTTTGGACGTTCGTCGCAAGCCCTTGCAGGATTCTCCAACCCCTGGCGGCAACAGCATGGCCGCCATGGTTCTCGATCGCTTGTCTGCGTTCACGGGCAATCCTCAGTATCACCGCTGGGCTGCGGGCACACTCGAGGCCTTTGCCGGAGTGGCGCCGCAATACGGGCTCTTTGCCGCCACCTACGGCCTCGCCGCGGCGCTGCACGCGCGTCATTCGCTCCAAGTGGTGATCACGGGCCGTGCCGATGATGTGCTGGCGCGCCAGCTCGAGGAAACCGCTACAGGAGTCTATCGCTTAGGAAAGGCGGTTTTGCGGGTTACGCCGGAAGTTGCCACCATAGACGGTCTTGCACCCTCACTGAAACAAGTCTTGCCCGGTCTGAGGGCTGATAGGGCTCAGGCGCTGGTCTGCGTGGAAACAACCTGTCAACCGCCCACGAGTGATCCCAATACTCTTCGCGCTCTGCTGACCGAAATCCCTGCCGGCGCTGCGTCTGCCTAGCGGTTGACGGAAATGTGCTCGTGCAGCACCCGCCACGCACCGCCCTGCTTCACGAAGACCACGCTGACCTTCCCGGCCGAGGAGAAGTCCTTCCCGCTGCTCGTCCCCGTATGCGTGAAATAGTAGGTGAGCAGTGCTGTATCGCCGCTCAGTTGCACTTGTGGCTCAAGCATCTGGTAGGAGCGCGTCTCCGTGTTCTCAATGTGTGCCGTGAGGCCGCGCAGCAGGTTGCTCTTGCCGCTCATGCGATAGGCGGAGCTGTCCATGAAGATCGAGGCGTCCTCGGCAAAATAGTCGGCCAGAGCGGAAGGCTGCTTGCTCTTGATGGCTTCCCAGGCGGCGCGTTCCGTCTCAATGATCCTCTGTGTCTCGGCGTCGCGGGCGGCGATTGTCAGCGGCGCTGTTGCCACCATCGAGTTGTGCCAGTGGGCGAATTTCCAGGTTTTACCTTCGCGCACAAATGCAATCGTCGCCCGGCCTTCGTAACTGCGCTGGGTGCCGTCCTTGAAGCTGACGCTGGCGCGCCACGGATAAGCCGCCCAGGCCAGGTTCTTGTCCACGCGCAGGGTGATCGCCCCTGCGGGGGCATAGCTCCTCTTGGCCACCAGTCCGAGGTTCTGCTTGAACATGGCCTCCACCTCTGGGAATCCGGCCAGGGCAGTTGCAAACGGCGGGAAGAAAGGTCCGCCTGCGCGGCTGTGTTCGGCGAGATTTTGCTGCAGGATCTTCTCGTCGGTTGAGTTCCCAGCCGCAATGGCGCGATCCAGCAGCGCTCGCACTTCGCGCTCTTCACGGCTTTGCGCCTGCGCGGTTGCAAGGCACGAAAGAAGGACGGCGATCGTCAAAATGGGGTACAAAGCACGGCGCATGACACACCTCGAAGGCGAGCCGTTAGCGTCCGGCCCGCTCCTCTCCTCATATCACAGGGGAAAGCGCAAGCGGTATCCTGTTTGCGGGGGCCCGCGCCAAGCGATATACGGATGCTTCTCCCCGCTTCGCACCTTGGTCAGAAGCGGTCGGCTTGCCCCAGCCTGAGGATGCCCCCGCAGCGAAGCCCTCGTCCGCTCGACTGGTCAGAATCGGGCGGCGGGGGGCTGTCGGATCAGATCCGTCCTGAACGCAAATGCCTCTTCCTCCCCGCCGTACCTCCGGACAAACTGTTGCAACTCTTCCGTCCCGGCCGTGATCAAGAAAGTGCCATCCTCGAGATTCGTATGGGAAAGTTCGAGCCTGCCCGCAGCAATCTGCTCTCGCATCCAATCGGTATGGAACAACTGGATGCGGAGAGCGTCCGGTTCTAGCTCAATTCGTCCGATTAGGTGGGTTGGCAGTACGAACACGTCAGAGTCAATTCGCTTATCGCCCAGGAAGTGCTCCTTGAGGCGGGCATCCAGGAAGAGCTGGCCGTCAATTCGCGCCAGCCGCACGTTGAATACAAAAGCCTCGCCTCCTGTGACACCTTCGCTGATTGTCAGGCGAAAGGCTCGCTCGCCCTCTTGTTCGAAAGTCCACCGACTGTCGTCCTGACAGGTGTGCTCGGGAGATTCCTCGCACCATTGCCCCACGAGCACGGGTTCAAGTACCGCCTCACCCGTGCCAACCAGAGCGTGCAAGGACGGTGCCGGGCTCTGGCACCCGAATAGAGCCAACAAGGGTGCCAGCGTCAAACTTCTCCATAGGGTGTTCATGGCAAACTTCCTTTCTGGAGGCTGAGCGAAAGGCCTTTTGTCCCCTCCACAACTACATAGCGACAAAACAGGGCGAGAATTGCAGCGGCAGGAAGTATCTACGAGAAAAGGACTTACGGCTTTCGTCGAGCCCAACGAATCAGTGCCAACTTGATTGCCGAATATCTTACGGCACCCAACATCAGTAGGCCGCCGATGAGCATGAGCGTGATGGGCCACGCCACGCGGTCGGCCAACAGATTGTCCTGTAGTCGGTACATCCCGGCCGCCAGGAACAACAGGCCCGTCACCAAGTAGTTTTTCATCTGCTTGGGTATGCTCAGAAAGATCAGCAGGCAAGCAGCGGTCGGCAGGAGAATCTCGAAGATCCTGGCTTCCATGCGCAGACTCAGGTTGCCGGGCTGGGCTTGCCACTCGTGCGTGGCATGCAGGCCGAGGAGCAAAAGCGACGTCAAGATGTGCCCCGGAACTACAAATCGGAAGACTTTTGCCACGTTGCGTAGCTGCTCGGTCTGGAAGCGCTCGCACACCCGGTGCAGGGCGTAGTAGATCCCCGTATTGATTATGAAGAAATACTCGACTTGTCCGTGTGTCCAGGGGGCAACGTTTTTCAAGAGCTTCTGGAGAGGTTCATAAAGTGCCGCAGCTCCGCTCAGGCCCGCCAGCGTGAAGATAACGGCCAACGGATAGACGTATTGCGAATCCTTGGCGTGGCGCAGGCGCTCCAGCGCAATCGCCGCCCCGAAAAACAACGAGGCCGTCGGCAGGAGTGCCAGGTAGAATTTCCCCTGCTCCCATTCCAGCGCTCCCAACCGCAGCAGCGTCACCAGACTCAACAAGGCCGTCAGCGTGGCCAGCACCAGGGAGAACACCGAGGACCGCGTGAACCGGCGCAGCCACAGGACTGCCGGAAGGGAAAGAAGTATCGCCCACCACATCTGCGCATTTGTGGGCCGTGGAAAAAGTTCAAGGCTCACGTCGTTTCGGCTGGGCGCCGAGAAAACCTGGGACTCCTGGAAAAACACGAGCAGGAAGGTCGGCAGGAGCAGACAAAACGCCAGAAGGAAAGCAATCGCCGTGCGTAGTCGGCCCTGCTTCCAAGAGCTCATGCCCGCCCACCCCATGACGCCGGCCGCGAAACCCACCAGCAGCACAGGGGCCGCTCCTCCAAGCTGGGGGAACTCGAATAGGAAAATCAACGCTGCGCCCACCACCAGTACCCACGCGCCTAAGTACAGGCTCACCTGGGGCAGGGCGATCCGTCTCAACTGCATGATCCAGGCATCTTCCGGCTCCGAAAGCCTCGCGTAGTTCTTGCGGAAGGCGTCGAACTCGTAGTCTGAAAGGATTTGGTCGCGCCTCCAACCCTCCAGTTCTCGTAAGTGGTCTTCGATCTTATTGGCCATCAGGCTGGCGTAGGCGGTTGGCGACGCCAGAACCTTTTCCCCGGCCAGGAATCTCTCTAGGTCGTCGGCCATCTCTCGGGCTGAGGCGTACCGATTCTCCGGCCGTTTCTCGAGCGCCTTCATGCAGATGGTTTGGAGATCGCCGGGGACTCGCGAGTTCAGCCGGCGCGGCAGGATGGGGTGCTCCCCGCGGATCTTCAGCACTTGCTCAGAAAAGGTTTCGCCGCGAAAGGGCAGGACTCCGGTGAGCAGCTCGTAGTGAATTGTCCCCAGCGAGAAAACATCGCTCCGGGCATCCAGTCGGCTGTCCTCGCGGCCGTGCTCAGGAGAAAAGTAGTGTGGCGTGCCGAGCACTTCTCCGACCTGAGTCAGGCGCCCGGCATGCTCTTCCTCCTGAAGAGCCAACCCAAAATCCAGCAGCTTCGGCTCCATTCCCGGGCCAACTAGGATATTTCCGGGCTTCAGGTCGCGGTGGATAATCCGGTGCTCGTGCAGCACGTGCACCGCCAGCGCCACCTTGCGCATTAGCTCCGCCTTTTGCTCCAGCGAGAATGCCTGGGCCGCCTCAGTGAGTGGGGCCCCTTCCAAATACTCCATGACGAAGTGCGGTGGCTCGTCCGCCTGGCCAAGGCTGTGGATGTGCACGATATTGGGATGGCTGATCTGAGCCAGTGCCCTTGCTTCCTGCATGAACCGGATGCGAAGCGCTGCATTCTCCTGGAAACGGCTGCTCAGTGTCTTGATGGCCACTTTTCGACCCAGCCGCTCATCCACGGCCAGCAGGACCCGCCCCATCCCGCCTGAGCCGATCTCGGCCAAGATCTTGTGTCCCGAAAGACGCTCGGGGAGATCCCTGGGGGCTTCTAGCGGGCGCGGCCCTTCGTCGGCCGCGGAAAGGGAGTCGAATTCCGCCAGGGCTGCCAGCGCCTGGCGAAGCTCCGGTTCCAGGTGGGCATGCTCGCGGCAGAACACTTCGAGGTTCACTGCTTCTTCGCGCGCCTGCCGGTCAACATACTCCGCCACGGCGCGGGCTAACTCTCCCTCCCGTTGCGTCACTTTGGTTTTGTCTTCTTGACTCATTTCTGAGAGCGCCCCGGATCAGGAATGCGCGCCTTCCCTCGCGTGTCTTCGGAAAGATCTGCTCGGAGCCGTTGTAACCCCCGGTGCAAGAGCAGGGCCACGGCCTCGCGGGATTTGCCCAGTTCCTCGGCCACTTCCGCAGTGGTAAGTCCCTGGACCTTCGTCAGCAGGATCACTTGCCGGTACTCCTCTGGCAGCGCACTGAGTTTTTCCAAAAGGCGGCGCACCGCCTCATCCTGTGCGAAAACTCGGCTGGGGCTGCGCGAGTCCAATGCCTCGGCACCTCCAGGATTACTGGGTGACCTAAAGCGCAGCATTTCGCGGGCATCACGTTTCTGCCGACTCTCGAATCGTGCCGCATCGATAATCACGGTATCGGCGATTCTGCTCAGCCAGCGCAGGAAGCTGCCCGGCGATTGGTAGCTGAATCTGCCCATGCCGTTGGCCGCCTCCCAAAATACCTCTTGGAGGATGTCGTCCACCTCGACGCGCTCGCGCAAACCCTCGCTCATCTTGTAGAAGATCAGCAGGGCCAGCCGCCGGCGGTACTTCTCATACAGCAGCCGAAACGCTTCCTGGTCGCCGCCGCGGAACCGCTCGAGGAGGCCAAACGTTGAGGTCGGTTCTGGCATGAACCGGTTTGTGCGCCGGAACTCCGGTGTGGAGGTACTTTAGGGGCAGAGTATCGGCAAAGGCAAGTCAAATCTCCCTGCCAAACGCGTTCAGCACGCTGGCACGGTACGGCTTCGCGGGCTTTGACCCAAGGCTCAGCCTGAGACCTATCCCAGTAGGCTGTGGCAAGCCTGCTGCTACTTCCGTGGGCGCGACTCCGGCGGTACCTGCCCGCTGGTGCGGTAATACATCACCAGTTGCCCGTAGTGCTCGCCGGCGTGTTCGCTCAAATCCCAGGCAATCGTGGAGAGATGCGCCATCTGGTTGGCAAACGGGTGCTTCACGGTTGCGGCCAGCCCCGCGTCACCCTTTTCTTTGATGGCCGCCGCACCATCGGCAAATGATTTCTTCATCGCTGCTACAACGTCGGCCTTCGTCTTGTACTTCTCGCGCGGCAGATCTTCCTGTCCCAGCGGTTTTCCAAGCGCCGTATCCGTGAAGAAGTAGTTTGCCCCTCCGACGTGCAGGAGTTGTTCGGCAAAACTCTTCACCGCCGGTGTAGGCTTCCAGTCGTACTTTTCTTCGGGCCAGTCTTCGGCCATGGCGATCAATTTCCGGCCAACCTCATTCCACGCATTCAGCAGTTCCTCCGACGTTGTGACGGCCGCGCGTAGAGCCTTGGCTGCTGACGCTGTCTGGGTGGGTGCTGTTCGGGCCGCCAGCAACACAAGGGCGATGAACACAAGCGCTGCGATCGTTCTCCTCATGGGCTCTCCTCAGAGTCGGATGTAACCTCGGGTCGGGTGCCATTCTATCCCATGCTCGGCTGAATGTGCTGGATATGGCTCGGAAACATTTGCCCTTATCCCCGCGTCTTGATGAATAGGGAGGGATTCCGCGTCGCTCGGTTGGCGTCCCGCGGCGTGGATGCTAAACTGAACTTCGGTCTGCATCAGGATAGGTTCAGAGGACGGCACTATTGGATTCGTTATTTGTCGAGCTGTTTCGGCTTGTAGTCGTGCTGCTCGCCCTCGGGCTCTTGCTCGTGTCGCAGCGTTTTTGGCTAACCAGGGCCTGGCGGCTGGCGTCCCGCGTTGCGCGCCGTGACGTGAGGGGAGTTCTGCGCGCAGTCTTGGTTCTCGTTGTCGCGGCCACGGTCGTACCTTTGGGCGGGTGGCTGCTGGGCTTGATGCCTCGCCACAACGCCTGGTTCGCCACGGTCGGTCTTTGGCTTTCGAGTTCCTTTTTCGCGTATTTGGCCGTCAAGGCAGTGCGCGGCCTGGCATGGCTGTGGCACCGTCTGGGGCTATTCGCAATCGACGCCAGTCGGCCCGCCGATGTGGGTTTGCCCCTGGACCCCTCTCGTCGGTCGTTCTTCCAGACCGCGAGCTACGTGGCTGGCGCGGTGCCCTTTGTCGGCGCTCTCTACGGCTTTGCCGCCGAGCGCCTCCAGTTTCGCGTCGAGCGTGTCGAGGTCCCCATCGCCAATTTGCCTCCGGCGCTGGACGGCCTGCGCATCGCCCAGTTGAGTGACATCCACATCGGCCCCTACTTGCCGCGTGATCAAGTCCGCCGTGCCGCAGAGATGGCCAACGAGCTCGATCCACATTTGGCGGTTGTTACCGGCGACTTTGTCACCGGCACGCGCGACCCTCTGGAAGCCTGCGTCGAAGAGCTGGCCCGCCTGCGAGCGCCCCTCGGCGTCTGGGGATGCAACGGCAACCACGAAATCTACGCCGATTGCGAAGCGCGCGCCCAGGAGCTTTTTCACCGCGCCAGTGCGCGCCTGCTGCGCCGCGAAAATGCCGAGTTGGTCTGGAATGGCCAGCGCTTTAATCTGATTGGCGTGGACTATCAGCGCACTCGCACCCTCTCCGGCCGCCGCGCCATCATGCTCGAAAATGTGGAGCGGCTGGTCCGCCGCGACGTTCCCAACATCCTGCTCTCTCACAACCCCAATGCGTTTCAGCGCGCTGCGGAACTGGGCATCGAGCTGACCCTCGCCGGCCACACCCATGGCGGCCAGGTTCAAGTCGAGATTCTCGAAAGCCGCTTCAGCGCCGCTCAGTTCATCACCGAATTCATCGCCGGCCTCTATACTCTGCCGTTCGGGCCGCCACCGGCTTCGGGGTTGTCTCTTCCAACCTCCAACTTCCGACCTCCGACCTCTACTCTTTACGTCAACCGCGGCCTCGGCACCGTCGGCGCCCCCGTCCGCATTGGCGTCCCCCCCGAAATCACCCTGCTCACCCTCCGCCGCGCCTAGCTGTTCCTCTCGGCGGCGCATGAGTTGCTGCGCATACGTCCTGGTGCGATAATTCTCTCGAAGCGTGCTTCTGCGTGTTTGCGCTGGGGGAAATTATGGCACTTCGGGACTCATGGATTGAAAAGCGGCTCGCCTCTGCCACCGGCAACGGGGCGGGCAGAAACATGTCGCAAATGCATTTCGCGCGGCGGGGCATCCTCACCGAGGAGATGGACTACGTCGCCCGGCGCGAGAAGCTCGACCCTGAACTGGTGCGCAGCGAAGTGGCTCGTGGCCGCGCCATCATTCCCGCCAACATCCACCACCGCAATCTCGAGCCGATGGCCATCGGCATTGCCTTCCGCTGCAAGATCAACGCCAACATCGGCAATTCCGTGGTTACCTCCGACGCTGCCGGCGAGCTGGAAAAGCTCCACGGCGCCGTCCATTACGGCTCGGATACGGTTATGGACCTCTCCACCGGCGGCGACATTCCCGGCATCCGCAAAGCGATCATTGACGCCTCGCCCGTCCCCATCGGCACTGTGCCCATCTACGAAGCGATTTCGCGCGTCAAGCGCGCCGAGGACCTCACCCCGCAGCTCATGCTCGAAGTGATCGAAGAGCAGGCCGAGCAGGGCGTGGACTACATGACCATCCACGCCGGTGTCCTGCGCGAGTACCTGCCGCTGGTCCGCAACCGCATCACTGGCATCGTCAGCCGCGGCGGCGCGCTCATGGCGCTGTGGATGAGCCATCACAAGAAGGAAAACTTTATCTACGAACATTTCACCGACATCTGCAAGATCTTCCAGAAGCACGACGTCAGTTTTTCTCTCGGCGACGGCCTCCGCCCCGGCTGTCTCGCCGACGCTAGCGACGATGCCCAGTTCGCCGAACTCGCCACGCTGGGCGAGCTGACCAAGAAGGCGTGGGAATACGATGTGCAAGTCATGATCGAGGGCCCCGGCCACATCCCCATGGACCAGATTGAGCTGCAGGTGCGCAAGGAAATCGAGCTGTGCCACGAAGCGCCGTTCTATACGCTCGGCCCGCTGGTCACCGACATCGCTCCCGGCTACGACCACATCACCAGCGCCATCGGCGCAGCCATGATTGGCTGGCACGGCGCTTCGATGCTCTGCTACGTCACGCCCAAGGAGCACCTCGGCCTGCCCAACGCCGACGACGTCCGCCAGGGCGTCATTGCCTACAAGATTGCCGCCCACGCCGCCGACGTCGCCCGCAAGCGCCCGGGTGCGCGCGACCGCGACGACGCCCTGTCCTATGCCCGCTTCCTCTTCGACTGGAACAAGCAATTTGAGCTTTCGCTCGATCCGGAAGCGGCTCGCTCCATGCACGACGAAACTCTGCCCGATGATTTCTACAAGGAAGCCAAGTTTTGCTCGATGTGCGGGCCGAAGTTTTGCTCGATGAACGTCACCCAGCTCGCCGAAGCCAACGACGGCCTCGACCAGTCCCAGCGCCAGCAGAAGTTCGTCGAGCTGCTCGCCAAAGTCGAAAAGTGACGTGGCATGATTTGCGCGATGTCATCCTGAGGCACGAGCTTTGTCGGGGCCGAAGGATCCCTCTGAATGCTCATCTCTGTTTCTCATCCGTGTCCATCTGCGTTCATCTGTGGTTTCATATCCCTTGATGCCCGCCGACGCTGACAATCTGCTCCGCGAAGAATTCAACCGCTGGGCCGAATCCGGCCGCGGCGAAGCCATGCAGCACGAGCATCTCCCTATCGTTCTCCCCGTGCTCGACCTCATGCAGCTTGCGCCCACCGACAACGTCCTTGAAGTCGGCTGCGGCGCCGGCTGGCTTTCCCGCATGTTGGCCGAGCGCATCCCCCACGGCCGCGTTGTCGGCATGGACCTCTCCGACGGAATGGTTCGCCGCGCCCGCCAGGCCGGCGTCAACCACGAGAACCTCATGTTCGTCGTTGGTGGTGTGGGCGAAATCCCCTGGGATTCCAACTTCTTCGCGAAGGCCATCTCGGTCGAGTCAGCCTATTACTGGCCCGACCCCGCCCGCGGCCTGCGCGAAATCCATCGCGTGCTGCGCGAAGGCGGCTCGGCCTGGGTGCTGATCAACTACTACCGCGACAACCCGCACTGCCACCAGTGGGCTGGGCAACTCGCCGTACCCACTCATCTGTTTTCCGCCGATGAGTGGGCCGCGCTCTTTCGCGATGCCGGCTTCACCGAGGTCGCCCACACTCTCATCCCCGACCCCACACCCGTCCCCGACGTTTACGCCGGCCGCTGGTTCCGCGATGCCGCCCAACTCCGCGCCTTCCGCCTATTCGGCGCCCTCCTCCTCCGCGGCACGAAACCAGCGGGTTCAGCGCCGCACAACTCGTTGGTTCGCATCCCGTAACGGGGCTTTGACTCACTGGCGGCACGTAGATATACTGCGGATTCTCCCGGGAAGTTGAGGGTTCATGGGCGTACTCGATCAGCGCTTCGAAAAAAACTTCCTCATCACCTCGGTGGACTACGTCTTCAACTGGGCGCGCAAGTCTGCCATCTGGCCGCTGACCTTCGGTCTGGCCTGCTGCGCCATCGAGATGATTGCTTCCACGACTTCGCGCTTTGACATTGCCCGCTTTGGCGCCGAAGTTTTCCGCCCCTCGCCGCGCCAGGCCGATTTGATGATTGTCGCCGGCACGGTCACGCTGAAGATGGCTCCGGTACTCAAGCGCGTTTGGGAACAAATGCCCGACCCGAAGTGGTGCATTTCGATGGGCGCCTGCTCGAGCGTCGGCGGCCCCTTCAACGTCTATTCGGTCTTGCAGGGTGTGGACAAGGTCGTTCCGGTGGACGTGTACGTCATCGGCTGCCCGCCGCGCCCCGAGGGGCTTTTCTACGCGCTGCTGAAACTCCAGGACAAGATTGACGAGATGTCGCTGGCCCGACGGCCCACGGAAGTGCGCCTGCATCCGGGCATGGTTGAAGAGTTCAAGCGTGGCGTCATGGTCGCTCAGACACCCCAGCCGAGGTAAGCTCACGATGGCTTTTCTTCGCGCCGCACGCAAAGACGAAATCCCCGCCGGCTCGATCCGCGAATTCCAGGTCAACGGCAAGACTCTGGCCCTGGCCAATGTGGACGGCCAGTTCTACGCCATCAACAACACCTGCCTACACCGCGGCGGCCCGCTGGGCCAGGGCGAGCTTCAAGGCAAGGTGGTCACCTGCCCCTGGCATGGCTGGCAATACGATGTCACCACCGGCAAGGTCACCATGAACCCCTCGGTCTGCGTGGACTGCTAT